>Ga0316604_10000011_pt1 | contig 385789 bp, 350 predicted proteins | sample OWC_soil_day20_C_FD_207650 | JGI IMG/M metagenome (GOLD analysis project Ga0316604, IMG submission 207650) | Wetland soil microbial communities from Old Woman Creek delta, Ohio, United States - OWC_soil_day20_CT | ecosystem: Environmental > Terrestrial > Soil > Wetlands | place: USA: Ohio... | reverse complement strand
CCGGAACAAGACCTCAAAGCAATCTTGGGGTAAGCTTAAGGTCGGTAAAGGAATACTCGATCAAAAAGGGAACATATATTTCAATGCAAGAAGTGCTCAGGCAGATTGTTCTGTCTGGGCACTTCTTGCATTACCCAAGCGCTGACAATACGCTGAATATAGTCTGATTTTTCTGAAAAATAAATTTACAATCTATGTATGGAGAGTATATAATTATATTAATAATCTGGATCTAAAAGAACTTGGCTAGAGGAGGGAGAGAGTATGAACGCAAAATTCAAATCCTCGGTTCGTATTGCAAATAACAAAACACCAGAAGAAGTGATGAAAAAAATAAGAGAACATTTTCAGGCAAAGATAGATGGCTTTGAATATTGTGATTCCATTCTTGACGCCGCAATGAAAACAAAGCTTACTTTGCATTTTAGTTTTGCTCATCCGAATGTTACAGAAAAAGAAGTAACACAAACTCTTGCGGAGATACAAGGCATATATTTTTTAATTGATTTGCTGCCGGTTCGAGAAAGGTGAAGATAAGGTGTTCTTTTTCCTTCTTCAATAAAAAGCAGCGTGTATAAGTTTTTAAACTTATACACGCTGCTTTTGGCAGTAAGCAATTTTTAATGGTGGCAGCCGTGCTCGTGTTCATGACAGGTATCGCCGGAATCGGTCAGTGATCCTTCCAGCCACTTAAGCGTTGTTTCTTTTACATCGCCTGAGCAGCCGCGCAATACATTTATGCCGACATTTTGCAGCACATTCACGGCGCCTTCGCCCATATTGCCGGCGATCAGGAGACTTACGCCCATATCGGCAAGTACGTAGGCGATATTGGATTTGCAGCCGCAACCGGCCGGTGAGGCAACGGTTTCCTGGCTGATGATTTCTTTGCTATCATTGATAGTGAATACAGTGAAATACTCACAATGGCCGAAGTGGCCATCAATCATGTTTTGACGAGACGGTAACGCAATTTTCATAAAAAAGATCCCTCCGCTAAAATTTTCGTATACATGTTTTTGACCTATTTACTCACACGTACTATTCTATTATAATATATAAATGGCATATGTCAATAATAAAACAGAAAGGGGCTAAAAAATGCCAAGACCACGAAAATGCCGATGGGTTTGCTGTCTGCCGGAATGCAACCGCTTCGGCCCAATGAATTTTACAGCAGCTGAGGATCATTATATTCATATGACCGTTGACGAATATGAGACGATAAGATTGATTGATTTAAAAGGGCTGACCCAGGAAGCGTGTTCCAGCCAGATGAATGTTGCGCGGACGACGGTGCAGGCGATTTACAACGGGGCAAGAAGAAAACTGGCTGAAGCTTTGGTTGAGGGGAAAATACTGCATATTGAAGGCGGCGAATATAAACTTTGCGATGGTTATGCCCGGGCTTGTGGGAAGGATCCTTGCGGGTGCCATCGACGGGCAAAGAACATGAACGTTCCCGGACTGGAAATGGATTAAATTTCTGTCCGTTTCCATGAAGGGATTTTCGACAGCATTATTTTAATTCTCGTTATTGTGAGGAATATGTTTAAGAATATAGGGGAGAACCTCTTCGGGTAAAATGTTTAAAGCGATTGCAAATTCTTCGTACAATTGTTTTTCCGCAGTATTCATAATGTCTTCATCTGTCTTCGTTAGTTTTTTATTAACGAAAGATTTTGCTTTTTTTTCTTGATATAGCGTCTTAATAATTTTTATCAAGTCTTCGTTGTTCCCTGTTTTAAGAACAGCTTTAAAATTATCACTTCTATGTTTTGCATTTTCCATCAAAAAGGGTTTGCTCTCTGGCATTGCCGCGATCAATGACAAAACATCTTTTTTTGTTAAGACTGCTCGCATCCCAATATGTGGATTATTCACGGGAACCTTAATGGTGATATTGCTATGGTAAACCGGGTGTAAAACATAGTATTCGGTTTCGTCACTATCGATGTGATCGTCTTTTTTTATGTCCGTAATTTGGCATACTCCCGTTGAACCATACACAACATAATCATTTATTTTGAACATAAACATTCCTCCTTATCCATTGATTTTCAAACTGTATTTTTGAATTAAAAGTAAACATAAAAAAACAGTTTCGACAATTCAATGTGCATCATCGAAACTATAACCTAAATATAATTATATCAATAATTTCTGTTCGATGTAATGGTTTCTTTTAAAACTTGATGTAGGGAGTCTGGACTTTCTCAAGAACTGGAATGCATTACGATCCTCAGCACTAGCCTGATGCTCCGGGGCATAAAAATAAGTGACAACTGAGGTTAACTATGATATACTTAATAAGTTAACATAACTATGGATTGTTAGTGCTTATGGAATAGTACTAATTGAATATAGAGTTTTACCGCCACGGGATAAAAGCTGGGTGTGAAGCATCACACTCGCCGGCACGCGCCGAATATCCTCGTAGGCGGTTTTTTTTCATCCAAACCACAGGAAATATTTAACCGTAGGAGGTTTTTTATGGGCAATAATCGATTTGCGACCAAACTGAAAAATGGAAACAATACATATAAAGAGCTTTTTCAGCGGCATCCCAATAACCCTATTCTGACAGCGAAAGATTGGCCTTATCCCGCGCATACCGTGTTTAATCCGGCGGCTGCCATGGTTCACGGCAAAGTCTTACTACTTGCGCGAGTAGAGGATCGGCGCGGATTTTCGCATTTTACGAAAGCGATCAGTGACGATGGAGTGAGCAACTGGCGGATTGACCGGGTGCCGACGTTGGAGGCGGATCCGGAAAATTACCCGGAGGAACGGTGGGGGATTGAAGACCCTAGGATTACTTGGCTTGCTGAGCTGGATAAGTGGGCGATTACTTATACCGCCTACTCTCGTGGCGGACCACTTGTGGCTATGGCGCTGACGAATGATTTTAACAATTTTGAACGGTTTGGGCCAGTAATGCCGCCGGAAGACAAGGATGCCGCACTTTTTCCCCGCAAAATAAACGGAAAATGGATGCTTATCCATAGGCCAATTACTGCCAGCTATGTGCCTGGTGCGCACATCTGGGTGTCATCTTCCGATGATTTTGCCCACTGGGGCGATCGCCAGGTGTTAATGCACGCCCGACGGGGCGGCTGGTGGGATGGTGGGAAAATTGGTTTAGCAGCGCCGCCGATCGAAACCGCTGAAGGGTGGCTTCTTTTATACCATGGAGTGCGCCAGACTTGCTCTGGATCGATTTATCGGCTCGGGTTGGCACTGCTCGATTTGGATAATCCCATGAAGGTATTGCATCGGAGTGATGAATGGGTCTTTGGCCCGACCAAATGGTACGAACGGGACGGGGACGTCGATGATGTTGTTTTTCCGAGCGGATGGGTGATGGACGATAAGACAGGCTTGTTGAAAATGTACTACGGCGGAGCTGATTCGTGTATCGCTTTGGCTACTGCCAGTATAGGCGACTTGCTGGAATATATTAAACAATGTCCGGAACCGTTGGATGAGGCCCTTTACTAGCGAAATTGGTAACTGGACAACAGCAGCCTGTAAATATACGTGGAAATGCGAATGACAAATCCCAATATTTTCAATTAAAAAACATCTGCGGACAAAAAGGAGAAAAAAATGATTGCTGCCAATAAAATAAGAAAGATTGCTTTTCTAAGTACCTATCCGCCGCGGGAGTGCGGATTAGCCACATTTACGGAAGACCTGGTGAATGAAATTGATAAAATGTCACTCGTTCGGCCCAGTGTTATTGCGGTGGTGAACAAGGAAGAATATACACATCCGCACGTAGAACACAAATTGAGTCAACATGATCGCATGAGCTATCTGCTGACGGCACTCTGGGCGAATGATAATGTAGATCTCTTGGTGATTGAACATGAATATGGGATATTTGGCGGCGAAAGCGGCGAATACATTCTTGAATTAGCGAAAAGACTGAAGATCCCTTTTATCGTCACGACACATACCGTATTGTTAGAGCCATCACCAAAACAATTGACTGTCCTGCGAGATCTGGGAAGACTCAGCACGAAGGTCGTGACGATGGCTGAAAGTTCTATTCCCATATTGGCTGGGATTTACGGCATTGAGCAAGAGAAGCTTGTATTCATCCCTCATGGTGTGCCTACCATGAGTGTAGAGCCGCGAGATACGTTGAAGGCTAATTATGGCTTGCACAACAAACAAGTGATTAGCAGCTTTGGACTTATTAGCCCGGCCAAAGGCATCGAGTATGGGATTGAAGCGGTGGCAAAAGTTGCAGCGAATTACGAAAATCTGATTTATCTGATCCTCGGCAAGACGCACCCATGCGTAAAAGAAAGTTCGGGCGAAAAATACAGACAGAGCCTGGTCGATTTAGCGGAAGATCTTGGAGTCAAAAACAATATCCGGTTTATTGATAAGTATTTGACCAAGGAAGAAGTGATTACTTATCTTCATTTATCCGACGTGTACTTAACGCCGTACCTGTCCAAAGAACAGGCGGTCAGCGGAACATTGGCATATGCTATGGGGTGCGGGAGAGTGATTGTGTCGACTCCATACCGGTATGCAGAGGAAATGCTGGGTGGCGGTCGTGGAATGCTCGCTAAATTTAAAGATGCTGACTCCATCGCAGCGTGTATTCAATCGGTATTGGCGGATCCAATTCATAAAAAAGAAATGGAAATGAAGACCTTGGCAGTTGGCCGGACAATGTCGTGGACCAATGTAGCCGCTCAATATGCCGAACTCGCCTTGAATATCATGCGGCCTGCCCGTGCGGCGATTTCGAAATCTCACCCCCATCTCGCAATAGTGAGTCGGAATGGAATGAGGATGGGATCATGACCAACTTAAGTCATGTTTTTGATGACGCACATATCTTTCGGATGACCGATGATACGGGTATGTTCCAGCATACCTGTTACAATGTTCCTGATTTGGATAAAGGGTATACAACTGACGACAATGCCCGGGCATTAATTATGGCAGTGATGCTTTATGAAAAGAAACGGGAACCGAAATATCTCGCATTAGTTTACCGTTACTTGGCATTCACCTTATATGCCCAGAATGCAAACGGCCATTTCCGGAATTTTATGACCTATGGTCGGCAATTTACAGAAACACAAGGATCGGAAGAATGTTTCGGCCGTTGTCTGTGGGCGTTAGGGTATACGTTGGCTTCGCCGGCGATGCCTGCGGGGGTAAAGGCTGCCTGCACCAGTGCAGTCAGCCGGGCATTGCCGCAGGTTTATTTTCTCAAATACCTGCGGGGGCAGGCATACGCTTTGATTGGCCTCAGCTTTGGCGAAGGAAGAGAGAACGATAGCCTGATCCTTAAACTTGCCGCATCCATCGCTATGCACTTTGAACAGTGCGCGGGAGCAAAGAATTGGAACTGGTTTGAAGACCGCCTCACGTATGATAATGCGCTGCTGCCTTGGGCAATGTTCGTGGCTTTTCAAAAAACACGGCAAGAGCGATTTCACTCAATAGCATGCGAAAGCATGACGTTTTTCGATCAAGCTGCTTTTCGGGACGGTTTTTTCCGGCCGGTGGGCTGCAACGGTTGGTGGGTGCGTGGTAAAGAACCGGCATTATGTGATCAGCAACCCGTTGAAGCATCTATGTCTACATTAGCTCACTTAGCCGCTTTTGCAATTACTGGTGAGCAAGCAATGCTGGAGTTAGCCCGAAAAAGTTTTGCCTGGTATTCCGGTGAAAATTCTTTGGGGGAAAGCCTGATCGATCCGGATACCGGCGGTTGCTTCGACGGCATTACTGCCTCTGGCGTGAACCGCAATCAAGGGGCTGAAAGTATCGTTGGTTATGGAATTGCCAAATTGGCTTTGGAAAAATACAGGCTGACTCTTTCAGATTATGGTCCTAGAGTTGTAGAGGAGAATATGAGATGAAAATTGTTATTTTGGCTGGCGGCGGTGGAACCCGGCTTTATCCTTTGTCGCGCAGTTCTTATCCGAAACAGTTCTTGCAGATTGATGGAGAACAATCTTTGCTGGCACAGACGATTACCCGCTTTTTAGCCATTGTGCCGGCAGCAGATATTCTTATCGTTACCAATGAAGCCTATCAACATCATGTTCAAGCGGAACTTGCAAATTGCAAGGCGCAAGCGGCCCATATATTGTTAGAGCCGGTTGGGCGGAATACGGCGCCGGCCATTGCTCTGGCAGTGCGATATTGTTTGGATAAGCTCGGGAGTGCAAAAAATGAAATCATTTTTGTATCTCCATCTGATCATATTGTTCGTTCCCAACGCGACTTTGTTGCGGATATAAAAAAAACGGAACAAATGGCCCGGCAAGATAAAATTGTTACTTTCGGCATCAAACCCAATAAGCCGGAAACCGGATATGGATATGTTCATGCCGGATCAGCTTGCGGCGACGGTTTTTTCGTAGAATCATTCAGGGAAAAACCAGATCAGGAAACGGCAGAAAAATATCTTGAGACAGGCGGCTATTACTGGAATTCCGGCATGTTTGCTTTTACAGTCGACTGTATGAGCGAAGAGTTTAAAAAATATCAGCCGGATATTTATCAAATTATGGCACTTCCATTTGCTGAAATGCAGACGAATTTTCAACAAATGCCAAACATATCTATTGATTATGCGGTGGCGGAAAAATCAAAGAAAATGGTGATTATTCCTTTTCAAGCCTATTGGAATGATATCGGTTCATGGGATGCTGTTTACGATGCGATGGAAAAAGATGAAGCTGGCAATGCGGTTAAAGGAGATTGTTTGCCCTTAAATTGCACAAACACCCTAATGATGAGCCGCAGCCGCTTGCTTGCCGGTATTGGTCTCGAAGACTTATTGGTTGTTGAAACTGATGACGTCATCGTTGTAGCCCGCAGAGGTGAGTCGCAAAATATGAAGGATCTGGTAACGGAATTAACGCGGCAAGGCCGTAAGGAAGCGGCGGAGAATACGACGATGTACCGGCCGTGGGGCAGTTATACGATAATGGGTGAGGGAAAAGGCTATAAAATGAAAAAAATCAGGGTGACATCTGGCCAGAAATTGAGTCTGCAGCTGCATTATCACCGCAGTGAGCATTGGGTGGTGATTGGTGGAACCGCAAAGGTCACGGTTGATCAGACAGAAACAATGGTCCATCGAAATGAAAGTATTTATATCCCGCCTTCGACCAAACATCGTTTAGAAAATCCGGGGAAAATGCCTTTGGAGATTATTGAGATTCAAAATGGGGATTATCTTGAAGAAGACGATATTGTAAGGTTTGAAGATTGTTACGGCCGAGTTTGAGAAAAGAGGGAAATAAGGTGCAATTGAAACGGGATGCCTTTAAAGCATATGATATACGTGGGCGTGTGCCTGAAGAATTGAACGAGGAAATGGCATATCGTATTGGACGAGCCTTTTGTGAAATTTTATCAGCGGAAAAAGTGGTTGTTGGACGGGATATCCGTCTGTCCAGCAGACCATTGGCAGAAGCCCTTATCCACGGATTGACGGATGCGGGCTGTGATGTGGCGGACATCGGGCTGTGTGGTACAGAGCAAGTTTATTTTGCTACTTCCCATCTTGCGTTGGATGGCGGTATTATGGTCACTGCCAGCCATAACCCTCAAAATTATAACGGGATGAAACTTGTGAGAAAAGGATCCAGGCCGATTAGCGGCGATACAGGGCTGCGAGAATTGGAAGAAAGGGCTATTGCTGGTAACTTTGCCCAAGGCGTTGTTCCGGTCGAGCAACTCGGTAGAATTGTGCAAGTCGATATTATGCAGGATTATGTGGAACATCTCTTGACGTATATTGATTGCGCGGCTTTAAAGCCTTTGCGTATCGTGGTGAATTCAGGCAATGGCTGTGCAGGACCTGTTATTGATGCACTGGAGAAATTATTGCCATTCGAATTTATCAAATTGAACCATAACCCTGACGGCACCTTTCCACAGGGAATTCCCAATCCTATTTTGCTCGAAAATCAGGCAGTGACGGCCGAAGCAGTGCGAAAGTATCAGGCAGACTTAGGAATTGCCTGGGATGGCGATTTTGACCGGTGCTTTTTCTTTGATGAAAAAGGGAATTTTATCGAAGGATATTATATTGTCGGGTTTCTGGCGCAGGCATTTTTAAGGCGGCAGCCAGGTGCGAAAATTATTCATGATCCACGCCTCACCTGGAATACGATTGATTTGGTCGAGGCCTTGGGCGGTACGCCGGTACAGAGTAAAACAGGGCATGCGTTTATTAAGGAAAGAATGCGGCTGGAAGATGCTGTTTATGGCGGAGAAATGTCGGCGCATCACTATTTCAAAACTTTTGCCTATTGTGATAGCGGCATGATACCCTGGCTGCTTGTTGCTGAAAGTATGTGTTTAACAGGTCAGCCGCTGTCAAAGTTTGTCGGGGAAAGAATAACTCAGTATCCGGTTAGCGGCGAAATAAACCGGAAGGTTAGTAATCCATTGAATATTTTAGCGAGAATAGAAGAAAGTTATGCCCTTAATAGCTTAACGATAGATCACACCGATGGTTTGAGCATTGAATATCAAGATTGGCGATTTAATGTTCGCATGTCAAATACAGAACCTCTTTTGCGATTGAATGTGGAAAGCAGAGGAAGCGCTAAGCTAATGAAGGAAAAAACAGAAGAACTTTTACATTATATCGGCGATTGTCAATAATTCGGGGCGAGTTGCCGGCAGTCATGGCGCCAATCAAATTTGAAACGGTTATGAACAAAGCAAGCAGCTATTTGTCTGTATTTTACAAATAGCTGCTTGCTTTTTGATAATAGTACGGTTCTAATCTTTGAGTTCTTTCGCCAATGCTTTAAAAGCAGGTATGGAATTTTTAATACTGTTGAAATTCACGCAATACGCCAATCGAAAGTACCCGGGGCAGCCAAATCCGCTGCCGGGGACGATGAGAAGATTGTATTTCAGCGCATGTTTGGCGAATTCGATATCATCGGGAATGAGGGATTGGGGGAAAAGATAAAATGCTCCTTGAGGTTTTATGCAGGAATAGCCTAACTCAATCAGGTTATTGTATAAAAAATCACGTCTTTTTTTATATTCATCGGTATTTACAATCGCATCCAAAGAGTCGCCAATAACTTTCTGGAAAAAGGAAGGCGCATTTACGAAGCCTAGCGTCCGATTACAAAAAAGCATGCCATTGATGAATAGATCTACATCGGCAATACCGGGGTTTACGGCAATATAGCCAACTCGCTCGCCGGGAAGGGCTAAAGATTTACTGTAAGAGTTTACAACGGCGGAATGTTTGAATATCTTTAGAATATTGGGCACTTCCACTTGGTCGTATATTATTTTGCTGTAGGGTTCATCAGAGATGACAAGTATTTTGGAGTTAAATTCGGCTTCTTTCGCTTCCAATAGGACTGCGATCCTTTTAAGCGTTTCTTCGCTGTATACTACGCCTGTCGGATTATTGGGTGAATTGATAATGATTGCTTTACATTTCGGCGTGATGCTTTTGGCGAGAAGCTCCAGAGAAGGTTCAAACGTCCGGGTGTCGGTCGGGACAGGTACAGGTTTTCCACCGGAGTTTTCAATATAAAATAAATATTCAACAAAATACGGTGAAAAAACGATGACTTCGTCTCCGGGATTTAGAATGCTTTTTAAGACAACATTTAGTCCTCCGGCAGCTCCGCAGGTCATGATGATATGGTTTTGTGTCACAGGCAAACCACTTTCAGCAGCAGTCACTGTGGCGATTTTTTCCCGGACGTCCGGGTGCCCTGCGTTGCTCATATAACGGTGAAGGCCGGGGTATTCGCCCAAAGCATATTTTTTGATAGCGTTTTTTACTTCTGCCGGCGGTTCGTAATCAGGATTACCCAAACTAAAATCATATACATTTTCTGCGCCGTGAATCTCTCGAAGTTTTGCTCCTTCCTCGAACATCGCTCGTATCCACGACGATTTATCCAGTTTGCTGTAAATGTTTTGTGAAAGCATGTTGATTCCTCCTGAATTTTGTAAATAGAATGTATTTAAATGGCCTTTTCTGTTCTTTCTGGATGGACTGGCGAAAATCCTTTTCACTTTAACCGATATTGAGCTATGCGAACAAATTAATTCACTTCGGTCCCGCTCGTTCTTACCAAAGCGAATATAAGTACCGCCAGCATTGGACCGGCAGCCAGCACGCCGAAGGCCCATTGGTAACTGCCTGTCTTGTCCAGAAACAGTCCCGCCGTTATGGGCGAGATAACCGAACCGAGCTGCCAGACGCCATTGCACAAGCCGATGGCCGTGCCAACCTGATGCGGTTCCACCAATTCGCTGATAAAGGTATTCAAAACCGGGCCAAAAATAAACGCTCCTGCGCCGAGCAAAGGTGCAAGGATGATGAGTTGCTGGCGATCTTGATTGATGCCGAAGAACCATAACAGTATCGCGAAACAAGCCAAAATTGCCATGCCGGTTTGGCGGCGATGCTGAGGAAACCAGTCGGACAGCCAGCCGGCCAAAGGTTGCCCGATTAAAGCTCCAAGCCCGAAAAGCGCCATGATCTGTCCCGATTGCTTGAGTGACAGACCTAGACTTTGATGCATATAGGTATTGGCCCAGGTTAAGGTTCCCCAAGTTCCCCACATCGCAAAAAAACCGGCTGCTGCCGTCAAGATAAGATCACGGTTGGCAAACAGCAGTCGGATATTGTTTTTCGGCCGTTGAAACTCATTGGCGGGTCTAACCGTTGTTCCGGATTGTGGCAGCATCAACCAGGAAAACACCCAAACGATCAAGGTCAGGCAGCCGGCGGCCAGAAATGAGGCGCGCCAGCCGTGGCTGGCTGCGATCAGCGGCGACATGATATTGGCCACAAGCAATCCCAGCGGGGATGAGGCCATAAAAAAGCCCATTGCCGTCGCCCGGCGGGTGGGACCGAAATAATCATAAACGCCTTTGACGGAAGCGGCCAGTACCGCTCCGGAGCCGATGCCGGCAACGAACCGCAAGGACATCCCCGACCAGTAGCCAGGCACCCAGGCAGTGCCTAACGTAAAAACTCCCATCAGGAAAAGCGATACAACCAGCACTTTTCGCGTTCCCAGCCGGTCGGCCAAAATTCCTCCCGGCAATTGAGTCAACAGATAGCCCAAAAAAAATGCACTCATAAATCCGCCGGCCTGAGCCGCCGTAAGGCCAAGTTCGCTGCTGGCCATCGGGATGACCGGAGGCCAGGATAACCTGTCTACAAATGAACAAAAAAACGCCAATCCGCCGCAAAGAACCACCCGCAACGCCGCAGATAAAGTTCGCTCCACTTTTCATCGCTCCTATCGTATGTAATCCTGCCAAGAAATTTAGTTTGGCCTTGCAGAAAGTATAACTATTTCTGTGACTTATCAGGCCTTATTTTACCATTATTCCAGTCTCGGTTTCAATGCAATTCCACTTGGAGGAGAAAAATGGATAGGTTCGGACCATCATAAAAAAGAGTAGAAAGCAGGGTAAAAAAACACAGCTATTTGCCTAACTAAAAGACAAACAGCTGTGTTTTGCCAAGAAACTATGAACTTTTGCAACGGTTTCCTAGTATTAAACCTTAACAATCCAACCGTCCGGCGCCTCTATATCGCCGAATTGAATGCCGCACAGAGTATTGTACAGCTTGGTGGTAATCGGGCCCACTTCCGTTTCGCTATGAAAGACGTGCAGCTTGCCTTTATATTGAATACCCCCAATTGGTGTGATAATGGCTGCGGTTCCGCAAGCCCCCGCTTCTTTAAATTCATCAAGATTGTCGATCAAGACATCCCTTTCTGCTGTTTTCAAATGCAAAACCTCTTTGGCGAGATAAAGAAGGGAGTACTTCGTGATACTTGGCAAGATCGATGGAGATTTTGGCGTGACAAATTCATCATTTTTCGTGATGCCGAAAAAATTGGCTGTGCCGACTTCTTCGATTTTCGTATGTGTAGTTGGGTCAAGATAAATGCAATCGCCGAACCCGCTTTTTTTTGCCAAATGATAAGGGTAAAGGCTTGCCGCATAATTTCCGCCGACTTTCAAACCGCCTGTCCCATAAGGAGCTGCCCGGTCAAAGTCGGAAACGGTAAAATTGACAGGCGCCATGCCGTCTTTAAAATAGGGACCAACAGGCATGCAGAAAACGCAGAATAAATATTCCGGCGCCGGGCAAGGGCATATATTGTCGCCTATGCCGATCAGAAGCGGCCGGATATAAAGAGTTGCGCCGCTATCATAAGGGGGAACGTAGGCTTCGTTTGCCCGTACCACTTGCTTCACGGCATCGACAAATTTTTCTTCAGGAATTTCGGGCATCATCAGGTAATGAGCGCTAAGATTCATCCGTTTGGCATTTTCATATGGGCGGAAAAGCTGAATGTCGCCCGTCTTTGTTCTGTAGGCCTTCATTCCTTCAAAGCATTGCTGACCATAATGCAATGCCGTTGACCCTTCGCTGATTGTAAGCTTATTGTCTGTAACAAGTTTGCCGTCATCCCAACTCCCATTTTTCCAGGTAGAGATGTAACGAAAATCCGTTTTGATGTAACTAAATCCTAAATTGTTCCAATCGATATTTGCTAGTTTACTCATCTTTCTGCACTCTCCTATCAATAAATTATTCAGCTTATAAAGCGTTGTATTTTGAAAAGAAAAAAACGAACCACCTCCTGCAAAAAAAATAAAAACCCCTTGCCCTTCAAGTCAAATAGACTGAAAGGGGCAAGAGGTAATTCTCGCGGTACCACCCTTTTTACAGATAAAAATATCTGCATCTCATCAGGTCAAACAACCCTAGCAGAATAACGACTGCACTCCTTGCGGAGCAGAGACCGGCGCAGCTTACTTTACAGTTCAGCTTTGCTGTTCAGGAGCGACGTTTGCATTCCCGCCGTACCGATTCACACCAACCATCGGTTCTCTGAAACGACATAGAAGACAAGTTCTCCCTCATCACATTTATTGTATGAAGTTAAAGTGTAATTATATTTAAATATACGCCCGCAAGTTTCTCCTGTCAACTAAAATGTAAAATTTTTTTCAACAGCCGGTTAGCAAAAACTAATTTTGACATGTTTATTCATCCGCTGCAAACATTCTTCCAATTGCTTTATTAAAGACAACTTTGTTTGAAAATCAAATTCCGTTCCTTCATGCAGGTTGTTGGCGGCCATGCCAAAGTAAATGTTGATATCGGTGGCTGTCTCAATCAAAAGCAAGGAAAGAACGGATGCAGCATCCTTTTTATGATAAAAGGTAAGCAACGTCAACGGATCCTCCAAATACGTATTGCAAAGCTCCAATACTTTTTTGAGCGTAATGACCCCTTCCGTTACATAGTCCACATTGTCGATGCGGCTCATGACAGGGATTCCTCTCGTTGCGCTATCTGCTATGGCGACAAGCGGCTTCTGAAGATATTTACTGACGGCGTTGGCGGTGCTGCCGCCGCAAACGACACGGGTTCCTTCCTTGGCGAAGAACAGTTTTAAAACACAGTTGTCATCCTCTTTGTTTTCCGGCGGCCCTACCAGCATATTGACAACACTTCGTTCTCTGAGCTTTATTACCAGAACGGTGGTATCGTCATCCAGGGAATCTTCGCTCAAGGTCAAACAACAGTTGACAATTCGGGCCGCAATTTGCGCGGCCGACATTTTGACAAGATCCAGCCGCTCTAAAAAAGCAATCAGATCTTCACGTTTCCAGCCATTGGCAGCCAGTTTTCCGACTCCGGCATTGGTGATCCCATCGGACATTAAAACAAGAATGTCTCCCGTGATCATCGGGATATGGCTTTCGTGGATTTCTTTTTCACCGATAAAATGGATGTTGTGAGGATAATTCAGATTCTTGCCCTGGCGTAACAGAATGGCGGCTGGGTTAGAATATTGAACAAGATAAGCCCTGTTATGCTCGATCTGTAAAACGGTGAAGGTTGCGTAGGCCAATTTTCGCGTTCGACAGATCGGCAGTGTTGTTGCAACGGTATTGATACATTCGTCCAGCGGGATGCCGCGCGACAGCATCGTTCCCAAAATGGTAGTCGTAAGCGTGGACAGGATATTGGCCTTTACGCCGCTGCCAAGTCCGTCCGATAAAACAAATACTTTTTTTCCGTTGTTTTCGAAGCTTTTGAAAAAATCGCCGCACAGCGTTTCATCCTGCTTGTTTACGCTTGCCCATCCGGTTTCCAAAAATTGAAATTCAGTTTCAGCCATGGCGCTAGTCCTCTTCATCCATCATAATTGTGTCCTTGAGTTCATGAACGGCAATTTGTGTTTCTGCGGCAGTTTCCCCCAAAAGAGAGGCAATTTCGTGTACGATGCGCAGCTGCTTTTCCACAATTTCGTCCGCCATGGCCGCTGCTTGAACCTTTTTTTTCATGGACAGGTTCTTTTTCTGCCGGTCTTTTGAAATGTTTTTCATGATGCAGACAACCATGCTGCTTTCCTTATCGTAGAGAAAAATCTGATAAAGATACGCATTGTATTCAGGAAGAAACGCGGTTTTTTCCATCTTTTCTTTGCCATGCATAATCATATCCACGAAATTGAACTCATCCAAAATTCGGGAAACGGGCTGCTTTAAGACGTCTTCTGGAGCCAGCCGGAAAATTTCGCAAGCAGCCTGATTGATTTGCTGCACCTTCAGATCCATGTCGACGGAAAGTATCGCATTTGGCGTAATATTGATAATCTGATTGGAAAACGACTCGGCCCGCTCATGCATAAAAGGCAGGCACATATTGATTTCGGCCTTGCCCGCTAATATGGCAGTCGCTTTTTCCCGGCAAGAAGGATAACCGCACATTCCGCAGTTCAGTTCATCCTCTATGGATCGCTTGCCCATCTTGCGCAAAACAGCGGCAATCTGGTCGCTTGATGGCGGCAGATGCGTGACTTTTTGCGATGTGGGAAAACGGCGGAGCAACGAGGACTCATATTGGATATTATAGTCATCCAAGTAACTCGCTGCGCAGGAGTGTTTTTGCGTTTGCAGCGACGAACTGAAGAGGGAAACTTCTTTTTTCCGGAAGGAGGGGCCGCCGATGCAGCTGCCTTCGCACAGGCTCATTTCCACAAAGCAGGATGATATTTTTCCCTTTTGTATATCCCGGATGGCCTGCACACAGGCGCGGTATCCGCTGACTGAGACATAACGGTACCCGGGAGACTTGGCCAGTGTGGATATGATTCCTCCGTCAGTGGGGAATTTGCGCGACAAAAATTGCGGTTCCTGCTCGCGGAAGTTTTCCTGAAAATTGATACCGGATTCTAGCAGCATGGTTTCCAACTCTTCAAAGGTGATGACAAAATCAACAGCGGATTCGATGCTATAGCGTTCCGCCTTCTTTGAAATACAGGGAGTGATAAAGGCAATCAGAACCTCCGGATCGCGTTCTTTTAGAAGCTTTGCGTGAGCTTGCATGGGCGTTACTACCGGGGCAAGATTAGGCAATGCGGTGGGATAATATTTGTCAATGAGCAGGTTGACCGAGGAGCAGCAAGAAGAAATCCACACGTGATCAGGATTTTCGTCAATCAATTTTTCATATTCGGACTTTACAAGATACGCTCCTTCGGCTGTTTCACAGGCATCCGCGAAGTTCAACGCAGATAATGCCGCTTTGAATGAGGCAAACGAAACCTGAAAATAGGCAAAACAGGATGGAGCAATGCTGGCAATCACCTTGGCGCCGTTGAAAAGGGCTTCCTTCAACTGAGTGACTTCACTAATCGCGCCCTTTGTTTTCTGCGGACAAATAATGGTGCATTCGCCGCATAGAATACATTCCTCCGGCCGAATCTGAGCACGGTGGTTGTTGACTTCGATTGCTTTCACAGGGCAATGCCGGACGCATTTATAGCAATTTTTACAATGTACCTTGTCAAACTGTAAAATATTCATTATCGTGATCCTCTTTCATCTTTTGAAAGTTCATAGTTTCACATACTATCTTATCATGAGCTGGTGAGTGGTGCAAATGGCATTTTGGGTTTAACCTATGTTTGATTGCAAAGTATCGACACGGACAGTAACATATGATATACATAAAAGAGGATAAAAAAATAAAGGAAGTGATTTCTTAGTGGTTTTGTATGGTGTCATACAATTTCTCGCGAAAGATAATATATGGAAATAAAAAAAATAAAAGGAAATACATTTTGCATTGATACTGGGATGACGTACCTGCCTTTTTATAAAATAAATGATGAAGAAATTATTATGTTGGATTCAGGGTGGGCAAAAGGTGAAAGAAAAGGAATAGAGGAACTTCTGGAAAAAAACAACTTTAAAGTGGTTGGCATACTATGCAGTCATGCGCATATCGACCATATAGGCAATAATGCCTATTTGAAGGAAAAATATCACTGTGTTATTGCTATGCCGGCGTATGAAGCTCTTGTCTGCAGTTCTAACGTCAATCTCAAGGTTTATTACAGCAGCCAAACATTATCCGATGTTACAGAACGATTTGGACACATGGTTTGCGAAACGGATATGATGATTTCGGAAAACCAAGATAGGATCTGTATGTGTGGCATTCAATTTAAAATTTTTCATACACCCGGACACAGTCCTGCGCATATATGCATTACTACTCCGGATGATGTTGCGTATTTGGGAGACGCGCTCATCAGCTATGAAGTCATGGAGGGGGCGAAAATGCCATACGCATATATACTCCGCGAGGACTTGAAAAGTAAAATAAAACTGTATGACTTAAAATGCAGCAAATATGTAGTAGCACACAAAGGGATATACAATGACATTACAGAGCTGATCACTGATAATATAAGCTTCTATAAAAACAGGGCGGAAAGAGTATATTCTGTTATCGATGGCGCGATGACGATGGAGGATATCCTGAAGGCTGTTATGAAAAGTTTTCATATTCAGGTTAACAGCCGGTACCGATATGCTGTTATTGAGAGAATGTTACGGTCCTATGTTGAATATTTGAATGAAATTGAACGAATAGAGTTGAAAATGGATCATGGATTTCTTAAATATTCAAAAGCACCATATTCCAAACTAGTTTAATTAGTCGGGATGCAAAGCACAAAGCGCAGCGTTTACTTAACCGCATTTTTTTGGGTTAAATAATATACGTTTACACAAATAATAAAAAAATTAATTAAGGCCACCGGTATCGCCTTAATGGCAACCGCATAGATGACAAAGCAAATAGCGCCTAACATATTTATAAACCGAAGTTTATTCATCGATTTCATTAAAAAAGAAATAGCGACTAAAAGTGAAGCGAAATAACCAAGCCATTCGGTGAAATTAATGTTTTCCATGAGATCACAACCTATGTATAATTTATTAATACGCTTTGAGGTTAATATTAGCAAAACTCTAAGAAAAATAAAACTAAAAAAATCCCGTTGAGGCTGATTTCCAAGTCTCAACGGGATTTTTTTGCACGAAGGGTTAAATCGGGCATTGTAACTATTGCGTATGACTATTCTCTTGATATATTCCACAACTTCGAATAGGTTTTGATTTCAGCCAGCGCAGCATCTGTCAGCTGCGGTTTGATCTCGTTTAAATGTTTGCCGAACAAAAGAGGATCGATTGCCGAAGGAAGCATGATCAGATTTCGAACCATCGCCATGTAACTCGGATTGATTGTTTGTTTTAGAATGCTCATAAAATTATCTTTAAGATCTTTCATGGAATGATTCTCTGTATCTGATAAATCGCAGTTTATTTGCAGAATTGGCGAAACCACGTAATTTTTCTTTTCCAATGCGATTTTTTGTTTATAGACATTTGGCAAATATGCATTGCAATAGTAAGCGATTGTTTGATCAGGTTGAAAATAACCAATGCCCGCTAAGACTTTTGAATTTGATATCTTGTGGGTTTGTGCAAGTTCATTTTCCGTGAATTGGGATTTTTTTACTAGTTTTTCATAACTATCTTCGCTTATGCGTTTTGCATAATAGGCCAGTGTAATCAAATTGTAATTTGCCTGTTGCTGGACGCTGCTTGTTTCTGTGCGGAAACTGTTCACATATTCGTTTAAAAAATTCGGTGCTTGATTGTCTGTTTTGGAAGCGATAAAATAACTTAAAAAGCAAAAATAATTTTCCGGGTATTTTTTACCCAACAGTTCGATTAAATCATCTTCTGCCTGTTTTTGCGCAGAAACATTGCCGGACGTTTTGCTGGTGATCATTTCAATGGGTGTTACACAAAGATTATTTTCGAATTTATTTTGCCGTATAAGATAGCAATCAGTTTCATTTTCTGTAAAATAATACCGGATCATTTCATTCTCTGAATAAGCAAAGCCGAAAAGAGAGATTTCTTCTTGAATTCTATTTTTGGCAAATTCCCCTACAAAGACATCACGGGTATAATTGTTTAAAATGCTCATTGTCTCAACTCCTGTTGGTTTTTTGGTTCCATTTTAGGTCTCTTATTTCTTTGGATGTAGTCATGCGATCATGAGCGGTCATTGAACAACCTATCTCCGATTATATATTATATATAATGCTGATGACTATGGAGGTAGCGCAGGCTAGCTTTTTATCCACCAAAGAATAATTGGTCAGTTATGTTCGTAGCTTATTAGCGTTATTTGCTTTCGTGGTGGGATGCAAAATTTTTTTCTTGGATGTTGCATGGGCGCTGGAAACCATCTCAAATGCAAAAAAATGTTTTGCCGGGAAAACCGTTTTAAAGTGATAAATTGGGGGGAGCAAGATCGTGAACCGTGAAACTATCAACAAATGCAATCCATTCATGCAAGCGAATAAGACTTTACTGAAAATATTTAAAGAAAAACCCTTGAAGCGGATCACACTGCCCAAAGGAGGAGTGCTGATGCCGGATGATAATCAATCATTGATTGGCTATATTGAAGAAGGGATGTTGAAAATTACCATAGTAAGCGAGGAGGGAAAAGAAAGACTATTGTGGGTTCTAGGTGATAATTCGCTGGTTGTTTTTTTTCAAAATCGCATTTATAAGGAAACCGTTGCATTAAAAGAAACAAAAATTATTATGATGGATAAAAATACTTTTATTGAATCCATGCTGACTGATCGATCGTATTTCGATCTTTTTTTGGAACAGCTTTACAGTAAAATGCAGTATTGTACGGATACGTTGCTTATGCAAGATAAAAACACCAGTAAAATAAAAATCTATACGTTGCTGCAGCAATTAGGTAAATCTTACGGGGTAGTGCGAGCGGATCAAAGCATTTTCATCAAAAATTTTTTGACACGAACCGATATGGCGTCGATTACCGGCGTTCACCGTTCCAATATCATAAGATATATTGGCGAATTAGAAAAAATGGATATCATAAAAAAAGAAAAAAAAGACATTATCATTAAGCAACCGCAGATGCTGGAACAATTAATCCAAACAGCTCAAGACAATCTGGCAGCCGATGAGTATTCAAATGCATAGTCCCATTGCATCTGTCCAGATAGACGATATAAGAAAAAACTTAAAGTGGCTTTCGTCAGGGTACTGCTATTTTGTGAGATAAGTTTGTAGAATTGTGATTTTCAATAGAAAACTTTAAGGTTAAAAGCTGCTTCTTTGTATGGCGAGATAGAAATTTTATCTTGCCATACAAAGAAGCAGCTTTTTTAATTTAGGCAAAAATTAATTTATTATATCAGAAAAATATGATTTTTCCACCAAAGGTGTTCTGCACAACGTTTTGTAAGCGAAATAAGATTTATAATGCAATTAAGATAAATGATACTATTTTCACAATTGAGGTAAAGGATCAGCCTGGTTTGTTTATTTCAAGCTCTGGAGGCGCAATATGGAAAAAGCAGAAGGATATCACCGGGACATATATTCGGGTATAGTAGCAAACGAATTGGCTAAAGAAGGTTATTTCGGCGATGAATACAGATTGTATGGATTATTGTACTGGATTGATAATGAAAAAAAATTTGTTACTGCGGCAAAGGAAGAAGATTGTGCCAGAAACTATGTAAATATTGCAGAACGGGGGGCGTTAGTTACACCGTATGTAAGTTATGGTGTGAGGGTGTACGAGCCTGAAAAAATAGAAGAAACAATGATGGCATTAAAAGAAAAAATCTATACTAGTTTGGACGAACAATATGGACAAGATTTGGAAAAAAAGATAACGGAGTATAAACAGATAACAATCTATTCTGATGCGGAGGTTGTTTTACGGGAATATTATTTGTCACTTGGAACTTCCGCTAAGCGGGAAAAAGTGCAGGCGCTGGGGTGGTTGGCTGGTTTTGCTAAAAAGAACAGATTGCTTTCTCAAGAAAAGTATAACTCCTTACTTAGCCTGTTGCCGAAAACAGAAACTGAGGCAGTAGGATATTTTAAAGAGTTCTCTGGATTTGCCTGGCATGCTGCTGATGGGTGGCAATATTATGCGAATGCCTTTTTGCCGACTGTAGTAGAAAAATTGATTTATTTACAAAAGGCAGGTTATCTCACTAGTGGTATCGTGAGTAAAAAATATTACTTGGGCAGCAAATCGGTATATGAGATTAAAGAGGAATTTCAAGGATATTTGAATGTGGTTTTCGATGATGCGTACCTTAATATTGTCCGAAAACTGGCTGAATGATTCATAAATAATGTTCAACATGTCATACAAAGATATCTCGAGCGTATTGTTTTATAAAAGGTGTTCTGTACAACGTTTTGTCGATAGAGTTAGATTTATAATGAATTAAGAAAAATGATACTATTTTCACAATTAAGAAAAATGAGCATGTTATTGCGTTTTTCATAGTGCCTTTTAATAGTGTGTTGCTCTGAGGTAAAGTAAACGAAACCGTTTGAAACTCTCGAAGACGTTTTGAATTGGATTATTCGGTTTATTCGCGGCTGAGTATCATGTGATATAGGCTTGAGTAAAATTAAACATTAAACAAGGAGGGAAACAATGAAACAAGAAACAAAAGCAGACAAGGTCTTGGTATTGGGTTTGGATGGCATGGAGCCACTTACAACGAAGAGATTAGTTGACGCAGGGAAAATGCCTAATACGAAAAAATTGATTGAAATGGGTGCGGCGAAAAAAGGGTTGGAGTTGTTGGGCGCAATGCCAACGATTACTCCGGCACAGTGGACTACCTTAGCAACAGGCGCTTATCCAGGTACTCATGGGGTTACAGACTTTTTTAATCAGGATCTGGTTGACCTCGATACGATTGTATACGGCTTGGATTCCCGTTTATGCCGCAGTGAACTATTATGGAATGTAACAGCAGAAGCCGGCAAAAAAACATTAGTATTTCACTGGCCTGGTTCCTCCTGGCCTCCAACCTCTGAAAACGAAAATCTATATGTAGTCGATGGTACTCAGCCAGCATCGGTTAACTACAGTATTGCAAACATTGATATCGAAAAATACATTGAGGCATCAAAAGATTTTGAAGCCAATAAATTCTTCGATGCGATTGCAGCTGCTAATGCTGGCGCTGCCGCTGCCGATTGCGTTATTGACAATCTGGATCTGGAAGAAGGAGAAGAAGAAAAAAAATATGATGGCGTCAGCGAAATTAAGAATAAAGATGAAATGTTGCTGAACCGTTATAAAATGAAAAAAATTAAAAATTTTGATTTCCATGAGCAGAAAGGTGCCGGTTACTTAGATAAAGTCCCCTTTGATCGGATTGAAAGTGTGATCTCCCAACCTGCTAACTGGAAGTTTGATATTCCTGCAGATGCTTTGGAATTCGCAATCTTTATTTCCGGCGGTAAACTTAGAAGACCGTGCTTAATCTTAAAGAATGCCGAAGGTATTTATGATACTGTGTCTATCTATAAGAGTAAAAATGATCCTCAGCCATTGGTAACTCTGACAGGGGATACAATTGCAACCGATGTTTTAGATGAAGTTCTTGAACATGGTAAAAAAGTTTTAGCGACTTCATATTACAAATTACTGGAAGTTTCTCCTGATGGGTCTAAAGTTAGAATGTGGAGGAGCACAGCTTTTAAGGTCGATTGTGACGACAGATGGTCTCCGAAATCGATCTATAAAGATATCATTGAAAATTGCGGTTATGTTCCGGTGTTCACCCAAATAGGTGGTAGTAACATTGAATTCTCTCGCGAGATCTTGAACCCTGTTTGGAGATTGAACACATTATGGCAGGCTAGAGCACTGAATTATATGATTGAAGAGAAAGGGATGGAAGTGGTATTCTCGCATTGTCATTCCATTGACCATCAGGCACACCAGTATTGGAACTACGCTCTGCAGAAAGAGGGAGCGCCACCTGAAACTGAATTCCAGGCTTTAATTGACAAAACCTATCAGGATACCGATGAATATATTGGTCAGTTTATGCATTTATTGGATAAAGGCTGGACAATCTTTATTGTCTCTGACCACGGTGAACAGATCCATTACGAACCTCTCGCTAAATTGGGGTCTCCCATGGGTGTGAGTCTCGGTGTTATGAAAGAATTGGGTTGGACTGTATTGAAGAAAGATGAACAAGGCAACGAATTAGAGGAAATCGACTGGACAAAAACAAAAGCTGTCAGCATCCGAACCAGTTATATTTGGATTAACTTAAAAGGCAGAAATCCGAATGGAATTGTAGATCCAGCAGATAAAGAGGCGGTTGAAGAAGCAATTATTGACTCTTTATATGCTTACAAGGATCCTGCAACAGGAAAACGTATTGTTTCCATGGCGTTGAAAAACAAAGATGCAATCATTCTTGGCATGGACGGTCCTGAAACCGGTGATATCATTGTCATGAACAGAGAAGGCTGTGTAGGAGAGCATGGGCTTGGTTTATCTACCTATACCGGTTATTATGGAACGTCTGTATCTCCGATCTTCATTGCAGCCGGCAAAGGCATTGTGAATAATCCGGATTTGCAGCGGAATGTTCGTCAAGTAGATCTGGCTCCAACCATGGCTTCTTTGCTTGGCGTACGTATGCCGGAGCATTGTGAAGGCGCTCCTGTATATCAAATTTTGGAGTAAGAAATTTGTTGTACAATGATGTGTATCATTTGAATAGGTAAGAGTGGATAGTGACGACTGGGTGGAATAAGCAGCAGATATTCTGCCCAGTCAATAAATTAACAGTGCTATTCTGCATATTACATAATAAGAAGCAAACCCCAAAAATGTGATGAAGTGGTGATAGTGATGGAACTTACAAGTTTGAATGCGGAAACATTCGATGAAAAAATCTATGACAACTGCGAGACCTGCGTGGTCGTTTTTAGTAGAAAAACTTGTCATGTCTGTGCGGAAGTGGTTCCTATGGTAACCGAAGTCTCTGAAGAGTATAAAGATAAAATGACGTTTTATTATGTTGATGTGGAAGACGAAAGAGACTTATATACTCGATTTTCATTACGAGGGGTACCGCAAATCATGTTGTTTGCGGACGGCGATTTTAAAGGCAAAATGGGCGGACTGGTGGAAGAAGAGGCCCTGAAAGAAAAAATTGAAGAACTCCTGTAACAACAATGATTGTTGAAGTTGTATTCGTTGGCGTACAGGTTAAGTGAACAGGCATATTCGATGAGGTGATACAATTTGAAAGAGTATGATTTACTTATTATCGGCGGGGGCCCGGCGGGTCTGGCAGCAGGAGTTTACGGCGCAAGAGCAAAGTTAAAAACCGCGATTTTGGAAAAAGGCGCAGTTGGCGGGCTTGCCTTTACAACCCGGGAAATCGTAAATTATCCGGGGTTTAAAGCAACGACAGGTCCCGATCTCATGAAAAGCATGGCTGACCATGCCAAAGAATTTGGCGCTGAAATTATCAAAGAACAAGTGCTGGATATCGATCTTAGCCAAGAAATGAAAACGATTACAACGAAAAAAGGCAACCGGTATGCGGCAAGAGCGGTGATCCTTGCTCCAGGTTCGCAGCCCCGCTTGCTGAACATTCCAGGCGAAAGAAGACTCAGAGGCAGCGGCGTATCCTATTGTGCTACCTGTGACGCTGATTTTTATCAAGATTTGACCGTTGTTATTGTCGGCAACGGAGACGCGGCAATCGAAGAAGCGGTCTACATTACTAAATACGCCAGCAAAGTAATTGTCATTGTGATTCACGATAAAGGGATTGTCGACTGCAACAAGGCCAGCGCCGAAAAAGCGTTCAGAAATGAAAAAATTGAGTTTGTATGGAACTCTGTTCTGACGGAAATCAAAGGGGAAGAAGCGGTAGAAGGAGTCGTCGTTAAAAACTTAAAAACCGGAAATCTGACAGACCTCAAGACCGAAGGGGTATTTATCTATGTGGGAATGATCCCGGAAACGGGACTTTTAAAAGACAAAATCGATTTGGATGCGCGAGGTTACATTGCAGCGAATGAATTGATGGAGACTTCAGTAGACGGCGTATATGCAGCCGGAGATGCCAGAATGAAACATCTGCGACAAGTGGTAACGGCGGCATCGGACGGGGCGATTGCTGCTGTCAATGCGGAAAAATATCTGCTGGAAGAAGACGATTTTAAAGACAATGTCCAAAACGCAAAAAAGCCTGTTGTTCTTGCATTCTGGAGTCCGATGGATGAGAATAGCATCGGCGCGCTGGCAAACCTGGAACAGGCAGTAGCAGAAAGCAAAAACAAGGTAAGTTTGGTCAAAGTGGATATATCAAGAAAAAAACGGATAGCGCAGCGCTACAGCGTGACCAATATACCGGCAGCATTGCTCTTGGAGAACGGAACGGTCATTCGTGATCTTTCCGAAGACTTATCTGTCGTTGCATTTTAGCTTAAACCCCAAAAATGATTTAAGTATGATTCGAGCTGACTGGATAAGTAGAATAAAAGTATATAAATGACGGAGGTCGGTAAGATGACTGTTAAAAAAAACAATCAAAGTGCCAGCGAAGGATCTTCCTCGGTCAAAATGCATTATTTTCATGTGATGGTGTTTGTCCTTTTGATGTTTGGGTTTGGACAAATAGTTCCGCCGATTGCCACAATAACTCCAATGGGTATGCAAATTCTCGGAGTATTTATCGCGACTTTATACGCTTGGCTGTTTATTGATGTCCTTTGGCCAAGTTTAGTTTCAATGATTGTATTAGGCTTTACAGGCTATGGCAATCTTAAAAAAATATTCTTGGAAGGCTTCGGGAGCGATATTGTCTTAACGTTGTTGTTTTTCTTTATTTTTGCCGCATATCTTGAAGAAACAGGATTGAACAGGTATATGGCAACATGGTTAATTACGCGTAAGTTCCTGATTGGAAAGCCATGGCGCCTAGTATTAATGATCTTTGTAGCGTCCTATCTTGTCGCTACGATTATGGGTGTTTATGCGGCGATCCTTGTTGTATGGAGCATCGTTTATAACATTGCCGATACAGTTGGTTTAGAGAAAAGAGACCGATTAGTTGGATTTATTTTGGTCGGCGTTGCTAATGTTGTTATGTTAGGCTGGGGAGTGTTTCCGTTTACATTATTTCCCTTGCAAGGACTTACTTTGCTGGCGAAATCTACCGGTGTGTCCGTTGATATTGTAAAATATCTGATTTTCATGGCTCCGATATCGGTGATCACTCTGTTATCGTATCACATCGGCGGGAAGTATATATTTAAGTTGGATACGAGTGTCTTGGAAACTGGTGATTATGCCAAAAACATGAAGTTGGAGCCCGTAACGAAAGAACAAAAAGTGGCAATATTTTTTTCAATAGTGTTTATTCTAGCACTTTTAGCGCCCCAAGTTGTTCCGAAAACGACAGCGATAGGCGCTGTACTTGCGAAATTTACTGTACCTGCAACCATTGCTGCGCTTATGGCAATCATCTGTTTAATCAAGACGAAAGATGGTCAGCCTCTTACCAGTTTTCAAAGATTAGGAGCAAATGGAACAAATTGGAGCATCATCGTTCTTATGGCCTGTACGGTACCATTAGGCAATGCATTGGAACTGAAAGATGCGGGTATTATTCAAGCCTTGACAACTACTTGGACTCCTTTATTAAGTAATCTCCATCCTTTTTTATTTTATGCATTGAGTTTTTTCATTGCGCTTGTAATTACACAATTTGTTCATAATCTTGTGTTGCTAACCATTATGACACCAATTTTGACTACGCTGGCTGTTTCTATTGGTGCTAATCCGATTATTGTAACGCTCGGTCTGATTTTAGCGATTATGGCGGCCATTGCTACTCCTGGTGCGTCCAGCAGGTCGGCTTTGGTATTTGGTAATACAGAATGGGTTGCACCTAAAGACGCGTATATTTTTGGGATATGGGCAGCTTTCAGTGCCTATTTGATTATAGTGGTGCTTGGAATTCCTTTGGGTATGCTGCTGTTTTGATACGGATGATGGTTTTATTGTTTATATAACAAGAAATAGGCTGACTTTAACGCATAAATACTGTATACTGTTGCATGAATCGTTCTTGCATATGCTGTTCACCGGATAAATAAGGGAGAAAAGCAATGGTTTCAACTGTAAAAAGAGTGGCCGCGGTACATGATCTATCTTGTTTCGGCAGAGCCGCTTTGACGGTGATCATTCCGACTTTGTCGGCGATGGGGATTCAGGTCTGTCCGTTGCCTACCGCGGTGTTGAGCACTCATTTGGGCGGTTTTTCCAAGGTCGCCTTTTGCGATTTGAGCGAGAATATGGCCAATTTTTCGGAGCACTGGAAACGGGAAAATGTGGTTTTTGACAGTATTTATAGCGGATTTTTGGCTTCGACAGAGCAAATTGATACTGTAGTTAACTTTATTGACGATTTTTCTGACAATAACCCTCTTGTGCTGGTCGATCCGGTAATGGGGGATGAAGGCAGGCTATATTCGGTATATACTACTAAAATGCAGGAACAGATGCAAAAATTGGTGCGGAAGGCCGATATCATTACGCCCAATTATACGGAAGCTTGTTTTTTATTAGAAAAAGCGTACCTTGATGTGGTATCCGGCGTGGAAGAAATGAAAAGTTGGTTGGTTGCCCTAGCCAGCTTTGGTCCGCGGGCTGTTGTTATCACCGGTATTCCTTTGACGGGTAACCGAATTATGAATTTGGGTTATAATAGTACGATTGGCGGTTTCACGGAAGTGATCAGCACCTTAGTTCCAGCTAAATATCCCGGAACAGGGGATATTTTTGCCAGTGTTCTGCTGGGATCATTACTTCAGGGACACAGTTTGGCGGCGGCAATGAATACAGCATCGGCGTTTGTAGAATTGGGAATTAAAACCACTTTTTTGGCCGGGACGCCGCCAAGGGAAGGGGTATTGTTGGAAGCAGTATTGCCATGGCTGTATCGAAAAACCGGTGCTGCCAATCAAGGGATTGACATTTGCGGAACTAACAAGACCTGGCATTAATAAACCGGAAATGATTCAATAAAGGGAAAGACCTTAATCCAAATATAAAAGAATAAAATTATTATCAAAGTACACGAGTATTGCAAAAATAAAATTGCAAAAATTGTGTACTTTTTAGTTTGCTTAAAATTATAACTTTTATAAAGTTCTTTAATGCGCAATCCCGGTTAAATAGAAAAAATTTACATCGTTGTTTGAAACGAGAAAAATTTAACTTATTTTTTCGGATATTCAGAAAAAGGTAGCCTTCGCGACCTTTGTGAAAAAATAATCGATTATGCTATAGGTAAGTGCTCAAAATGATAGGGGGAGACTGAATAGTGAAAAGAGACGCGAAGGCAGACAAAATTTTAGTATTAGGCCTGGATGGTATGGATCCCAAATTGTCAAAGAAATTTGTCGACAAGGGGATTATGCCGAACCTGAAAAAATTAATCGAGCGGGGGGCGCAGCGAGAAGACTTGCAGATGTTAGGCGCCATGCCAACAATCACTCCGGCGCAATGGACTACGCTTGCTACCGGTGCATATCCGGAAACCCATGGGATCACTGATTTTTGGAACCAAAGCAAGGATGATTTATCGGAAATGGTTTATGCTCTGGACTCGCAAATGTGTCAGTCTGAACAGCTTTGGAATTGTTTTGCGGAAGCCGGCAAAAAAACATTGGTATGGCACTGGCCCGGTTCTGCGTGGCCGCCGACTTCTGAAAACGAAAATTTGTACGTTGTTGACGGAGCCCAGCCGGCTGCGGTAAATATGAGTACTGCCAACGTGGATGGCGAAAAAATGATATTAGCTGCGAATACGGTTACGAAAGTTGGCTATAAACCGTGTGTAACCGATGATTCCGGAGCAAATTGCGTTATTCAGGATTTGCCGGACGAAGAAGGCCCAGCAGGATCCTTTTTGCTTGAACGCCATAAGAAGAAAACCGTTCGTAACATCTTCCTGACGTTAGAGGAAGGCGCGGCTGGCTTAGATAAACTCCCTTACGATCGATCCGTAAGCCCAATTAAAGAAGCGACCGGCTGGGCAAATGCGCCTGAAGGCGCGCTGGAATTTTCTGTTGTGCTTTCCAACGGATTAGTGAGAAGACCCGCTTTGATTTTGAAAAATGAAGCCGGTATTTATGACGCCGTAGCATTATACAAATCTAAAAAAGATGAACAACCACTGGCAATGATGAAAGAAAAAGAATTTGCCTGGAATGTGATGGATGAATGCAATGTAAATGGAGACATGGTGTTGTGCAACCGGCATTTTAAACCCCTGGAAATCGCTCCGGATGGCTCACGGGTAAGAATCTGGACGAGCTCAGCGTTTGATGTCAGCAACAGTACGCGGTGGTCGCCGAAAACAATCTACCAAGATGTTGTCAGCAATGTCGGCTATGTTCCGCCGTTCTGTCAAATGGGCGGTTCCAACTTTGAAAATTGCAAAGAATTATTAAACCCGGTCTGGGCCAATTATGTGAAATGGCAAGCGGATGCAATGAATTATCTTATCGATGAGAAGGGCATAGAAGTGATCTTCTCTCATGTACACTTCATTGACCACCAGGGACACTTATATTGGAACTATGCGTTAACCAAGGAGGGCGTTGGCAATGATGAGACGCTGTACCAGGGGTTGATTGAAAAAGTATACAAAGATGCCGATTATTACATTGGCAGGTTCATGCATTTGCTGGATCAAGATTGGACGATTTTTATTACGTCTGACCATGGTTTGCAAATTCATACAGAAGAACTTCCCTTGTTGGGAGACGGCATGGCCTGCAATGTCGGCGTAATGCAAGAATTGGGCTATACTGTATTGAAAAAAGATGAAAACGGGAATGACATGAGGGAAATTGACTGGGAGAAAACCACGGCGGTTGCCACCCGGAGCAGCTTTATCTGGATCAATCTTAAGGGCAGAAATGCAACCGGTATTGTTGAGCCGGAAGATAAATTCGCTCTGGAAGAAAAAATTATTGACGATCTGTATAATTATCGAAACCCGAAAACCGGAAAACGCGTAGTCGGTATTGCACTGCGAAATAAAGAAGCTTCCGTTTTAGGTCTGAGCGGTGATGAAACGGGCGATATTATTTACATGAATAAAGAAGGCTGCTGCCGTGAACACGGTGAAAGCATGTCCACGTACTATGGATACTTTGACACTTCGATCAGTCCAATCTTTGTTGCTGCCGGTAAGGGCCTGAAAGAAGGGTTTACAACCAAGCGTGTAGTCCGCCAGGTTGATTTTGCGCCGACCCTTGCAGTGCTGGGCGGAGTAAGAATGCCGGAACATTGCGAAGGGGCGCCGGTTTACCAGATTTTAAAGGATGAATTTTAAACTCAATTTGCTAGCCGTCTGAATAGGTATGGAAAAATCAGACCGGGCAGAGTATTCAATTCATACTCTGCCCACCCATGCACATTGGTAAATTGATGAATGCCGCTGAATAGGAACCAAACAAAAATAATGCAATGAAGTGGTGATAGTGATGGAACTTACAAGTTTGAATGCGGAAACATTCGAAGAAAAAATCTATGACAACTGCGAAACCTGCCTGGTCGTGTTCAGCAGAAAGACGTGTCATGTCTGTGCGGAAGTGGTTCCGATGGTAACCGAAATCTCAGAAGAGTACAAAGATAAAATGACGTTTTATTATGTTGATGTGGAAGATGAAAGAGACTTATATACGCGATTTTCATTGCGTGGGGTGCCGCAGATCATGTTGTTTGCGGACGGCGATTTTAAAGGCAAGATGGGCGGACTGGTGGAAGAAGAGGCACTGAAAGAAAAAATTAAAGAACTTCTATAACAGCCATGATTGCTGGAGTTTGGGCATTGGCGACATGCCATGCGCACAGGCATATTCGATGAGGTGATAAATTTTGAAAGAGTATGATTTACTTATTATAGGCGGAGGACCGGCGGGTCTGGCTGCAGGAGTTTACGGCGCGAGGGCAAAACTAAAGACTGCAATTTTGGAAAAAGGCGCTGTCGGCGGACTTGCCTTTACAACCCGGGAAATCGTAAATTATCCGGGGTTTAAAGCGACGACAGGTCCGGATCTCATGAAGAGCATGGCTGACCATGCCAAAGAATTTGGCGCCGAAATCATCAAAGAACAAGTGCTGGATATTGATCTGAGCAAAGAAATGAAAACGATTACAACGAAAAAAGGCAACAAGTATGCGGCAAGAGCGGTGATCCTTGCTCCAGGTTCGCAGCCCCGTTTATTGAACATCCCCGGCGAGCGCAGGCTCAGAGGCAGCGGCGTATCCTATTGTGCTACCTGTGACGCTGATTTTTATCAAGATTTGACTGTCGTTATTGTCGGGAACGGAGATGCAGCAATAGAAGAAGCGGTCTATATTACAAAGTATGCCAGCAAAGTGATTGTCATTGTCATTCACGATGAAGGGATTGTCGACTGCAACAAGGCTAGTGCCGAAAAAGCGTTCAGAAATGAAAAAATTGAGTTTGTATGGAACTCTGTTCTGACTGAAATCAAAGGGGAAGAAGCGGTAGAAGGAGTCGTCATAAAAAACTTAAAAACTGGAAATCTGACAGACCTCAAGACCGAAGGGGTATTTATCTATGTGGGAATGATCCCGGAAACGGGACTTTTAAAAGACAAAGTCGATTTGGATGCGCGGGGTTACATTGCAGCGAATGAATTGATGGAGACTTCGGTAGACGGCGTATATGCAGCCGGAGATGCCAGAATGAAACATCTGCGCCAAGTGGTAACGGCAGCATCCGACGGGGCCATCGCTGCAGTCAATGCAGAAAAATATCTGCTTGAAGAAGACGATTTTAAAGACAATGTTCAAAATGCAAAGAAGCCTGTTGTTCTTGCATTCTGGAGCCCGATGGATGAAAATAGCATTAGCGCATTGGCAAAACTGGAACAGGCAGTAGCAGAAAGCGCAGGACGGGTAGGTCTGGTCAAAGTGGACATATCAAGAAAAAAACGACTGGCGCAGCGCTACAATGTGACGAATATACCAGCAGCAATGCTGTTGGAGGACGGAACGGTTATCCGTGATCTTTCCGAAGAATTATCTGTGGTTTCATTTTAGATCAATCATTGAAATAAGATCTTGTTCCTAAGAAAGCGTAGTTGTCTAAATGGAGTGCGATTTTTCCGAATATTTTCAGTTATATTAGTTTTCTATTTTCATTCACATCCTCGGAGGAAGGTTGTCGATTTCAAAAGTTCGGAACCTTCGAGAATAAAAAATTAGAAAATGAAGGAAATAAAAGGAGGATATAAAATTGGCAAATCCAGATTTGCAGGCAAAACAAAACGATGTATCCAATCCTGATGACAACCAGGCAGAACTTAATATTCCCCGCGGGAAGGCATATTTTTGGACATTTGTAATCTGCTTGGCCATGATACTGGATATGATTGACCGTACAGCAGTAAACGCAATATTGCCGCTGCTCAAAAAAGAATTTGCCCTTTCCGATGCTCAGGCCGGCTTTGTTGGATCGGTTGTTGGCATTTCAATGGCGGTTCTGGTTTTCCCGGTTGCGATCTTATGCGACCAGTGGAGTCGCCGTAAAATGATGTCATTCATGGTTGGTTTTTGGAGTTTAGCTACTTACGGAACTGGTATGGCTCAGAATTATACGCATTTGATATTGGCTCGCCTGTCTGTTGGCACCGGAGAAGCCGGTTATGCTGCACCAGCCTTTTCACTCCTTAGTGCGTGGTATCCTAAAAATAAACGCGGGTTGGTGTTGGGTGTATTTAATGCGGCAAAGCCTTTGGGCGCAGCTGCCGGTGTCGCCATTGCCGGTTATTTAGCTTACGAATTTGGTTGGCGGACAATGTTTGGTATCCTGGCTGCCCCTGGAATTCTGATCGCAATCATGTTCTGGTTTATTCCTGACTATAAGGTGAAAAAGGGTGCCTCTGATCAGACAGAAAAGGTACCGTTAAAAGAATCGATCCTCTACCTTTTGCGTACCAAAACCATTTTGATCGTTTTATTGGGTGGAGCATCTGTGTTCATTTTTGAAAACACGTTTATGATTTGGGGTGCTACGTATTACGCCCGGACTTTTGGAATGAACGTAAAAGAGGCAGGGGCGGTGGTCGGGCTCATCGGATTAGTTGCCTGCATTGGAGCGCCGGTTTTTGGGGCGCTGGGTGACAAGCTTCTGAAACGTTCACCGAAAGGACGTATTTATACTGCGATGACACTTGCTGTGTTCATGTTTATACTGATGACCGCAGCGCTGAAAAGCGGGGATTTTCGTACGACAGCAATTCTCTGGACGGCTGCAATGTTCATATTGCCGGGATTGCAAATTAATGTTTATGCCGTAACCCAAGATCTTGTGCCGCCGTATCTCCGGGGCATGAGCGTATCTTTGGTGCCGATCTTCAATCATTTGTGTTTCGGTGTCTGGGCTCCCATGGTAGCAGGGAGACTTTCAGACTTATATGGTTTGCCGTATGCGCTGCAGATGTTGGCGATCGCTTCTCTTGTGCTTTGTGAGATATTCTTTTATCTCTCACTGCGCTATTATATGACAGATCTGAGCCGAGTAAAAGCTTTGGGAACATTCAAACTGGGTAAAGGGTAAAAGCAGGATTTTTCTGTAATCAATAGGATAGAAAAAGTTTATTTGCGAATTTGCTCTTCTTATGCTCAAGTGAGTAGCTTCAGTATAAGAAGAAGGCCGGACACTTTGACGAAAGTGTCCGGCCTTCCTTGTCTTCTGTCATTAAAGAATAGGCTTTATTCTTCTGCTTTAATTAGTTCATCCAGTAACTGCGGTTTTTTTATAATGATGACCTTCCCGCTTTTTTCTATGACATCCAGACGTTCCAGTTCGGTCAGATATTTAATAATATTTGACCGATGGACCCCGGTAATGGAGGACATTTCATTGCGGGTTAGAAAGCTTTTAATGTATTGGCTGTTGTCTGGCTGAACGGTTCCGTAGAGTTTGCCTAATTGCTGCAGCAACGTATAAACCTTCATTTTACTGTTTATTTTATTTTGGATAAGCAAACTATCGATACAGTACTCATATCTGCGATAGATCTGGTTTAGGAAAATATCTAAATATTGTTGATCAGAACGAATAAAATCAAAAAAAACAACCTTGTCGATTAAGAGAACCTCCGTTGCCTCTAAAGCCACAATTTCTTGAAAAAAACACTTGCTGAACGTAGAAATGATGCAGTTTTCATTTAAAAACCACATTAACTTATCTTCGCCTTCTTCATTGGATAAAGCGACCTTTACTCTGCCTTTTTTGATCAGGCAAATCATTGTGTCATAAAGTTGAGGCAAAAATTGCTCTCCTTTTTTCAGCATAATGCTTTGTTTTAAATTCTCCATAAAAACTTTCAATAACGCATTATTGCCATGAATAAAAGGTGTGCTTGAGGCGCTTTTTTCCATTGATTGCCCTCCTTGAATGACTATTCCAGCAGACATCCATAAACACTAAGAAAGGGTTTGATATTTTATGGTCGGCCATTACATAACTATTATACAGTATCATTCTGAACGACGCAAAACAGCTTGGACGAATAGGGAAGAGAAAGGCGATTTTGTCCTTGTAAAGGGAAAATAAAAAGGAATATTGAAATAATACGGAAAAGGAAGAAATAGCCGAACTGTAGATCAGATGAACCATTAAGGATAAGGGGCGAAAAAATGTATAAAAACCCACTGAAAGAAAAGATGAACAGACGCGAGCCCGTAGCGGGATGCATGATTCAAGGATTTTTCCCGGCATTTGTGGAGATATGCGGGATTGCAGGATTTGATTTTATTTTTATTGATGCGGAGCATGGATCACTTTCGCCGAACGACTGTGAAGAACTGGTACGGGCAGCAGAAGTTCGTCATACCGTTCCACTCATCAGAGTTCCTAATTCTGAGCCCGACACCATTCTTCGCTTTATGGATATTGGCGCGATGGGCGTCATCCTGCCGGGAATTTCAACGAAGGAAGAAGCGGAAAAAGCAGTTCGCGCAGTAAAATACTATCCCCAGGGGAACCGTGGGCTGAATGCAGTAAGGGCCTCCGACTATGGGATGGCAAAACCGTTAGCGGAGTATGTGGTTGATGCAAACCAAGAAACAGTGGTTCTTGCGATCATTGAAAATACGACCGCAATAGAAAATTTGGCGGATATTCTCTCTGTGGATGGAATTGATGGAGTGATTCTAGGGACCTCCGATCTCTCGCAATCTCTCGGAGTGCCAGGCCAAGGACAACATCCCAAGGTGCAGGAGGCATATCAGCAGTTTGTAACAGAAGGCTTAAAAACAACCAAATCGATCGGTACTGTGGTGAGACCCGGGGAAAGCGTGCAAGGATATCTTGATGCGGGATTTTCGATGCTGATAACGAGCGCTTATTCGCTTTTTGGCAAGGAAGCGAAACGGTTCGTGGGCGAATTAAAATAGACGCAGTGTCTTCGATCAACAAAAAACACCGGCTTAAAACCGGTGTTTTGAAAATGCAAATCAGCGGATATTGATAAAATGAAACCGTTTTAGGCTAAGAAGAACCATAAAAACAGTTTTTCTTAGCTTTTTCGATTTCTTTAATACATTGCGTCAACCAGTCTATATTGGTTCGCTCTCTCATAATAGCCCCTTTCAATACAATATAGTCTCCATACAGTGGAGAAATAATATCGGCAATGTTTTTGGCATAAGGATGCTGACGCATGGTCGCCTCTAACTTTACTAACTTTTCTTTTCGCTGATCAAGCTGATAATGAAACTGTTTCAGAATATCTTCCTTGCGCATGGACTCGATGAAGTAAGCTTTCAGTCTGAAAATATCCTTTGGTGTCGGTTCCAAGGGATCCTGTTTCGCCAGCCAGCTTAAAAAAACTTTTTTTCCTTCGTCTGTAATGGAGTAGAGTTTTTTTTCCAGTTTTTCACCCTGCAGCACGGTTTCGAAGGTAATTAGGCCTTCATTGGTTAACTTTTTTAACTCGGGGTAGAGTTGGCTGTGCTGCGCATGCCAAAAATTCACTAAATCGATAGTAAACTCTTTCATCAAATCATAGCCGGTCATCGCTTTCCGGTTGATCAACCCTAAAATCGCATATTTTAACGTACGCATTTTGCCAGCCGCCACCTTTCCCAAACACTTTGCTTTCATGCCAAAAGTAATCCCATACTACAATGTAATGTACAACATGTAAATATTGACATGTATTAGTATAACTATTATAATACAGATGGAATGAAAAATACAAGGTCTTATCCCGACCTTATTGGATTAGTGCCGGAAAGAAGCAAGGTTAGACATGGAAAACAGAACCTCAATATGAATGATGAAGGAGAATGAATGTATGCAGAGAAAATATCCCAACCTGTGCAAACCAATCAAAATTGGCAATGTGAATTTTCGCAACAGAATGTTTTCTGCTCCAATGGGCGGAACGGACATTACCGCCGACTGTACCATAGGGCGCGCATCCACCGCTTTTTATGAATTAAGAGCCAAAGGCGGCGCCGCCTCCGTTACTGTCAGTGAATGTGTCGTTCATCCGGAAACAGAAGGATCTCATATGTATCACCTGGATTTGCAGACGGTAGGTTCGCTTTCCAGTTTTACCTACACGGCGGATGCGATACGGCGTCATGGGGCAATTGCCAGTGTGGAATTGTCGCATTCCGGACAGTATGCCGGAACGTATCTGACCGATAAGGATAAGAAACACTCCCTGGCCCAATGGGGCCCGAGCGCGGGAGTCCGCCCGGACGGGCTGGAAGTAAAGGAGCTTACTGAAGAGCTGATCGCGGATATCGTAGCAGCTTATGGAAATGTTGCCGGATTAGCTAAGCGGGCAGGCTTTGAGATGGTTATGGTTCATGGCGGTCATGGCTGGCTGATTAATCAGTTCCTGTCGCCTTATTTCAACCACCGGACAGACAAATACGGCGGTTCGCTGGAAAATAGAGTGCGTTTTGCCCGGGAGGTCCTTGACAGTGTGCGCAAAGCCGTTGGACCCGGTTTCCCTATCGAGTTTCGAATGAGTGGTTCGGAGTTATTTGAGGGCGGCTATGATCTGGCTGAAGGCGTTGAAATTGCCAAATTGCTTGAGTCTCAAATCGATTTACTGCATATATCGGCAGGAACCTACCAGAGAGGCTTTAGCATAACACATCCTTCGATGTTTGTACCGCATGGCAGCAATGTTTACCTGGCTGCAGAGATCAAAAAACATGTGAGTGTTCCGGTTGCAACGATTGGCGGCTTGAATGACCCGGCGATGATGGAGGAAATCATTGCCAGCGGGAAAGCGGACGTTGTGGAGATGGCGCGTGCACTCCTGGCGGATCATGAACTTCCCAGAAAAGTAATGAGCAACCGTGATGAGGACATTGTAAAATGTCTGCGCTGTTTTACCTGTATGGCCGAACGGGCTGTTACCTCCACGCGACGCTGTACGGTGAATCCATTCATCGGACGTGAATTGGATGGGACAGAAGTTGTTCCTTCTTCCCAGTCCCGTAAGGTTTTGGTGGCCGGTGGCGGACCGGGCGGATTGGAAGCGGCGATCACTGCGGCAAAGCGTGGACATAAGGTGATTCTGTGTGAGAAATCGGACCAGTTAGGCGGCATTCTGAAGGGAGAACAGGCAATTCCATTTAAGTATGAGATGTATGAGTTAGGCGTTACGCTTGGGAAATTAGCAAAAGATGCCGGAGTTGAGATCCGCTTAAATACGCCGGTCACAAAAGAATATGCTGAAACAGAAAATGCGGATGCGTTGATTATTGCTGTTGGCTCCGAACCGCTTATTCCACCGATTCCTGGTTTGGCGGGCGATCAGGTAATTGTTGTGAATGACTATTATCTGGAGATGGATAAGGTCAGCGATCAGGTAGTCGTCCTTGGCGGCGGTCTGGCCGGCTGTGAAGCAGCCATTCATCTTGCCCGGGAAGGAAAGACCGTGCATTTGGTAGAAATGAGGACGGAACTGGCTCCGGATGCAAATATCAGGCATCGTCCGATCCTGTTAGCGGAAATTGACAAGAGTACGATCCAGGTTCATACAGAATATAAGGGATTACGCGTGACCGAAGAAGGTGTTGTCTGTGTTGATAAGGCCGGTGAAGAACATCTTGTTCCAGGCACTACCGTCATTTGCGCACTTGGACAACGCGCAAGAAGAAATGTAGTGGAAGAATTAATCGACTGTGCGCCGTATGTTGCGCAAATTGGCGATTGTGTCTGCGCGTCGACGATAACGACTGCAATTTATCAGGGATATCATGCCGCACTGGATATTTAATTGCATTTCCAAAATTCAGAATAATGGACATTGATTATTGCTATGGTTAAGTAGGCGCGATTACAATCTCCAAATTGAAGAGGGGTTTGTCAGCGTGAAAAAATGCAAATGGTTTTTGCTGCTGTGTATTTTGTTATCGTATTTTATCAATCCTTACGTACCGGTTGAGTGGGGATGGGAGAATAGTGTCCTGGAATGGCTGCAGGTTGTTATTTTAGCAGTAGGCATGGTCTTGAATTACAGGTGGGTTCGAGAAGTTTCGTATCATAACCCTGCTGGAAAACGCTTTCTAGCCTGGACTATGCCCTTATGGCTATTGATCATTGGCAGAGAATTGAGTTGGGGCAGAGTCTTCTATCCTAGCGGTTTTAATGCTGTCAAAGGGCCATCATTTCTTCCGCTGGCTCAACTGCCCTATGGTCAACTGGTTTACCCGCTGTTGGCCATCATGCTTATCGTATGGTTGTACATAGGCATAAAATACGTTTTGTATAAAATCCCTTTCGAACTAGTTAAGGAACGGCAATTTCCTATTGCTGAGATGATCATTACGGTTATCGCCCTGATCGTTGCAGAAGTTGCTGAACACAAATTACGTCTTCAGGCTATGGAGGAAATGAATGAGTGTTTTGTATATTTAGGATTAATTTTGCTTGTTTACCATGTGAAAGAGGTTTTAAACAAAAGGAAAAGAAAGATATTGTAACATTTCTTAGCTGCGCAATCTTAGTCTCTAAAAACTAATGGATAAAAATAGCTGATTATAAGTGATTTGAGTAAGCTTTTTACTAAGGTGCATTGCAAAATGAAATGCAAGAGTTTATTATTTCAACCTTTTGCTACAAGGGGTTCGCCTATCAATTTGATAGGCGAACCCCTGTTTTTCTATGAAGTAACGATTTTCTAGTTTCATACTTATGGCTTGTCCTGTGAAAAAAATGGCTGGCAATTATGGCAAAAGGAGCATTGGACAGAATGCACTTTGTCTTCGTTCAGGCCCCAGCGCCGCAATTCCTTAAAAATTGTAAAAATGCTGATCCCCATTTCGCTCAAGGAATATTCCACACGTGGCGGAATTTCAGCAAACACGGTTCGCATGACCAAGCCATCGGCCATCATTTCCTGCAATTGCTGGGTGAGGACCTTCGCACTGATGGCCGGGATCTGTTTGCCGATTTGTCCGTAGCGCACCGGCCCTTGAGAAAGCTCTTTGAGGATTAGGATCTTCCATTTGCCGTTGATTAGCGAGAGCGTGGATTCGATCGGACATTTATTTTCCATGACAAGACCTCCTGTTGTTTCATTACTTACTATCAGGTAGGTAACGTTACAAAAAAGTGCATACTTGTAAAAAGAATGTATCGCATATACTATAGCATTAGAGAGTAATAAAAACAACGGAGGATATGGCATGAAATCCTTATCAGGAGGGGCTGTGCATGAAGTCTGAAGGCAAAGACGAATTTTTGGAAGAGCGTTTCGTTAAATACGATACATGGGTAAAAGAAGGCAAGATTCCATCACCGGCCAAAGTGATCCCGGTATCGGAATCTCTGTCCGGTCTTCAATGGGTCTTGCCGACCCAGCAGGCAACAGAAATTCTGCGCAATATGCGAACCTTTGCACTGGCCAAGTGTACGTGCCGTGAACATTATAAGCGTTGTGACAATCCTTTGGAATCGTGTATTGTTGTCAATGATACTGCGGATCAATGGGTTGTTCAGGGAAAAGCTCGCTATATCACGCTCGATGAAACGAAGGCAATACTCAATATAGCGCATGAAAATGGTTTAGTCCATCTTACCTTCTATAACCCCAATCAATATATTTATGCCTTGTGCAGTTGCTGCGAATGCTGCTGCTGGGACCTTCAGGTGATGAAAAAGTATCAACGCCCCGATTTGGTCGCGCATGCCGATTACGTCGCCGAGGTTGATACGGACCTTTGCATACAATGCGGCGCTTGTGTCAAACGGTGTATTTTTGATGCACAGGAAAAGAACGGGGAAAAGGTAGTGTTCCATCAGGACCGTTGTTACGGCTGCGGCTTGTGTGTGACCCAATGCCCAACGAATGCGATCACAATGAAACTTCGCAAAAAATCCAGTATGCAAGCGCAAACTTCCGTAAAGTGATAAATGATGCAAATTGCTCCATGAATGACCGGAAAATGAGTGTGCGAGTGATTTTTAAATGAGAGGTGCATATGGAAAAATTCATACAAATGTTAAGAAGCGCCGGGGCGGACAGCGCAACAATCATCAATACGCAATCGATTGTTACTGCACCGTGGCCAATTTACAAATGCCAATTTGGCTGTGCACGTTATGGAAAAAACTTGTGTTGCCCGCCCAAATCTCCAAGTTATAAGGAGACCCAAGGAATCCTTGACAGCTATGAAAAGGCGGTCCTTTTTCGGTGTCATGATATGTCTATTGTTACTGATATGGCTGTAGATGTTGCAAAAGAGATGTTTCTTGACGGATATTACAAAGTGATCGTTTTGGGAAGTGGCCCGTGTAAAAAATGCAGTGAGTGCAATATGAAGGTCTGTAATTTTCCAGGACAAACTGCGCCATCCATGGAAGCATGCGGGATTGACGTTTTTCAAACCGCAAGAAAGAATGGTTATGCAATTACAACATTAAGAAATAAGACTGACACTCCAAATTTTTTTGGACTTATATTGGTTGAGTAAAAAAAATATATAAATTATAATAAAAGTATAAAATACAAAAAAAGGGAACAAATACTGGTTTATTGTGACTGGTATCTGTTCCCTTTTTCCTTGCCTGATTTGCAATGAAGGATGGCATTTGGTATCGCTCCCAAAGATGTCTGACAATTTAAAAAACTATTTCACAGAACAACTTGTTTTGCTATATAGTTGAAGTAAGAAAGCGACTTAAGGAGCGTAGTTATTATTCAGGGCTGGGCGCTTATAGAGGAGGATTATCGGTTTGAAAGATAATATTGTCATATCGAAAGCTACGATTGATCGTCTCCCATTGTACTTTCGCACTCTTAAGCAGGCTGAGGGAGAAGGCATAACGATCATCTCATCTGAGGAATTAGGCCGCCGGCTGGGGATCACGCCCGAACAGATACGCAAGGATTTTGCATCGTTTGGCGACTTTGGGAAAAAAGGCGTAGGATATTTCGTAAAGGAACTGCTTCGCAATGTCGGTGAAATCTTGGGGCTTCATCGTAATTGGAACATTGCGATCGTGGGGGTTGGGCATCTCGGCTGGGCGTTGGCGAATTATATCAATTTTGAAGGATTAGGCTGTAATCTCCGGGCTATTTTTGATATTTCGCCAGATATTGTAGGGCGGTCAATTAAGGGTATTGTAATCGATCATTTTGATCATCTCGAGGCGATTACTGCAGAAAGAAATATTCATATCGGGGTGATCACCGTACCGAACAATCGGGCTCAGGCAGTTGCTGACCGGTTGACTGCTGCCGGGATCAAAGGGATATGGAATTTTGCGACGGTGAAAGTGCGTGTTCCGGAAGGGACTTGTTTGGTTAATGAAGATTTATCTACGGGGTTAAGCAGCGTTTCCTATTATTTGGCCCGTCAAATGCCGGATGAAAAGAATGAAAATGTTCCGTTTTTTGGCTGAACGACGAAAGGCGAATTAAATATGTTCCATTGAGAAACTGCGTTTTTGCATCCAATGCACGGAACGTAGTTTTTTTGCTGAACGAATGATCACCTTCAAATGCGGCTATGCAGGCGGGCAGTAAGCAATATATGGTATAATATAATTTTAAGATCAATAATAATTTGTGATGGAATATAGATTGAAGGTCAAATCAGAGCAGAGGAAACAGACATCGATGAGCAGCAATATTGTAACGGAGCGAATTTTTGCCGAAACGATAGCCGCCCAAGGGGGGCGTGCATATCGGGTAGGTGCGTGTGTCCATGATATGATTAGGGGGATCAACCCGAACGGCATTGATTTCTGTGTAGTTGGTATGGTTAAGAAAAATTTCAAAGGACTCTTTCCGGATGCGGTGGAATGCGGCAAGTATTTTCCGGTTTTTCGCCTATCGATCGCTGGCGTAAAGTGCGAGATCGCTTTTGCCCGAACGGAGCGCAAGGATGGCAGCGGGCATAGAGGATTTAAAATTGCATCGAACCCTAAAATAACGATCGAACAAGATTTGTTCCGGCGTGATACGACGGTGAATGCCATGGCAATAGACTGCCTGACTGGTGAAGTGATTGACCCTTTTCATGGCATACAAGACAGCAAAGACGGGATGCTTCGCGCCACGGGCCGGCATTTTTCGGATGATCCCATGCGCGCACTCCGGCTTGCCGGGGAAGCGGCGAGGTTAGACTACGAGATTGATGGCGCAACGTTAAATTTTGCCCGTGCCGCAGGAGCTGAAATAGGCGGGGAACCATCAGAACGGCTATTTGCTGAAATGGCAAAGGCCTTGCGTGAAGCGCCGGCACCGGCAAAATTTTTTAAGATTTTGGCGAAAGTTGATTTATTACCGCTTGTGTTTAAAGAAATTGCCGATTTGTCAGCAGAGAATTTTAGGCTTGCGATGGCGGAGCTTGATGCAGTGGCGAAAGCTGCTTCAAGTGCTAAGCTGAGGTTTGCCGTTCTGGGTTCCGTGCTGGACGAACAAAGCCTATTGCGCTGGAACAATAAAATGACTTTGCCTGTTGATTGGTTTAACGCCGCTAATATTAGCAGGAACGTTATGCGATTATTGGCGCAGCCTGACCCGGGAAAAATCGTAGGGGCCATTCAACTTTTGCGGCGTGGTGCGCTGAGTGTAGAGGAGTTTGATATCATCTCCCAGGCAGTGGAACGAAAATTACCGGCACTAGGTCCGTACCAGGCGATCATGACCTCGCTGTCGAAGGACATGGCGCCGGAGCAGTTAAAAGGCAAAGAAATCGGGGAATGGTTAAGGCGAAAATATGTTGAAGTAATCACAAAAGCATGGGCAAAAGAGGTTTGAATAGCATGGATAATAACGGTTTTACCCGTTTGGGGATCAGTCAAGAAATAGGTAAGGCATTACAAAACTTAGGATACGAAACGCCTACCGAGGTGCAAGCTCAAGTAATACCCGCAGTGATTGCCGGTAAAGATGTAATCGTCAGATCCCAGACGGGAAGCGGAAAGACCGCGGCGTTTGCTATTCCCGTATGTGAAAAAATAGTATTAGAGCAAAGGTTTCCTCAAGCACTCGTTCTCACGCCAACCAGAGAGTTGGCGCTACAAGTAAAACAGGATATTGCTAATATTGGCAGGTTCAAAAAAATAAGATGCGCGGTTATTTTTGGCGGACAACCTATGGCCATACAACAAAGAGAGCTGAAACAGAGGGTGCATGTGATCGCTGGCACACCGGGAAGAACGTTGGATCATATCGACAGAGAAAATATTCAATTGGAAGAGCTGAAGTATCTTATTATCGACGAAGCCGATAAAATGCTTGCGATGGGCTTCATCGATCAGGTTGCTGCAATTGTACAGTTATTGCCTCGCAATCGGGTTACCATGCTTTTTTCTGCTACGCTGCCGGAGGAAATTCAAACAATCTGCAAGCAATACATGCGAGATCCGTTGCGGATCGATATTGAGTCAAAAAATCCTGCGGCGGAAAAAATTCAGCAGATATATTATGAGGTCCAGGAGATCGACAAGTTTGACCTTATGCAAAAGATCATCTATACACAACGGCCGGATAGCTGCATCATATTTTGCAGCACCAGGGAACAAGTAGAGACTCTGTTTAAAAAAACAAAACAGGCAGGACATCTTTGCGGCAGTTTGCATGGGGGAATGCTGCAAAGAGAACGGTTAAAAACTATTCAGGGCTTTAAAAGAGGGGCATTTCATTTTCTGATTGCAACCGATGTGGCGGCGCGTGGTATTCATGTGGAAAAAGTGTCTCTGATTATCAATTATGATCTGCCGCTTGATGCTGAGAGCTATGTTCATCGAATTGGCAGGACAGGGCGAGCTGGTAATGAAGGGATCGCAATTACTTTCGTAACGCTGAATGAACGAAAGAGTTTGGCGGATATCGAAGGAGTTATTCATTATCAGATCCCCCGGCAAGAACCGCCGTCAAGCGAGGAAGCGGCAATCGGAAAACAAATTTTAAAAAACAATAACGTATTGCCTAAATTCAAAAGTGATCACAGTGAGAAATTAAACAAGGAAATTACCAAAATTCGTATCAATGCAGGGAGAAAAACGAAAATGCGGCCGGGCGACATCCTGGGGGCCATTAGCAATATTGTCGGTGTCAACGCGGCAGATATCGGTATTATCGATGTTCAGGAGACCTGTTCTTATGTGGAGATCCTCAGCGGACAAGGATCTCGAGTCATAGAGGCACTCTCGCGCACCAAGATAAAGGGGAAAGTATATATGATCAAAGAAGTTGGCTTCCGCGGCATGTAATGGGTATATGATTGTCGCCGAGATACTTTAGCCATTGGTACCATTGTCTAAATAAGTGACAATTGAGGTTAATCATGATATAATAATTCTATTGATATAGGGTTTAACCGCCACAGGATAAGAGCTGGGTGTGACGCATCACACTTGCCGGCACGCGCCGAATATCCTCGTAGGCGGCTTTTTTACATTATCAAAACAATTGAATAACCCGCGCAAAGCGTAAAATGGAAGTATAGATGAAAGAAGAGGATAAACGTATGAGATTATATCATTTTACTACAGAGGATAACTTGGAAGGAATATTGGAGAATGGCTGTCTCAATCAATCAGGCGGTGGAGTTGTGTGGCTAACCAAGAACAAGGAACTTGAAGCGCAGAAATGGTCTGGTGGAAGTAATTCCACAATCAGGATAAGCGTTTCGCTTCTCAACATATCGCATTTTGGCAAGAATGCCCCGCCGCAGAAACTGTTGCAAGGTGCAGCGGATTGGTACACAACAGAAAATCCGATACCACAGAAACTATGGGTTGATGTGGAGGCATTCAAGAAAGGGCATTGGGCTATTCATAAGGGACTAAGCTATAAAAACAGAAAAATGTAAATTAAACAACATAACCGATGAAAGAAAAAGCCTGTTTCCCTTCGCTCTTGGGGAACAGACTTTTTCTTTTGGTAATCGTTAAATGATGAAATTAGTAATGCTCGCCATTTTCATAATAACTGTGTTTCTCAAGCAAATTAAAAAATATTTCTACCTGCGAATAGCCGGCTTGTTGTATATGCCGCGTGATAGCCGCAGCAACCAGATCTTGAATGGCCTGTCCTCTATCAAACCAGTTTACTTGAATCATGGGCGTTGTCGAAATTTCCTCTCCGTCCGCGATAAAAGTACCCCCAGATACTTCGAGTGTCAGGTAATCCCGTGGACATTCTATGATCTCCTGCAGTTCGTCTACCAAGTCCTTGCTGATGAGTTTCACATCTTGTATTTCAATCCCTTTCAAAATCAGTTGCGGCATAAAGCACCCCTTTGTTCATTATTCTCAGACTTCTTAATTTCCGGCGCAGGACTAAAAAAACCTCCAAGCAGCGCGAAGCAAGGGGACGTTCTTTTTGCTTCTTTTGCAAAGAGATGATAAAATGGAGAAAAATGGGGGGATAATATGGCAAGATGTGCGAGGAAAAAGAGTGCCAGCGGAATTTATCATATAATGATGCGTGGAATAAATCGCCAAGATATTTTTTTTGACGATGAAGATTATTCCCATTTTTTGAGAACCATGAAACATATTAAAGAAAATGGCAGTTGTGCTCTTTACGGATATTGTTTGATGGATAACCATATCCATCTCTTGTTGCATGAAAAAGCAGAAACGGTGTCTGTTACTATGCAGCGTATTGGTACAAGTTATGCTTGGTGGTATAATAAAAAATATGATCGAGTCGGACATGTTTTTCAGAACAGGTTTCAAAGTGAGGCAGTGGAAACCGAAGCATATTTATTGGGCGCACTCAGATACATTCATAATAACCCAGTTGAAGCAAATATATCGTCAATACCTGAAGAATATAACTGGAGCAGTTGTCAGGCTTATTATAAAGGACAAGATTTTTTTGGTTTGACTGATTTTTCATTTATTCTCGATTCTTTGCATAGCAACAGAGAAGCGGCTATTACGGCATTTGCCGATTTTATGAAAAAAGACAGTACAGATCAATTCATGGACTTTGAGGTAAAGGTACGAAAAAGTGATCATGATTTGATGCGGGAAATTCAAAACCTGCTGCACGGGCAACCGGTTGAAACTTTGCAAAACCTGAAGATGGATCAACGCAATGAAATAATCAGACGGGTTAAAGTTTTGGAAGGTGTAACACAGAGGCAAATTGCCAGGGTCACGGGCGTTCATCAAAGTATTATTTTTAAAATTTGACAATAGGAGGTGAGCGAAGCAAAAAGAACGTCCCCTTGCTTCGCTTAAAAGCAACAGCTGGGAGAAGCAAAAAGAACGTCCCCTTGCTTCGCGAGGTAATTATGAAATCAGTTTTAAAGGATATTCAGGACACAGTTATTACCTATGCTAAAATCATTTCCCACATTATCAAGGTGGATGTTGAAATCGTTGATGCGAACCTTTATCGGATTGCGGGAACAGGCGTTTTTGAAAGCAAGATTAATGAAGATATGTCTTGCGAGGGCTTTGTGTATAAGACTGTTTTAGAGACGGGCGAACCGCAGCTTATTGAAGAGCCGGGCAATCATCCTCTCTGTGCAGCTTGCCCTAAACGACAGTCATGTGAGGAAAAATTAGAACTTTGTACTCCTATTAAACTCAATAACGAAATTATTGGAGTGATCGGGTTAATCTGCTTTGATAATGAACAAAAGGATCATTTGTTGCGGGAACTGGATGTTTATCGGGAGTTTCTTGATCAAATCGCCGGGTTTATCAGCATCAAAGCCTATGAGAACAAAGAAAACGAACGAACATCCATGTTAATGAAATTGCTTAATGTTGTAATTGACAACATGGGAAAGGGCGTCTTAATTCTCGATAAGGATGACAGAATTGTTCACATTAACGGCAGCGCACTGAAACAGCTATTTTTGACGCGGGATTGTTTGCAAAAAAAGATCAATATTGAAGCTACCGGCGATAATATTCTTGGGCTGGATGAATTTAAGGTTACTTTGAATGAAAAAGTGTTCTATTTGATGGGTGACATGCTGCCTGTTATCCCTCGGGTAGCTGAATATGCAAAAATATTAATATTCAACGAAATGAAGGAAGTAAAATCAAAGATCTACGATTTAACCAATATTGCCAACGAGATCAGACTAGATCATATTTTGGGTGAAGCAGAGGTAATGCGGCAATTAAAAAGGAAAATATTAAAAATAGCAGAATCGAAGTCTACTGTGTTAATCACCGGTGAGAGTGGGACGGGCAAAGAACTGGTGGCTAGGGCGATATATACGGAGAGCGTACGCCATTCCCAGCCCTTTGTGGCGATAAATTGCGGCGCCATTCCCGACACCTTGCTGGAAAGTGAGTTGTTTGGCTACGTCAAAGGCGCCTTTACTGGGGCAGATCCCCGAGGAAAGATCGGCAAATTTGAATTGGCCAATAAAGGTGTTATTTTTTTAGACGAAGTTGGCGACATGCCTTTGTATCTTCAGGTCAAACTGCTGAGGGTTCTGCAGGAACGAAAAATTACCCGGATTGGTTCCAATCAGCAAATCGATATTGACGTTCGGGTCATTGCGGCAACCAATAAGAATTTGGTACCGATGATTGCGGAGAATAAGTTTCGTGAGGACCTGTATTACCGGCTAAATGTAATCCCCTTGGAAATTCCTCCCTTGCGCGAGCGGAAAGAGGATATTAGACTGATTGCAATGCATCTTATCGAAAAATATAGTCGCTTATTTGACAAAAAAGTGTTCGGTATTGACGAGGATGCGATACGGGAACTTATTGACTATCCTTGGCCGGGTAATGTAAGGGAGCTTGAAAATACCATAGAATTTATGATTAACATGGTAGATGATATGGGCAGCCTTACAAAAGAAACGCTGCCCAATAATATCCAGGACTACATTGCCAAGGATATACCGCCTAATCCGGTTGAACGCAATTATGACAATTGCCTTATTGAGGCCGACAGCATACGGCCGATCAAGGAAATGGAACGAATGCTGATTCAAAAAGCATTGCAGATTAACGGCGATACTACGGAAGGAAAGCAATTGGCAGCGAAACAATTGGGCATTGGGATTGCCACGCTATACCGGAGAATTGAAGAGTATCAATTATCAAAGTGATAAAAAACAAAAAACACGTCTATCAAAATGATAAAAATTATCATTTTGATAGACGTGTTTTTTGTTTCAAGCTCATCTGAGCGTGGCAAAAAAAGCGGTTAAAATTGACTTTTCCGGCTCTTTTATGCGTTGGCACGGAAGTTGCAATAGTTATCATTGTAAAGTGATTAATCTAAGGAGAGGTAAGTAATGAATGAAAAAATTCAATGGATAGCTAACCAGATGAAAAAAAAGCATGAGAAAAAGGCGGCAATCGATTTTCTAAGTCCGGAGGAAATAGTAAAAGCGAAAAAGTTTCTCATGAGTTTTCCTTGTTATAAGGAAACACCGTTGCGAAATCTTGATGATCTTGCCCATAAAATGGGAGTTGCCGGTATTTATGTGAAAGACGAATCCTACCGCTTTGGCTTAAACGCCTTCAAGGTATTAGGCGGTTCTTACGCAATTGCAAGGTATCTTGCGCAGCGTTTGAACATGGATATTAGCGAATTGTCCTTTGATTTATTAACTTCCAAGGCAATAAAGGAAAAGCTTGGGGATATTACTTTTACTACGGCAACGGATGGAAATCATGGGCGTGGTGTTGCCTGGACGGCTCATCAATTAGGTCAAAAATCTGTCGTATACATGCCAAAGGGGTCTTCGCAAATCCGGCTAAAAAACATTCAAGCTGAGGGTGCCGAAGCGTATATTACGGAACTGAATTATGATGATGCTGTTCGGTTGGCCGCGGACAATTCGGATAAATATGGCTGGGTGATGGTTCAGGATACTGCATGGAGTGGTTATGAGGACATTCCAACTTGGATTATGCAGGGCTATGGCATCATGGCTGCTGAGGCATTAGAGCAGTTGAATCACTTGGGGGTAGACAAGCCGACACATATTTTTGTCCAAGCAGGAGTAGGGTCCCTGGCAGGTGCGATACAAGGCTATTATGCTTCGGTATTTTCTCCAAACACACCGAAAACAGTGATCGTAGAAGCCAATAAAGCAGATTGTCTCTACAAATCGGTTGAAGCCGGTGATGGAAAAGCAAGAATGGTTGGCGGCGATATGCAAACTATTATGGCCGGTCTGGCGTGCGGTGAGCCAAATACCATCGGTTGGGAAATTTTGCGAGATTACAGCGATATGTTTGTATCATGTCCCGATTGGGTTGCGGCTAAGGGGATGAGAATGCTGGGCAACCCGATTGGCAACGATTATCGAGTGATTTCTGGTGAATCTGGTGCTGTTACCCTGGGAGTATTAAGTGTACTGATGCAAAATGATGAGTTAAAGGAAGCAAGGGAGTACATACAATTAAATAGCGATTCAAAAGTGTTGTTGTTCAGTACAGAGGGTGATACTGATCAGGAAAAATATCGCAGCATCGTTTGGGATGGCGAATATCCAAGCTACGAGTAAAGGAGAGAAAGAAAGCATGTTAACAGAACAGAGAGAACAACAATTAATTACCTTGTGCCGTGAATTAATTCAAAAACAAAGCTACTCCGGCGAAGAAAATTTAGTAGTAGAACGAATTAGGACGGCATTTAAAGAAATGGGTTTTGACGATGCATTTGTCGACGAGTACGGCAATATCATCGGTCATATCAAGGGAAATCGCCCGGGGAAATCCATTCTGTTTGATGGACATATTGACACCGTTCCTGTTGCAGATGATTCCAAGTGGAAGCACGCACCATTTGGCGGCGAAGTGGAGGATGGAAAGATTTATGGCAGGGGAGCCTCCGACATGAAAGGCGCCATTAGTGCCATGATTACTGCGGTCGCTTTTTTTGCCTCGGATACTGGGCGGGATTTTGCCGGTGACATCTATATTTCTTGTGTAGTGCATGAAGAATGTTTTGAGGGTGTAGCCGCAAGAAAAATCAGTGAAAGAATTCATCCTGATTATGTAATTATCGGTGAAGCATCTGAACTTAATTTGAAACGCGGCCAACGCGGCCGGGCGGAGATTGTGGTGGAAACCTACGGCAAACCTGCTCATTCGGCTAATCCGCAAAATGGAATCAATGCGGTTTATCAAATGGCCAAGTTAATCGAACAAATTAGAAACTTAGCCACCTCATCGCAAGCGGAATTGGGGCAAGGAATACTTGAACTAACCGATATAAAATCTTCGCCGTATCCGGGAGCATCAGTGGTACCCGATTACTGCCGGGCAACTTATGACCGGAGATTATTAGTAGGAGAGACCAAAGAGTCCGTTCTTCGACCCATTTTAGATTTGATCCAGCAGATGACCTTGCATGACAGCCAATTCAAAGGAGCAGCATATTATGCTACCGGCTCCGAGAAATGCTATACGGGCAAGGTTATTGAGGGGGAACGGTTTTTCCCGGGTTGGTTGTATGAGGAACAGGATGAATTTGTGCAGGCAGCGCTCCATGGCTTGAAGGATGCTGGCTTGCAGCCGGAGGTCACCAATTATTCATTCTGTACCAATGGCAGTCATTATGCCGGCGAGGCAGGCATCAAGACAATCGGTTTTGGGCCTTCCCGCGAAAATTTAGCCCATACAATCGATGAGTATATTGAAATCGATCAGTTGTTTAAGGCAGCACAAGGCTACTATGGCATATTGAAATCCGTATTGAAGAAATAGCTGTACGAAAAGAAGAAATATATTCTGGTGAGGTGAAGAAAAATGCGCATATTGATAAAAAATGGATTGCTTGTTGACGGTACGGGCAGCAATGGATTTAAGGGAAGCTTAGCCATAGAAAATGACAAAATTATTGCGATGGGTCAAGTTCAGGAAGAAGGGTTTGACCGGGTAATCGATGCGCAAGGCTTAGTTGTGGCTCCGGGATTCATCGATACTCACAGCCACTCTGATTTACAATTGCTGATTGATCCGTATGTGAAACCGAAAGTAATGCAAGGCATTACGACGGAGGTTCTGGGACAAGACGGAATTTCCATGGCTCCGTTACCCAAACAGTATATCGGCCCTTGGCGAAAGAATCTGGCCGGACTCGATGGCGATAGTGATGATATTGATTGGAACTACGAAACAACCCAAGGCTATTTGGACCTGATTGAAAAATCCGGAGTTGGTATCAATGAAAGTTATTTGGTACCGCACGGCAATATCCGCATGGAAGCGATGGGACTGGATAATCGGCTGCCTAACGCGGACGATCTGCAAAAAATGTGTGATATCACTAGGCGTGAAATGGAAGCCGGAGCTTTTGGGTTGTCCACAGGACTGATTTATATGCCTTGCGCCTATTCCGAGACGAACGAAATTATTGAAATGTGTAAAGTAGTCGCTGAGTATAACGGGTTGTTCGTCATTCACCAGCGCAGTGAGGCAGACACCATTTTGGAATCCATGGAAGAAGTGATTCATATTGGCCGGCAGTCAGGAGTGAGAATTCATTTTTCCCACTTCAAAGTCTGCGGCAAGAAAAATTGGGGCCATATTGAATCGGTAATCGCCTTATTGGAAAAGGCTCAAGCCGAGGGGATAAAAGTTTCCTTTGACCAATATCCCTATGTGGCCGGCAGCACCATGCTGGGCGTCATATTGCCCCCCTGGGTTCATGATGGCGGCACAGACAAACTGATCAAGCGGCTGGAAGACCCTGTTTTGCGCAAAAAGATGATCCATGATATTGAAAATGGGATCGCTGGCTGGGATAATTTTGTTGATTTCGCCGGATTGGATCAAATCTTTGTTACGAGTGTCAAGACGGAAATGAATGCGGATTTGATTGGAAAAAATTTGATTGAAATCGGTCGAATTCGCGGCAAAGAACCATTGGAGGCCACGTTTGATTTATTGCACGACGAAGAAAATGCCGTGGGCATGGTGGATTTTTACGGTACTGAGGAACACGTAATCCGTTTTTTAACCCGGCCTGAACAGAACGTTTGCACCGATGGTTTATTAGGCGGCAAGCCGCATCCCCGGGTTTTTGGGTCCTTCCCCCGGGTGTTAGGGAAATATGTGAGGGAAGACAAAGCGTTGACTCTGGAAGCTGCCATTCGGAAGATGACTAGCAAGCCGGCAGAAGTCTTAGGTTTTACCGGTAGAGGCGTTTTAAAAGTTGGAAACTATGCTGATGTAGTTGTTTTCAATCCGGAAACAATTATTGATAAAGGAACTTTTATCGATCCGATCCAATACCCGGAGGGCATAGAATATGTGCTGATTAACGGGGCTGTGGCAGTGGAAAACGGTACGCAAAGCAAACAATTGCCCGGACGGGTTCTTAGACGAGGCAAGTAGCAATTACATGAAATTGATGTAAAAAATAATATTTGGAGGCTATACCATGAAAACAGTGGTTAATACAGATAAGGCGCCGGCAGCAATCGGACCCTATTCGCAGGCTATCAAAGCAGGAGGATTTTTATTCGTATCAGGACAGCTTCCCGTCGATCCAATCAGCGGTAATATCGTTGACGGTGGGGTAGGAGCGCAAACCAAGCAATCTTTGGCGAATATGAAGAGCATCTTGGCGTGCCAAAACGTTAGCATGGAAAATGTTGTAAAAACTACCGTATTTTTAGCAAACATGAATGATTTTCAAACGGTGAATGGCATTTATGCCGAGTATTTCAGCAAGGAAGCTCCAGCACGGTCTTGTGTCCAAGTAGCAAAATTACCCAAGGATGCCTTAGTTGAAATTGAAGCCATCGCAATACTTGGTTAAACGGCGGTAAAGATGGAAATTTTACAAGCGAAATATAATGAAATGAAATGTGAGGGAAATAATGTATGACTACTGAGGTAAAGAAACAAGGCTTTCGTTGGAAACTTCGGTATACTATTCTTACAATTATTTGGTCAGGCTGGCTGTTCTCGTTTCTGGATCGTATGGTTATCAGCATCTCGTTGCCATTCATTGGTCAGGATTTTAATCTTGATGCAACCACCCAAGGAGCAATATTGAGCGCATTTTTTGCTGGGTACGCACTGTTCCAAATACCGGGCGGGATGTTGGCAGATCGGTTTGGTTTCCGAAAAGTAATGGCACTGGCTATCGCTTGGTGGTCGATTTTTACAAGTATCACCGGTTTTGTGGCAAGTTATCCGTTGATGTTATTTTGCCGTTTCGTTTTTGGAGTTGGCGAAGGTTGTTTCCCGGCGGCTTCTTGGAAAGCGATTGCTACTTATTTCCCTCGCAGTGAAAGAGGCAGGGCCACTTCCATCCAATCCTCGGTGAATACATTAGGACCGGCTGTCGCTTCGCTGGTTGCTGCAGGGATCATTGCTCTCTATGGATGGCGTACTGTTTTCATCGTCCTTGGTATTCCGGGACTGCTCATTGCAATCGCTATCTGGATTTATTTCAGAGACAATCCGGCCGAACATCCCTCTATGACAAAAGAGGAATTGGCTGAACTGGCTGAAGATACGGTGGACGTTAAGGCGAATGAAAAGCCTAACACGGGGATGAGTTTTAAAGAATTCATGAAAAAACCAATCCTTTGGCAAATGGTTCTGATTTGGTTTTTGTTTGACATCACTTTCTGGGGTTATGTTTCTTGGCTGCCATCTTACCTTATGAAGGTTCGCGGGTTCTCCTTGATTAAGACGGGTATCACGGGATCCATACCATTTTTTGTAGGAACGATTGGTACGCTTGTTGGTGGATATTTATCTGATCGGACCAAGGGACAACGGAAATGGATTTATATTCCGAACGCTCTGATTGCTAGCTTCTTCCTTTATATGACGTATACTGTTCCGTCAGCGAATATGGCTGTTGTGTATCAAAGTGTTTCGGCGTTCTTTATGTTCCTGGCTATGGCAGCTTTTTGGGGACTTGTTATGGATACGATCCCGCCTCATATCATGGGATCCAGTTCGGGAACGGTAAACTTTGGCGGACAGGTAGCCGGTTTTATCTCGCCGTTCGTCATGGGATACCTGATTGATAAGAGCGGTGGGTCGTTTGATACGGCGTTTATCTTTCTGATCATTGCGATGGTTGCATCTATATTTGTTGCATTGACGGTACAGAAACAAGGCAGTACGGCAAGCAACGGTTAATGTGAATGGGGATGCGCCGACAGATTAAACTGCGGCGCATCCCCATTCTTTAAGATCAAATATCGAGTCAAATTATTTCTGTTCTTCCATTTGAGCCAGCGCTTCCAAAATACTATCGGCGAATTCTTCCGCCTCTTCAATATTCTCTGATTGTTCCCATGCATCCTTGACGATTTGCTTTCGGGTACACCCTTTGAAGTCGATAATTGATTTATTACCACCGGAGTATTTTTTAATTAGGTCAACGTTAATCATGGGTAAGCCCTCCCAACTTAATTCGATGTATCATTTCTGTATATTCTAGCGAATTCCTGCTGAAATAAAAAACGAGTCTAACTTATTTCAAGCAAGTATGCTGTAAGACCTAGGCCTCTAAGGCCGGGGTCTTACAGCATACTTGCTTATTACTGATCAGAAGAAGCAAGGGGACGTTCTTTTTGCTTCTTTTGCAAAGGATGATAGAAATTGTGATTCTTAATGCGTTATTTTGAATAAAGGTTCCAGCAAATTTTTGACGAATTATTATTTTGACGAATTATTATTTTGACGAATTATTATTTTGACGAATTATTATTTCGAAGATAAAGTTATTTTAATATATAGACCGTAGCATCGGACATCAGAATATGGAACTTTTTTGTTTCAAATAGTAAATGATCTAAATAGCGGCGATACTATTATCGCCGCTATTGGAGTGTTTTAAAGAATATCCAGCTATAGGAGGCGATACGGGTGTTGGTAAAAGAAATTATGTTGGAAAATCCTAAGACTTTACTATGCGGAAATACCATAGCCGATGCATGTGAACTTTATAATCAGCAGGGAGTAAATTGTGCACCGGTTATCAACGAAGAAGGCAAAGTGGTTGGGATTTTAACCGTTTTCCGACTATTACAGGCGTTAAAAGAAGGTGCTTCGTTTTTTTCATCCATTGAACAGATTATGGATCCAAATATTTCAACTTTTCCTGAGGATACGGATTTTAATGAAGTTTGTGCTCTCCCTGTTGATCGCCTGATCATTTTAAATAAACATGGCTTCTTGGCGGGAGTTCTGACGAGGATGGAGCTAATTAACAAAGTTCACCACGCATTGGAAAAGACGGAATCTGATTTAAGTGTTATGCTCCGTTCGATTTATAATGGAATTATCGGAGTGGACCATACCGGTGAAGTATGTTATTTCAATGCAGCAGCAGAAAAACTGACTGGTCTAGTAAGCAAAGATATTTTAGGACAATCTGCAGAGGTGTTACTAAAACATCTTGATCTTGATTTGAAACATTTTGAAACTTCTTCAGACCCATTAGTAGAACGGTTTCGGATCGGGAATAAAACGATCTTGATTCAACATAGTCCGATTGAAAGAGAAGACCATAATGGAGGCTATGTTCTTGTCTTGCAAGACATTTCTGCATTAGAAGAATTATCCGGAGAGTTACAATCGGCATGGTTACTAAATAAGGAATTGGAAGGGGTTATTCAGTCCTGTTATGATGGAATTGTTGTCATCGATTGCGGTGGAACGATTGTCCGCGTGAATGATAGTTATTTACGGATCATTGGCGATGGAACCCAAGAGGACTTGATTGGTAAAAATGTTGCGACATTAATAGACAAGCATTGCCAACTCGATAGCATATATAAAAACATTACCGCGAGCCTGCAAAGTTTTAATTTAGCGATAAAAACGACAGATGGCAAAGATATCGTCTTTTCAGGAAGTATCGTAACTAATGATATTGGTCATATTGCCCAAATTGTGATCACTTTACGTGATTTTACCGAATTAAACTTATTCAAAATGGAAGCGGCCCGGGCGGCATTGGAACTCGGTGAGTTGCGTTCGAGGCAATTTGAGGACGATGACCTCATCTTTAAAAGCTTAGCTATGCAGCGTGTCGTTCAACAAGCTTTGCGTGTGGCGCCAACAGATTCAACGGTCATGCTCAACGGGCCATCAGGAGTTGGAAAAGAAAAATTGGCAAAATATATTCATAAACATAGCTTGCGAGCTGAAAAACCGATGATTTGCATTAATTGTGGAGCCATTCCTGAACCGCTGATCGAGTCGGAATTTTTTGGCTATGAAAAAGGCGCTTTTACTGGAGCTCATCGTGATGGAAAACCAGGATTATTAGAATTAGCTGATGGTGGAACAGTATTTTTGGATGAAATTGGGGATATGCCACTTCATATGCAAGTGAAATTGTTGCGGGCATTACAAGAACAGGTTATCTATCGGATTGGCGGATCAAAGCCGGTGAAACTTAATATTCGTATCTTGGCAGCTACCAATAAAGATCTTAAACAGTTAGTTGTTAATAAAAGTTTTCGTGAAGATTTATACTATCGATTAAATGTTATTCCTTTGCATATCCTTTCATTACAGGACCGAAAGCAAGATATTTTAATCTTGGCGATTTCTTTTTTAAATCATTTCAATAAAAAAAACAATATGGATAAAAAGTTAAGTCTGGAGACATGCCAGTTAATTGAAAATTATTCATGGCCAGGAAATGTTCGGGAACTTAAGAATTTGATTGAGCGAGTAGTTATCATGTCCGACGAAGAGGTCATTACCCCACGGCATCTGCCTATCGAATTTCGAGAAGTAATGCAAATTGAAGAATGGACCCCGAAATTGATGGATATTATTCCTTTGCAGCAGGCAAAAGAAACAACAGAACGCGAATTAATTCGCATGGCATTAGAGACAAAAAATAGTTTGCGAAAAACAGCGCAGATGTTGGGAATATCTCATTCAACATTACTTCGAAAAGCCCAACAGTATGGAATAATGGTTCAATCATGAAAACAGTGGTCTATTATTGAACCGTTATAATGGCGAAAAACAGAGCCGGCTGGTTTGAAATAAAACCAAAAGGCTCTGTTTTTCTTGTTTTAAATTGGATGAGAAACGCAAAATGCCCTTAGGTTACTGCATTCACAATGTTGGCATGGTTATTGCAATAAAGATTTGTATGTTTGGGAAAAGTAACAAAAAGAAGGGGATGAAACTTTGAACGAATACGGATATTGGATTTTGGGATTGGCAGTGGCGTATACGGCAATTCTTATTGTTTTGGGAAATGTCGTAAAACGCAAAGCAGTTTCCGCAGAGGGTTTTTGGGTCGGAGGAAGAAGCTTTAAGCCCTGGATGGTTGGAGTTTGTATAACAGGATTGTTTTCTGGATCGACTTTTATCGCGGTAATGGAACTTTCTTACATTAAGGGTGTCTCTGCAGCTTGGTATGGGGTTGCAGAAATGACACATATTCTTATTATTGCGGCCTTATTGGGCCTATTCCATAAGAAAATGAAGGTTACTGTATCAGGACTCATTGGTGAGCATTTTGGACGAGTAGCACTTGGGTTAGGAGGTGCAATTACTGCATTTACCTTTCCAATGTTTTCTGTGGCGACCACGTTGGCTTTTGCTTCGGCAATTTCGGCATTCACCAGTTTGCCATTAACAGTGACGGTGACTATAAGTGCTGTATTATTGCTGGTGTATCTTCAGGCTGGTGGAATGTGGTCGGTGGTTGTCACTCAAACGGCAAATAGTGTGGTTTTCCTTGCCATGTTTTTAGTTGGTCTCTTTGCACTATTTATTAAACCGGGATTAGCAGGATTTATGGACTTTGCGGCTCAACGTCCGGAAATGTTTGATCCGACCAATGTTGGCCTGCAAATAATCATTGCTTGGTTTGCGACTTTTTTTATTAATATTTTGTTGGCACAGGCTTGCTTGCAAATGACATTATCATGCAGGACTGTCGAAGAAGGCCGCAAAGGTTTGCTGATGGCAGTCGGTGGAAATATTATTTTCGTAGTCTTGGGAGTTGCTTTTGGAGTAGCGGCAGCTATTGTTGTGCCTGGCGGTGCACGTGGAATGATACAGGTTCCTCTCTATCTGGCACAGGTTCTCCCTGCTCCGTTGGTTGGCGTATTTTTCCTTGGCGTCTGGGCTTGTGCTTTGGGCTGGGGAGCTCCTTGTCAGTTTTCAGGAGCAACTAGCCTGGGACGTGATGTTATGGGCGCAGTGAACCCGGCAGCATCTGATGAAAAGAAAGTGTTCTACACGAAAATTTCCTTGGTAGCATTAACGATTATTATGATTGGTTTCAGCCTTTTGCGGAGCGATCAGGCTGCTTGGTGGAATATACTGGGATGGACGCTTCGTAATGGGGCAACTTTTGCTCCGGTTGTCGCCGCGCTATTTTGGCCGATGGCGACTGCAAGGGCGGCGATTGCGGCAATGGCCTTCGGTTTTATCGGCGGATTGACTTGGTACTATTTGGGAGACTGGCATCCGGCGAAGTTTTTTATGAACATTCACCCTGCTTTTCCCGGAATGACTGTCAATATTCTTACAATGATCGCATTTTGCCTAATTGAGCAAGCGGGTAAATGGCAAATTGGCGGCAAGAACATCTCTTCGCTAAAGAAAAACATCGGGATTGCTGGCGGACTTGTTTCTGTTGGAACATTACTATATAGTTCGATGAATTTTGCATTGTTAACAAAAATGGGCTTGCTGGGATTATCTCTCTTTGCGATTGCGACAGGATTATTTGTCATGGTGGTGACGCTGGTTGTAATGCGCGAGGAGAAGAACACGGCAAAAAAAATTGTATAGTTTTGAACTGTTGTATCAAATGTAATTTAAAAATGGAGGCTGAAGAATATGGCAGATGTGCGTGTAAGTTGGCAGGAAAATATGAATTTCGTGGGACAGGATGATTCTGGGCATATGGTCTCAATGGACGCCGGACCGATTTATGGTGGAATGAATCAGGGAATAAGGCCGATGGAACTATTATTGACTGCAGTCGCTGGCTGCAGCGGGATAGAGCTGACCCATATTTTGAATAAAATGCGAATTTCCTTCGATAGTTTGGTGATTGATGTAAAGGGACAACGGGCTGAGGACCATCCGAAAATATTTACCGGTATCCAAATTATCTATCGTTTTACCGGGCATGGACTGATCCCAGGCAAAGTGAATCAGGCGCTTAAATTAACAGATGAGACGTATTGTTCAGTTTCAAACATGGTAAACAAAGCGGCAGAGATTTCTTATTCATTTGAAATTAATGGGGAGCGTTATGATTATCCATTTGCAACTTCTCATGAAACCAAAGGCGTATAAAGGAGGACATTATGGATCCGCAGGAATATAAATATTATCGCGCTCACACCTGGGTAAAGGTGGAGGGAAACTTGGCCCGGATAGGAATTACCGATTTCGCTCAAAAACAGCTTCGGGATATTGTTTTTGCGAATGTTTTTGATGACTCAGAAATGATCACCGCTGGTACAGCGCTTGGATCGTTGGAATCGGTAAAGTCCACTTCGGATGTGATTGCACCAATTGATGGAAAAATTGTCGAAATCAATGCTAAGATTTTTGATAACCCGGAAATCATCAATCAGGCGCCATACAGCGATGGCTACATGGTATTGGTGGAAATTAAGAATATGGAACAGGTTGAGGCACTGATGAGTTCAGCAGAGTATGCAGCTATGTTAGATCAAGCAGGGAAATAAGAGGTGAGTTTGTTGAAGTATGATGTTGCAATTATTGGAGGCGGCCCTGGCGGATATACCGCCGCGGTCCGGGCCGCTCAAAAGGGAAAGTCGGTTATCTTGATTGAGAAGGAACAAATCGGCGGGACTTGTCTTAACTGGGGGTGTATTCCTACTAAGGCTTTAGCAGCTGGAGCGGAAATGATCTCGAAAATTCGACATTCTCAAGAATTTGGAATTGAAACGGGTCCAGTTCATGTGAACTTCAGCAAATTGATGGACCGGAAGCAACGGGTAGTGGAACAATTGAAAGCGGGTATTGAAGCGTTATTAATAAAGAACAAAGTCGATTACTGCCAAGGGGAAGCCAGATTCATTGATGATCGAACGTTATCTGTTTCGAATGTTGATCAGAATGTTCGCATTGTGAATGCGCGCCATATTGTTATAGCAACCGGCTCTGGTCCAGCGCTTATTAGTTCCTTGGGCTATGATGGGCAAAGGGTCATCACTTCGAATGAAGCATTGATGATGTCGTCTATTCCTGAAAGATTGATTATTATTGGCGGGGGTGTTATTGGTTGTGAGTTCGCGTCAATTTTTTCAATACTGGGAAGCAAGGTGACAATCATTGAAATGCAACCGAGCATTTTATCGACCATGGATCGGGAAGTTTCTCAGTTGATGTCGGGACTCTTTAGACGGCAAAAGATTGATATTGTAACGCGTGCCTCCATTGCAGCGGTGCGTAAAGAAGCGGGTAAAGTAGTTGTGCAGTTGGAAAACGGGAAAGAGGTTGAGGGTGATAGAGTGCTGCTGTCGATTGGGAGGGTTTTGAACTCTTCAGGCTTGGGGCTGCAAGAGGTGGGCGTAGAGCAAGGAGACCGGGGAGAAATTATTGTTAATGAGCAGTTAGAGACTTCTGTTCCTGGAGTCTTTGCCATTGGTGATGTTACAGGAAGATTGCAACTAGCCCATGTTGCAGCAACGCAAGCGTTGATTGCTGTAGACAAAATTTGCGGGATCACAAGGTCGATTGATTATGCAAAGGTGCCATCCTGCATATTTACGCAGCCCGAAATAGGGTCAGTTGGTTTGACGGCAGAGGCTGCAATAAAAAAGGGCTACTCTATTAAAACGGCTAAATTTTCGTTGCTCTCGTCCGGGAAAGCTCATGCTATGGGAGAAACAACCGGATTCGTCAAAATAATAGCCGAATCGGAAACAAACCATTTGTTAGGAGTTCATATTGTTGGCGCACACGCTTCCGATTTGATTGCAGAGGGCGCATTGGCTCTCGAACTAGGATTAACATCAGAGCGCCTGACCGAAGTAATCCACGCACATCCGACCCTTTCTGAGGCTTTTCTTGAAGCCGCCGAAGGCATACAAGGATTATCGATTCATGGCGTAAATTAATTTATCTTCATTCGGACATGTTTTTCAGAACCGTTTTTAAAGCGAGACAATAGAAACCGAGGCATATTTATTGAGTGCGCTAAGATGCATTCATAATAACTCAGTTAAAGCACAGCTAACATCAATACCTGAAAAATATAACTGGAGTAGCTGTAAAGCATATTATAAAGGACAAGATTTTTTTGGTTTGACTGATTTTTCCTTTATTCTCGATTCTTTGCACAGAAACAGAGAATCGAGAATAAAGGAATTAGATGATTTTATGAAAAAAGACAATACGGATCAATTCATGGGAAATTCAAGAATTGATGAACGGGCAACCGATCGGGATTTTGCAAAGGTTAAAGATAGATCAACGCAATGGAATGATTTGCCAAATTAAACGCATAAAAGGTGTAACGCAACGACAAATTGCCAGAATCATGGGCATTCATCCAAGTATCGTTTTTAAAATTTGAAAGCAGAAAGAGAGAAGCAAAAAGAACGTCCCCTTGCTTCCTATCGGCGAATTCTTCTGCCTCTTCAATATTCTCTGATTGTTCCCATGCATCCTTGACGATTTGCTTTCGGGTACACCCTTTGAAGTCGATAATTGATTTATTACCACCGGAGTATTTTTTAATTAGGTCATCGTTAATCATGGGTAAGCCCTCCCAACTTAATTCGATGTATCATTTCTGTATATTCTAGCGAATTCCTGCCTGCAGCGTTTATGCGTCGATAACATAAAACAAAGATCAAATGGTGTTCCCGTATAAAAATCCATACAGGAAAAACAATGATGTATATTATTGTATTAAATACACAATAACAAGAATACAATGTAAATAATTATAATAATTAAAATATTCGGCAAATATTGTCATGAAGCAATTGACAGGAATAATTCCAGTGGAGTACAATAAAACCATACCCTTGAAATTGGATGGTGAAAAGCTAAGGAAAAGTGGAAGAATGTCCACAATGGCGAATGAAACTTCCCGATCAAAAATCTAATAGTGTAAAGTGATCCAGTTTTACCCGATCCTATTCATATTTGGTATTGCAATCAAATAGTGATATAGGGGACGCATTGAAGCATAAAACGTATGTGGTCACTTGTTTTATGCGGAGCGAGTAGTGAAACCACCTCTAAAGAATCTGAATAGAGGTGGTTTTTTGTTCCCTAAAACGGATCTAAGAGATTTAACTGAAAGTGAGTGTCATTGCTGCAACGGCTTGGAAAAACTGATGAGGGGGATTGGAATGAAGCCATTAGTTATTTTCGGAGCAGCTTTTTTTGACGTAATCAAACTGATTGATGCAATAAATCGGCATGCTCCAACATGGAATTTGCTTGGTTTTATTGATGATACCCAAGAAATACAGGGCAAGAGCTTTATGGGGTATCCGATATTGGGCGGAAGGGAAAGGATACCTGAGTTAAACCTGCAAGGAGTTTATTTTGTCAACAACGTACATGGTCCGCGAAATAAAAAAGTGGTCGCTGATATGTTATTGGATCAAGGTTGTCGTATTGCGACTTTAATACATCCAGGCATTGATATGAATTACGTTACTACCGGTATTGGCTGCATATTGCCTGATGGCTGTGTAGTTGGGAGTGGGACTCGAATTGGTAATTTTGTAACTCTTCGGTTGAGAGTCTTATTAAGTCACGATGTTAAGGTAGAAGATTATGTTTTTGTGGGACCCGGTGCGATTATTGGCGGAGAGACGATTTTAAAGGAGGGAGCCTTTGTTGGTGCTGGTGCAACAGTCATGTTGTATCGTGAAGTTGGCGCAGGGGCCATGGTCGGTGCCGGTTCCGTCGTAACGAAAGATGTTATGGCGCACACTACGGTTGCCGGAGTTCCGGCTCGGGAATTATCGGAGAAGAGGGGGTAAATATTTTGAAGCCGTTAGTTATTAATTTAGCTCCCACAGGAATGGTGCCTACTCGGGAGGATACTCCATATGTTCCGATTACGCCAGAAGAAATAGCGAATGATGTCTGCCGATGCATTCCACTTGGGGTCTCGATGGTCCATCTTCATGCTCGGGATGAAAATGGTTATCCCACCTATCGAAAAGAAGTATATGCTCGCATTATAGAGGGAATCCGCAATGTTGATTCGGAAATTATTATTGTTGTTTCTACAAGCGGACGCAATATTCCCGAATATGAAAAACGTTCTGATGTGTTGGGCTTAGAAGGAGATTACCGGCCAGATATGGCAAGTTTGACATTAAGCTCATTGAATTTTGCTAAAACTGCCAGTACCAACAGTCCGGCAATGATTGAAAGTCTTGCCGAGCGGATGCTAGAGCGTGGCATACTTCCTGAATTCGAGGTATTTGACTTGGGAATGGTAAACTATGCACATTACTTGATCAACAAAAAAAATATCCGTCCTCCTTACTACTTTAATATTTTGCTCGGGAATGTGGCAACAGCGCAAGCAAAACTGCTTCATCTTGGCCTGATCATGTCGGAACTTCCAACTGGCTCCATTTGTTCGGTTGGCGGGATCGGCAACTCACAGGTGATTGCTAATTCTTTGGGTATTTCGGTAGCTGACGGAGTTCGTACCGGCTTGGAGGATAATATTTGGATGAATGATGATCGTGCCGTTCTTTCGACTAATTATGACCTAGTGGAACGTGTGACACGGCTCGCTAAAGAATTAAATCGACCGATTGCTACTCCCGAACAAGTGCGCAGCATGCTGAAACTTTCAATATGCCGACAAAAATTACACTGTTTGAAATAAAAAACGAGTCTAACTTATAGTAAGCAAGTATGCTGTAGGACCCCGGCCTCTAAGGCCGGGGTCCTACAGCATACTTGCTTACTATTGAGCAGCTAATGCAATTTTGAACTCATAGCGGGTTAACAATGGGCTGTCCGGCAGTTTCCAGTTAGGGATAAGCTTATATCTGTTTGCGTAAGGCTTAAATAATTCCAATACATTTTCCCTGGTGATCTGCTTTTGATCATATATGTCCGGTAGAACAATGAGGTACAGAGAATTGTCACGTTCTTTCAACAAAAGAGCTTGATAGGTAATGATCACAGGCGTACCCACATCGACTAATTCGTATAATTCTTCAACATCAACATTATGCATGCGAATGCAGCCGCCAGATACTGGATAATCAATATCCCAATCCTTATTTGTGCCATGAATTCCGTAGGTGGGTTTAAATTCCATCCATCGAGTGCCTAACGGATTATTGCTTCCTGGCGGAACGGGAGTCTTATCCAAAAAACCTGAACCGGGAATCCACGTGGGATTTTTTTCTTTATAAAATATTTTGTAATTGCCGATTGGGGTTCGCTCATACGGAGTTCCCAATGCAATTGGATATTCTTTTACCAGTTTGTCACGATCCAATAACCGCAACATAAATTCAGGCACATTAATATGAATTTCCGGCGCCGCCCACGCGGTAGGATAAAAAGCCCAAAGGAACAGTAAGGCTAGAATTAGAATGCGCATGAATTGTCTCCTGATGATCAAATTTTTAACCGGCCCCCTAAGGAACAATAATCACGGGAGTGCCATATTGAACCATAGAGTATAATACTTCTAAATCAGCATCCTGCAAAGCGAGGCAGCCTTCAGTCCAGTTCAACCCCTGTTTTGTCAAATCTTCCCTTCCGCCGTGTATGCCAATCCAGCCTCCCAATGCTGTATTTTGCGGCGGCAGGACTTTTTGGGCGGCAGCGCCAACAATTTCATTGTATTGGTCTGAATTAATCAGGTTATTTTCGAGACCTTTTTGTGCATGAACAGGAGTAGGATAACTTAAACCCAGCCATTTACGACCGAGATAAGGATGATCGTTCAAACGGTCCTTCTCTGTGATAAAAAACTGGCCTTCGGGGGTGCGATTGTCACCTTGCCTTTGTTTATCGCCTTGCGGATTTACTCCGGACACGCATAAAAAACTTTTCAATGGATTTCCTTGGTAAAATACGGTCAGCTTGTTAGCGGATTTTTCTATCAAGACGACGATATCCTGTTGCGTGGTAAGCGCTTGCAGATCTTGTTTTAAAGCCGCCTCGGCTTTTGAAAAATTCCAGGATAAACTACTGAATAGGACAAAGATAGCGATAATAATTAAAAATTTCTTACTCAAATGCGTACACCAACTTTAACATAAATTGAGAATTCACTTAAACAAATCCAACGAAAACGCTCCATTGCGAAAAGGGATTTTGGTTGTTTTAATAAATCAACCAAACATATTCGCGGCATATTATTATTTTCCTGCAAAGACTGGTAGAAACGTTTGTAAATATAAGGGGACTATGATATTATATTTAAATTAATAAAAACGAATGGAGAAATGTAAATCATGTCTGATTTGCCAAAGTGCCCAAAATGTAATTCAGAGTATACTTACGAAGATGGACGTCTTTTAGTTTGTCCGGAATGTGCCCATGAGTGGACATTAGAATTAGAAACCGGAAACATGGAAGACAAAAAAATTATCAAGGATGCAAATGGAAATATCTTAACCGATGGTGATTCTATAACAGTAATAAAAGATCTTAAAATTAAAGGGAGTTCATCAGTCTTAAAGATAGGTACAAAAGTTAAAAATATCCGGTTAGTCGACGGAGATCATAATATTGATTGTCAAATAGATGGCTTTGGAGCTATGAAATTGAAATCTGAGTTTGTTAAAAAGATATAGATATTGTTTTTATGCAACAGCTGATTCTATGGGTAGGAGCAAAGGAAATTTGAGTCTGGGTGATTTTTTGCGATCACCCGGATTTTTTTATAAAAAGATCCCTTTGTAAGAGGTTGAAAAACTTGCAAATAGAAAAATTTACTATTTTATTGCAATAATATCCATTTTTTTATATAATAGCCATGTTGTGTGAATGCATAAACATGGTTTAAATACGCTATGATTGAAGATACTGACGGTTCGTAAAAAACTGATAAAAAATATGTTTTTCAGTATTAGGCAAACTTGTCGAAAGGCGAGGACGCAAAGCGATGGGTCTACGAGCAGAGATGCTTATGATTGCCACGCTGCCAGCAATTAGTTGTTGCCTAATTATTGTGAGACGGTTATGAATCGTCTCATTTTCATGTTCGTGCAAGAAATTCTGCAGACAGCAAAAAAATGTCGGGATGAGAGCAAGTGCTGTTCAGACCGTTAGTCCCAAATTACTTACTGATGGCGTTTTTTAAAGGGGAATGCCCATGAAGTTTTTAAACAGCAAAGAAATTGTTATCGTGGTGGGAATTTGTCTTGTTTCAGCTTTAGGAGCACTGTATTTGAAAATGTCTCTTTCGACTCCAATCAAGATCGGTTTTTCCGGCAGTTTAACGGGGGTTAAATCCGAGATGGGTGTGAATGGCAGAAACGGGACACTTTTGGCAGTTGAGGACATCAACCGTCAGGGCGGGATAAAAGGAAGAAAAGTCGAGCTTGTAGTGGCGGATGACAAACATAGCAAAAAAGCAGCGTTAGAGGCAGACCGATATTTAGCAGGGCAAGGGGTCCGGTTTATTATCGGCCATATGACCAGCGACATGGCCGAATTGACAGTTCCTTTTGCGGATAGCAAAGGTTTGCTCCTGATTAGTCCAACTATCAGTACGGAAGATTTGACGGGGTTGGATGATCATTTTATCCGTATTATTCCTTCTAATAAAGTGCAGGCAGGTTGTTTGGCGAAAGCCGCGACAGTGTATGCGGGCGTTAACAAAATCGTGGCAGTGTACGATGCTGAGAATGCTTCTTTTGCGAAGCCGATTATCGTTGCTTTTCAAGAAAATCTGAAAAGAACTTCCGGAGATATTATTTTAGTTGAAACCTACCATACACAAGAAGATTTTACGGAAATTTTACTTAGGATCCAAGCAACGGATGCAAATGGAATTTTAATTGTTGCATCTTCCATTGATGCGGCGATGTTTTGTCAGCAAACCAAAAAAATGGGGATCAAAAAGCTGATGTTTTTCCCTATGTGGACAATGACCAATGACTTTATTTTGGCAGGAGGAACTGCCGTAGAAGGAGCTTATCTCATCAACCAGGAAGATCTTGCTTCGGAAGTTCTCGCTTATCGTGATTTTCGCCAGAGGTATAACAAACGGTATGGAGCTGAACCAACTTATTCGGCAATACTGAGTTATGATGCGGCTATGGTATTATTTGAAGGGATGAATTCGGCGCCGGAAATGTCTGCTGACGGAATCAAGACAGCCATTTTGCAAAAAGAACGATTTCAGGGGCTGCAACAAGAAATTCAAATTGATCGTTACGGCGATGCTGTCGGCGGATATTATCTGTATCGCGTCCGGGACGGGGTTTTTGTTAAGGTGGGGCCGATATGAAACTGCAAAAGTATTTAGTAAATAGGCAATTGTTCTTACTTGTGGTACCCCTGTGCATATTTGCTGGAATGATGTTTCATTTTGTTTCTCAGTATATACAAAATGAAATATATGCGAAAAATTATATGATTGCCCACTCGATGGGCAACCATATGGCGACGATGTTAGATGATCCGCTGCGCCTGTTGAAGCAGATCCGGGCCGTGTATGATCAACCGGAAGAAGTTTCACCCGAGAAAACCGATCTTTTAATCAGCACTATTTTGCAGCAAGAGCCGTATTTTGAAAGCATTGAGATTTTAGATGATCATGGCCTTATCACACATCGAATTCCGGGTAATAAGAATATGCTTGCTATTGATCGGTCACGCCAGGAATTTTTTAAGCACATCAAACAAGGAGAGGAATTTTTCTGGTCAAATTCCTTCATCTCTGCAGAAACAGGACGTCCGACGGTAATGCTTGCGATTCCCTTGCAAAATAAAATTCTGGCAGGATATTTAAGCTTAAGCCGACTCAATCTATTATCGGAAGGCTTGAAAGAGAATTATGGGAGCGATTTTTTTATTGCCGTAACGGATGCCAATGGAGTTTACATTTCGCATTTGGACGACGACCGGGTATTGCAGCGGCAAGCAGTAGAAGAGGCTTCATCATTATATCAACAAAATCATGCGGAACAAAAAAATTATCGTACACGAATTTCAGGTAAAGATTACTTGGTCAGCATAGATGAAATTCGTGATGTAAGATGGCATATTATCGTGTATCAATCGTATAATGAAGCATTTTCTTTATTGCAGCGGTTGGAATTGTATTTTAGTTTGGCTGCTGCTCTGCTGCTTTTTGGCGGAATTTTATTTTCGCGTCGCATGAGTGGAGCTGTTGTGGAAGCTTTCGCTCAACTCAACAGCAGCTTTATTCAAATATCTTGCGGGAAATTCGGAGAAAAAGTTAGGGAAGGAAAGTTCGACGAACTGAACCAAATCGTTCGGTCTTTCAATGAGATGGCCGATAGTATAAGGGATAGAGATAAACGATTGCAAAAGCTGGCATCCCAGGATCCGCTCACGGGTTTGCCGAACCGAAGTTATTTCCTGCAAAAATTAAACGATGCTGTTGTAAATGCCGAGCCGGGCGGCAAGTTTGCGGTAGCTTTTGTCGACTTGGATAACTTTAAAGCCATCAATGATACTCATGGGCATTGCCGGGGCGATGAAATGCTGCAGATTGTAGCGGAACGCCTGCAAGCATTAATGCCCGAAAAGACCTTGTTGGCTCGCCTTGGCGGAGATGAGTTTATCTTTCTTATAAAGGAGTGGGATGAACGCCAGGGGCGGCAATGGCTTGAAACCGTGCGGAGTCATTTGGCAAAGCCGGTGCAAATTGGGCTATATTCCTTGTATACAGGCGGGAGCATAGGCGTGGCGGTGTTTCCGGATGACAGCAAAAGCGCGGATGAATTACTGCAATACGCCGATATGGCGATGTACCAGGTGAAAAATATAGGGAAAAATGGCTATCACTTTTACACTGCTCAAATGCATGCAAAATTGGAGCGAAAAATTAATATTGCGGGAGCCTTGCGGAAGGCTTTAGCGCGACAGGAATTCACGCTGAACTACCAACCATTGCTATCTGTCGATGGCAACAGCTTGAGAGGGTTCGAAGCGCTGCTGCGTTGGAATTGCAGTGAATTTGGTTCTGTTTCCCCGATGGAGTTTATTCCCATTGCTGAGGAAATTGGGCTGATCAATGATGTTGGCCGCTGGGTTCTTCAGAATGCTTGTGCAAAGCTTGCAGAACTGCTCAAAAAGACCGGCGGCGATTTCATCATGTCGGTGAATGTGTCGGCCCTGCAGATTAAAGATGTTGATTTTATTCATGATGTAGCAGCGACATTGGAAAAGCATAAGTTTAGACCGGCACACTTGGAACTAGAGATTACAGAAAGCGCCGTTGTCGGATCAATGGAAGAAGCAGTGGCAATGTTGAAACAACTGAGAAAAATGGGGGTCAAAGTTTCACTGGATGACTTCGGCACGGGTTATTCCTCTTTGTCCTATTTGCATCATTTGCCGATTGACACGATCAAAATTGATAAAACTTTTTTTCAAGATATCGTATTCAATCGACGTGCCCAAGATATGCTGGACGGAATTGTTTTTTTGTCACGACGACTTGGCTTGAGTGTAGTGGCTGAGGGAATTGAAGAAGAGGCACAGGCCGATTATATCGCTTCCACGGATTGTGATTTTGTGCAGGGATATTATTATCAGGAACCAATGGAAGCGCATAGATTGGCAAGGTTTGTAATTGACATGCTCAGCGAAGAGAACAAGGGGAAAAGTTCCTTGAAAAGCATCATTTCGGACTTATAGAGTATTGGATTCGTAGTATAAAAGGATACCAGCGTAAAAACGCTGGTATCCTTTTAACAAGTAACTATTTAAGTCGGTAGTTGGCTATTCTTACTTGGTTTCTGTCTGAGTCTTTTTGAATTTGTCCAGCATGGCACGCGGTGTCACCGTTGGGCGTTCGAGACGAGGGCACTTGGCTCCATATAAGTTGGTATAAAAAACGAAGCACGGCATAAGAAAAATTGAATTTTCTAATGCCGTGCTTCGTTTTAAAGATTTTAGAATTGCGCAACTGTATGGTTAAGAAACAACTATATTCAGAATGATCGTGCTTTTTTGATACACTTTATTTTTCTTTCGCCGTTAAATTCGCGCAACGGTTACAAATAACTTTATGCCATATTTTGGCATGCATTTTTTTTACGTTTTCTGTAGAACACAAACAACCCAAACACGATAAGGCCTACCAAATTAATAACCACCGCAATATGGAAAGCCAGAGTATATTCTCCGGTGGTCTGTTTGATAACCGCCACCAATCGCGGCCCTATGGCTGCGGCGAGAGCAACGGTAAGAAACATGATGCCAAAATTCAACCCCAGGTTCTTTGTGCCGAATAATTCCGCCGTAATCGGAGCCATGACAGCCAGAATTCCTCCATAACAGGAAGCAATGAGCATAATTGCGCCGGCAAAAGAATAGTAACTCACCGCAATAGGCATTACAGCCACTGCTGTACCGCCCAATACAAACATCAAAACAATCACAAGATTGCGGCCGATTTTATCAGACACCGCTCCCCAAAACACCTTACCTCCACACATGCCAATTGACATTAATCCGACAATGCCTGCCGCTGCCTGCGGCGTAATCCTGAGTAAATCTTGCGCGATAGGCGAGGCCTGTCCAACCACCATCATTCCGGTAATGCACCCCAAGGTAAACACGCTGCCAATGAAATAGAAAACCGGATCTTTCAACATTTGGTTCCATTTTTTGTCTGTTCCTGTTGTTCCTTCTGCCTGTTTAGGCGGCGTCCAGCCACTTGGAAGGTATCCATTGGGAGCAGTTGCCATGATCCGTGAAACGAGAGCAATGAGGCAAAAAAAGAACGCGCCCAACATTTTCAACGCAGAAAAAACGCCATATTGCGAAATCAGCATTACCGATATTGGCGCCCAAACAAGAGCGCCTAACCCGAATCCCCCAGCCAGCAATCCGGAGGCCAAACCCTGTTTATCTGGAAAAAAGCGAAGGACATTACTGATTGTTCCCCCTGGATATACAAACCCAATTCCAATTCCAGCGATCACAATGCTTATGTACATTTGATACAGTGTTTGAACAAAACCGATACCGGCAATACCAAGCCCTAATAACGCCCCGCCTATTAAAGTGACTTGACGCGGCTGCATATAATCCAACGCTTTACCAGCCATTATGGCCATCGTTGCCGCTACTGACATAAGCAGAGAAAATGACAACGCAACATCAGCGGGCGCCCAATTAAATATACCGATTAATGGTTTTTGAAAAACGCTCCATGCATAACAAAATCCGGCACAGAGACTGGCAATGATACTAGAAACAAGTGCCAGCCACCGTTGTGTCTCATAATTCATACTAAATTCCTCCAAAATTTCTAATTTGCACACTTGCCAGCGATAGACGCGATCCCTGCCTGAACAACAGACTTTGATCCCATTGCTGAATAAACTTCAAAAATAATCCTCTCCTTTAGCTGAAAAATATTTTTTCGCAGTTTTCATCACGATTGCTTCGATCCGGACAAACGTTCTTGTTCGTGCCAGCGAAAAGATACCCAGGGCCAGCCAGATGAGACTGAATGATATCAAATGGGTTAAAGAAAATGGTTCGTGGTACAGGAATACACCGATGAATAGAGCTATGGTCGGGGATAGATATTGGATAAAGCCCAGCACAGTCAGCGGAAGCCGTATGGCGCTATTGGAGAAAAGAACCATCGGGATTGCCGTGACGATTCCTGAACCGATAAGCATTCCGGTGATCATCGATTGGCCGAAATCGAATGCGCCAACCTCCTGCTGCTGCAGATAGACAATGTAAATCAATGCCAACGGCGATAGCAGCAATGTTTCCAATGTGATGCTTGTGATTGCTCCGATGTTCACGATTTTTTTTACCAGCCCATATAGGCCGAAGGAAATGGCCAAAGATACAGACACCCATGGAAAAGCACCGAAATTGAAAGTCAGGTTGAGCACACCTAAGCCTGCCAAAACAACAGCCACTGTCTGCCAGAACGTCAGTCTTTCCTTGAGCACGATGATGCCTAAGAAGACGCTGACTAACGGGTTGATGTAATAGCCAAGGCTGGTTTCGACTATGCGGTTATCATTGACCGCCCAGATGTATATGAGCCAGTTGAGCGTGATGAGAGCTGCTGCGCAAACCAGACCCAACAGCCGTTTGCGCTGGTGCGCGATGCTGCGGATTTCTTGGCAAAACGAAAGCATGCCCCTGGTCGCGAATAAAACGATTCCCATAAACAGTAAACACCAGACGATCCGATGCGCCAGGATTTCCAGGGCGGGGATCTGCTGAATTAACTTCCAATAGATGGGCAGAAAGCCCCACAAGGTGTAAGCGCCAACCGCTGATGCGATACCCCAAGCTTGATCTTTTTTCATCTAAGTTTACCTCAAAAGAAGAATATAGAATTCCCGGTTTCTTCGAGGCTATCATTTATATTCCTGCCTGTCAACTGTTTTAAAAGAAGCAAGGGGACGTTCTTTTTGCTTCTTTGCATTTTTGTTATCAATTGATTTAAATAGGAACTTGGAATGCATTTAGTTTAAATCCGCAGGCCGCATTGAAATTTTCGCTTCAACACAGCCTTTGGTAAAATCATGAAAATTCATTTGTCTCTCGAAGAAACTTTATACTGGAGTAAAGAGGACCATCTTCGGTTTTTCGGCCAGTTTTTTGCTCAATTCTTCAACTGGACCATACGTCATGATCGCAGCTTGGCAATGTTGCACGCAACTTGGTTTTTTGCCGGCTTTTACCCGGTCTTCGCAAAGATCACACAGGCTGGTAGGAAAGGGTAGATAGGTCCAATCCCATTTACCCTTCGGTGTTTTGCGTGGACCGTCTTCTAAAACTCTAATCCCATACTGTTCAGGCGGCAGCTTTAATTCTTTCATGCAGGCCACTTCGCAGGAGTGACAGCCGGTGCAGAATTCATAGTCAATTAATAAACCGTTGCGGGATGAGGCTTTATTTTCTGTCATATCCGAACCCTCCCATCTTGGTTACTTGCATCGTGGGCATTACTTGACTGTTTTCTTCGGTGACTTTGTATATTTTGCAAAGCAAGCCTTTGTTGGGGGCGCCATATCCTGTTTCGCCGTTTTGGCATTGTGCTGTCAGATTGTTGATATTGGAGTCAAACACGCCAAACAGAATCGGCTCGGCGCCTGGCTTTTCGGGGAACCACCATCCATGCTCGGCGCTGACTACTTTGGGATTAAGAGTTGCTGCAAGTTTTGCTTTTTGTTTGCATCTGCCTCGCTTGCTTTCAAGCCAGACCCAGTCGCCATCTTTAATTCCTAATTCTTTGGCCTTATCAGGGTGAATGGTTACCAATGGATCCGGATGGAATATACGCATCGTGGGCTGTTGGCGATGTTCGGAATGGAAGAATTCCCAAGAACGGGCGCCGGAAGTGAGAATTAAGGGGTATTCTTTGTAAAGTTCCGGTGCGGAATACGGGCTTTCCGGCGGTTCCTCATGGTAAGGCAATGGATTAAGGCCCCAGTCGTCAAAAAGGGTATTAAATAATTGGATCTTGCCATCGGCCGTATTAAAGCCGGGTTGCCGGTCGCGGCGCAGAAGGCCTTTTTCATATTTGCGATATTGCCAGTCCGCATATATCCAACCGCGTTCCTGAAGTTCTTTAAAGGTTACGCCGCGGGTATTGCCTCGTTCCCGGTAAGTTTTCCCAGACCAAGGGATTTGAAACGCATCAGGATAGTGATCTTTGGCGTTGCCGAATTTCCATTCCAGCCATTCCTCTACCGTTTTCCATGGGAAAGCGGCCGGGTTGAGGCGTTTGCCTAAATCAAGAACGATTTGTTCATCCGACTTGCACTCTTCATATTGGATGATCTTGGATATTGCCCGCAGAGGTGCAAACCAAGCCCGGAAACTATCCCGTTCGAGGCTCATGCCGGCAGGCAGCACAATATCTGCACAAGCTACTGCTGTTGGAGTCATGAACAAGTCTACCACAACGTTGAAGTCTACTTTGCGCATGGCATCGTAAACACGCGGTGCTTCCGATCCCATATTGGCGATCGGATTCGTTGTTTGCAGCCAAAGCATTTTGACCGGATACGGTTTGCCCGACTCAATCGCTTTTAACACAGAATCTCCATGTGCGGTGGAAGCAAATCCGTACATTTTTAACGGATAGCTTTCATTTCCCAAACGTTTCTGCAGGGTGTCTTCGCTTACCCACTCAATCCCGCAGTTATAGCCATCGTCTACATTGAAACCGCTTTTTGAGATCACATTGCCGCCAGGGACGTCTACGTTGCCGGTGATCGTCCACAGACTGGTAATGGCTTGGGCGGCGGAAATGCCGGTCACCTGTTGATCAACGGCAAGACCCCACTGGATGGCTGCCGGTTTGTTTTTGGCGTAGAAACGAGCTGCTTCAATAATCATTTCTTTTGGAACCCAGGTGATTTCAGATGCTATTTCCGGAGGATATTCCTGGACGCATTCCTTCAATTTTTCAAAGCCGGCGGTCCATTTTTCGACAAACTCTTTGTCATAAAGACTTTCATTAATGATCACGTTCAGCATGGACATGGCTAAAGCAGAATCGGTTCCGGGCCGTAATTGAAGCCAGAAATCTGCTTTGGATGCCAACCATGTCAACTTTGGATCAATAACGATCAGCTTGGAGCCTTTTCTCATCAAGTCGATAATCCAGTGCCCGAAGAAACCGTCGCCGTTACTGATAATCGGATTATTACCCCAAATTATAATCACTTTCGGCACTTCATATTCCGGTGTCTCATAACGTGTTTCGAAATGTTGGGCACAGTCCGTAACGAAGAAGTCACTTTGCATTACGGCCTGTTGTGCCGCTCTGGGCAGGTAACAGGCGTCACCACTCAGAAAGCCCAGCGTATAGTTCGGGCTTTCAAATCCGGCGTAGGTGAGATAAGGAACTTGCCAGATAATGTTTCGTCCGGTACCTTCCATGCCAATGATGCTTTCCGGGCCATAGTCTTTTTTAATCGATTTTACTTTTTCTTCGATGATATCATAGGCTTCATCCCATGGAATGCGCTCCCATTTATTTTCGCCCCGATTGCCTGCGCGCTTAAGCGGCCATTTCAGGCGGTCGGGATGGTTTACTGCTTCTGTTAAATTAAGACAGCGCATGCATAGGCGCCCGGCGTTATAAGGATTTGTCGCATCTCCCTCGACCTTGATTAATTTATCTCCTTTTGTGTAGTAAAGAATTCCGCACCCATTATGGCAGCCTGGGCCGGACCACTGGGTAGAACGGCTAACTGTGCAGCCGTCCTCTTGCCACTGCCATGTTTCATTCGACATAAAGCTTCACTCCTAACAAAATTAAATTTTTCATAACTTATTTATCAGGATCGACCTCGATATTCATGACACCTCCTTGCGCATACCACTAAACTAATAATGCAAGAATCATGCCATGGAGAAATAGCCTTGTTTTGGCCGTTGGAATGATGTGAAGGATGTTTGTCATAGTAGATCGAAGTCAATACGAACCCATTCACAAAGTACTTTTATTTCGATTGATAATGCACAAACCGAAAGGAGATTATTCCCGTTGAATGAGTTTAGATTTTTGTCCAGAAACTTTGTGTGTAATTTTTTAGCAAGTTTCTTTTTTTTCGGCAGTTATTATTTGCTTCTCCCGACTTTGCCGCATTATGTAATTGAAATCGGCGCTTCGAAGATCCAGACCGGCGTGATTATCGGATTGTTTACCCTGGCTGCAGTATTGTGCAGACCTTATTTTGGCAAATTGGCAGACGCTTACGGTCGTAGGCGCCTGATGTTATTTGGTGCAGGCTTTTTTGGTATCGTATATATAGTATACATAGTGTACATACTATACTGTCAGGCTAGCGAATTTGCACCGTTATATCCAATTAGATTGCTTCATGGACTCGGTTATGCAGCGTTTATTCCTGCTTCCACGGCCTACGCTGCTGATTTGGCGCCGGCTGAAAGAAGAGGAGAAGTGATGGGCATATTCGGCATCACGAATGTTTTTGCGATGTCAATTTTTCCTGCTATTGGGATAACCATTGTCAATTACACGAATAGTTTTTCCAATTTGTGTGTGGTCGGAGCCTTGTTGGCAATGAGTGCATTTTTGATGGCAATGATCGTCCGGGAAGTTCGAACCCCTGCCGGGAAGCATTCTGTGGGAAGTTCCATGTTGACAGCAGCGCGGCAAAATGTAATCCTGATTGCTGCCTCGGCGATGTTCGCCGGTACGACTGTCTATGGAGCCTTGACGGCTTTTCTCCCCGTTTTCGCGGTGGAGAGGGGTTTTGCCGATTTTGGTTTATTTTTTACGATGTATGCTGTGGGCAGTTTAACCAGCAGACTGGTATTGGGTAAAATATCGGACCGGTTCGGGCGGTATCGGATCATTATCCTCGGGTTGCTTCTATTGGGACTATCCAGTTTTTTGATCGCGTCACTATCTCAGTTTTACACGCTAATGATTAGCGGCGTCTGTGCCGGCATAGGTTTTGGAGCTCTTGTTCCTTCATTGATCGCGTTGGTTGCGGATAAAACAAAGCCGCAGGAACGGGGTGTTGCTCTCGGTATTCTTACTTCGTTTCTTGACCTTGGGATTAGTGCGGGTGCAATCGTTTTGGGCTTTGTGGGGGAATATTGGGGCTATTCGACTTTGTTCGGTGTCGGCAGTCTGTTCCCCGCAGCCGGGATTTTAGTCATTGTAGTTTATTTGCTGCTGTCAACAGCAGACCGTAAACAAAATATTGCATAGTATTGGTTCTATCGCAACACGAAAAACCATATTTTTCATGTTCAGTCGATGTCTTCCGGTAGGATAAGCGGAGATCATTAGAGAATATTATCTAATATAAACGGGAAGGGGTGACATGTGATGAAGTACTACGTTCTTGATACTAGTGTTCTGCTGCACAGCCCGAATGCCCTATTCGCCTTTAATGAGCATGTCGTTGTTCTGCCGGAAGTGGTATTGGAAGAGCTTGACCACTTTAAAAGCGAATCTTCCGACCGTGGCGTCAATAGCCGGCAAGTGAGCCGGATTATTGATTCTTTGCTGCCTATCGGTAATTTGCTGGACGGTGTGCCAATCAATGATTTTGGCGGCGTTTTGAAAATCGAAACCAATCATTTAAATATACGTATGCCTGAATATTGGGCCCAATCCAAAGCCGACAACCGCATTCTGCAGGTATGCAAAGGTCTCAGCGAAAGCAACCGCAATGTTATTCTGGTTAGCCGTGATACCAATATGAGAGTAAAGGCGGCCATTTTGAGCATACAAGCGGAGGATTTTCGCAACGATAAAGTTCCAAATGTGGATGAGCAATATTCGGGTCGGGCAGTTGTGTATGCTTCGTCTGACGTCATCGACTCTTTTCATGCGAATGATTCGGGCTGTATTGATCCCGGATCGGTATATTCATTTGATGAATGCTCGAATACTCTGATGCCGGCAACATTAAACGTAAACCAATTTTTGTTAATCTGCTCGACAGATAATGATCAGCATACGGCTTTGGGCCGGTTTGACGGGCGCAGTGTTGTGCATCTGCGTTACCACAAACGCAATCCATTCGGCGTAATTCCCCGTAATGTCGGCCAAATATTCATGCAGGAATGTTTGATGATGAGCGCTGAAGAAGCGCCGCTGGTTATTATTAAGGGCCCTGCAGGTACCGCAAAAACGTTCTATTCACTGGCGGTGGGCTTGTATAAGACCATGGAACGCCAGCCGCGTGAATATCATCATTTGCTGATTTGCCGGCCGAATATTCCGATGGACGAAGACATTGGCTATCTTCCTGGTTCGGAAGTGGAGAAGGTTAGCCCGTTTATGCGCGGCATTCGTGATAATCTGTTTACGCTGATGCATAGCAACACGATTGAGGATGCCAGGGAATTGGCGCAAGCGGAAGATTCCGTGCAGATGCTGTTCGATAAACGCATTATTCAGACGGAAGCGTTAGCTTTTCAACGGGGCCGTTCACTGCAAAAATACTGGATGATTCTTGATGAAATGCAAAATTCGACTCCCCGCCAGGCTAAGGGGGTCATTACCAGACCGGGGTTGGGAACGAAGATGATCCTGATTGGCGATCCGGCGCAAATCGATCACCCCTATTTGGATAGCCGTTCAAACGGGCTCGTTTATGCGAGCGAAAAAATGCGCGGTTCCAAACTCTGTTTCCAAATCACTCTCCAGCATGATGAATGCGAACGCTCGCCTTTGGCGGCGGAAGCTGCATTACGGTTGTAGCAGTGAAACAAGTGCGACTATACCCCGAGGAGTATAGTCGCACTTGTTTCGAGTCATCGGCTGTGCCAAGGATTTCTTTGAAATTTGGATTGAAGAAACTTATAGGAGGCATTATGAACATTTTAGACCAGGTTTTGGCTGCTAATCATCATTTTGTTGAGCATTTGCCTGATGAATATATTCACTATTGCCCTGAAACGAGTAAATTGCCCACTCGGCAATTAGCGATTTTTACTTGCATGGATACAAGATTAGTAGATTTTTTGGAACCGGCCATGGGGATCAAACGCGGTGAAGCAAAAATGATAAAAAATGCAGGAAATTCGGTAACCGGTCCTTTTGAATCGACGATCCGCAGCTTAATTGTCGGTATTTATGAGTTGGGGGTAAAAGAAGTCATGGTGATTGGCCATCTTGATTGCGGGATAGCCCATACTTCGGCTGAAGGACTGATTCAAAAGATGCTGGAGCGGGGGATTTCGCCGGATGCGATCAAAATGGTAGAAGCAGAGTTGAAAAATTGGATCGATCATTTTCATCATCCGGTAGATAACATCGAGGAAGTTGTGATAAAAATTCGCAGCAATCCGCTGATCCCCAAGGATGTGCCTGTGCATGGCTTACTGTTTAATCCGCAGTCGGGACAGCTTGAGGTAATCGTAGATGGCTATCAGTCTTGTACAAAATAACGTAAGGAAAAGATTTAATAATTTATTGAAAAATTGCCTTGTTTTTGCAATTTTGGCAGGAGAATTCATCTATATAGAGAAGATAAAGCCATGATTTGCCTTTGCCGGTGAATGATGGTTTTTACTTTTGACCAAGCGGATAGACGATCCAAAATAATGAACAAATAACGTTGCTGTGCCAAAGAAAGGGAGAAAACAATGTTTAAATCCATCCGTCATCAATTGATCTTTATGAACTGCGCCCTCGTGATTCTTGCGATTGTCGTATCGATGTCCGCCAGTTATTATTGGATATCCTCGGATTATGAAAAAACAATTAAGCAGACAAACGCTGTTATGGCGGAAGGTTTGGCAGCCAATGTCAGCCAATTTATGCAGAATGCCTATAACCTCAATGCGGAACTAGGTGTAAACACCGACATGATTGGCAGTGATGGAGAAAGGCAAAAAAAGATATTAGCGGATACGGTAAAGCGTTATCCGTTCTTCCAGCTTTTAGCCAGTCATCGGCTGGACGGCGATCAAACGGCACGGTCCAACGGCGTATTGGCTAATCGCGCCGACCGTTGGTGGTTTAAAAAGTTCATGGACGAAAAAAAATCTTATATCACAAAATCCTATTATTCCATCGCCGGGCATATGGCTGTTACCACAGCGGTGAACGGCATGTATGATGGCGATAAGCTTGTCGGTGTGATGATGGCTGACATAGAGACGAGCACACTCCAACAAATGGTGGAAAAATATAATTTTGGAGAAGGCAACTATGCTTACCTTTTGGATGGGGAAGGAGTCGTTGTCGCGCACCCTGATAAAGGTCAGATTGCCGAATTATATAATTACAAATTGCAAAAGAAAGTGATATTAAAGAAGGATGCGCAAGGCAATGTTATTAAGGATGGAAAAGGCAATGAAGTAACGGAAGAAGTTGATTTTGCCGTTCCTGCCCGACTAAAGAACATTATTGATAAGGTTCTGAAGGGTGAAAAAGGAGTTGGGGAATATACGGATGGCAGTGGTGACGAATACATTTGCGCCTATCGAAGTGTACCAATGCCTGGGAATTCCACTCCCTGGAGCCTGATCATGGTTCAGAAAAAAAGCGCGGCACTGGCTTTTGTTACAAACATCGCAATGAAAAATACGTTGATTTGTATCTTTGTCATTTTATTTGCGGGGTTCTTTTCTTATTGGTTCTCCAAGCGATTCACCGATCCTATTCTTGCGATTGTGGGTGCAACAGGGAGAATTAAGAATGGGGATTTAACTGCGCGAGTAAAAGTGCATTCTGAGAATGAATTTGGAGTTTTAGCGCAAAATTTTAACAAAATGGTAGAAGATCTTCAATCCTTGACAAAAGACATTTATCGTGTAACCGAGGAATTGCATGGAAGTTCAAGCCAGTTAATCGATATTGCCTGCAATGTTGCTGCCAACAGCCAGGAAATGAGCGCTGCGGTTGGCACAGTGAGTGCGGCTATAGAAGAGATTACCGCCGGTACAGAAGAAAATGCAAGTTCTACCGAACAAGTCAGCCACCGTGTTGGGTTGGTTGCAAAGATGGCCAACGAAATGTCGGTTGCTGCGCAAGAGGCAGTTAGGACCTCCGAGCGTGTTGCGGATGAAGTGAAAGAAGTGAGCGTTGTCATTGAAGACGTTTCGCAAAGCATTCAGCATGTGGCGATTTTTGCGCAAGAGGTTGCAGCCTCCTGCAAACGATCAATTGATATCGCTGCCGAAGCGAAATCTCTTTCGCTTGAAACGAATGATATTATCACAAAGTCCAATGCTTCCTCCAAACAAATCAGTAAAATTGTTGATGTGATCCGCCGTATTGCAGAGCAGACCAATATGCTGGCGCTGAATGCAACAATAGAGGCGGCTGGCGCAGGAGAAGCCGGAAAAGGATTTGCTGTGGTTGCGGCAGAAGTGAAAGAACTATCCAAAAGGACAACGGAAGAAGCCGCACGTATCGGCCAACAAATTGAAGACATGCAAAACAATATGGGAGAGGCAGTGGCTGTGGTAGCAAAGATTACCGGTGTTATAGCCGAGACCATGGATATCACGCAGAACATTGCATTAGCCGTAAGTGAAGAACCACACAGCAGGCCGGAAGCTGCTGCCGGAATTCCGAATGGGGCGCAACGAACGACGATTAGTAAGGAAGTGACTGTCATCGCCAGCAAGGCCGAACAAGTTTCACAAAATGCAGTGGAAGCGGCCCGCGGCGTTGAAGCGATGTTTCGCACTACGGAGAAGATTTCCCAAAAAGCGGATGAGGTTGCTTGCAGCGCGGATGAAATGCAATCAATGATGAACGCGATTGCTCAGGCTACACAGGAAATTGCGCAGGGAACGCAGGACATTTCACAAAGCATGCAAGATACGGATAAGGCGATCGTTGATACCGCTGAAAAAGCCACAAAAGTGAGCGAATCTGCCTATGAAATGGGAGAACTGGCGAACCGTCTGAAAATGCTGGAAGGAAAATTCAAACTTTAGAAGGAAAATTCGGGTTGCGGCAGGTGATCGGCTTGGAAATAGACGGTGAACTTTTAAATGAATTCGTCTCGGAAGCAAAGGCTCATATTGCGGATATGGAAGCCGGTCTTTTGCGTATGGAAGCAGGGGAAAGCGATGATGATGTGATTAACCGGATTTTTCGCGCCGCCCACAGCATCAAGGGCACTGCCGGCTTCTTTGGATTAAACAAGATTGTGGAATTGGCCCATGCGATTGAAGCCTTATTCGGAGAGTTGCGTGAACACCGCTTAAAAGCCAATTCGGATATCATTGACACATTGCTGGAAACTGCGGATAAGTTAAAAGAGCTTGTTCATGATCCGGAAGGCAGCGAAAGCTATGACATTAGAGAGAATTTGGCTGCCATAAAAAACTCGGTCATTCTGCCTGTGAATGATGCTGAGACGCCCCAAACGGATGATCGTCATGTTCAAGAAGCTTTGGCCAATGTCCAGCGGCAGAATCAGGACGGTCCAGTCCGTGAGACGACAATGGACGACAGCATACGGGTCAATGTAAGCGTGTTGAATGATTTGGTTAATTTAGCAGGCGAATTGGTTCTCTGGCGCAATCAATTGCTGCGAATTGCGCAGGAAGCTGACCGGCAGATGCCCCAGTTGGAAGCCGTCGCTAAAGGGATTGACGAACTGACTACCAACCTCCAGAAAAACGTAATGAAAACCAGGATGCAGCCGATTGCCAATGTGTTCAACAAATTCCCGCGTATTGTTCGCGACCTCTCCCGTAAAACGGACAAAGAGATTGATTTGGTGATGCGGGGAATGAATGTGGAGTTGGATCGCTCTTTAATCGAGTCCTTGGTTGATCCGATGACGCATTTGGTGCGGAACGCAATTGATCATGGCATTGAACGGACGACGGAACGTCAGGCGCACAACAAGCCTCTGGCAGGTTCGCTGGTATTGCATGCTTATCAGGAGAGCGGACGGGTTATTATTGATATCTGCGATGACGGAGCCGGTATTGATCCTGAAAAGATAAAAGCGAAAGCATTGCAAAAAGGACTGGCCGGCGAAAAAGAAATCGGAGGCATGAATGAATCGGATATTCTTAATCTGATCATGCGTCCCGGGTTTTCCTTGGCGGAAAAAGTTACCGATCTTTCCGGCCGCGGCGTCGGCATGGACGTAGTAAAGACCAATATTGAAAAATTGGGCGGCAAAGTCGAGGTTATTTCGGAAATGGGGGCGGGTACCACCTTTCGCTTGATATTGCCATTGACTTTGGCGATTATCTCCGCTTTGATTGTGAAGGCGAATAAACAATCTTTTGTCATACCGCAGGCGAATATCCGCGAACTGGTTTTGATCCAGCCAGGCGAGCCCAGCGAAAATCGTATCAAGATGGTGAATGGCCGCCCCGTTTTGCTTTTGCGCGGGCGGTTGCTGCCGCTGGCCAAATTGAGTGATCTGCTTGCAGATGATCGTTTAGCCGAACCAAATCAAGCGGTTGAAGAGGTTGCCTGCCAAGACCAAACCCTGCGTATATTGGTCATCAAGGCCGGCCGTATGCCGTACGGTTTGATTGTCGATTCTATTTATGATACGGAGGAACTTCTGGTCAAGCCGCTCCCGGCAGCTCTTGGCAATTGCGGGCTTTATTCGGGCGTAACTATTCTTGGTGATGGAAGCATTGTGATGATCCTTGATACGGAAAACCTTCGGCGTCAGGCCGGCTTTTCAACTGTCAAAGAATCTTCTGACTTCATGGATGTTCCGGTGAGAAAAAAAATCAGTGAGGAACTCCAATATGTCCTGCTGTTTAAATGTGCAGGCGGTGAAATGCTGGGCATGGATTTAGCGATGGTGTCGCGTGTGGAAGAAGTTGAGTTGTCACAACTGCAAAAAATCGGCTCGAAGTATTATTACATTTTTCAAGGACAGACGATTAGGGTGATACGGCCGGAACATTATCTGCCGATTTCGCGGAATAAGAAGCTTCCTTCCAAGTTCTATATCATATTGCCCAAGTTGATGAAACATCCCGTCGGAATAATTGCCCAAGAAATTCATGATGCGGTCTACACAACGGTGTTGCTGGATAAAGATGGAGTATGCGGTGACGGTATTGTCGGTTCGGCGCTGATCAACGATTCAATGGTTACTTTTTTGAATATTCATGAATTGTTTGTAAAGGCGGTGCCTGAATATTACAAAAGGCTTGTTGGCGCAAATAAAATGGATGGGAAGTTCTCTTTTGCCGGTGAGAAGGAAGAAGGCAGAAAAACGATTCTTCTTGTGGAAGACACACCATTCTTTTTGAAAGTAATTCAAAGTTATTTGGAAAGTGATGGCTACCAGGTCATTACTGCAGAAAATGGAGTCGAAGCATATGAAAAGTTGGGTCAAATCAGGGTCGATGCGGTTGTAAGCGATATTGAAATGCCGCTTATGACAGGTATTGAACTGGTGAGAGCCATTCGAGCCAACGAAGCTCTGCGGCATCTGCCGGTCATTGCCTTGACTTCATTAACGGGGGATGTCAATAAAGAAAAAGGAATTCGAGCTGGTTTTGACGTATATGAGTACAAACTTGACCGTACGAGACTGTTGGATAGCCTTCGACATATCCTGCAACAACGGGCTTAATTGAAATAGACTATTTGCAAGATGAAAATTGATGTGTAAGGGTGGCTGGAGGATGTGCCGAAAATTTTAATTGTGGACGATAGCCCGTTGGAGATAAAGATTATCCGCAAATTTTTGGGCAATGAAAATGAATATGAAATTATTGAGGCAGGTGACGGCAAAGCTGCGATTGACTTGGCCAAGGCCGCCATGCCCGACTTGATTTTGATGGATATTATTATGCCGGGAATGGACGGTCTTTCTGTTTGTAAAGCGTTAAGAAGCCAGCCGGCCACTGCCGATATTCCGGTGATTTTCATTACTGCTGTTTCCGATTCTAAGGATATCGTCAAGGGTTTTGAAGCCGGAGGCCAGGATTACATCACAAAACCTTTTCATTCCCATGAACTCTGCGCACGTGTTAAAGTTCACCTGGACTTAAAGAAATCAAAGGAAGCTTTGTTGGAATATGCACAAGAAATGGAAATCAAAAATAAAGAATTAAGTGAACTGATGGTTCAACTTGAAAACAGCGCGATGACCGATTTTTTGACCGGTATGGCAAATCGCAGGCAGATGATGCAGCGTATTAAAGCGGAAATATCGGGGATGAAACGAAATGGCGGGAAAGCAACGTTGATTATGGCAGATATTGACGACTTCAAGAAAATCAACGACACTTACGGCCATGACTGCGGCGATTTTGTTCTCAAAGGCATGGCGGACTTGTTGAAATCGGTTATCAGGCTAGAAGACATCCTCGCTCGCTGGGGCGGCGAAGAATTTTTGCTGTTGTTGCCTGGAATTGATTTGGAGGACGGCAAGATCGTTGCGGAACGAATCCGTAAAATAGTTGAGACGAAGCTGTTTCCTTGCAGAGAAAAGATGATTTCGACAACGTTGACATTGGGAATGGCGGAATTAGATGAAGCTGCAGGAGTTGACGCAAGTATACAAAAAGCGGATGAAGCCTTGTATAAGGGTAAAAAAATGTCCAAAAATTGTGTTGCCAGTTAAGAATATTTCCCGGCAATATGTTTGGAACAATGGAAATAGAGAATGAAAACCTGAAGCTCATTTCGAGTTTCAGGTTTTTTGGTAATACGGACTTGCTTCAGGTAAAGTTGCCTGTGCCTTCCGGCTAGTTATTCCCGACTGGGATATTCCGTCCGTGTGAAGGAGAAAATATTATTAAACATTTTGTTCATTCTATACAAAAAATGTTGACAAATGATATCGTAGGTTTTATGATAAAAATGTTGTAACATGGTAGGTTTTGCTGCCATCACGATAGAGGAAGACTTACTTCAGTTGGTTGCCTGCAAGGAGGCGGTTTATGAACAGTATGTACAAAGAGTTCACAATGAATAGATCCAATTTTATCTTTGTTGGTGAAGCCGGGAGCGGCAAGAGTGAGATTGCCATCAATTTTGCAAAATATCTTGTTGATTTAAAGGAAAAACCCGTACATTTTTTTGATATGGATATGACAAAACCATTGTTTCGTTCTAGAGATGTGCAGAGTGAAATTGAAAACATGGGAATTGTTTTTCATCATCAGGAACAGTTTTTTGATGCACCAACACTGATAGGCGGGGTTAACCGTCTTTTGAAAGATGAAAACTGTTATGTAGTTATGGATGTTGGCGGAAATGATATAGGTGCACGTGCATTGGGAGGATTTGCACCGAAAGTAAATCAAGAGAATACCGTTGTATACTATGTTCTGAATGCATACCGGCCTTGGTCCGCTAATGTGAACCATATTGATGGAACACTTTCATCAATATTGAAGATTTCCCATATTCAATTAGACAGAGTACGCATGATCAGCAATCCGAACAACGGAATTTCGACAACCGTGCAAGAGGTATTGGAAGGAAATTCAAAAATGACTGAGATGATCGGTCCGCTGATGGCTATAGAGTTCACCTGCGTCAACGATACTTTGTATGACGCAGTAAAAGAGCGGATCGACGGTCCTTTGCTGCCGATCCATTTGTATCTAACCTATCCGTGGAACCAATAATTTGCGACAGTTTGTTGATGAAAAAATGCTTCATTCGCTCTAAACATTGCTGGCAATGTTTAAATGAAAAAATAAATCATATTTACGTTAGAGAGGAGAATTCAAAATGGCAAAAGTAGAGATTAGATCAGAAAGCTGTAAAAGCTGCCAATATTGCGTTAAGTTTTGTCCTAAGGGCGTGCTCGCCGTAGGAGACAAAGTGAATGCAAAAGGCTATGAGTATGTAGTACCGGTTAATATGGATGCTTGTATCGGATGTTCAATTTGTGCAAGAATGTGTCCGGATGCTGCGATTGAAGTATATAAATAATAAATAAGGAGGAACAGAAAATGGCTAGAGTATTTATGAAAGGCTGTGAAGCGATCGCAGAAGCAGCTGTTAGAGCCGGCTGTCGGTTTTTCGCCGGATATCCGATCACACCACAGAATGAAATTCCAGAATACTTCGCGAGAAGATTGCCTGAAGTGGGAGGAAGTTTTGTCCAAGGCGAAAGCGAAGTTGCTTCGATAAACATGGTTTATGGTGCTGCTTCAACAGGAACAAGATCAATGACATCCTCATCAAGCTGTGGTATCTCACTAAAAAGTGAAGGTATTTCTTACTGCGCATCAGCACGTATACCAATGGTTTTTGCTAATATATCACGTGGAGGCCCTGGTGTTGGCTCCATTCATCCAGCTCAGCAGGATTATTTTCAGGCTACCAAAGCTTCCGGTAATGGTGGATTTGAAATGTTGGTATTTGCGCCGGCAACCGTTCAGGAAGCGATTGATATGACATATAAGGCATTTGATTACGCTCAAAGAGACAGAAACCCGGTTTTAATTCTTTGTGACGGTGTTATCGGGACAATGATGGAACCGGTTGTGCTGCCGGAAATGAAAACAGATGAAGAAGTTGCTGCATTAAAAGAAGCCAACAAAGAGTGGGCTTGTATCGGACACGGAAAAGATGTGAAACGTGGATGGATTGAACCAGGCCACTGGAGAGGCCAGGAAAATGCCAACATCGAAGCGGCAGCGATGTATGCAACATGGGAGAAAGACGTACAGGTAGAAGAATATATGGTCGAAGATGCAGAAATCGTTATTGCTGCTTATGGCATTTCAGCTCGCACATCACAATCAGCCATTGATATTCTTCGTAAAGAAGGAATTAAAGTTGGTTTAATCAGGCCGATGACAGTACATCCTTTTCCTTATGCTTCCTTTGAAAAACTGGATTACAGCAAAGTGAAAGCGATACTTGACGTTGAAATGTCTATTCCTGCACAGATGGTATATGACGTTAAACAAGCGGTTAAGGATCGTTGCCCAATCGAAACATGCTTACGTTCAGGTGGAGAAATCATGAGTCGTAACGCAGTGTTAGCTGCTGTAAGAAAGCTTAACGAGAAATAGGAGGGTAGTAAAATGGAAAAAGTTTATTCTAGAACAACCGGTATCTGTAAGGATATGGTCAGCGGATTTTGCCCCGGCTGTATGCACGGTACCGTTATCAAATTAATCGGCGAAGTTCTTGATGAGATGAATGTTATGGATAAAACAGCAGCTGTACTTGGTATAGGATGCTGTGGACTTAATATGGAATATATGACATATGATAACACCACGGCGCCTCATGGACGCGCCTGCGCTGTTGCAACCGGGATTAAAAGAGCAAATCCGGATACATTGGTTTATACGTATCAAGGTGATGGTGACTTTGCTTCTATCGGACTTGGCGAATCAGTTTCAGCAGCAAACCGCGGTGAAAACATTTCTGTCATCTTTATCAACAATGGTATTTATGGTATGACCGGAGGCCAGATGGCTCCTACTACATTATTAGGCATGAAGGCAAGTACAGCGCCTAAAGGACGTATCGCTGAGGAGCACGGATATCCAATGCATATGTGTGAAATATTAAACCAGCTTACCGCTCCAGCCTATTTAGAGCGTACAAGCTGCAATACTCCGGCGAATGTAATGAAAACGAAAAAGGCAATCAGAAAAGCATTTGAGAACCAGTTAAATGGCAAAGGATTTTCAATGGTTGAAATTGTATCAAATTGTCCGACAAATTGGGGACTTGATCCGCTGGATTCACTCAAATTCATTGAAGAAAAAATGCTTCCAGAATACCCGCTGGGTGTAATAAGAGATAAGTAGGAGGAAGAAGATATGGAAACAAATTTGTGTGTTGCCGGATTCGGCGGACAGGGTGTTATGACACTTGGAAAATTCTTAGCGGAAGCAACCTGTGATTCTACAGATAAAAACGTTACTTTCTTCCCTTCCTATGGAGCTGAGCAGCGTGGTGGTACGGCAAACTGCTTCGTTGTTATTTCGGACGAAATGGTAGGAGCGCCGTTAGGTGACGTCATGGATGATTTGATTGTTATGAACGAACCATCATTAGATCGATTTATTGGTATATTAAAAGAAGGCGGTACACTTTTCGTTAACAGCTCAATCGTTAACAAGGAGATTGTAAGAAAAGATATTAAAGTCGTTTCTGCTCCTGTAACAGAACTCGCGCTTGAGCTCGGAAACGCAAAAGTTTTGAATGTTATTATGCTGGGTGTATATGTTGGTTATACGGAAGTTGTTTCTCCTGAAGTTGTTTGGGGAACCATCGAACACAAACTTGGCAAAAAACCAAAGTTACTTCCATTAAACAAAGAAGCGTTTGAAAAAGGTCTTGAAATCGGAAGAGCTCAGAAATAAATGTAGACTTACTTCAGGTGGAGTGTCACTCTCCGGGTACAGGTACCCAAAGAGCACAGGCACCCGCAAGGTACAGGTAACTCAACTCCATCTGAAGTTTAGTCGAATTTACTTAGAGCTACAGCCTGTTTCACCATTCGGGTACAGGCTCCCCGACCTAAGAGGGCGGGTGTCCCTGTGCCCCGAATGGGGTATTACAGGCTGTGTGAAGGATAAAAAGGTTAGAATTTCGATTTAAATTAGACCTGTAGACAAAATGCAGTACACCTTCATACGGTGGCTGCATTTTGTCTATGTAATTGAATTGAAAAAACATGTTATAAATGGTATTTTAATCTTATAGGCTATGTGAAGGAGAAACGCGACTAAGTCCCATTTTAAATTATTGAAGGCGGTGGATTTTTTGAACCAAGAGGAAGCCTTGCATTTTCTGAACCGTATAGCGGAAGGAATTGCCTGCATGTTTGGGAATTCTTGTGAAGCGTTGATCCATGACATGAATAATAAAAAGTATTCTATTCTCTCCATTCATCACGGTGAAGTAACCAAACGTAATGTTGGCGATAGTTTGTCTATTCTGGGCGTGAAAGAAGTAGATGAATTTTTTGAGGGAAAAGATATTGTGAATTGTTCAGGCCGGACGAAAGAAGGACGGCTCTTGAAATGTTCGACCTTTCATTTGCGCGGCGAAGATTACCATTATGCATTGGGAATTAATTATGACTATACGAATTTACATCTGGCGAAAGCAGCTTTGGAAGAACTGACTGCTGTCGGACAGCCGATTGAAGATGAATTATATCCGCCTGGTAATTTGCTGCAGGACATCTTTGACGAATGCTTGAAACTGGTTGGAAAGCCTGTGGCGCTGCTCAACAGGGAGGACCGGAACAAAATGATTGAGCTGCTTATGGAACGCGGTGCTTTTAATTTCACCAAAGGAATTCCGATGATTGCTGAAAAGCTGAATATTTCCCGGTATACGATTTACAAGTATTTACGAAACCGGTCTTGATTTTTGAACACCCGAATGTGAATTTTTGCTGGTTCCCTGTGAAAATTGCAACGAATGGGAGGTCTGCGGGATGGACGCCAAAAAACGACGGGATCGCTTGATGGATAAACTCAAAAAAGCCGGTGTTCCGGTGACCGGGTCGGCTTTGGCACAGGAACTTGGCGTAAGCCGGCAGGTTGTTGTCGGCGATATTGCCATATTACGGGCTGCCGGCGCAGAAATATATGCTACGCCGCAAGGCTATTTATTGCCGGTGGAAAGGCTGCAAGCGGTTGCAACGGCTAAAATCGCCTGTTATCATGACGGGGATAAGTTGGCGGATGAATTGATGATTATGGTTGATAACGGCGGTAAAGTGATTGACGTAATTGTTGAGCATCCGGTATATGGCGAGTTGAAAGCCAATCTTATGCTTGCTTCGCGACGAGACATTGCTGAATTTTTGCATAAATTACAAAATGGCGGAGGGAAACCGTTGTCCGTTGTAACCGGCGGGGTACATTTGCATACTGTTGAAGCGCCGTCGCAAGAAGCGATTAACCGTATCGAAGAAGAACTGGAAGAACAGGGTATATTGTTTAAATAGTAAAAGTTTTTTCCTTGTCATTTAACATGTTCGGATTTATAATAACTATAGCTGACAAGACAGATGTATTGTCAGCTGCGATTGATCCATTGGAAATACAAGCTCAGAGCGTTTGCGGGGGGAAAAAACTTGGTTGAATTAAAAAAGGAAATCGATAAACTGAAACGGGAGCACAATGCAGTGATACTGGCACATAATTATCAACTGGATGAGGTGCAGGATGCTGCGGACCATGTAGGCGATTCGCTGTATTTGAGTAACATTGCAGCAAAAACAGATTGTGAGGTCATTGTTTTTTGCGGTGTACGCTTTATGGCGGAGACGGCAAAGATTCTTTCACCGGACAAAGTCGTGTTATTGCCTGAAATGGACGCCGGCTGTCCGTTGGCGGATACGGTTACGGGCAGCGATGTGAGAAATCTCAAACGCCAGCATCCCAAAAGTCCGGTCGTATGCTATGTAAACTCGTCCTCGGAGGTTAAGGCAGAAAGTGATATATGCTGCACATCAGCGAATGCGGTTAAGGTGGTAGCTTCATTGCCTGAACGTAAGGTGATCTTTGTTCCTGACGCAAATTTAGGGAACTACGTAGCGAAACATGTGGTTGGCAAAGAGTTGGTTTTTTGGGATGGAGTCTGCAATACGCATGCAAAAGTGCAGCCCGGCGATATTTATCTGATGAAAGAAAAATATCCTGAGGCAAAGATCCTAGTACATCCGGAATGTTCGCCGGACGTTGTTGAAGCAGCTGATTTTGCCGGCAGTACGTCAGAAATCATTCGTTACGCAGAAAGTTCCACTGCTCGAACCTTCATTATCGGGACGGAAGTCGGCGTATTATGTCAATTAAGATCTACCCAAACACAAAAACAGATTTTCTTGCTGCATCCTGGATTGGTATGTCCGAATATGAAGAAGACAAGGCTTCAGAGCGTTTACGACGCATTGCTGAACAAACGTTACAAAATACAGGTTGAAGAATCTGTTGCTGAAAAAGCGAAACAAGCGATTACGCGAATGCTGGAGGTGGTTTAAATAGCACAGCGAAGCTATTTAGCCCCGGTATGGGAACTATTTGGAAACATGGAAAAGAAAAATTATGATATTATCGTTATTGGGACGGGGATAGCAGGAATGACAGTGGCTCTATCCATCGATGCCAAATTGCGGGTAGCTCTTGTCAGCAAAGAACAAATTACGCAGAGCAGTACCTATAAGGCGCAGGGCGGTATGGCGGTTGCGGTAGGTCCTGATGATAGTATTGAGGAACATATTCTGGATACTCTAAGAGTGGGACAAGGTTTGTGCCGTACAGAAAGTGTAACTGTTTTGGCGGGCGAAGGTCCTAAAGCATTGGAATTTCTGCAATCGTTGGGTGCTGATTTTTGTCATACCGAAGATGGATTGGATCTAACCAGAGAAGCGGCGCATTCACGTAAACGCGTAGTGCATTATTACGATTACACCGGAAAATATATTGCGGAACTATTGGCCGGTGAAGTCAATCGAAAATCAAATGTGGAACGGATTGACAATGCCTTTCTCGTGGATATACTTACGACGCAGGATGGCTGTTGCGGCTGCATTATTGAATGTGAGGGCAGATTAATTCATCTTCGGTCGGCAGCGGTTGTTGCAGCCACGGGCGGTTACAGTGGATTGTTCTCACGCTCAACGAATGAGGTTTCGTCCTGCGGTGACGGCATTGCCGCGGCGTATCGCGCCGGAGCCGCCGTTGCTGATATGGAGTTCGTCCAATTTCATCCAACAGCCGCTACACTATCATCAGGCAAAGTCTTTTTACTAACAGAAGCGTTGCGGGGCGAAGGCGCGGTTCTGCGCAATTCTGAAGGAGAACGATTTATGTTCGGCTATCATCCGGATGGCGAACTTGCTCCGCGTGATGAAGTATCACGGGCGATTTTGCTGGAAGCGGCCAAGCAAGGCGGCGGAGCGGTTTATCTCGATGCCACGCATCTTGGCAAAGAGCATTTAACGGGACGGTTTCGGCAGGTGTACGGGGAGTTGGCCAAAAACAACTTATTTATGGAACACGACGCAATTCCTATTTTGCCGGCGGCTCACTATACGATTGGTGGAATTCAAACAGACCTTTGGGGCAGGACTAATGTGCCTTCTCTGTATGCGTGCGGCGAAGCAGCAGCGACGGGAGTTCACGGCGCCAACCGGCTGGCCAGCAATTCTTTGTTGGAGGGCATTGTGTTTGGGCGCAGGACTGCAGAATATATAAATGGGTCATTCCTGGCAATTGCCTCGACGCCTGAAGTGCCGAAAGCAACTGCAGAAATCGGTAGACTTCAGGTGAAAATGGACGGATTACGGACAAAACTTGCTTCTGTCGCGGGAGTAGTACGCCAGGGAGAAGAACTGCAGGCAATGTTAAGGTGGATAAACTTTGCAGAGAAGGATTACGGAGTGTGTCCGCTAAACAGACAAGACTATCATATCTGCAATGTTCATCAATTGGCAGGGCTTCTGCTTGAAGCGGCGCTATTGCGGACAGAAAGCAGAGGCGCCCATTACCGGCAGGATTTTCCGCAGAAAAATGATGACATTTTTTGCAAGCATACTTTGCAGCAATGGGGAAAAGAGACGGTTATGGAGTGAAAAATCGAGGAGACGATCCAATAAAAATTATTGGATCGTCTCCTCGATTTTTCGGGCGATATGATTTGATATCACGTTACCACTATGCTTAAGTTTATGAACTTTTGCGTAATGGTGGTTTGGCCGGAACAAGAGTTACTCATGGTCAGGTGAGCAATTTCCCATCACGGATCCGTTGCACGTTCGACATCTAGTTTGCTGCCCAGGGCATTCCAGATACAGTGCGATCTATTTTGACACAAAGGCTTGAATTCGATTCATTAAGGTAAAGTCACAAGCATGTTTTACTATAGCTTCTATAATATATTCTAGAATGCATTATAGAATATGTCAAGTTTTTTATGTCAAATTGATGATTATTTACAGCAATTTTAATCTTTTTCTTTTGCGATGGCGGTTGCAGTTGTAACGAAGATATAAGAAGTCCGGATAAAAGAAGGGTTTGTCCGGACTGAAGCGAAGTATATTGCTCGGACGGTAAATTTGTTAATGAAGAATAAAGTTCTGTAGGGAAAGGGATGCAAGAATGGAACGCGGCTTATTTAGAAGTGTCAGCACTCGGGAAGGAAATTCCAAGTGGGAACAAAGTATTCGCAGGGTTAAGCCAATTTACAAAAAAACGGACGATATTCGCAGCGAATTCGCCCGTGACTATACGCGTATTCTGCATAGTACTGCTTATAGGCGGCTCAAACATAAAACGCAGGTTTTCTTTGCGACTCGTAATGATCATATTTGTACTCGTATTGAGCATGTAAACCATGTGGCTTCCGTGAGCTATACAATTGCAAACTATCTTGGGCTCAATACCGAACTGACAAATGCAATTGCGATTGGGCACGATTTGGGACACGCTCCCTTTGGACATGCCGGAGAAGAATTTCTACGAGAAATCATTTTAAAGGAAACAGGCAAAACTTTTTGGCACGAACAAAATAGCTTGCGGTTTGTCGATCAATGCGAGACGCTCCCCGATAGTGAAGGAGTAGAGCGTAATTTGAATTTGACGTATGCAGTGAGAGACGGCATCGTATGTCATTGCGGCGAAGTGGATGAAACCTCGATATCCCCGCGGAGCGAGGCCTTCGATCTGTATTCTGTGAAAGAGTCAAATCAGTGCGCACCTTTCACATGGGAAGGCTGTGTCGTCAAGATCGCTGACAAGATATCGTATTTAGGGCGTGATATTGAAGATGCGCGGATACTCAAAGTACTTACCATTAGCGAAATGAAAGAACTAATCCGCATTGGACGAAAATTTGGCAATATCAGGGTGGACGAAATTAATAATACATTATTAATGCACAACTTTATTATTGATTTGTGCAGCAACAGCTCGCCGGAAAAGGGCATTGCCTTTTCGTCAAATTATCTTGAATTGATTGACACCTTAAAACAATTTAATTACGATTATATCTATAAGCATGAACGGCTGACGAACTATAAACGGTATGCTGCTCTGATTGTCGAAAGCATCTACCATACGCTTCTGAATGTTTACAAGGGGCAGGAAACGCTGTCTGAGTTAAAACGTTATCACGAAACATATCCTGTACTCATCCAAACCTTTTACTCCTGGCTTTATAAATATTCAAATACTAAGCGTAAAGTGAGCGATATGAACAAATATCAGAATGATACATTATACAATCTTGACGATAAAAAAGAGTATATACAGGCGATTGTCGATTATATTTCCGGTATGACGGACAGCTTTGCAATCCGAATATTTCAAGAAATAACTACATTTTGAGGTAAATATTATGAGTCATTTTTTTGCGTTTTTATCACGGCTGAAATTTATTCAACGCTGGGGACTGATGCGGAATACAACAAGTGAGAACATCCAGGAACATAGTCTTCAAGTGGGGATGATCGCACATGGACTGGCGGTCATCCGAAATACTTATTTTGGCGGAGAAATTGATTCCGGCAAAGTCGCTTTGCTTGGCATGTATCATGAAGTCGCCGAGATTTTCACCGGCGACTTGCCGACTCCGGTGAAATATTTTAATCCGCAGATCAAAGAAGTTTATAAAGCGATTGAAAGTATGGCGCAGAAAAAAATGGTTAATATGCTGCCTGGCGAATTGAAGGATTCTTACCGGCATCTGCTGATGAATCAAGAAGAAGATAGTGAATTATGGCAGATTGTCAAGGCGGCAGATAAAATTTGCGCGTATTTAAAATGTGTTGAAGAGCTCAAAGTGGGGAATCAGGAATTTTTGACCGCATCAAAGATGATTAAACAGGAGTTGGAAGAAAGTAAGCTGCCTGAAGTCAATTATTTTATGGAGGTGTTTGCGCCCGGCTTTTCCTTATCTTTGGATGAGCTGAAATATCTGGAAAAGGATTTATAATTTTAATTACTGTAAAAGGTGGGAAACGAGAAAATTTGTCTATGAAAAATATCTGTAATATCACTATTCTAGTCATTGCGTTACTGTATGTAACAACAATATTTTTCAAAGTGGATATATTGCCGCTGCTTTTTGTGTCTTCTTTATTTCTGTTCGTATGCGGCTTTCCTCAGCAAGGAAAAGAATTCAAGAAGATTACGCTGTTCTTTCTGTCTCTTGGCGCTGCTATTTTAACTTATTATCAATTACCTTTCCTTTCGTGGATGCAGTCTTTGGTATCAATGACCAATGTCATTGCCATTATTGTTGTGATGCAGCTTTTTACCCTGCCGATTGAAATCGGCAGATACAACAGCACGATTGAATATTGGCTGAAAAAATCATTTGCAAAAGAAAGCTCGCTTTTTTTGTTCGTTATGTTGGTTACTCATATATTTGCCAGCTTTTTACTATTCGGGACAGTGCCGGTCATGGTTTCGCTTTTTAGCAAGGCTCTAAAAAACAATATTTCTAATTACAAACGTTTTTTGGCGGTAGCGATTGTAAGAGGATATTCCATGGCGATGTGTTGGGCGCCGGGCGCTGTTATCATGCTGATTGTCCTACAGGTCACGGAAGTTTCCTGGTTCGAACTTTTTGTTCCCGGGTTTCTGTTGAGCATAATCGGGCTTGCTACGGCCTATGGATTTGAGCACATTACCCGTCTGAATAAAACGATTCTGACGAAAGAGACAAAGGGGGAGACCGAACTTCACACTGCGGCATTGGCTTACAGACAGTCGGCCCATATTATTTTTGTTGTGCTTGGCCTTTTAATCTTGATTTCTTTTTTTGAGATGATCTCCTTTGGTTCAGGGACAGGACGGATTTTGCTGGCGGGATTGCTGGTGGCTGGTTTTTGGCTATGGTATTATCGTAAACATCCCCGGATTGGCAAAGTTCTTCGTACGTATTGGGATAGCGGGATCATTAAAGCGTCGGACCTCGCTGTTTTTTTTGTTGCTATTGGCTTATTTTCCGGTGCTGTTGGTAAAAGCGGGATACTGGTTCAACTGCAGCCGACGTTTCAACAGGCTGTTAATCAGTTGGGTATGCTTTCCGTCCTTGCTGTTCCGTTGATTTTTATTTTTTTGGCGATGATTGGAATTCATCCGTTTATTCTTGCTGTTATTCTGGGGAAAATTTTAATGGCTCTTTCGCTGCCTTTGCCGCCAGTATCGATTGCTCTGCTTCTATTGACTGCAAGCTGTATTTCCTTTATTGCATCTCCTTTTGCCGGGATGGTTTTAAATACGGCGAAATTTCTGAATGTAAGACCAATGAACTTGTCGGTAAAGTGGAATCTTGCTTACAGTGTTTTGTTTTTAGCGGAAGGGATCCTTTTTGCTTGTTTTTGGAATCGCATTTAACGAAATAATGTAGTAAATTGGAATTTTTGGGAGGAAGTTATGTTTTTTTGTCGAAAATGAATCAGGTGAAATTTGGACTATACATTCTGCTATTCTGCAGACAGCCTTAATGGTCGGCTGAAGGTGATGGCAGCATCCTCCAAAATGATTGTCAATGCAGTAACTGAAGCTTGAGGGAGAGGGAGAAAAAATGAAAAGTATTAGAGCGAAACTTGCCATTGTCGTCATCACCTTATTTGTTATCGCGCTTGGTCTCTTATCCGGGTTGAATTATTGGCAAGCGAAAAAACTGTTGGTGCAGGATGCAGAAACAAATCTTTCGGCGGTGGTCGATGCTACCGGAACGGAAATCAGTCTGTGGCTTGACGGGCGCAAGACCGAGGTGTCGGCAATCGCCCGGTCACCGGTTATGGCCAGCGGGAATCGCGAAGCCATGCTGTCCTATTTGGCGGCAGAAATAAATAACAATAAACTGTATGAAAATATTTTCTGGACGGATAATAAAGGGAATTTTGATACTCGCGGCGTGCCGGGCAATGCAGCGAACCGACCGTATTTCCAAGCGGCGATGAAAGGCAACATGGCTGTTTCTGATCCAATCGTTTCTACATCGACAGGAAAAACAGTGGTGATCATTTCCGCTCCAATTCGGGACAGCGAGGGAATTGTCGGCGTCCTGGTCGGGTCAATCAATGTGGAAGAAGTTGAAAAACGTGTTCTTGGGGTGAAGGTCGAACAGACCGGTTATGCCTATGTATTAAAGCAGGATGGAACGATACTGTTCCATCCCAGTAAAGAAGTCGCGAATAAGGTGAACATTCATAATGATGTCAATGCGACGCAGGGTCTAAAAACAGCCGTGGAAAAAATGCTGAAAGGCGAAAAAGGAATTGCAAGCTATCCGTATATGGGAGAAGACAAGTATTTAGCGTATACCCCAATTACGGGAACTTCCTGGGCTATGGGGGTGACTGTACCCGCCGGCGAAGTGCTTGCCAAAATGAATGCGTTTACATGGGGTGCACTGGCAACGATTGCAATCGTACTTATTTTAGTGAGTTTTATTATCCTTTATATGGTGACGCGCATTGTTAAGCCGTTGGGGATTTTGGAGACAGCGGCCAATCGAATTGCAGGCGGCGACCTTACAGAAACTCAGATCGACGTAAATTCTCAGGATGAACTAGGGCGTTTGGCGCGGGCATTTGAAACGATGACTGGAAACCTGCGCAATCTGGTGCGGCAAATTGCGACCACGGCCGATCAGGTCGCAGCGTCTTCGGAAGAATTAACGGCCAGTTCAGAGCAATCTGCGCAAACGGTTAACCAAATTGCAAGCGCGATTACGGATATGGCTGCAGGCGCAACGGAACAATTAACCGCAGCCGATGAAAGTTCTGCTGTAGTGGAACAAATGTCAGCAGGCATTCAACAGGTGGCGGACAATGCAAACCAGGCTGCCGCCCGGTCTGCTCAAGCTGCAGATAAAGCCAAAGATGGCGGTAAAGCCGTCGAAAAAGCGGTAAACCAAATGAACAGTATTGAGAATACTGTCAATGGTTCAGCTCAAGTAGTAGCAAAATTGGGCGAACGTTCCAAGGAAATCGGCCAGATTGTGGATACGATTTCGGGGATTGCCGGGCAGACCAATCTCCTCGCTCTCAATGCTGCCATTGAAGCGGCGCGGGCGGGCGAGCAGGGACGGGGTTTTGCAGTAGTGGCGGAGGAAGTGCGAAAATTGGCGGAACAATCGCAGGAAGCGGCAAAAAAGATTGCTGAATTAATTACAGAAATTCAAGGCGATACGGATAAGGCTGTCAACGCGATGAACGCCGGGACACGGGAAGTCAAGACCGGAGCTGAGGTGGTTAATGCAGCAGGAGTTGCTTTTGGCGAAATTTCCGAATTGGTAACTCAGGGATCAGATCAAATGCAAGAGATTTCGGCTGCTATCCAGCAGATGGCAACTGGCAGTCAGCAGATTGTAAATTCAGTTAAAAAGATTGATGAACTCAGCAAAAAATCAGCAGCCGAGGCTCAGAACGTTTCTGCTGCAACGGAAGAACAATTGGCTACGATGGAAGAGATCGCTTCATCCAGTCAGGCGTTGGCCCAATTGGCTCAAGATCTTCAAGCCGGCGTCACGAAGTTTAGCATATAGTCCTATTGACCGTAATAAAAAACAGTTCTGCCAAGCGGCAGAACTGTTTTTTGTTACAGATCGTCTCAGAGTAAATTATAGTTGGGCTTTCCACAAGCCATGGAGATTACAATAGGCATAAATTACAGCTGTCGTGATGCCCGGGAATTCTGCTTTGGGTTCCATGCCCGGTTTTAGATGAACGATTTGATTTTTGTCGTCTGAAATCGCAGCAATCCACTCGATATAATGTTCAGGCGTCATGGGATGTGCAACGGATCCAACCGAAACGTTTAGTTTTTCGCCTTCCTTGACGATGACGGGTACATGCTTTTCCTGAGAAGCGTCGGTTACATTTGCTTCGAGTTTTTCCATGGGCTGTCCGCAGCATACGAGTTGACCGCCGCCGTTTTTGATTAAGCCAACGATGTTGCCGCAGATTTTACACCGGAAGAATAACATTTTGACTACCTCCCTTAAGAATTTGTAATTGAATTCTTACACAGTATTAATTCGCAATTCACTGCCGGTTTCCTTTTTTATGAACGCGATGCCATTCAAGAAATAGACGGAAAAAGATCGGAGGAATAGATGCTGATATGAAATTGGAATTAACAAGAGGAACACCAATAATGCATGCCGAATGGTATTCTATGAATTGAATGATTGGAGGAAAGCCATGAAACGATTTGAGGATCTAAAGGCCCGCTTTTCCAGTATTCATGATTTAATGAAATTCAGGGTTACGGAAATACTGCTGATATCCACATTGTATGACGGCTTTGTACTAGAAGAAGACGGTCAGCTATCCGAACAGATCTATAATCAATTTGCCGACTTAAGCATTCCTTTTGTCCCCCGTATTCAGAGAGTTTCCAGCCAAGAGGAAGCCTTTGAGGCGTTGGAAACCCGATCATTTCATTTGATTATTACGATGGCCCGCATGAGTGATCTGAGTTCGTTCGAATTTGAAAAGAAATTAAAAGAATCTTACCCGGCTATTCCTCTTGTCATGTTGTCCTATGACCGTTTGCCGGCTGCAATGATTACCCGGATACGGGAAGCCGGCTGTATTGATCGGGTATTCTATTGGTCCGGCGACAGCAAATTGTTGCTGGCAATCATCAAATATGTTGAAGATCGACAAAATGTGGAAGAGGACAGTAAACAAGGCGTGCAAGTCATTTTGGTTGTGGATGATTCACCCGTTTACTACTCGCAGCTTCTGCCGATTATTTATACCGAAATCCTAACGCAGACCCGTTACTTGGTGCAACATGCCATGAATATGCGTCATGGGCTGCTCAGGGTGCGACTGAGACCAAAGATACTGCTTGCAGAAACCTATGAAGAAGCGCTGGAAATCATTGTACAATATCGTCATAATTTGCTCGGCGTTATTTCCGACGTGAGTTTCCCCAAAGCAGGAAGGATTGATTCATCTGCAGGGATTGATTTGGCGCAGAGAATGCGGGAGATGATCAGCGATTTTCCTTTTTTGCTGCAGTCGGAACAAAGCGAAAACGCGAACAAAGCGAAAGATATCAATGTGAGCTTCCTCGATAAGAACTCGCCGAATTTATTGCATGAATTACGTGCGTTTATTATGGGGAACTATGGATTTGGCTCTTTCGTGTTCAAATATCCGGATGGCAGAATCATTGCAGAAGCCTCAGATATCACGAATTTGGAGCGCATTATCAGGGAACTGCCGGATGAAAGCTTGTATTATCACGCGGCAAACAACCATTTTTCCCGATGGTTTAGAGCCCGTGCGGAATTTGAGGTTGCGGAAAAGCTGCGATGCGTTGATGCGGCGACGGAATTTGCCAATGTCGCGGATATCAGAATGTATATTCTTGATGTATTGAAAACGTATTTTCAGCGTTATCAGTCCGGCATGATCATCGATTTTGAAGGCTTGGCCAAAAAGGACATGGAGAATGCGTTTATTAAGCTTGGAAGCGGTTCGCTGGGCGGAAAAGCCAGAGGAATTGCATTTATTCATTCCCTGATTGCCAAGGCGCAGTTAACAGATAAATATGACGATATTACGATACGAGTTCCACGCTCCTTTGTGATCTGCAGTGATATTTTTGAACAATTTCTTGAAGAAAATCATCTGTATGACTTTCTTAAGCACACAAGCGACGAAACGGAAATTGCCTGCAAATTTTTGGAAAGTGAACTGCCTGCCGCCATTGGAAAAAACTTGGAAGTATTAACCCGGCATATACGCTGCCCGTTGGCAATCCGTTCTTCCAGCATTCTTGAAGATTCCAGGGTATTGCCGTTTGCAGGGATTTACAAAACCTACGTTATACCGAACAGTCATGACAATCAGCCGGTACGCCTTAAGCAGCTTTGTGATGCCGTGAAGCTTGTATTTGCTTCGGTATTCTATGCGGGACCTGCTCAATATGCCAAAAATGCTGACATCCGTATCGAAGAAGAAAAAATGGCAGTTTTGATACAAGAATTGGTCGGAGAGCATTACGGGGATCTGTATTATCCGGCTATATCCGGGGTGGCGCAATCCTATAATTTTTATCCGTACCATCCAATGAAAGCGGAGGAGGGAACGGTAAGTCTCGCGTTGGGATTGGGGAAAATGGTCGTCGGCGGAGAACAGGTCTACCGGTTTTCCCCGGATCATCCCCAAATAAATCCGCTGTATACGACCCCTGAAGAATATTTTGAACGATCGCAGAGGACTTTTTATGCGGTAAATCTGAGGGCATCGGCCGATAGCGCAGTGTGTGCCGATGAAAATTCCAATTACGAGTTGCTGCCGGTTTCCCGAGCAGAGCAGGACAATGCTTTGGGATACATTGGAAGTACGTATTCCATTGAAAATGATTACATTTATGATGATGTGAACCAAAAAGGGCCCAAGCTTGTGACGTTTGCTCCCATTCTTAAGGATCGTAAACTGCCGCTGACAAATGTGATTAAAGATCTGTTGCGACTGGGAAAACAATCCTTTGGGGCCGATGTGGAGATTGAATTTGCAGTGAACATTCCCAAAGAGAAAAGCAAACCCAAAGAGTTTTATTTTTTGCAGATCCGTCCCATGGTGGTCGGCCAAGAAGCAGGACAAGTCTGTTTTGATGACCGGCATGAGGCCTGGTGCCATAGTAACCACACGATCGGCAATGGATTTTATCAGGATATTCACGATATCATTTTTGTGAACCCGGAGACATTTGAATTGAAAGACAGTATCGAGATTGCGCCTGAAATCGGAAAGTTAAATAATTTGCTGTACCAGGAAGGCCGCCGATGTATTCTCATCGGGTTTGGACGGATGGGTACTACCGACCGGTGGCTGGGGATCCCGTTGAGTTGGTCGCAAATGTCACAGGCACAGATCATTGTAGAAGTTGACAGAAAAGACTTGCATCCGGAGCCTTCGTTAGGCAGCCACTTTTTTCACAATCTGACCGCGGCGAAAATGGGATATTTCCATATACAATACAATGAACAGCCGGAGGATCGCATTGACTGGGACTGGCTGTTGGCGCAACCGGTTTTCGAACAGACCAAACGTGTGCGGCTGATCAGGCGGGAAGATCCTTTTTTGGTCAAAATTGATGGAAAGAGTTTCAAAGGGATTATATATAAATAAGCTGACTGGCAAGTGTTGCGTTGCAAAAGGTATCAGGGGAAATATAGTAAAAAAAGGAAGTGCAGCATGATAAGAGTATCGTATGAAGAAGTCCAACAGACGATCAAACAGGCTTTTATCCGGGCCGGAGTAGATGAGAAACGGGCTGACGTTATGGCCCGGGCGCATGCGGATACCAGCAGGGATGGCATATTCTCCCATGGCTTGAACCGTGTGGAAATTGTATGCACATTTATTAAGAACGGAACGGTGGATATCGCCTCTGAGCCTTCTTTACTGTCTTCGCTGGGAGCCTTGGAACAATACGACGGTAATCGCGGTCTTGGTGTAATCAACGGAATTTTTGCCATCGACAGAGCGATGGAATTGGCTGACCAATATGGGATTGGGGCGGTTGGCATGGCCAACACATCGCATTGGATGCGCGCCGGCATGTATGGATTGCGGGCGACGGATCGAGGTTTCCTGGCAATCTGCTGGACAACGGTGGAGGGTTGTATGCCGCCATGGGGCGGTTTGGATGCAACAATCGGCAATAATCCGTTTGTCATGGCCGCTCCCGGTCCGGACGGCCCGATGCTCCTGGACATATCCATGGCGCAGTACTCCTACGGAACGTTGATGAATAAACGGATTGAGGGCAAGAACCTTGAGTATCCGGGCGGATTTGGCGAGAATGGCGAATTGACCTGTGATCCGGATCAGATCATAAAAACAAAGCGCGTATTGCCGATTGGGATGTGGAAAGGGGCGGCTTTTTCCATGGCAATTGAATTTTTTTCCGTGCTATTGGCAAAAGGAAAGCCTTTATCATCGATCAAAGGCGGCGATTTTTCAAGTCAGGGATGTACGCAGGTATATATTGCTGTTTCACCGAAGTGTTTTGGACCGCAAGAAATTGAACACCTGAAACAGTCAATCGAGTTCATGAAATCATCGCGACCGGACGGAAGTACAAGCGTACAATACCCTGGCGAAGGGATGATGAAAAAACGCGCTGAAGCTCTCGCAAAAGGGGTTTTAGTGCATGAAGAAGTCTGGGACCGGGTGAAAAAACTTGCAGAAAAACCTTTGTAGTGAATGAGATCGGGGGAAATAACTATGCCATACCATATTCAGGAAAGCTGTGAGCAGGTTGATTGGCAGGCGGTTTACCGGGTGCTGCAAGAAGCAGGCCTGGCATCCCATTCTTTGGAACTGACAAAAAAAGCCTTCGAAAACAGCCAACGGGTCGTATTCGTGTTTGACCAGGATATGTTGATTGGAACCGGCCGGGCGATTTCCGACGGCGCTTATGAAGCGGCGATCTATGATATCGCTGTTTTGCCGGCATATCAAGGGAAGAAGATTGGAAAGCTGATCATGGACTCGCTTTCCAAAGGGTTTGAGGATATTAACATCATTTTGTTTGCAAGGCCGGGTGTTGAGAATTTTTATAAAAAATTAGGATATTGCAAAATGCTTACGGCAATGGCGCGGTTCCACCGGGCAAGCATCATGCGGGAAAAAGGATTTACAGAATGATGAAAGAAATTTCTACTATTGCCCATATCCAGCCTTTTGTGCAGGAATATGCGCAAACCATCACGGATATTTTGGATTTGTACGTCACGATCATTGATGAAGGCGGAATTAGAATAGGCGGTACCGGGCCTCATGCCGAAAGCATCGGCAGGCCGATCCCCGGCGGTTCGTTTTTCCGTGAGGTGCTTGCAAGCGGGCAATCCGGCTTTATTCACAGAACGGATAGTACACGGGTTTGTGAAAGCTGCGACACTTGCTCATACTGTCAGGAACTTGCAACCATGGGATTTCCGATTTGCAAGCAAGGCCAGGTCGTTGGTGTCATCGGGGTCATTGCCTTTACTTCTGAACAACGGGACCGATTAACCGGAAATTCGGCAAAATTTCTTACCTTTTTGAGCCATATGAGCAGTCTGCTGGAAAGCAAATTATTAATGCTGGATGAGCAATGGCGTTTGCAAAATCAAGTGCAGCAAGTATTGGAGACCGTAAATCAAAAATATACCTTTGGTAAAATGATCGGTCGCGATAAGAATTTTGTTCAATTATTGCAAAAAGCCCAGCGAGTTGCAATTAGTAACTCGACCATTCTCATACAAGGGGAAAGCGGCACCGGCAAAGAGCTTTTAGCTCGTGCCATTCATGATGAAAGCGGGCGCAAAAGCCAGCCGTTTGTTGTGGTGAATTGCCCATCCATCCCGGAAAATTTATTGGAAAGCGAATTATTTGGTTATGAGGCAGGCGCATTCACGGGTGCGAATAAAGCGGGGAAAAAAGGGAAATTTGAACTTGCAGATAAAGGCACTATTTTTTTGGATGAAATTGGCGATCTTCCGTTAACACTGCAGCCCAAACTTTTGCGGGTAATCCAGGAGCGGTCCATCGAAAGGCTTGCAGGAAACCAGACTCTGCCGGTTGATGTGAGGATTATTGCTGCGACGAACCGGGATTTAGAAAAGATGGTGCGTGAGGGAACTTTTCGTGAAGACTTGTACTATCGCCTGCTAGTGATCCCATTGACAATTCCGCCGCTGCGGCAGAGAATGATTGATATTCCGCTCTATGTTGATTATTTTCTGGAAAAATTTGCGCAGCCATTGAACAAAGGAAGTTTTACCATGGACGAACGGCTGCGGCACTGGCTGATGAACTATCCTTGGCCTGGCAATGTACGGCAAGTGGAGCATGTGATTGAATGCTTGGTAACTACGGCTAAAAGCAATGTTCTTTCCTTGCAGGACCTTCCTGCCAACCTGGTAGCAGAAGAAGGCCTGAGCGGCGATACTCCAAGCCTTGAACAACAAATGGCTGAATATGAGAGGCACCTGCTTAAGATGTACATACCGCCAGATGCAAGCCTGGAAGATAAAAGACAAGCAGCCAAACAGTTGAAAATTAGTTTGGCGACATTGTATCGAAAATTGGAGAAATATCAACTGCAATAATTCATAATTCACACGGCTTTCTTCGCAAGTACGCGAATGACTTCGCAAAAATGAGAAAGCTTATATTGCAGCACAAGGATGGTATTTTTGCAAAAACGTTTCGCAGAACTGCGAAATATCACGCTTCTTTCCCCAAGCAGTTTTGTCGGATCATAGTAGTCCGCAAAGCTGCTTTTTACTTGCTATTGCTGCAAGATTTGCGCAGTTCGCGGTCTATTCTATGACCCGAACTGCCGAAAAAATTAACAATGGCATAGTTCTTGCTACATATATCAATGTAATCCTGCAAGGTTAGAACGCAGCGGAGGTGAATGGTATATGGATACAAAGCTATGCAATTCGTATATTGAAATATTGAAAGAAGAATTAGTGCCTGCATTAGGATGCACAGAACCAATCGCCATTGCTTACGCAGCGGCCAAAGCCAGAGAATTCGTAAGCGATTTTCCGGTCAGAGCGGTGTTGGAGTGCAGCGGCAATATTATCAAAAATGTAAAAAGTGTTACAGTTCCAAACACTGACGGACTGACTGGCATACGTGCCAGTATGCTGGCTGGTCTTGTTGGCGGCAAAGCGGATCAGCAAATGGAAGTTCTTGCCGATCTGACGCCGGAACATCTTGTTGCCATCAAAAGGTTATTAAAAACAAATTTCTGTGAAGTGCGCCTCTTGGAAACGAAGCTCAATCTTCACATTGTGCTGCATGTGATGACTGAGAGCGAAAACGTCACTGTGGAAATGAAACATGCCCATAGCAATATCTGCAGAATTGAGAAAAATGGCCAGATCATTTATCACAATAATGAGGACGACAAATATTTAGGAACGTTTACTGATCGCAGCATCCTTTCTGTAAAAAATATTTACGAATTTGCGAATACCGTACCATTGGAATGCGTTCGCAGGTTAATTGACAAACAAATTGAGTGCAATATCCGTATTGCCGAGGAAGGGTTGCGAGGCAATTACGGGATCAATATTGGCCGTGCGTTGCTGGCAATTGGGCAGAATGGCTTGGTGCAGGATAAAATGAAGGCTTATGCTGCCGCGGCTTCGGAAGCAAGGATGAGTGGTTGCGCATTGCCCGTGGTTACCAACTCCGGCAGCGGTAATCAAGGGATTGCCACATCGGTTCCTGTGATCATTTATGCGAGGGAACGTAATATTCCCGAAGAAAAATTAATTAGGGGCTTGGTATTTTCCAATCTCTTGACAATTCATCAAAAAACGTTAATCGGCCGATTATCCGCCTTTTGCGGAGCTGTCAGCGCATCTTGCTCGAGTGGAGCCGCAATTACTTATCTGGAAGGCGGGACTCTTGAGCAAATCAATCAGACCATTCACAATACGTTGGCGAATATTTCCGGTATTGTGTGCGACGGTGCAAAACCGTCCTGCGCCGCAAAAATTGCTTCGTGTCTGGATGCTTCTTATATGTCGCATGTTTTGGCTATGAATGATCAGCACTATCAAGCCGGTAACGGAATTTTAAAAAACGACGTCGAAGACACAATTGCTGCTGTGGGCCATATTGCTTGCTATGGCATGCGAACCACAGATACGGAAATTCTGAAAGTCATGCTGGGGAACTCGTAAAAGCAGCAAACGCAAGATAGGCTGAAACTTGAATAACAACACAAAAAAATGAATATAATTGGCAAAAAAACAAACACTACAGGTAATGAAATTTGCAGTGTTTGTTTTTGCGCATAATATTCAAAATGGATGACAAGGAAATAAAAGAATAATCAAAATACTCGTTTTATACTAGAGGTGATTGAAATAATCAGATAATATTTGAGAGGTGAATAGTTATGATAAGCGAAAGATACCGTTATAACGAAAGGATCCACTCTGGTGTGGATTTTTCCAACGCACAGGAAGTTGCAGTGTATGATTCGTACATGCAAAAATTAAGGAATATGGAGCCCGAGATTGAAAAAGTAAAATCAATTGTTCGTCTTGGATCTTCTGATGTCGTATTGGATGTAGGCGCCGGTACCGGAGCGCTGGCCATTGGTTTGGCGAAACATTGTAAAAAGGTGTTTGCCATTGATGTATCGAAAGCAATGATTGACTATGCAGAACAAAAAGCCAGTGAACAAGAAAACATCCCCATTGTTTTTTCGCACGCCGGATTTTTAACCTTTCTGCTTCCACCTGAAACGCTGGATGTTGTAGTCTCGCAGTTTGCTCTTCACCATTTGCCGGATTTTTGGAAATCGATTGCATTGAAACGGATCTTTGCAGCAATGAAGCCGGGAGGAAGATTTTTTTTGCAGGATTGTGTTTTGCCATCGACAGTGGATGATTATGACAAATATTTTGCAGAGGTAGTGAGTCGGATTGAAACAACCGGCGGTGAAAAAGCAGCCAGAGATACGGAAAAAACCTTTCGGAATGAGTTTGTGACATTGGATTGGATCATGACGGAATTATTGGAAAAAGCGGGCTTTAGAATCATTAGCCGGGAGTACAGCGTTCCTTTTATCAATACATATCTTTGTTTGAAGTAACACCTTTGCGGGGAGGAGAATAAAATGGATGAAATAGAATCGGAAAAAAGAAGGGAAGTTTTGAAAAATAAACTTTCCGGACGGCAGTATCATGTTACTCAGGAAAATGGTACGGAGCCCCCATTTGAAAATGAATACTGGGATAATGAAAAAGAAGGCATTTACGTTGATATTATTACTGGCGAACCGCTATTTTCTTCGCTTGATAAATTTCATTCAGGCTGCGGCTGGCCCAGCTTTACCAAACCGGTTTCCGATGATAAAGTAAAAGAAAAGATCGATGCAAGTTATCATATGGTTCGTACCGAAGTCCGGAGCAGTTCTTCCGATTCTCACTTAGGTCATGTGTTTTCTGACGGTCCCGCACCGGGTGGTTTGCGTTACTGCATTAATTCGGCCGCTTTGCGGTTTATTCCTAAAGAAAAACTGGAAAAAGAAGGATATGGAGAATTTGCCAAACTATTTTCTAAATGATACGAAGAATGGTGATCGCTGCAACCGGTAGGGTGGGGTGAAGTAATGTGGACCGTTTTCTAATACGGGAAATGAAACTGGCGGATTATTCTGCAGTAATAAATTTTTGGCGGCAAACCCCGGGTTTGGCGCTCAGTGATGCCGATACAGAAGAGAACATCGGTGTATTCTTGACGCGGAATCCGGGATTGAGCTTTGTTGCTGAATTTGCTGACCAGCTTTTGGGCACGATCTTGTGCGGCCACGATGGACGCAGAGGTTTTATTTACCATTTAGCAGTGCACCGCGACCATAGAAGGAAAGGAATAGGACGGCATTTGGCAGAACGATGCGTAAGCAAACTAAAGGATGTTGGAATAAGCAAGTGTCATTTGTTTGTTTTAGCGAATAACGACCAGGGGATGATTTTTTGGAATAAGATCGGTTTTCAAAGAAGAGAAGACATACAGATTTATTCTCACAATATAAGCAGCGAGTAGCAAGTTCTGCAATCATCTGCGAGAAACTTTTATTTCCCGGAAATACACGAAAAGGATATTCGTTATCCACAACGAATATCCTTTTCGTGTATATAGTTATTTATTTATTGAGTAAGAAATTAAGAACAGGCAGGTGTTTTATGACTACGTGTCTTGAAAGTGCCAATGCTTTTGATAGCACGCTTGCCGGATGGCTAAGATTTACAACAGCTACCCTTAATGCAGATATCAGTGAAAGCTATCCTGTCAAGGAAGAAATTTTGGCTTCATGGGAGCGGTGCCGCCAAGCGGACGTTGAGCCCAATGATGGTAGCATTCATAGCCGCTTAAGCGGTCTTGAGCTTGAGGTTATGCTGAAACAGAACCGCGACTTGATTGCGATAGCAAAACCGTTTATGAAGAATTTATACCGGATTGTTACCGGTTCTGGTTTTGTAGTGGCTTTGACAGACGTGCGTGGTTATGTCATGGAAATACTAGGTGATGAAGATACACTAAACAATCCAATGACCGTGAGCTTTTTCCAGGGGGCGAACTGGAGTGAAGTTGAAGCCGGTACCAATGCGATTGGTACCGCATTGGTGATCAAAAAGCCTATTCAGGTGTCCGGATCTGAGCATTATTGCCGCAAACACCATTCCCTAACCTGTTCGGCAGCGCCTATTTTCGATCCGCAAGGGAATATTCTTGGCATACTAGATGTTTCAGGGGCCTCGGATGCTGCTCATATCCATACGTTAGGGATGGTAGTGGCTTCGGTTGAGGCGATTATGGCGCAAATTGATATTCGGGAAAAAAACAATGCATTGAGTGTGACCAATAAGCGTCTGACAAACATTTTTAACACAATATCTGATGGTGTCATTATGATCGACAGCAATGGAATCATTAGCGACTTGAATCCGGTTGTTCCGCAAATCTTTGGCTCTGTTGTAAATCAGTTTGAAATTAAACCGGGGGTACCGGTGGAATGCATTCTGGGTTCCAAGCAAACCTTGGTTCGAAAAATGCTCAAGTGCAAGGAAGTTTTTGCTGATATTGAAATTATGGTAGATACAAATGACGGACTTAACCATTGTCTGGCTTCCGGAGCACCGGTTACCAATGAACAAGGAATCGTGATCGGCGGTGTGATTGTATTACGGCCTATTCAGCAGATCCAAAGCTTGGTAAACCGGTTCAGCGGGCATTATGGTGCATTGCATTTTAGCGATATTATTGGCAAAAGCAAGGCGATTTTGGAGGCAGTTCGGGTGGCATCGCTTGCTGCAACGTCAACTTCCAATGTGCTTTTGCAAGGGGAAAGCGGTACCGGGAAGGAAATTTTTGCTCAGGCCATCCATAACCGGAGTGCACGTTGTGCCGGACCTTTTATCGCGGTGAATTGCGGAGCTTTGCCACGGGAGCTTATCGGCAGCGAGTTATTCGGGTATGCTGACGGGGCCTTTACAGGGGCTAGACGCGGCGGGAAGCCGGGGAAATTTGAACTGGCGTCCGGCGGAACACTTTTTTTGGATGAGATAGGGGACATGCCGCTGGAACAGCAAGTGGCATTGCTGCGTGTTCTGCAGGAGAGAAAAGTAAACCGGATTGGCTGTGACAAGGAAATCCCTGTGGATGTAAGGGTAATTTGCGCAAGCAATAAAAATTTATTTACAGAAGTTGGCAAGGGGACCTTCCGCAACGACCTCTATTACCGGTTGAACGTGATTTCTATTACCATCCCCCCGCTGCGGGAACGTTCCGAGGATATCATATTATTGTTCAATTATTTTTTGGAAAAATTGGATAAACATCGCCGCCGTTTCGAAGTTGGCGCGGACGTTATTGAACGGATTATTCGCTATGACTGGCCGGGAAACGTTCGCGAGCTTCAAAACATAGTAGAGCGAATTGTGAGTCTGACCGAAGGGACCAGAATAACGAGAGGAAATCTCCCGCAAGAAATATGCGATTGTAAGGCTTCCATTACAGATGAAATGCCAAGACCGCAATTGCAGGGAATGATAGAAGCTGGTGGCAAAGCTGAGTGGCGTCAACGGCTCTGGGAGGAAGACGAACGGAAAGAGATCCTTGCATTGCTATCCGGCCATAAAGGCAATGTTAGTTTGACGGCACGTACTATGGGTATTTCCCGGAATACTTTGTACCGCAAAATGAAACAGTATGCTATTAATATTTAGTCTCGCAGTGCTTGTAGGCCAAATTAAATATTAGAAGCAGAACGGTGCTTACAAGGATCGTGGTGGAACAAAAAATAGAATAAAACAGATCGTTATCCTGAGATTAAGGAAACCGGCCCGCATGATATATGTGAGCCGGTTTTTTGGGCCTTTCATCCATTGAATACTTCAGTCAGTGAGGCGGAGAGTATTTCGATCATGGCATCGACATCTTTGGTGGTCACAATTAATGGCGGCATCAGGCGGATCGTTGCCGGCTGAGGCGAGTTGATCAGAAGACCGTTTGCGAGGCAGGCGGCGACAACTTCGCTCCCTTTCGCCTGCGGCAAATCAAAGGCGATCAGCAATCCCTTGCCTCTGATGTTGGTCAGCTTGAATTGACCGGCTATATCGCCTAATTTATTTTGAATGTACGAGCCTTGTTTTTCAGCGTTTTCGACCAGTTTTTTTTCTAAGATCTCCTTTAAGACAGCAGAACCGACTGCCATGCCAAGCGGCTGTCCGGAATAAGTTCCGCCCTGATCGCCGGCATCAAACAGGTTCCATTTCTCTTTCGTCAGTAAAGCGGATAAAGGGAACCCTCCGCCAATTCCTTTGGCCAGAGTCATGATATCCGGTTCGATTCCATAATGTTCGTAAGCGAAGAGCTTGCCGGTTCTGCCTAAACCGGTTTGCACTTCATCAAAGATGAGCAGAATTTCTTGTTCATTGCATATTTTTCTGATCGCTTGAATATAATTTTTTTCGACCTCGAAGACGCCGCCTTCCCCTTGGATTGGCTCCAGCATAATTGCGCAGGTGTTTGGGCTCAACGCTTCTTTGAGTGCATTAAGATCATTGAAAGGAACATGTTTAAATCCGGCGACTTTTGGTTCGAATAAATTTTCCCATTTCTTTTTGCCGGTAGCGGACATCATTGCAAGGGTGCGCCCGTGGAAACTGTTGACCATCGTGATCATTTCAAAAGCGCCGTTTAAGTTTTTGGCGCCATGTTTTCGAGCTAATTTTACTGCGCCTTCATTGGCTTCAGCGCCGCTGGACGCAAAAAAGACCCGGTCAAAGCACGAGTGCTTTGTGAGCAGGTTTGCAAATTCCAGCATCGGCTTATTGAAAAAAGAAGGACTTGCATTGATTAATTCACGGCTTTGGTGATGAAGCGCATTGACGATTGCCTCGGGGCAGTGGCCGAGGGACGTAACGGCCCAACCGCCGACAAAATCCAAATACTCTTTCTTGTCTGTGTCCCATAAATGCATTCCTTTTCCTTTCTCCATAATCAGCTCAGGGCGAACGGCAGTGAATAAAATGGATTTTTTTGCTTCGGCAAGCAATGCTTGCGGATCACTATAAGCATTCATCGGTACTCCTCCTAACGGCATTCTTTACTGGATAATTATACATCTTTTTAGTATTATTATGCAATAACCTATTGAATTTTTTTAAGTACAGATTGCTTCTTTACAAGAACATTTGTTCTATCATATAATGAACGTATGGAAGGGAGCTGATGAAACTGGATGTTTTTGATAAGTTAAAAATACTGACGGATGCAGCAAAATATGACGTAGCCTGTACTTCCAGCGGAGTCAACAAACGAGCGTCAGCAGGCGGCATTGGCAGCGCGGCATCCTGTGGGATTTGTCACAGTTTTTCCGCTGACGGCCGGTGCATCTCGCTGCTGAAAGTCCTGATGACGAATGTTTGCGCATACGACTGCCAATACTGTGTGAACCGCCGTTCCAACGATACGCCGCGGACTTCCTTTACACCGCGGGAGCTGGCGGAGCTGACGATTAATTTTTACCGGCGGAATTATATCGAAGGTCTTTTTTTAAGTTCCGGCGTCTTGAAGGACCCGGACTATACCACGGAACGCATGCTGGAAGCGCTCCGCATATTACGGGAAGAATACCGTTTTTCCGGTTATATCCACGCGAAAGCCATACCGGGAACCAATAGCGCACTCATTGCCCGCCTCGGGATGCTGGCAGACCGGATGAGCGTGAATATCGAACTGCCGTCTCAGAACAGTTTGCGCCTGTTAGCGCCGGACAAGTCGAAACACTCTATTTTAGCGCCGATGGGCTATATCCAAAACCGCATTCAGGAAAATTCCAAAGAGTTGGTTCAATATCGAAGCGCGCCGAAGTTTGCGCCAGCCGGTCAGAGCACACAGATGATCATTGGCGCAACGCCGGATACGGATTTCCAAATCTTAAATTTGACGGAGAGTTTGTATAAGAAATACAAGCTAAAACGGGTTTTTTTCTCGGCCTATATGCCGGTTGCCGATAACGCGATGCTGCCGGCGCTCAACACAAAGCCGCCGCTCTTGCGGGAACACCGGCTTTATCAGGCTGATTGGCTGCTCCGGTATTACGGATTTGCAGCCAATGAACTTTTGGATCAGCAGCATCAAAGCTTCAATCCATATATTGACCCCAAATGCAATTGGGCGCTGAACCATATGGAGTTTTTCCCTGTGGATGTAAATCGTGCATCCTATAACAGCCTGCTGCGCGTGCCGGGCATCGGCGTTCTCAGCGCCAAACGGATCATCACTGCGCGGCGAACGACGACGCTTCATTTTGCAGGGCTGAAAAAGCTTGGGGTGGTCTTGAAACGGGCCCAATATTTTATTTCCTGCGGCGGGAGACAGGCGGAGGGTTTAAAATTTGCACCAAAGACCATGCTGCAATCCCTGCTGTCGGACAAAACACTCACCTTATATCGGCAGAATTTTCCCGAAGCGCCGGCGGAACAGATGTCTCTTTTTGACCCGCCTTCGATGGTGCAAGCTCAATCCATGCAGGAGGAACTGCGAAAATGCCTAACCGCTCCAATTTGATCTATCGCTATGATGGGAGTTTTGAAGGATTGCTGTGCTGCGTGTTTGAAAGTTACGATCAACACGAAATTCCGCTGGATATTTTTTCACCGGCTTCATTGCAGACAACGCTGCTGCCTGAAAAGGACATTCGGACCGAAACCGCAAAAGCGAACCGGGTGCTGGCTTCCATCCCGCAAAAAATCAGTCCAGCGGCGCTGGACTTCATCAAACGCGCCTTTTTGACCTGCCATGCGCAAAAAGAATTGTATATCCTGCTATTCTTGCGGATGGGGTACCGCTATGGCGCGTCGGTAATGAACATGCTGACCGATGACGTGGTAAACACGCTGTTTACCGCGGTCAAGCATCTGGATAAGGAAAGTCACCTGTTCAAAGGTTTTATTCGTTTTTCCGTTTTCAACAATGCGCTGGTCGCCGAAATAGAACCGAAAAATGTGGTACTCCCTTTCTTAGTAAGGCATTTTCGCGAGCGGTATCCGGAAGAACGGTTTTTGATTTATGACAAAACACATCGAATGGGCTTGATCTATCAGCCCTACCAGGCGACCATTATACCGATTGAAGAATTGGATTTGCCTGAGACGGACGAAAATGAGCGATCGTTTCGCGAATTGTGGCAGCTCTTTTATGATACGATTGAAATAAAGGAGCGGCATAATCCAAAATGCCGCATGAGCCTGATGCCCAAGCGTTACTGGAAAAACATGACGGAGTTTGGCAGTGCGGAGGAAAAACCTTCTGTGAGCCGACATGGCAACGATGCGGTTAAATCGCTGAATTTTAAGATAGCAGCCGAGGAAAAGCTGCTGGACTAAAGGTTTCATTCATGCTACGATGTGACTATTCAAGCCGTTTTATTGAAAAGAACTGCTGCTCGGCAGTCCGTTTGAGTTTGCTTCATTTGTTGGGACTACTGAACAAACAATTTCGCTGGTTACGGTACAGTGCTGAAATTGAGAACGGATTTTGATAGATTATGATAATGAAGGGTGCAGCAATATATGAAGCAGTGGTCGGCCTTTTGTCTGGAAGAAACTGTTGCCGTCGCCCGAAAACTGTTGGGGGCGCAGCTGGTCAGTGAAACCGCGGATGGCTCTGTAAGCGGAAGAATTGTTGAAGTGGAGGCCTATGCCGGGTTTTCTGACGCAGGATCCCATATTAGCCGCGGCGTGACAGATCGAACAAAAATTATGCTGGATGCACCGGGATTAGCCTATGTCTATATGATTTACGGCGTTCATCATTGTCTCAATGTGGTGGCGCATACTGCGGGACAGGCGGGCGCCGTGTTGATTCGCGCGGTCGAGCCGCTGACCGGGATCGAGTTTATGCAACGGCGGCGGGGCGTGGAGGCAATCCGGTCGTTATGCAGCGGCCCGGGGAAATTATGCCAAGCTTTTGGAATTACCAAAGATCACAATGGCCATTTTTTAGGCGAACAGCCTTTGTACATCACCTTTGAACGCAAAGTCGACGCGGAACAGATTGTCGCAGTACCGCGGGTTAACATTGATTATGCCGGTGAGGCGAAACATTGGCCGTGGCGTTTTTATATCAAAGACAATGCGTATGTGTCGCGAAAATAATAGAGACCGCTGCCAAACTAAAAGGAAGGAAACACGGGGACAGGGATATTGTTTCTTTGAAAAACAATATCCCTGTCCCCGTGTTTTCAGAAGAACGATTATAATCCTGGGCGACAACGCAGAAAGCTGTAGGTGAAAACCTTGGCTCTCTTTTCATTTGGAACGTAAGAGATCGTCCTCCTCTCCATTTTTGTTATTTAGTGTACGTATAAAGAAGGGGGGAGGGGAAAAATGCAGTGATGATCCTTATACGCATGTTATAAGAAATAAAATAGAGCAACTGAACCCCATACTTCAAGGTGAAAAACCTTGAAGTATGGGGTTTCGTTGTAAACGGCTACAAGGCGCAAAGGTAATGGATTGAGAGGTGTAAACAATGGCTGATGAAATCAATGGGTTTGAAGGCTTATTTTGGGATGGGACGGTACTGTTTCCGGATGAAAGTGAAGCAACAGACGGTGCCGAAAGTGAGAATATAGAAAATCCCGTTAACGTGGTTGTGAATCAGGCTGGAATTGATGTCGGTGGTGAATTGCAGAGCAGCACAGATCAGTCGGACAATCAACCAGGCATTATTGATAAAGTCGCAGCTTTTCTAAAAGGGGGTCTAAATACCGAAACACAGACTTATCTGGTTGTAGATCCTTTTGGACTTCCGGCAGACCCAGCTCCTCATGAAGATACCTGGGCAGATCCGGATGAATTAACGGAACAACAAAAAAATGATGGTTTAACGATCGGAATTGATCCGTTGGGAGGAACATGGATCGTAAACAGCAATGATGACCCGATCCCGGAAGAAATAGACAGGTTCAACCGTAAACTTGAATATATAGACGGTTATGCCAGAGCGCTTGGGAAAACATTTGTCTATGATCCTAACGCAAGCTTTGAACAGAACCTGCATAAAGCACTAGAACTAGGAGGGTTTGCGCCTGGTGTCGGCGCCACGGCGGATCTTGCGAATGCAGTAGTGTATTTGAGCGAAGGCAACTACAAAGAAGCAGGCTACAGTGCAATAGCAGCAGTACCTTTAGCCGGAGATGCTTTTGCTGCGGGAAGAATTACCAATAAAGCAGGGAAAGTTGTCGATGGGCTGAGTAAAGCTGCAGAGGAAGTAGCTGGAAGTAGCATCAAATTTACTCAAACGACTGCCTCGGTACGTTTTAGTAGGAACGGAACTTTTTCTGGTAAAACGATTGGCGAGTTAGCAAATGATTTAAGAACTGGAGTGCTTAAGTCAACCGATGTTCCGGTTGAGTATATTGAGAGAGATAGTGTTAAACTAGTAGTAAACACAAGGTCGTCTCTCGTGTTAAGAAGAGCAGGAATTCCAGAAACAGAGTGGAATTTGGTTAATAAAACAGGCGATGCATTTACAGAATCGAAAGTTACAGAACGACTAGCGCGCAATGAATTGACTGAAGAGGGAACAGATGCTATCAGAGTTACTGGATCAGGAAAGAATGTTAGCAGTTTAGAATAGGAGTGAGAAAATGCAGGTAGAAAAAGTATATATTATTAAAGAACTTGCTCAAGATTTTGTAAAGGATCCACAAATAAAAACGACTGACAACAACGCTATGCTAATCTATGAGTACGAAGGGGAGTCTGGCGACACTGAAACAAAAGGAATTACGTTCAATGACGTTTTGGCGAGCAAGCATACAACGGAAATGGGTATGGAAGTATATATGGTCAAAGCCTATAATGCAGTTTCTGTTGTTGAAAATTCTCAATGGTCAAAGGAGTTTGGTGAAAGCATTACTGAGCAGGGATATAAGCATTTCATAGTGTACTTTGATGATTTTGGGGCATACGAATTCTTAGCTAAAACTTTTGAAAAACCTGAATAGGCAAAGAATGTACAGGTGTAATTCACACTTATTTTACTGCAAAACTTCGTCCAAACTCATTGCAAAAATGACTGACGCCGAGGTTTGCATCCATGAAACCAGTACACTTTATAGTTTTTTGATAAACACAGAGCACAAGGTGACTGACGGAAAAATTATTATTATGCCGTCAGTCACCTTGTATGCCACTCGTATTCTGTTAAGTCTTAAAATGGATAGGCTATACTAAACTGGACAGTTTTTTTAAAACACGGGGACAGGGATATTGTTTCCTTGAAAAACAATATCCCTGTCCCCGTGTTTACCCGTGTTTATTTATATCAAAGACAATGCGTATGTGGAGCGAAAATAATGGAGACCGCTACTAGCATTATTTGCGAAATATTTGGGGAGACAGACTGCAGAATTAGGATTATGCAGTCTGTTTTTTGCGTCTTAGGCAGATCCTCTACATTACATAAAATAACACCCCCGATATCTCGGAAGGTGCATAATTATTAACAGGGTTTTTGGCAGACGCAAATTGCAAACTGTTTTAATTTCCATTGAACGGACATTAAAACCTAATTAAAATACACCTCTTATGTCATAAGCTTTATCATACCACATAAGAGGTGCCTGTTTTCCAACTGATGGGAAGGTTAAAACCTTCCCATCTCTTTATTAGTACTAGCTTACGGTAAATTGAATTCATTTTGTAGCTTGTTCATTAAGAATTCAGTACCTTCTTGCCGTTTCATTTTTTTCCCCGTATCAAAAACGACATTAGAAATATATTTGTTCGTTTCAGGGTCGACAACAAAGATATCTTCTTTTAAACGATAACTGAAATCGTCATCGCCAAAATTAATATTACTTATCACAATAGCAGTCACCAGATTAGAATTGGTCGCTTTTCCATACTCTGTAAGGCTTTCTTTCTTTAAAATAAAAGTTTGCTGTTTCGCACTATCAGTTCCCACTCTACCAATTAAATCGAGGAACGCCGGAGATTTCGGTTTATTATCAACGTAGATAGGAACTTCACTTACGCGAAATTTTTCTGAAACTGTTTTTCTGACCTTATCCAGCAAATCTGGTTTTTCAAGAATGATATCGGGCAAAAATACAACGACAGAATGTTTTATTTCTTCCGCCTGAACATTGTTTTTCTTATCTGGTTTTTCAACTGGGGGCGTCCAATGAAAATCAATTGCCATATTATTAACTAATTCTTTCGCTCCTTCCGTCAACATAGGGTTTGTTCCTTCTTTGTACCACCGCAAATATTCCACATATTTGCGAGATGTCACATCAATCACCGAAACAGATTCTTTCATATCAAAGCGAACGCCCGACCAAAAATTCCAATATGCATTGCATGGAGAAATTGTAATCAGTATAACATAGTCAGATTTTATGGCTTGTCCATAATTAGCCAAGTCACCAATATTTATTACTTTTATATTTTTTTCATTAGCGGGATCTGTCTTTACCTTGTCAATGTAATCCAAAAATTCGGGTGTTTTTGCTTGTTCGTCTCCGTATATTACCACAGTACTTGCATCTTTAAATTTTATCTTAAGGGTATCGCGAATTTTGGCAACAGTTTTACTATCTTCAAGGATTTTCTTATCCAAAAATAATACCACGGAGACTTGAGGCTGATCCGACGAATCCGCTAAGTCGTTGGGACTTGCCAAACCAATTGAGTGCAAACCAAGCAATAAACAGACGATCACTAATAACTTTTTCACAAATAATTCCCCCCAAATAGTAGGTTTAAATATCCTTTCGCTGCATAGGTAATTATTCCCTGCAAAATACCATTTATCCGGAATTATTCATGTAATTTTATCCAAAATGGTGAAATGTAAATAAATTCAAGTATTGCAATGAACGCTTCCATATCAACTCCTATACTTCGGTCACCATTGACGTACAAAGGGGTATTTTTGATAAATTATGTAAATATTTGGTGCGGATTTAAAATATTCGAAAACCCCCTATACTTTTTCAGGTTGAACTGTACGTATAAAGAATAGGAGGACAATTCTAAATGGAAAAGACGATATTCTCTCCTTGGTATATTTGACATAATATTACATAATATATATTATTTAACTAGTGAAAATTTGTTCAATGAATAGCGAGGGCGTAATATGAATTTGTAAGATATGGAGGTGTATTATGCTGATTACAGAAACTATCGACCTATTTTTAAAAAAACTCAAGCGCTAAAGTAGGAAAAGGTTGGGGTTGTTGTTCGAGCTGCAGAAGTTACACAAATTAATACAATAGAAGTACGATTATAATCCTGGGCGACAACGCAGAGAGCTGTAGGTGAAAACCTTGGCTCTCTTTTCATTTGGAACGTAAGAGATCGTCATTGTATAAGGAGGTAATCATGTGTACGGATCACGGTCAAGGGGAGAGAAGAGTTCTGATTTGCCGCAAAAAGCGTTGTTTGGCGATGAATACGATGTCAGGCGACTTGTGAATATCATTCGTCGCTACCATGAACTGAGAAGTGCGGCTGAAATTACAATTGCTGTATATGAGCCCGTTGGGGGAGGGGGGGGGTTATCGGGGCAAAGACAATATTTTGTGTGTACTTGCCGACATTGATCAGGGATTAGCGTTATTATCGTCGCGACAAATGATTGTTGTTGAGCTGTTGAAAAGAGGTTATCAAGTCAAGGAAATTGGCAGCATTCTTGGGATTAGTCCGACGACTGTAAAATTTCACTTACAGCAGGCGGTATTACGGTTAGCTGCGTACCTCAATAATTTATAGAGGAAGGGTGAAAAGATGAAGCGATATTATAGCCTGGAGTTGTTGGAAAGCCTTTATCGGCAACAGGAGCCTAGCTTTCCAGAAAGCACAATAAAAGAACGGGCGAAAAGCCTGCAAAAAGGATTAAACACGCTGGATACATGCTGGGCTCGAAGTAATCGTCGATTTTATGCCCATATTCAACTGATGGAGTTTATCTAAATCCTACCTATCTGTTTTTGTCACTTGATGTACGTATAAAGAAGGAGGGAGGGAGAAAATATGTATTGTCCATTACTTTGCAGCAGCCCAAATAAGAGCACAGCTTCATTTTGTCAATGTTTGGGAGAAGCCTGCGCTTGGTGGGTTGTAGTCAACAATACCGGTAAATGCGCAATTACTCAGCTTGGAGCGTAAGGCATCGGTAAAAGAGAGAGCTAATATTCCATTATTAAGAAAGGGATGAGAACATGGTACCGACATTGAAATTGAGAGATATCGTGGTTAAATGGCGGGATGCTTTGCAGGCAAGTTCGGCCATACAAAGCTATTGTACTACTAAGTATAGCAAGTCGCCAAAAATTTACGTTGGCATTAACGGTAAAAGCCTCCCGGCGGATACCGACTGCCCGATAATTATCATTTATCCCGGGGAGAAATCGGAAGGGTTGGAACTGCAAGAGTATAGTTATACTTTGACAGTGGGCTGGACGATTCTTCAGTCGGCGACGACCACGACCGGCAGCATTACGGAGTATACGGGAGCCACGGAGTGTGACGATCTTGGACAGTTGATCTATCTGGAGCTGGCGCAACTGAGTACGAATTACCCTGTCAGCGAAGTGAAATACAATATTGAACCGGTGGCCTATTATCCGCGCTTTCCCGGCCGCATGGATATCACTGTAAAAATTAAGCCTGTCAATGGCTATAGCATTAGTTACTAAGGGGGGAAACAACATGTCAAGAGCAAAGGGATATACATCCAAATTGGCTCTGGCGTATGAGAGCGCATACGGTCAGACCCCGGCATCCCCGGTGGGTTATAATATGCCATTTAATCAGTCGAAAATCACAATTTCACAAAACCTGATTGATTCGAGTACGATCCGTAGTCGCCGTGACAAAATGCAGCCGTCAATCGGCAATATCGATGTATCCGGCAATATTGTGGTGCCGGTCGATCAAATCGGCATTGGCTTTTGGCTACGGGCCATGTTTGGCAATCCAACAACTACCGGCAGTGCTGATCCTTATACCCATGTATTCAAAGCAACCAATAGTCAGCCGTCGCTAGTGCTGGAGCAGCAATACCCGGATGTTCCGGCTTATGAAAAATACAACGGATGCAAAGTAAACAAATTCTCCTTCGCGTATGGCGGCGATGATGAGCTGATTGCCAATATGAATATCCTTGGTGCGAAGCGAATCGTCGAGTCTTCATCGTTTGATGCAATGCTGACTGATATTTCAATCCTGAAATACAGCAACTTTCAAGGATCGATCGAAGAAGGCGGCTCACAATTGGCGACAGTGACCGAAGCCAGCTTGAATGTTGATTTCGGCCTGGATGGCAATACCTATGCCATCGGTGGCAACGGCTGCCGGACCGATCTGCCGGAAGGGATTATGCAAATATCCGGCAACCTCAAAGCGTTTTTTGCTGATACCGTGTTATTGAATAAGGCGGTTGACAACACCAAATCCTCGCTTAAATTCAAATTCACCAGCGGGACCCACAGCTTGCAATATTATATGGAAGAGGTAGTCTTCCAGCAAACTTCACCGGGCATTGAAACCGATAAAGGCATTATGATCAATTTGCCATTCAAAGCGTTTTATGACAAAGGTGCCGGCGGCAGTGCCATTGTAGCGACGCTCGTCAATAGTCAAACATCCTACGCATCGTTATAAGAAACAAAATAGAACAACGAACCCCCATACTTCAAGGTGAAGAACCTCGAAGTATGGGGGTTCGTTGTAAGTGGCTATACGGAGCAAAGGACATGAGGTGGTAGGTGTAAAAATGGCTGATGAAATAAACGGATTTGAAGGCTTGTATTGGGATGGAATGGTACCTTTTTCGGGTGAAAGCAAACCGGTGGACAGTGGTAGTGCGAACATGGAAGGTATTGTTAGCATAGATGTAAATCAGACTGATATCCATGTTGATGGCGATTCAAATGATAGTATCGATCAGTCGAGCAATAAACCGGGTATTATTGATAAGGTAGCAGATTTTTTAAAAGAGAAGTTCGACACTGAGGAGACGAATTATTTGCAGGGAGATCCTTTTGGACTTCCAGCAGACCCAGCTCCTCATGAAGATACTTGGGCAGATCCAGATGAATTAACTGAGCAGCAAAAAACCGATGGTTTAACGTTAGGAATTGATCCGTTAGGTGGGACATGGATAGTAAACAGCAATGATGACCCGATACCGGAAGAAAGCGACAGGTTTAGCCGTAAACTTGAATATATAAACAGTTATACCAGCGCGCTTGCAAAAGTTCAGGAAAATTTGGTCTCTATGCCTCCAATTTTGTTACCAATGGTAGCAGGAGTAATGATAGAATTAGGAACACAGGCTTTGAACAGTAATATTAGTAATCTCTTTAAGGGGCCGAGTAATCCTGAAGCTGTATCTATAAAATTAAAGTATAAGGAAGGATGGACGGTTGAACAAAAAGCGGCTGCCAACTCAAAAGTAGAAGTCCTTAATAATTCTGAAGCAATTAAAACAACGCCACAAAGAAGCGGAACTTCTGCCTCGTCCAGGTATAAGAAGGCTAATGGTCCTGACTCTGTACCAGAAGGGGCTGAAGTAGATCATAAGCTTGATTTACAATTGGGTGGTAAAGATGATATAACTAATATGTGGCCACTTGATAAGAGCGTTAATCGAAGTCTTGGAAAGCAAATTGATATTAAAATCAAAGATTTGAAAGATGGAACCCGGATTGAAAAAATCGAAATTGGTGAGTAGGAAGGAGAAAACATGAATTTTGAAAAATTTCCCCAAAGATTTAAGGCTAGTTTTTCATTGAAAAAAACAATATTGCTTGATGATGAATTGAAGAAAAAGTTTAGTAATTCGATTGGGGCCGCAGAGTTTTTACAAAACTATGCAGGCACAACATTCAATAATGGTTTATATAGGATTCATAAAGTTGAAGATATTCCAAAATGGAATGCAATTGTTGGAAAAGTGTTTCCTGAGATTGCAGATTTTATTGTTTGTTTTTCCTACGATTGGTTAGGACGTCACTTTGCTCTTGATTTTAGAAGGAAAGAAAATGATGAGCCCTTAATTATTATACTAGAACCTGGAACTGGTGACGCGCTTGAGGTTCCAACAACATTTAGGATGTTTCATGAAGAGGAATTGTCAGAGCATCAAGATGCTGCATTGTCGGTTGATTTTTTCAATCAATGGAGAACAAATAACTCTGAAAGATTATTAAATAATCAGTGTGTTGGATATAAAGTTCCGCTTTTTATCGGCGGGCAAGATACCATGGAAAACTTAGCATTAGGTGACATGGAAGTATATTGGGAAATATGTGGGCAGTTGCTGAATAAAGTTCGTAATTTACCACCTGGAACACCGATAAGTGTCACGATTTCTGATTAACATCGACTACATGGACCTCCAATGGAAGAAAATGCATCTAGCTTTCGCTGCAAAATCCCGCACCAACTCACTGCAAAAAAACGGACGGTGAGGTCTGTACTATGAAACCAGTGCGCTACATGGCTTTTTGACAAAAACAGAGCACAGCAACTGACCGCATAATTGGAATTCTGCAGTCATTCTCCTTGTGTGTTCGTATAGCGACAGTATCGTCGGTAGTACCAGTGACGCAACTATCTCTAGTGACGCTACGTGCAAACAAGATCAAAAAAGCATGAAGGCTAACAGGTATAAAATCTTGTGGCCTTTTTCCTTTTGAAGGATTTTTTTAAGAAAAATGAATGCGGTGAGGATAAGGATGTTAACAAACAACACAAAAGGGGCAACTTAGTGGCAGCATCATCGGAAGATTGCTGTCCTTTCCATCAATATATTCTGGTTTAAAACAAAGAGTCAGGGATATTTTTCCTGGCTCTTTGTTTTAGATAAATTTAAAAACAAGGAGGCAAAAACAATGGCACAATTTCCCAATATTCAACAACCGGTATATCCATTTACCACTAAGATCAAAGACCCCTCTCTGCAATCCGAGATGGAAAACGGGCTGGTCATTTCTCGGGCTAAATTTACCAGGGCACCACAAACCTTCACTTTGAAATGGTCCGCTTTGCCAGCGGCCGATTACGCGATCCTGCGTGACTTTTACCGGAATACTGTTTTAGGTGGCAGTCTGGTATTTGACTGGTATTATCCGACAGTACCCAACGATTCTTATTCCGGACAGCTATTCTCCGTCCGTTTCACAGGTGGGGACATCAGCTTTGACTTGGCGGCACCAGGCTACTATTCCGGCAAACTGACGATCCAGGAGGTGTAGCAGTATGCTGAATTTGTCAGTTGCCGGTATGGTTGAGAAAAGCCAACTTTCCAGTGAAGGAGTATGGCTGCTGCTGGTAGAAGTAGCTATCCCGGATTTATCGGAGCCCTTGCGCCTGGTGCGCAATAACGAAGATATTATCTGGAATGGCCACACCTGGACGGCTTTTAATTTTAAACTTGGCGACGTCACTGAAGACAACAAAGGCAAGCCGCAGTCGGTTCCGCTGCAGATTTCCAATATTACGCAAACCGTGCAGGCTTATGTGGAGGAAAATAATGGTTTGACCGGTACGGCGGTAACTCTGCGGGTGGTTCATTCTCAATATTTGAACAATATTTTGCCTGAATTGGAAGAAGTCTTTACTGTACAGTCAACAACTTGCGATAGCAAGTGGATCACCTTTTTTCTTGGTTCAGAAAGATCAATCCAGGTGCGATTTCCGTTTCGCCGGGTGCTGAAGAATTTCTGCGCTTGGCGTGATCAATACAAAGGGATCGAATGCGGATATGCCGGATCGCTAATGGAGTGTGACGGCACCTTGACCTCTTGCCGAACACGGGACAATGAGGCCCGTTACGGCGGTGAACCTAGCATCCCGGAAGGAGGGTTATACGCATAATATGAATATAAAATTTAATGATCTGATTGGCTTACCGTTTATTGATGGCGGGCGAGATCCAGGCGTCGGCTTGGATTGCTGGGGATTATCCACGGAAATCTTCCGGCGTTATGGGCAGGAACTGCCTGACTATAAGATATCGTGTGAGAATGCGAGCTTAATCAACTGTGAAGTGAATAAACAAAGACCTTATTGGCGCAGGTGCGAAGGAGAAATCCCCGTTCCTGCGCTTGTTGTTATCCGGTTTGCCGTATTTTGTGATCATACGGGAGTATACATCGGACAAGGACGATTTATCCATACCCGCAAAGAAGTCGGTGTCAATATTGACCGCATCGATAGCATTGCCTGGTCGAAACGGATCGAAGGTTTTTATGTACCGGAGGTGAGGACATGATCAATATAACAGTTATCAAAAACCCATTCAACTATACTGATAAGCAAATCGATACCTGCGAATACATACCCGGTAAAACAGTGCATGAGTATGTGCAGCCTTATATCATCGGGAGCGAAGATTATGTTGTCAGCAGGAACGGCGAGATCGTAGAAGATGTCAAGGCGCAGCTGGTCGGCAGTGAAGACTGGCTGGCGGTTTGTCCGATTGTCGGCAAAAGCGGATCGGCCTTGTTTAGAACGCTTTTTATGATTGCACTGAGTGCATATATTGGCGGGTTGAATAATGGTGTCTTAAACAATGGAAAATTTTGGGACGGAATAATAAGGGGCGCTGCTGTGGCCGTTGGCGGCGTTCTTATCAACCACTGGTTCCCAGCGGCAAAGCCTGATAAGATCAATGCCGACCCGTCTTACAACTGGGGCAGCGCGCAATCGCAGAGCGGCCAGGGCAATGCTCTGGCGGTAACGTATGGCACGATGCGAACCGCTGGTCAGATCGTCGCCCAGCATGTGTCAAGCGATAACGAAAAACAATATCTGAATGTTCTGCTGTGCGGCGGCGAGGGGCCAGTCGACAGCATTAGCGATATTCGGATTAACGACAACCCCATTTCCTTTTATTCAGAGGTAACTTCCGAAATCCGCCTTGGTGACAATGATCAATTAGCAATTGCTAATTTTAACGAGACATATATTGATCAGGATTTAGCCTATGAGTTGGATTATGAGAAAGGCATAGGAGGATCATGGCACACCCAGGAAACTTCGGGAAATGCGGTTGAGGGATTGGAAATTACGCTTTCGTTTCCAGGCGGTCTTTTTTACTCCAACGATAGCGGCGGTTTGAGTAAGACGTATGTTAAAATACAGGCGGACTATAGCCTTGTTAATTCAGAAGATTGGGTTAATTTTGCAACGGATACAATTGTGAAAAAGGATAATACGGCTTTCTTCCGGACATACCGCATTGATCATCTGTCAGCCAATCAATATAAGGTAAGGGTTAAATGCACTGAGAAAAAAGATACTACCAGCCGGTATTCAAACCGCGTATTCTGGACGCAGCTGTCAAACATCATGGATGAAAAATTTACCCGTCCCGGTAAGGTATTGTTAGGGATCAAGGCTTTGGCGACAAGTCAGCTCAGCGGCGGCGTGCCATGCATCACCTGGGTTCAGACCCGCAACACAGTTTGGGTATGGAACGCCACAGCCGGTCAGTATGAACAAAAATCAGCCGCAAATCCGGCATGGGCGGCTTATGACATGATTCACCGCTGCCGATATTTAAAGAATATCAATACCGGCAGTTATGAATATCATGTCGCAGGTGCTCCAGCCTCGCGGATCGTATACCAAGATTTCGTCAACTGGGCAGCCTTTTGTGATAGCCGGACCCTGACATTTCACTATATTTTCGAATCGGCAAATGATCTTTGGACCTCTTTGCAGAAGCCGGAAGGCGTAGGGCGGGGCAAGGTTATTCTGAGGGGCACAAGGTTTGGCTGTGTTTGTGACGCGCCTGGTCAGCCGGTACAATTATTCACGGTCGGCAATATTATTACCGACAAATTTAAAGAAACTTTCGTAAGTCAAAAAGACCGGGCGAATGCGATCGAAATTTCCTTCGCCAACAAGGACAAAGGGTATCAGAAGGAAGTCATCACGGCTTACAGCGACGATTATGATGAAGCGACTGAGCCGAATATCACCCAAATTAGCTTGGATGGAGTTACGAGTATTGAACAGGCTTACCGGGAGGCGAAATATCGGCTGCGTCTCAATCAATACCTGCTGCGGACGGTGGAGCACAGCGCGGACATTGATGCGATTGCCTGCCAGATTAACGATGTTGTTCTGTTGGCGCATGACGTGCCGCAATGGGGATTTTCCGGACGGCTGCTGAACGCAACAGAAACGACGCTGCAGCTTGACCGTCAGATAACGCTGCAGCCAAATAAAGCGTATGTGGTAGCGTTGCAGGTTACCAATCCTGCGGCAACGACAGCAGAAGAAGTTCAAAGTATAGTTATCATGGCTGTGCAAAGTGTTGCAATCGAAACAACTACCGATACGATCACGCTCAGCGGTTCGCTGTCGACTGTTCCGCAACAATGGGATCTTTACAGTTTTGGTGAAGCCAATAAGGTTGTCAAACCGTTTAGGGTGCTCGGCATCAGCCGGGATCAGGATCTTAAACGTAAAATCACCTGCATCGAATATATTGACGCAGTGTACAATGAAGTGACAGAGATACCGGTTGTCAACTACAGCGGATTGGAAGTAGTGGCTGAAGTCAACAGTATCAGCGTGGCGGAAGAAACCTACCAGCAAAAAGACGGCACAATGGTATCCGATCTGAATGTCGCCTGGAACAATCCGCGCAATAAGCCGATCACCGGCTATAAAGTGCTGTACAGTAGTGACGATGAGCAGACGTGGACCGAATTATGCAGCGGCATAACCGCTCTAAAAGCTTCGGTTCCCGGCGTAAAAACCGATACGACATATTTCGTAAAGGTTTGCACAATCAATGATACGGGCGTTGTATCAACCGGCGTTATAGCTTCGGTATATGTTACCGGCAAAGACGTTCTGCCGTCGAATGTCGCCAGTTTATCGGCAGCGCTTGATGCCGCGGATTTAACAAAAATCGTATTATCATGGCCGCCGGTAGAGGATATTGACTTGGCAGGATACCGCATCCGGGAAGGTTCGACAATTCTCGAAAATCTGGCTCAGATTACCACTTATACTTACGCCGCAACCGAGAATCGAACGCACTACTTCACGGTTACGGCTGTAGACAATTCCGGCAATGAATCCTTGGTCTTGGCGGCGGCGGATATTACTCCGGCAATATGCCCAACTACCCCAAACGGGTTTACGGCAGTACAAAATGGAGAATATGTTTATCTTTATTGGAACAAGAACAATGCAACCGATATTGCGGGGTACGAGGTTCGACAGGGAGCACTCTTTAATAATGGTTCGTTGGTCAAAACCGGCATAACCGGCACAGACCTCTCTGTACCGGTTAGCTCGGAAACAACTTATCGCTACCATATCAAAGCAATCAACAATGCCGGTAAATATAGCGAAGATGCAGCGGTTGCCGAGGTTATAATTTACGGATTGCCGCCGAAAAACGTAATTTTGAGTTTCGATGAAATGACATTGCAAAACGGGATACACACAAATACAATATTTGGTTCGTCATATTATAACTGTCTCACGTTCCCGGGACGATGCAGCGATTATCTTTCGACGCAATGTAACCAGGTTGGAGGGGCAACAGTATTGAAACTGCAAGACGGACAGACATCCGGTTCCTATTTGACGGTGAGAAAAGACCTTGGGAAATTGATTAAAGTCAATTTGGCCGCTAATTTTATTTCCACTGGGTTACTAAGCGGTGGAAATTCTGCTACTTTGTATTACCGAAATAGTCGAGACGGGATGAATTTTGAAGATTGGAAAGTTTTTGTACCGATTATCATTACTACCCGCTATCTTGACTTTAGGGCAGATTTATCTTCAGGTGATCCAACGCATTATCCTATTGAAGTTGGTATTTTCACAGAAACTATTGATGTCGATGATGTGGAGAAAATAGGAAGTGCAACTATTGCAGTCGGTGGAACGCCAGCAGACTATGGCTATACATTTTTGGGCGGATCCGGGCCAGGTAATACACCGGTATTTACTCCAACGGCGATTGGCTCGGGGCTAAGGGCTGAGGTAGTATCCGTCGGATTGTCAAGCGCTGTTGTGAAAGTAGTCAATGCAACGAACGGTACAGATACTGGCGGAACGATTACTTATCGAGTAAAAGGATATGGAGGTTAATGAATATGTTATATACGACAAATGTAGGTCTCTAGGTCTGTGGTGAGTGGGAGTTTCACCTGCAAATTGGGTTGGGATGATTTTGCTTTTCGTAGTGATGTCTTTTCACCAGGTGATGATGGTCGATGTGACGGCACTAGAAGTTTATCCGGTTCTTGCTGGGTTTTGCCACTCGTTTTATTGGTGGAGTGATCATAAATTATTAAATTTTAATATTAGGAGTGATTTTAAATGGCTTACGATGCAAATGTACCTGTTGATAACTTAATAATCTCTGCGATACCTGGGGCAATACGAGAAAAGGGTGTAGAAGTAAAAAACATTATTGATGCACATACAAGCGATACTACCGATGCACATGCGGCAAGTGCAATAACCAATGTCGCACAGGGAAATATTAGTTCAACTACAGTACAAGAAGCAATTAATGAATTAGACACAAAAAAAGTGCCTGCTACGGATGTTGCCACAGAGGCAGGCGCAAATAAAATTTTGAAATTAAACGCAACCGCTAAACTTCCTGCAGACATCACAGGAAATGCTGCTACGGCAACAATTTTAGCGTTGACTAGGAAAATTGCAGGTGCAAATTTTAACGGTGACTCAGATATAGATATATCATATGCAAATCTTACTAATAAACCAACCATACCGCCTAATTATGATCTTGGTCATCTTTTAGCGAGTAATGGATATCAAAAGTTTGAAAATGGATTAGTGATTCAATGGGGTACTGTATTCGGGATCAATGACACAAATACTGCAGTCACATTTCCTGTACCTTTTTCAACAGCGGTTCTTTGTGCTTTAGCATCTTTGAACTTTGCATTCTCTACCGGTAATGATGCGGGTTGCGGAACAAACGCATGGACAACAACGGGTATGAATGTTCGCAATGGTTCCAGTGTGAATGGAAATGTTTGTTGGATTGCCATAGGATACTAAGAGATTTAAAGAATATCTACAGAAACGCTAGTGCGGAAAAATTTACAATCCCCATTGTCAGGTGAAATAGAACTTGGTCATGGGGGTTGTAAATTTTTGTCTGTAGTCATCGATTTTATACCTATATTAAACTGCTGGATTTTATCTAAATCATAGCGATTTTTGAATTGTCTCATTTTTGAAGAGTTCATTGCAGTGAAATAAAGAGGAAACAATTTTGGGAGGAAAGGATACTATGGCTGATGATTCGAATAGTGAATTTAATCGACTATTTTCTTCGGGTTCATTTGATGTCACCGGATTTGACAGTGCTAATAATGATACTTCGTTAAATAATCCAAAAATGATGAATACATTCAACAATGTATGGAAAAATAATTTTCAGACAGCCTTAGGACCACTTAATTCCGCATTTATTGATGCGGAATTAAGTGATCAAGATGTTGCGGATGGGTATGTATTGGAGTATAATCCAATTGGGATATTATGGAGAGTAAATGCTGCTGGAATACCGCATCCCGATGATTCAGACAATTATTTTGCCACATAAGGAAAACTGAGGAGATGATGCAAAAGGTGTTCAGCATGTTTAGAATAATAGTTGCTGTAATCATTGGTTCTATCCTTTTGTGTGTATTTACGATTCCAGTGGTTTACCGAGTGGTTAACTACACGGAGATAGAGCAGAGAGAACAAAATTTGCATTCGGAATTTCAGGCTATTGTCCACCCGGAAGGTGCAAAACAGCTAAAGTATAAGATGAATAGTAAAATAGTCATGCGATGGATTGATGCCGAATATACATATACTAATATGAACGATCTGGAAGTAGAAAGATACTACAATGCAGAAATGATCCGTAAAGGATGGATTAAACAGACCGTAAGTGAAGAACGCTATAAGCATTTTCATGAGTCAATCTATAGGAAAGAGGACTATGAGATGGTTTTTAGTCCGCATAAAGATTCAGTGGGAATATACCTGAATTACAAAGATATTTTTGATAGGTTAGGGTTGTAATAAGATTGGTTTCATTACCGAGTTGCATGCTGGCAGCATCTTTTATGGATGCTGCCATTTTTGTCAAATAATCTTTCGAAACATCCCCTGGTTATATGCCGGGGGATGTTTCTCCTTCACACAGCCTGTAATACCCCATTCGGGGCACTGGGACACCCGTCCTCTTAGGTCGGCGAGCCTGTACCCGAAGTGTGAAACAGGCTGTAGCTCGAATCCCTAAAGGAAAACTTCGGCTTCGCGAAATCAAAGATTTCGAGCCTCAGACTTAAATGTAGACTTGCTTCAGGTAGAGTTTTTACTCCATCTGAAGCAAGTCTACATTTATTTTCAGCAAATTTCGTAATGTATCATTTTGGAGGGAGGTGAAGTGATGGGCGGAGACAATGAGGTTTGCATTTTGCATACGGATATAAGCCGCGGCATGACCGATTTAAATAAAGATGTCGGCAAATTATCCGAACGGCTGGGGCGGGTAGAGGAGAACACCAAAGACATACCGGCGATCTTGACTGCCATTGAAGAAATCCGGAATCAGAGGGCAAATTCTGCGGGTTTTATTGCTGGGGTGGCCTTTGCAGTGTCACTGCTGGTATCCGGTGTAGGGTTCAGTCTGACAATTTGGTTTTCGAGGGGGCATTAACATGGCAGTAATCTATGGATGTATCGTTGCTATCGCCACATTTGTTGTTTTTTGGTTCATTTCTTATGCGTGGGCCTGGCACAGCAACGCAACAGCGGGGACGAAATATGATCTTAATTCTTGGATACAAATGGGGCAGCTCGTGGCCGCGCAAATGACGGCGGTTCTGACTAACCATAGCTTGTTTAATACCGACATACCTTGGCTGAGCCGCATCTTCGAAAAAGTGAAAGGAGACATGTTGAAATGAACAATAAATATTTTGCGCCGAGAGTAAACGAGTATGTCTTTTGTTTGGCCGAACGAGCGGCGGAAATCGCCGGAACACCGATAAAAGCGGAGTGGATCTATTGTCAATGGGCGCATGAAACAGGACAATTCACTTCAGAACTGATGCAGAGCAACCATAATCTTGGCGGTCTTTGCCAAGTGGAAAAGAATGATTCATCTCAACCCGACGGCGATCAATATTATATTCATTTCCCGAGCTATGAAGCTTGCGCAGAGTATTTCGGATATTACCTGCGCAACTATCGGGAAGACGGCATATATGGAGCGGAAACATTGGCGGACTATGTCCGGGCGTTAAAGCACGGCGGCTATTTCGGCGACACAATGGAAAACTATTTGGCTGGGACAAATAGGATATTTGAAGAATGTTTTTCAGCCGAACATGAGGTGACGGAGGATGACTGATGAATCAAAAGGAACAATGATCAACTTAGGCGGCTATTCAATCAAAACAGTCGTAATTTGTACTCTGTTTGGCCTGTGTTTCGGAATGGCCGGCGGTGCATGGATGGGGTATGCCTGGGGCTCGCGTCCAGTGGAATACCGGCAAGCAGATGGGCAAATCACGCAGCCGCTGCCGGTTGCGGTTGACACAATTGATACAACTGCTGCCGCTGTGGCGCCATCTGAACAGGAGGGAGATGTGGTGCAGTTTCGGCAGATGGAAAATAAGATTGTGGCCTTAGTGAATGGCAGGGAATATGCTGTGCCCAATCTGACGGGCAGTAATTCTGTGCAACTGGGTTCGACAGGGCAATTGCAATTGGTGCATCAGACCACCAGCCAGATTGATGTGACGCCTATCGTCAATCAGATGTTGGCGGATAAGCTGGCTTTGGAAAAATCCAAGCAAAAAAACAATGCGATTGGAACGTATTTAACGACAGAAAGCTGCGGTGTTGTCATCAGCAAGGATACTGCCAGACAGAGAGTAATGTTGCTGGCTGGTAAGAAATGGGCCAAGCAAGATGGTCGCCAGGTGGAAGTGGGCGGAGCGTGGCAGTGGAAGTTTTGATTTCTGCTGCCCTACAAAATGCCGCAATAGGCAGACATTAAAGTTTGTAAGGGGATGATAAGATGAGTTTAGAAGACGATTTTGCTTTGGATGCAAAATCAATTGCTTCCGTCTCGCACCCGTCGCCATCGCTATTGGTGTGGAGTAACACTGTTGCAAGTAGACAAACGATAGCGACTAATAGTTTATTAAATACCAATTTTTATCCAGAATATGCTGCAAAAACATATATCGATAGATGGAATGAAAATTTTTATTGCATTTTAGGGCCTTGTAATCCCGCATTTGTTGATGCAGAGCTAAGCGATCAAGATATTGCGAATGGATTGTATTTAGAGTATAATCCAAATGGGATATTATGGAGAGTTAACGCTGCTGGGGTACCACATTTTGATGATTTCGATCATTTTCTTGAGCAGAACAGAGTAATTGAAAGTACAACGAATCGTACAATAGAAGAGGTTCAAGATAGTAACAATTCCGCGGTTGGCATTGGGGGTGGTAGTGAAGCTGAAACTGAATATGCAAAACAAGTGATATTGAGTAAAGAGAGCGTGAATAGTAGCTATCAAGATCCTAATAGTCCGCCTACTATTATACTGAAAGATACATTTGAGCAAAGGCAAACAAGCACTGAATATTTTTCATATATAGACAAAGATGGAAATACTGTTACAAAAAGGTGGACTATTTCAAATAATGAATTCTTAGATTGCAATGCTTTAACACAGGAACAAATAACTAGAATATTAATGAGCAAAAATCCAGAATTAGTCAACAGAGGATTTGATACAGCTATTTATGAATATGCACAAAAATTGAGAATAAACCCTAAAGTATTGCTGTCTTCTCTCGCCCAAGAGCAAAATTGGTGCCGAGGTGGTGGGTATTATGAAGCTTTTGGTGTTGGGGCAGGAGGAAATCCAGAATCTTTTGAAGATGGAGGTATCGCTATAGCTGCAAGAACATATTTAAATGCATTTAATGAAGGGAGAAGCTATGGAAGTAGTATTCCTGCAATCAAAGTAAATCAGGATATTAAAGCTGACGAAAGAAAAGCCGTATTTGGTTCAGCAACTGCTGCTTGGGAAGCTGTAAATTCTCAGTATGTGCAGTATATGAATGAAGGAATAACCATTAAACCAGTAAATGCGGCAATGTATGCCAAACTTTCGTATACTCCTTGGATTGATTTTCCTCCTCAAGAATCACAACCATTAATGGATTGGCATGATATTTTCCGTTCTTTCTAAAGCGCAAAACACCTATAATCGTATTTGTTATCTTTTTGAGGTTGATAATATTACATTTTGCAACAAAATGTTATGCGTTTTGTTATTCCTTTTGCAGGAACTGTATTGCTTTGCGAGGCATTGTTAGAGAAAAAGCGTGAATGGTGGTAAAAGTATGCAAAATGGAGTACATAAAAAGAATAACGTACTTGTAATGACCATGATTTTTTTATTGCTACTTATAGGTAATGTTAATATTAGTGAGTCATCAGGTGTTACGGGTCATAGCGATACCCAAACGCAAATCTCATTGGAAAACACTTTTGATGGGACTTACTTTAAAGAAATGCTTTATCTGGCGAAGGAGGAGTTAATTAGTCGTCTTGGGGAAAATTATTTAGAGGGTACCACTGCTATCGAGAAGTCACACATAATATTTCCACTTTTGTTCTATAAAGATTTAGGATTGACTTTTGTTTTTAGCGCGGGAAAAGTTGAGCGGATTGAAGTTTGTGAAGAGACAAATATTAAAGGAATAAATATCAATGATGCAAAACCCGGTATGAATTTTGAAGAAATACGCTATAAGTTAGGCGAAGCGGAAGTAAATGAAACATGGAAAGCCACTAAGGCAATAAAAGCATATGAAATACATTATGTAGTCGATGGTTTGCAATATAAATTCATGTCTGGATATAAAGATGGAAGAGCATCAAAATTAATAATATCCGAGGACTTATAACAATATATTCAATAATAAAACGTATCGACTATATTGTTATGTAAACCAGTGGTTAAAGTGTAGCCTATTCATTTTGCAGCAGCGACTCAACCGTTGAATAATGTATTCTTTCATAAAATGCTTAAAAACGGATTCACTGGCTTGATTGTTGTACATTTTTTGTTTATAATAGAGAGCGGTCTTATATTTTTGTTTCAATGAGGAAACCTTTAAGTGTACATTTGTGTACGCTTAGCCGTTTCCTTTTTTTATAACTCATACATTATTATTACAAAAGGGGAGAAGATTGGATGAAAAAAAGTCTTGTGTATTTGATGCTGGTCATGTTTGTCCTTACCGGGGTGCTGACGGGATGTGGCACCAATAGCCCAAAAGTTGTTAAAATCGGTTTTGTTGGTCCTTTGACGGGCGGAAACGCAGCGATTGGCGTTGGGATGAAAAACGCTGTGGATCTAGCTGTGAAACAAGCGAATGCCTCTGGAAAGCTGGCTTACAAGATTGAACTGGTCGCAGTGGATGATGCCGGTGATCCTACAACAGCAGTGAATGCTGCGAATAAATTGATTGCCGATAAAGGCGTTGTAGCGGTTGTCGCTCATTTTAACAGCGGCGCGGCGTTGGCGACGGTTCCCATCTTTCACAAAAATGGACTGCCGGCTGTTATTGCAGCGGCAATACACAATGACATAACCAAGGATGGATTTAAGGAAATTACCCGAGTAATTACTGCTGCCGATGTGCAGAATGAAATTGCAGGAAATGTGGCGGCAAAAGACTGGGGTCTCAAGAAATATGCTGTTATCCATGACAAAACAGACTACGGCAAAACGAATGCCGAGCAATTTATTGCCTCTGTAAAAAATAATGGCGGCGAAATCATTTCTTTTGACGGCGTATCGGTTGGGCAGCAAGACTTTTCGGCTCTCTTGACTACGATTAAGAGCAAAAACCCTGATATGGTCTTCTTCGGCGGCGTTGCTACTGAGGCTGCGCTGATTAAGCGCCAAATGGGCGAATTGCAAATGAATGCAATCTTCATGAGCGATTCGGGGATTTTGTCAGACACCTTCAATAAAATTGCCGGACCGGCTGCGGATGGAACGTTGGCGCATGGCATAGGAAAACCGCTGGAAGATTTGCCGGGTGGAAAAGATTTCATGAAGGCGTACACGGATGCAAAATATGCGGAGCCGCATGAAGCGTATGCGCCGTTCGCCTATGATGCTGCGAATATCATTATCAAAGCATTGGAAAAAGCCGGCCCTGATCGCGCCAAAATGGCTGAAGCCATTCGTGGTATCACTGGTTTCCAAGGAATACTTGGTGAAACAGCGTTCGATGACAAAGGACAAACCCGTCTTAAAATTATTACTACTTACATCAGTGAAGGCGGCAAATGGGTTCCATACTACCGTTCAAGCTTGAAGGTTGTCGATCAAAAAATTCAAAAGCAATAAGTTAATTTCACGTAACAGGGGGGATATCATTGACTGGGGAGCTTATAATTCAGCAGTTGCTCAATGCGCTAAGCCTGGGAGTCATGTATTCCTTGATGGCCGTAGGGTTTACACTGTTTTTCGGGGTAATCGAAGTAATTAACTTTGCTCATGGTGAAGTTTTTATGCTGGGCGCTTTTGGCGCCCTTGCAGCCAGCGGAATCTTGATTTCCGCTGGCTTGCCCCTTGGTTCCATTGGCTTGTTTATAGTGGTTTTACTATCCGTTATGATCATTGGCGGATTAATTGGAGCAATCATGGAACGGACGATCATTAAACCGATGCGGTCCTCACCGGAGATCATGACGCTATTGATTACGTTGGGGGCGTCCATTGTCATGCGGGAAGCGGTGATGTTATTTTTCCCCAATGGCCGCAATCCGCAGCCGTTTCCGCAAATAATCGTCATGAAGAGCTTTTTTATCGGCGGTGTGCTGATTAAGCCTGATATCGTGCTGACTGTTGTCTTGGCAGCGCTGCTGATCACAGGCTTGTACGTATTGATTCAAAAAACAGCTTTCGGCAGGTACATCCGGGCAACGGCGCAAGATCGGGAAGCGGCAAAGATGATGGGTATCCGGGTGGATCGAATCTTTTTGATCACCTTTATTCTAGGGTCAGCTTTAGGGGCGGTTGCCGGACTAATGAACGGCATGTCCTACGGCATTGTTAAGTTCACGATGGGTTTCATCGTCGGGATCAAAGGGTTTGCCGCGGCGGTTGTCGGCGGCCTTGGGAATGTGTACGGTGCAGTAGCTGGCGGCTTGCTGCTGGGCTTTTTGGAGACTATGGCCGTTGTCTTTATTCCTGATGGTTCACGGTTTCAAGAGAGCATCAGTTTTATTATTGTCATCCTCTTTTTAGTATTCCGGCCGGGAGGTATCTTTGGTGAGCGGACTTATGAAAAGGTGTAGGGAGGTGCGTTTATGTCGCTCAAAATCCTTTTGGCGGAACTGATCTGTTATGTGGGATTTCTCGCTATTGTCATGATTGAGGAGCCCTTGATTGTCGCGTTGGTGGTTGTAGTGATCGCGTTGCTGGCAATCGGAATGCTGCGGTTTAAAAACGATTTTTGGCTGCAGTTAAAGTCTGAGTTCAGCCAGAATATGGGCAAGGCTTCCAGCATGGCAATGATCATCGCATTGAGCTTTCCCATCCTTGTTGCAGGCGATTCCTATTGGCTGCAGATTGCAAACTTGGCCATGCTGTACGCGATGATGGCGTTGGGTTTGAATTTGATGACTGGGCGGGCGGGACTGGTGTGTCTTGGTTACGCTGCTTTTGTCGCCATCGGAGCGTATGTAGTAGGAATTTTAACCTTGAAATTAGGCGTGTCTTTTTGGCCGGCATTGCTTCTGGCAGGGATAACAGCCAGTCTATTCGGTGTCGTGCTTGGCTTGCCTGCGTTGCGGGTAAAGGGCCATTATCTTGCTCTTGTTACGATCGCCTTTGGACTGATTGTACAAGAATTACTGCTGAATTTTGAAAGTGTTACCGGAGGAACGAACGGATTAATTAATATTCCATCACCGGTACTATTTGGTTTTGATTTGAGCACTCCATTAAATCTTGGCTTCATCAGCTTGCCTTTTCAAGCCAATTTTTATTATATCATTATCGTTCTGCTGGCATTATCCGTGTTTTTTGTGAACCGATTGAGCCATTCCTTTTTTGGATTATGCCTGAATGCCATGCGTGAGGATCAACTCGCGGCGCAATGCTATGGCTTGAATTTGACGAAATACAAATTGCTTGCTTTTGCCATCGGTGCTTTTTTTGGCGGCGTAGTGGGCGGTGTATACGCAGGCATGATTAATTTTATTGCTCCGGAGACGTTTGGCTTTCAACAGTCGGTATTAGTCCTCAGCATGGTCATTTTTGGCGGTCTCGATTCCATTCCCGGAGCGGTCCTAGGTGCCATTATATTGACAATTATCCCGGAAAAGTTCAGAGCGTTTGATGATTTTCGGCTGATGTTTTACGGTATCATTATTGTGTCTTGTCTGCTATATATGCCGCAAGGATTATTGCCTTTCAAGCATCGAATCATTACCGCCAAGCCCAAAGAACAGGAGGAGTAGGATTATGCTAACAGTGCAGGGACTCACTATTCAGTTCGGAGGATTGGTTGCGGTAGATCGTGTCGATATGGCCTTAAAGCAAGGAGAGACACTGGGGGTTATTGGTCCTAACGGATCTGGTAAAACTACATTGTTTAACCTATTATCGGGTATTTATTTGCCTACGAGCGGCAGCATCATCTTGAATGATGTTGCAATTCAAGGCTGCAGCTCCGACCAGGTTTTTCGCATGGGCATCGCGCGTACCTTCCAGAACGGCCGGCTATTTTGGAACCTGAATGTCCTTGAAAATGTAATGATGGGTTTTGAAGAAGTTCGCACGATATCGCTGCGCGGGACGTTGTTTGGCCGCAGTGGTGAATTATATAAAAGGTCCATTGAAAAAGCGACAGATATCATGAGTATTTTTGGCGACCTGTTAATTAAGCAAAGCAATAAATTATCGAAAGATTTATCATATGCAGATCGACGGCGTTTGGAAATTTGCCGGGCGTTGGCGGCGGAGCCGAAAATCCTGCTTTTGGACGAACCATCGGCAGGAATGGATGCGATCGAGACGGCAACCTTGATGAGTGATCTCAACAAAGTGAAGGCCAAGCTGCCGAATTTATCAATTATTGTCGTGGAGCATGACATGGACTTTATCAAGGGACTGGTTGACCGGGTCATGGTCTTAAATTATGGTCGCTGCATCGCTTGCGGATCGTTTGACGAAGTGGGAAAAGATCCGGAAGTCATTAAAGCGTACTTGGGACAGGAGGAATCGGAATGCTAAAGATTAATACTGTTTCTACGGCATATGGTTCTATTCCAGTGCTTAAGGATGTATCGATCCATGTACCGCGCGGTTCGATTACCTGCTTGTTAGGCAGCAACGGCGCCGGTAAAACCACAATGATCAAAACCATCCTGGGATTAGTACCGGCGCTGACAGGGGAAATCATCTTCAACGGGAAGAAAATTAACGGTTTATCGACTGAGGATATTGTGAAAAGCGGAATTGCGGTGGTTCCGGAAGGCCGACGCGTGTTTCCTAAAATGACAGTCTGGGAGAACCTGCAAATCGGGGCCTGCAACATTAAAGATAAAGGCAAAATTCAAAACAGCCTGGATAAAGTATTCACCCTATTTCCGCGTTTAGGCGAGCGGCGCAGTCAAAATGCAGGCACGATGAGCGGCGGAGAACAGCAAATGCTGGCTATGGGCAGGGCACTGATGAGCCAGCCGCAAATTATGCTCATGGATGAACCTTCACTCGGCCTGGCGCCGCTGATGGTGAATGAAATTTTTCGTACGATCGACGAGATTAGTAAAGAAGGCACCACGGTTTTGTTAATTGAACAAAATGGATTTAAGGCCATCCAAATGTCCCACTACGCTTATTTGCTGCAAAAAGGAAGAATTATCCTGGAAAGCACTGATTCTGATCCTGCATCGAAAGAAAAAATAAAAGAAGTGTACCTGAAACATGGGACAGGAGGGAACAGCAGTGAACCCAATGAATGAATTTGACGCTGCCGAATCAATTGAGTTATTGCAGGCGATGATCGGCATTAATACGACAAATCCGCCGGGCAATGAAAGCGGCCTGACGAAATGGCTTGCTGCCTGGCTGAAGGAGCGCGGAGTCGAAAGTGAAGTTGTTGAAATCGAAAGCGGTCGTTCCAACTTGGTGGTTACCCTGCGCGGGAAAACCAGCGATCGTGCACTTTTGTACACCGGCCATTTAGATACGGTTCCGCCGGGACAGCAGCAATGGCTGCATGATCCTTTTGGCGGCGAGATTGTTGGCGACCATTTGTATGGGCGTGGCGCTTCCGATATGAAGAGCGGCTTGGCGGCCATGCTTTACTCCCTCGTATTGCTGAAAAGGCAAGGCTTTGTGCCGGAACAGGATCTGATTTTGCTGGCGACTGCCGGCGAAGAAGTGAATTGTCTTGGCGCCAGAGCGTTTGTCGCGGCCGGCGGAATGAAAAACGTCGCTGCGGCAGTCGTTGGGGAACCCAGCAATGGCGATGTCATTGTCGCTCATAAAGGCGCGGCTTGGCTGGAAATTACCACCCGGGGTTCAACGGCGCACGGTTCGATGCCGCATTTGGGCGTTAACGCGATTTTGCGGATGAATCGGATGATCACGAAATTGGCTGCGTTTTCTTTTGCTGTGCAGCCCAATAAATGGCTCGGAATGCCCACGCTGAGCATCAACCGGATTGCCGGTGGAGTCGCGACCAATGTGGTGCCGGATCTATGCACTTGTCAGGTGGATTTTCGCTTAATCCCCGGGCAGACTGCAGCCGATGCGCAAAAAGTCATCGAAGACATTATTCTGGCGCTTCAGGACGAGGAGCCGGGCTTTGCCGCCGAGGTCAAAGTCATGCATGCCTGTGATCCGGTAGAATGTCCGGAAGACCACCCTGCTATTGGGTTAGCGCAGGCTTGTGTGGAGGAAAACGCACAACTGCCAGTAGTGGTTAGAGGCGTAAATTTCTACACCGATGCTTCTGTTTTACTGCAAGGTAAAAAATTACCGGTGATATTTTATGGCCCTGGTGACGATGCGCAGGCCCATCAGCCGGATGAGTATGTATCCGTGAAAAAATATCTGGATGCCGTGCGTTTTTATGAAACGTTTGCCAAACGTTATACAATGTAACTGTTTTTTATAGTGAAAAAGCTTGCAGACTGTATTTGTTATACGGCCTGCAAGCTTTTTGTCGTTTTTATAAGTTTATAGTATGTGCATCATTGATCAGTGCGCTGCTCTGCAACGGTCTTCAGATCCTTAATGAATGCTTCAATAGATTCTTCTTTTGTGGCCCATGAGGTGACAAGGCGGATAACCGAGTGGTCGTCATCGATTTTTGACCAGATGTAGAAAGAATATTTTTCTTGCAGCGTTGTGATCAGCCAGTTCGGTAAAATCGGGAAAATTTGATTAGTGGGAGAATGGGTCAAAAAGCTGTAGCCGCTGTCTGCGATTGCGTTTTTTAGCAAAGCCGCCATGGCATTTGCATGTTTGGCCAGATCGAAATACAGGTTATCTGTGAATAACTCGAGAAACTGGATGCCCAGAAGCCGGCCTTTGGCCAATAGCGCTCCCTTTTGTTTCATATGGAAACGAAAATCTTCTTTAAGCGCATCCCGGCAGATAACCAGCGCCTCGCCGATCAGGGCCCCGTTTTTGGTCCCGCCGATGTAGAAGGCATCCGCAAGACGAGCCAAATCGGTTATTTCGACATCATTTTCCAGGGAAGAAAGAGCTGAACCCAACCGTGCCCCGTCGACATAGAGAAATAAGTTCTTCATTGTGCACACGCGGCTGATTTGTTCCAGGTCTTCTTTTGTGTAAATGGAGCCAATTTCGGTAGGATTTGAAATAAAAACCAGTTTTGGCTTCACCATGTGTTCATCCGTATGCATCGCCAGAACGGTTTCGATGTGTGTGCTGTTCAGTTTTCCGTCGCTTACTTCGACAGAAATAATTTTATGGCCTGTTGCTTCAATTGCTCCGGTTTCATGAACCAGAATATGTCCGGTATTCGGCGCGATAATTGCTTCATGCGGCCGTAAAAAAGCAGACAGGGCAATCAGGTTTGTTTGTGTGCCGCCGGTCAAGAAATGGATATCAATGTCATTGCGGCCAATCCATTGTTTCAATTGCCCGGCTGCCTTGATGCTATACGGATCACCGCCGTACCCTTCCGTTTGCTCAAAATTAGAACGAAACAAAGCATCTAATATTCGCGGGTGAGCTCCCTCGCTATAGTCATTTTTAAAACTAACCATGGATATGAGCCTCCTTGTTTTCTTTGGTTGTCTGCATGAACAGAGATAATAGGACATGCTTTAACGATATAGTCCGTTTGGAAGCTTGTCAATACGATGATATAGTGGATATAGTCTATTGCCGCAGCAAAAGCAAGCAAAATTTGGCTTCTTTCATTAAACTGGCAGGATTTCACTGTCTTATGGCAAAAATTATAAGAAATATCGAAATGGATCATTCCCTTACAGATGTCAGACTGAAGGAGAGGCTTATGGAACGGGATCAAAACCCATTGACGCAGGATTGGCGTGAACAGCTGTTTGTGATCATCTTTCAATCCAATACGCCAAAAGGAAAAGCCTTTGACGTTGCAATCCTTTGGCTGATTGTATTGAGTGTATTGGCGGTTATTTTTGAAAGCGTTCCGGACATCGAAGAGAAATATGCATACGGCTTGAGTATTCTGGAGTGGGGCTTTACGATTATTTTCACGATTGAATACATCTTGCGTATCATCTGCGTGCGGAATAAATGGCGTTACATCAGCAGCTCGCTGGGGATCATCGACTTATTGACGATCTTGCCCACCTATCTGAGCTTGTTTGTGTTTGGGATGCAATATTTCCTGGTAATACGGGTCTTGCGACTATTAAGGGTCTTCCGTATCTTGAGGCTGGGCAGATATGTTGGCGAGTCGCAGCTCTTGATACGGGCTCTTCAGGCGAGCCGGTATAAAATTACTGTTTTTCTGAGTACGGTTTTGACCTTGGTCGTGCTTATCGGCACATTGATGTATGTTATAGAGGGGGAAGAAAGCGGGTTTACCAGCATCCCGGTGGGCATGTATTGGGCGATTGTGACGCTGACCACTGTGGGATTTGGCGATATTACGCCGGTCACGTTTGCGGGAAGAACGTTAGCTGCTTTGGTTATGATTCTTGGATACGGGATTATTGCCGTGCCGACCGGCATTGTAACTGTTGAATTAGCTCATCAGTCCCGAAAAAAGCAACGGGAAATTGTGTGTGCCGGATGCGGAGCCAATGAACATGATGACGATGCAGGATTTTGTAAATTTTGCGGCGAGAAGCTGACTTGAAATTTGCAGTTATTCATTTGCGCCCAAGCGGCTTACGCAATACATGAGCAAGATGACTGCGCCAACGCTTCCTAAAATAACAGGGGCGGAGAGCAGATGTTGCGGAACAGCTTCGTATAAGCCAAACAGGCCAAAGAAAATAAAAATAACGGCGGCAGCCCATTTGACAATCCGTTCCGGTATTTTTTTACCCAAAACAATTCCAATGACAATGCCGAGCGCGTCAGCTATAATCATTCCCGAGGTGGTTCCCATCCATACCGGGATAATTGCATTGAACTGCGCTGCTAAAGCAATGGTCGCAAACTGTGTTTTATCGCCCATTTCTGCCAGAAAGAAAGCGATGGCTACCGTCCAGAAAGGACCGTATCTTGTTGCCCGGTCTTCACCATCCAGCTTGTCGCCGCGAATCGTCCAAAGTCCGAAGAGGATGAAGGAGGCGGCAGCAGCGATTTGGACGTAGTTCATGGGAATAAAATGTGTCAGATAAGTGCCGACAACCACTGCCAGCAAATGGTTCAGAAGCGTAGCCGCGCAGACCCCCCACATGACGGTCTGCCACCGGTATTGCATGGCAAAAGCCATTGCCAGCAGCTGTGTTTTATCACCCATCTCTGCAAGCACCACAAATACTAAAGATGTCAAAAAAGCGGTCATTCTTTATCCTCCCATATGCTTAGCTCAAAAAAACAGACCTTTAGTACGACAAAAAGTCATACTAAAGGTCTCGCTAATTGACGCCGGGTCAACAACAGAGCCAGATGGTCCAACCATCAGTATGTTGACTCTGTTCTTTGAGCTACTCCCCTTTAGGAAGTATTCTATTCTTTCACATTATAAGAGAATAGAAGGAATGAGTCAATAGATTTTCCTCGGAACGTTATTTTTCCAGGTGAAGATTGCTTTTCTTATGCAGGATGTCCTTGATTACTTCGCCGGCAATAATCAGCCCGGCAACGGATGGCACAAAAGAAATACTGCCGGGGATTTGATTCCGGACCACGCCTTTGCGGGCGGCGCTGGGCGGACAAACACAGCTTGCAGGACAGCTCGCTTCTTCTGTTGCCTGCGGTTTTAAAGGAGTTTCTTTTGAGTAGACTACTTTTAAATTGGTAATGCCGCGGGCGCGCAGCTCTTTGCGCATTACTTTTGCCAATGGGCAAACGGACGTTTTGGAGATATCGGCCACTTCGAATTTCGTCGGATCCAACTTGTTCCCGGCGCCCATACAACTGATGATCGGGATGTTTCTAAACGCAGCCCGCAGCGCCAGATCGATTTTGGCCGTTACGGTATCCACCGCGTCCACAATGTAGTCATAGTCATCGCACAGCAGAATTTCGGCTGTCTCGGGAGTATAAAATTTCTGGAAGGTTGTCACTTCAACCTGTGGATTAATTTCCAGGACGCGTTCTTTCATTACGTCAACTTTTGGCCGGCCGATCGTCTTGCGGGTGGCATGCAGCTGCCGGTTGATATTTGTCAGGCAGATGCAATCATCATCAATAAGCGCTAATTTGCCTATGCCTGCGCGGACTAAGCCTTCCACCGCATAGGATCCTACGCCGCCAATACCAAAAACGGCCACTTTGCTGCGATGTAGTTTTTCTAATGCATCCGAACCGATGAGCATCTCTGTCCGGGAAAATGGATGTAACATATTGTCATCCTTTCTGTTTCCAGTAAATGATTCTATTTTATTATATTATATTACAAGCCCAAATAGACATAAAATTATTTCAGCGTGCTGAAATAGGACATCTTTAACAAGTCTTTTGGTTCTCCGGCAGGAATTTTCAACTTTTTGTCAAATTGGTGAAAAGTATTGCGCTGCAAATTGAAGGTGGATGCTGCTTTGGAATACCGGATAGAAATGCTCTGGTCAGGATTGATCCTGCTGATTGTTCTTGTCATATTTACATTGGGAAAAAGCCCGCTATTCCGGGTCGATCGTGCAGGTGCGGCAATTGTCGGCGCAGCGGCGATGATCGGTACCGGCGTTTTATCTTTTCAGGAAGCCTCTGCCGTGATCGATTTTAAGACGATTATCATCTTATTCTCCATGATGATTGTTGTCGCGAATCTGAAATTAGCCGGTTTTTTTGAACTGATAGGGAATATGGTTTGCCGGAAGGCAGCCGGCAAAAAGCAATTGCTGCTCGCAATTATCATGGCCAGCGGCATCATGTCGGCACTGGCGATCAATGACATCATTTGCCTGCTTTTTACCCCGGTTGTCTTGTTCATTTGCCGCAAAATGCAATGCAATCCATTGCCGCATTTGTTAGGAGTGGCAATGGCGTCGAATATAGGCAGCGCTGCTACCCTAATGGGTAATCCGCAGAATATTTTGGTCGGAAGCCTGTCAGGCATGTCGTTCTTCACTTATTTTTGGGTCGCCAGCCCTGTCGCTTTCGTTGGCTTGGCTGCCGTTTATGCTGCTATCGCGTTTTCGTGCAGGAAAAAATTGGAAGGCGATTTTTCTGCTGTTTCAGACACGGATGTTTTTGTCCATCCTTATTTAATTGCCAAAAGTTTGCTTATATTTATCCTGATATTAGCAGCGTATATGTACGGTTATGATTTGGCTTTGGCATCCAGCCTTGGAGGGGCAGCCTTGCTAATCACCCGCCGTGTTAAACCGAATAAGGTGTATGCGAGTATTGATTTCAATCTCCTGGTGATTTTCATGGGTCTTTTTGTCATTATTGCCGGCGTGGAACGAAGCGGTCTGGCGGGTTTTGTTTTTGACCGATTGGTTTTTTCCGGCTTTGACAGTATGGGTGTGTTTGCGGCTGCGACACTGGTACTGTCCAATGTGGTAAGTAATGTGCCCGCGGTTCTGCTGATGAAATTTTTTATTCCCCTGGAAAATCCGGAATATTGGTGGAAGGCGTTGGCGCTCTTTTCCACCTTGGCCGGCAACCTCACAATTTCCGGATCAATTGCCAATTTGATTGTCGTGGAGATTGCCAAACGCGAGAATATCAGCATCACGGCCCGGGAGTATTTCATCGTGGGTTTTCCTCTGACGATATTTACGGTTGTGGTCGGAGTGCTGTGGTTATCGATCATTGGGTAATGAATAAGAAAATGGGCGCCAGTACATTAAAGGAGGAAATAGAATGATTAAAAATTTTGAAGAAATTGTAAAAACAGCTCAGGCCAAAGGGCCGAAAACAATTGCTGTCGCTGTAGCGCAAGACTTGGAGGTGCTGCTGGCGGTAAAAAATGCGAAGGGTTTGGGGATCGCAAATGCGATCTTAGTCGGAAATGAAACGGAAATCCGGAAAATAGCGCAGGAACATCAAATTGATCTGGATGGCTTTGCGATTGTGGAGCAAAGCGATCCTGTTGAAGCCTGCAGAACAGCTGTACAGCTTGTTTCAACAGGCAAGGCCCAGGTCCTTATGAAAGGGATCATTGATACCGCGATTATCTTAAAAGCGGTGCTTGATAAAGAAATCGGCCTGCGGACCGACAATGTGCTGTCGCATGTTGCCGTAGCGGATATTGCCGGTTACGACAGGCTGTTTTATATTACGGATGCGGCGATGAACATTGCCCCGGATGTTGCTGCGAAAAAACAAATTGTTGAAAACTGCATACAAGTGGCGAATGCGCTGGGTAATGATCATCCGAAAGTAGCTTGTGTTTGCGCCGTTGAGAAAGTAAACCCGAAAATGCAGGCGACCCTTGATGCTGCCGAGCTTGTTAAAATGAATGAAACCGGTGAATTGAAAGGCTGCATTGTAGCAGGTCCGTTTGCACTGGATAATGCCGTGTCTGCTGAGGCGGCAAAGCACAAAGGAATTACCAATCCCGTAGCCGGCCATGCGGATATTTTGCTGATGCCATATATCGAGGCGGGAAATATGCTGTATAAGTCGATCGTTTTCTTTGCGAAAGGCAACATCGCCGGGATCGTGGTCGGAGCAAAAGCGCCGATCGTATTGACCTCCAGAGCCGATTCCGATATTGCGAAATTAAATTCGATTGCGATCGGCGTCTTGATGGCCAGCAACTATGCGGAAAAAAGCGCGGAAAAGTAACAACCGCCGGTGATGAACGAAGAAAAAAGAATTGACGATTGTCAGAACTCAGATTAGAATGAAAAGTAAATAAGAATATATGTCCTGACCGGTAGGGGATGCCTTTCCGGGAGGGAGGTTTGGGACTACCTGCGGAAAAGAGTTTTCTCTGATCTTAGGGGCAAATGGGTAAAACTGTTTTTTGCCGACAAAACCTTCCATGCGGAAGGTTTTTCTTTTTTGCGCGGACCGAGTTGCGAACCGGAAGGGAGTTTGAAAAAATGTACAATTGCAAATCGAAAATTGCCGCCGAATTTATTGATGACCAAGAAATTTTGGACACACTTGCCTTTGCGCAGCAAAACAAGAGGAATCGAGAGCTGATCGACAGTATCCTGGAACGGGCCAAAGACTGCAAAGGGTTGACGCATCGGGAAGCCGCGCTGCTTCTGGAGTGTGATTTGGAAGCCGAAAATAAAAAAATGATGGCCCTGTCAATGGATATTAAGCAAAAACTTTATGGAAATCGCATTGTCATGTTTGCCCCTTTATATCTTTCCAACTATTGCGTAAATGGGTGCGTATATTGTCCGTATCATCATAATAACAAAAATATTTCCCGCAAAAAACTTTCCCAGGCGGATATTGCACGGGAAGTAGTTGCTTTACAGGATATGGGGCATAAAAGGTTGGCATTGGAAACGGGAGAAGACCCCGTTAACAACCCGATCGAATATGTATTGGAAAGCATCAAAACCATTTATAGTATCAAACATAAAAATGGCGATATCCGGCGTGTGAATGTCAATATTGCTGCAACGACGGTGGAAAATTACCGCAAACTCAAGGAAGCAGGGATTGGCACCTATATTCTTTTTCAGGAAACCTATAATAAACAAGCGTATGAACAGCTGCATCCAACCGGACCCAAGAGCGACTACGCCTACCATACAGAGGCGATGGATCGGGCCATGGAAGGCGGAATTGACGATGTTGGCATAGGCGTTTTGTTTGGCTTGAATAGGTACCGGTATGATTTTGTCGGCTTGCTCATGCATGCCGAACATTTGGAGGCGGCCATGGGAGTCGGACCGCATACCGTTAGTGTGCCGCGGATCCGTCCTGCGGATGATATTAATCCGGAAGACTTTAGTGATGCGATTTCGGACGATATATTTGCGAAAATAGTCACGGTGCTGCGAATTGCGGTTCCCTACACCGGCATGATTGTCTCTACCCGTGAATCGCAAAAAACGCGTGAACGGGTGCTGAAATTAGGGGTAACTCAAATCAGCGGAGGTTCCAGCACCAGCGTTGGCGGTTATGTGGAACCGGAAGCGGAAGAAGATAACTCGGCCCAGTTTGATGTAAATGATCGCCGCACTTTGGATGAAATTGTAAATTGGCTGTTGGCAATGGGCTATATTCCAAGTTTCTGCACTGCCTGCTATCGCGAAGGACGTACAGGCGACCGGTTTATGAAACTCGTAAAATCCGGACAAATTGCTAATTGTTGTCAGCCGAACGCGCTGATGACGCTCAAGGAATATTTAGAAGACTACGCATCCGCGGATACCAAAGCAAAAGGCGAAATGGTAATCGCCAATGAAATCCCTCGCATTCCTAATGAAAAAGTGCGTGCAATCGCCGTAGAGCATTTGTCTGAACTTACAGACGGGAAACGCGACTTCCGTTTCTGACCTGTACAACTTGCGGTGCGGTCAATGTTTATTTGCGATTGGATATCGTGACAAAAATCGATCATCAAATAGCTTGGATTTGTGCAAATCTGACATCTTGTGTTGCGAAATGTCAGATTTGTTTTTTGTTCAAGAATAGAAAAAAGGATTTTTGCAAATTCAGCCGAAAGGATTTTAGAAACTGGTTAGTTATTTTTTTCAGTGGTTTGTATGACAGATTAGAGCGCGAGTAGACTGTAAGTATATATAGGCCGTGTGAAGGACAAAATAGTAACTGGGAGTGAAGACAGATGAAAAAAACATTATTTGACCAGACGCAGATTGCCAGCATGAAACTGAAAAACCGGTTTTTCCGCTCGGCCACGTATGACGGTGTGGCTGATGAAAACGGACATTTGACAGAGCGGCTTCTTCAGGTGTACGAAAATTTGGCGAAAGGCGGAGTTGGCACAATCATTACCGGACTCACTGCGGTGATTGGTTCAGAACAGAGAATCCCTGGACAGATGGGGATCTATGATGATTCGTTCATTGAGGAATATAAGCAAATGACGGAAATGGTTCACCGATACGAAGCGAATATTATCCTGCAAATTGCCTGTCTCGGATCTCAATCTTCGCCGAAAGGCAAGGCTGACAAAACGCTTTGGGGACCCAGCGCGGTGGAAGATTTAAGTTATAAAGTTACGCCGAAAGAAATGACCAAACAAGATATATTGACTGTGCAAACCGCTTTTGTCGATGCGGCTTTCCGGGCAAAACAAGCAGGGTTTGACGGCGTACAGATCCATGGGGCGCATGGGTATTTGTTAAGTAAATTTTTAACGCCGTATTATAATCGCCGAGAGGATGAATACGGCGGCAGCATAGAAAATAGAGCAAGGATGCTTCTGGAGACGTATAAAGCGGTACGGGACAAAGTCGGTCCGGACTATCCGGTTCTCGTAAAAATCAATAGTGAAGATTACATGGAACAAGGAATGACGTTCGCGGAATGTAAATACGTATGCCATGAATTGGCGAAAATCGGCATCGATGCGATTGAAATCAGCGGCGGCAGCAGTTCGTCGCGGCCGAACGAGGGCTCGGCCCGCAAAATATCCATAGAACAGGAAGCATATTATAAGGCCTATGCTGCCGAAATAGCTTCTGAAATAAGCACACCGGTTATTTCTGTCGGCGGTCACAGGGATTTTGCCGCGTCGACCGGCGTGTTGAATGAAACTGCGATTGAATACATCGCGCTGTGCCGTCCTTTGATTTATGAAAGCGATCTGATCAACCGCTGGCAGAATGGGAATATGGAGCGCGCCAAGTGTGTTTCCTGCAACAAGTGTTTCCGCAGGGACGGAACAAAATGTGTTTTCAATACCCCGGAAAAAGTCTAAACTGCCCATAAAAAACTTTTGCTTCGCCCCCCGAATACAGGTTATAATAATCCCGGGAGGATGATTCATGCAAAAAATAACGAAAATCGATATTGTCACCAGACCGGATAAGCTGAACGAACTGAAAGAAGCGATGAATGCCATCGGAGTCACCGGTATGACGATTAGCCAGGCCTATGGCTGCGGCCTGACGAAAGGACATAAAGAAGTATATCGGGGCCGTGAATTTTCCATCAATCTTCTTCCGAAGATCAAAGTAGAAATTGTTGTTTGCGAAGTACCGGTAGAAAGAGTGGTCGATACAGCAAAAAAAGTCCTCAGAACCGGTGAATTGGGCGATGGAAAAATTTTTGTCTATCCGCTTGAGAATGCTGTTCGCATCCGGACTGGCGAGGAAGGCTGCATGGCTATTATAGACCCGCAGGATCATAAAACTAACTTTACGAAATAGTCTGGTAATCCAACTTTTTTTGTGTTATACTTTTAGTGTTCGAAAATGGAATATACATTGTGGCAACGTAGCCGCTGTTAGAAAAGCATTCGCTTTGCGATGTTTTTTAATGGCGGTTATTTTTTTTATCGGAAAAATGCTTGTTGCTGCAGAACGCATGAATATGGAGGTAGAAGTAGGAATGGAAACATCAGTTAGTTCAATTGCCATAGGGTTGGACACCGTTTGGGTACTATTATGCGCCGCGTTGGTATTTTTCATGGAAGCCGGATTTGCTGCGTTGGAAGCTGGATTTATCCATAGCCGTAATTCGTTGAATATTATTATGAAAGTTTTCATGGATTGCACTGTCGGTATCATTGGCTATTTTGTACTCGGTTTTGCCATCATGTATGGCGTTGATAAAGCTGGTTTGATTGGATTTTCCGGGATTGGACTTTCCGGTGATTTTTCTGGCATTGGTTTAAAAATTCCATTATATGCCTTCTGGCTGTTCCAGGCTGCTTTCGCGATTGCAATGGCGACGATTGTTTCCGGTGCAGTTGCTGAACGGATGAAATTTGCTCCATATATCGTATTTTCTTTTGTGGCCACGGTCATTATTTATCCAATCGCGGGACATTGGGTGTGGAATAGCGGCGGTTGGCTCAACCAGATGGGGATGCTTGATTTCGCCGGCTCGGCCGTAGTTCATTCATTAGGCGGTTGGGCTGCGTTAGCTGCCGTTCTGGTGCTTGGGCCAAGGAATAACCGGTTTCTTAAAGATGGTTCTGTTACTGTTATGCCGGGACATAACTTGCCGCTGGCTGCGTTGGGCGCCTTTATCCTCTGGTTTGGCTGGTTTGGTTTTAACCCAGGCAGTACTTTATCCGGAATGGATCTAAATATCGCTAAAATTGCTGTGAACACGAATTTGTCGGCTGCGGCAGGCGGTACGATGGCCACGTTGTTTACGTTGGCAAAATTTGGCAAGGCAGATCCCAGTATGGCGATCAATGGCGTTTTGGGCGGCCTGGTTGCGATTACCGCAAGCTGTGCCTATGTCGAGCCGATTAGTTCACTGCTGATTGGTGCTGTTGCCGGCGTTTTCATTGTTCTGGCGGTACCTTTCTTTGATTCGCTTCGTGCTGACGATCCCGTAGGCGCGATCGCTGTGCATGGTGTTTGCGGTACGTTTGGTACGGTTGCTGTCGGAATTTTCGCCGAACAAGGCGGTCTTTTGTATGGCGGCGGTTTTCATTTGCTGGGAGTGCAAATATTGGGCGTAGCAGCAATTTCCCTTTGGGGCTTTGGATCCACCTATGTTGTATTCAGTGCATTGAAGAAAACGGTTGGGATCAGGGTAACCAAGGAAGACGAAGTTCTTGGACTGGATTTGAGTGAACATGGTATTGCGTCATACAATGAATTGGAACATTCGGCATTGGGAGGATACATGCAGCATCTCCCGCTGCAACGCAATCCAATATTAGTTGAAAAGGAAGATGTCACAATCGCTTGATGTTGGTTAGACTGGCTTCACTAATCTCGTGATGATCTGTATGATGATAAAACAAGGGAAACTTCCCTTGTTTTATTTTTTATCTGGGAGGAAGGTCTTGCGTAAAGTGGAATTATGTATAACAAGTGCAATGATCTCAAGAAAAAGTTCGTTCCAATGCCAAAAATTTTTTTGATTGACACAATCATGTCACAATCATGCGGTATAATTTGATAATATAGTGAACGTATCTGTAATACTATGAAATACCGAAATTAGGAGGATTATTATGAATATGTACAAGCGCTGCCTCTCGGTGCTCGTCCCGGCTGTTATGCTGTTATCGTTTCATTCCGCTGTATCAGCCGCTGATGTTGAGCTGACGCTGAATGAGAGCATCTCGCTGGCCTTGCAGAATAACTATGATATCAAGTATGCCAAATCCGCCAGGGAAAAAGCATACTGGTCGTTAAAGGAAACAGAGAACAACCGGGGGATATCCATTGATTACGCCCACTCCGGCAGGCGGTTTGATTCTTCCGCCGCTTCGAGCGATGCAAACGGAACTTCCTATGATAACCAGGTATCGCTTAGTTTGCCTGTCTATACGGGCGGCAGCCTGGAAAATAAAATCGAGCAGGCAAAACTGAATTTAAACGTAGCTGATCTTGAAATTGAGGCGGCCCGGCAGCAGCTTAAATTGACAGTGGTCAATGCGTATCTTACCGTATTGGAATACCAGAACCAGGTCAGGGTTAATCAGGATACAGCCAGCAACTATGAAGAGCATCTGAAGTTGGTGCGGGCGAAATATGATTTGGGCGTTGTTGCGAAGACGGATGTTTTATCCAGCCAGGTTGACCTTGCGAAAGCGCAGGACAGCCTAATTGTGGCTGAAAATAACTATCAAAATGCGGTAGCCAGTTTAAATAACACCATTGGATTGCCCCATGATACGAAATTAAGGCTAAAATATGAAATTGCTTACCAAAAATATCCGTTAACATTGGAAGAATGTATTCAATACGCTGGAATTCACCGCCCGGAAATCGCTCAAAATGAAGCCAGGGTTGCCAGCGCGCAGTACGGAGTGAAAATTGCCAACAGCGGCAAATTGCCAACCGTTGCCTTGAGTGCATCAGAAGGATGGAGCGATGATCAGTTACCGGGCTTAAAAAATAATAATTGGACGGTAAAACTCACCACGTCGTTGAATTTATTTGACTCTGGCGTAACAAAGTCCCAAATTAAGCAAGCCAAGCACAATGTGGATATGGTTTCGGATCAAGCCGGACAAGAACGGGATTCCATTTTTTTGAGCGTGCGCCAGTACTATCTGAGCATGGTTGAAGCCGAAAAACGAATTGATACCAATAAGGTATCGGTGGAGCGGGCGGAAGAAAATTTGATGATCCAAAAAGCGCGTTATGAAGTCGGAGTCGGGACAAATCTTGATCTTCGTGATGCGGTGGTGTCGCTTGATACGGCCAAAAAAGATTATATCCAGTCTTTGTACGATTTTACGACCAGCAAAGCAAAGTTGGAACAGGCAATGGGCTTGCCGGTACAGTAAATCTGAGGTAAAACAGGAGTGAAAACATGAGTCGGATTGTGTTTATGTCTACGCACAGGGATCTATCCAAGCTTGTCTTGAGGGTGGCGGAAGAGACTGGCATAAAAGTGGAAGTTTATGAAGGCTGGCTCGAAGAGGCTGGTCGAATTCTTGAACAGCTTGGCGGCGAAGAAGTGGATGTTGTCATCAGCCGCGGCGGAACCGCAAGATATCTTGAAAAAAATTGCGATATTCCGGTTATTTATGTGGATACATCCACGTTTGACATTATTGAATGCTGTTATGAAGCACGAAAATATAGCAGCAATATTGCGATTACTACTTTTGGCAAACCGTACGTTGGGTTGCCGTTAATAGAAAAAGTAATGAATATATCCATCACCGAAGTGATCTTTGAAACACTCGCACAGTTGGAGGAACGGATCCGAGCCTTTGCTGAATTTGGGAATTATTGTATTGTTGGCGGCGGGCCGGCTGTTAGTGTTGCGAAAAAATATCGTTTGCCGAATGTGTTTTTAACGACCAGTAGAGAAACCATTCAAGATGCTCTGGTTCGTGCAGCGGAATTAGCCCGCTTGAGAAGGGAAGAACGGTACAAGGCATGTCGGCTGCAAGCGATTATTAATAATATTTACGATGGCATTGTTGCGGTTGATGAAGAAGGAAAAGTGGATATGATTAACCCGTCTGCAGAACGGATTTTGCGGATCAAAGCGGCCGATATTCTAGGTCGGGATGTAAGGGAGAGTGTGCCCAATACCCGTCTGGACGAAGTGATAAAGTCAGGTGAAGCGGAAATCGGCGACATCCAATCAGTCGGTGACGTGCAAATTTTTTCCAACCGGATTCCAATTAAAGATAATCAGCATTGTCTTGGTGCGGTAGCGACTTTTCAGGAAGTATCGCGCGTGATTCAGGCTGAACAGCAGGTGCGCAGTAAACTAACGAAAAATCAATTCATTGCCCGGTTTTCTTTTGCCGATATTATTGGAGAATCTGCAGCGATGATCAGAACAAAAAAACTGGCCAATAATTTTGCCAAGTCGGATCTTACCGTATTGATTTATGGACAATCGGGGACCGGAAAAGAAATGTTTGCGCAAAGTATCCATAATGCCAGCAGCCGGTCGGCGCAACCATTCGTTGCGGTCAACTGCGGCGCGTTGCCGCCCAGTTTGTTGGAGAGCGAACTTTTCGGATATGATGAAGGAGCATTTACCGGCGCGCGCAAAAAAGGGAAACAGGGATTATTTGAAATGGCTCATGGCGGAACGATTTTCCTGGATGAAATTGAAGCTTTGCCGATTGAAATGCAAGGACGGTTTTTGCGGGTATTGCAGGAACGGGAGGTATTGCGGGTTGGCGGCGACACAATTATACCGGTTAATATCCGTGTCATTGCCGCAACGAACCAGTTCCCCACTGAACTTTTACAGCAACATAAAATTCGTGCGGATCTTTTTTATCGACTGAATGTGCTTTATCTGGAAATCATCCCGTTAGCGGAACGCAGGGAAGATATTCCTCTTCTTTGTGAACATTTTCTTCCGATGGGTGAAAGAAAAAAAATTAAGAGTTTATTGGATGAGATATTGTCTCACCTAATAAGATATTCTTGGCCGGGCAATGTCCGCGAACTTAGCAACATTGTTCAAAGATTGACCTTTTTTGCCGATTTTTTTGAACCGCCTCTCAATGCTCATGATATTCTCAGGGTGGTTTCCCCGCAAATACTAAATGCTCTTGAAGAACAGGAAGACTCTGAAAAAGAAACGAATTTAAAGGGCAACTTAAAAGAAGTGGAAGATAAACTCATTTTAAAAACACTGGAAGAACAAGGTACGATCGAAAAAACAGCGCTCCATTTGGGGGTTGGACGTTCAACTTTATGCCGGAAGCTAAAAGAAATACGCAGCAGAAGTCTTACAAACGAGAAAGAACAGTCTCTTTATTGAGACTGTTCTTTCTCGTTTGTATTGGAAAAAGCCTTTATTTCCGCACTATTTGATGTTGGCATGGATTTTGCTATATATAAGTGCAGAAACCAAAATGGATTAAAAAATAGTCGAGGTGAGTAATCAAAGTGGAAGAAACAAAAATCGTTTGGCCTGCTGAGGTGGAAATTGTAGAAGTTGGGCCGCGGGACGGTTTGCAAAACCTGCCCGATTATGTGCCGGCGGAAACAAAAATCGAACTGATCAAACGTCTGGCAGGTGCTGGGACAAAAATCATGGAGGTAACTTCGTTTGTTCATCCGAAGGCAGTGCCCCAGATGGCGGATGCGGTAAAAGTGGCTGAATTTGCTGTGCAAAATGCCGATCAGTTAGGCTTTAAGCCGTTGGCGCTGGTTCCCAACCTGAAGGGAGCTCAAACTGCCTATGCTACGGGATTGCGGGAAGTCAACTATGTCATATCGGTTAGCGCAGCGCATAATAAGGCGAACATTAACCGGACGATTGAGGCTTCGCTGGAGGAACTGGAGAACATTATTGTGGCGCTGCCTGAGTTGAAAATTAATCTGAGCATGGCGACTGCATTCGGTTGTCCTTTTACCGGTGAAGTCCCAACAGAGGACATCTTGCGATTGACGCAAAGCGCAATTGACAGAGGCGTCACAACAATTACCCTTGCGGACACGATTGGCGTAGCTAATCCGGTCCAGACGCTGGGCGTAATTCGCGCCGTACAGCAAGCCTATCCTGATATCTCCATTGGCATTCATATTCATGACACCCATGGAGCAGGTCTTGCCAATACGCTTATGGCGATGTCACTAGGGATCACCCGCGTGGAAAGCGCCGTCGGCGGTTTGGGAGGTTGTCCGTTTGCACCCGGAGCAGCCGGCAATATGGCAACGGAAGATTTAAATAACGTATTGCTGCGGATGGGGATCCGAACGGGTATTGATCCGGTTCGTTATCAGGAAAGCGTTTCTTTCGTGCAAGAACATATTCAGGCATCCTTATTAAGCCATCTTTCACGTGCCCGGTCTTATCAGGAGTTTTCATTCTATACGAATTCGTAACAATCAGTCTATAATGTAAGGAGGATTTTATTATGTCGAATGCGCTCAATTCCCTGCCGGAAGATACTGCAAAAGTGTCTGAGGAGAAGAAAAATATGAATTCAAGTAAAAGAACAAAATATCGTTGGGTTGTCATGGCTCTTTTGTTTATTCTCTATACGGTTGCCAATGCGGACCGGGCCAATATCGGTTTTGCACTGCCTTATTTAAGAAAAGAATTTGCCATGTCGAATACAGAAGCCGGAGCCATTATAAGTCTATTTTTTGTCGCGTATGCAGCCATGCAGATTCCCTCTGGGTTCTTGGTGAAAAAATTTGGCGTACGCAAAATGTTTACCATTGGAATGGTGTTCACTTCTCTGTTTACAGGGTTTATTGGAACCGCAACTTCGGCACTTCAGCTTAAGGTACTACGATTAGCGGTTGGAGCTGCGGAAGCGCCGGTTGCAATCGCTTGTACGGCAACAATTAATAACTGGTTTCCGCCGAAAGAAAAAGGAACTGCATCGGGAATTTTTTTAGCAGGATCAAAACTGGGGCCATTGATTGTTCCACCGCTCTGTGCATGGATTATTATGACTTGGGGTTGGCGGGAAATTTTCTACGCGTTCATGATTCCGGGAATCATTTTGTCCGTGGTCTGGTTCTTTCTGGTAACCAATAAGCCCGCCGAAAGCCGGTTTGTTTCTACGGCGGAGGCTGAATATATTGCCGATAAAACAGCTGCAAAAGGACAAAAGACGGAAAAACCCAAACGGGAATACAAATTATGGTGGCTAGACCGGCTTGTTCGCGCGAAAAAAGTTGAGCCGTTGGCGAATTCGGGCCAAGTATTTAAATCATGGGATATTTTTGGGGCAGCCTTTGGTTATTTCTTTATGGTCGGCATTGTGAGCGTACTTATGTCCTGGCTGCCAACTTATCTTGTTACAGTAAAGCATTTTGCCATTATGAAGACGGCGTTTGTTGCCTCAGCGCCATTTGCCGGCACGGTGGCGGGCAATTTTGTTGGCGGTTGGTTTTCTGACAATATATTAAATAAGCGCCGTAAACCACTGATGCTGGTTACTGCATTTTCAACTACGATTATGATGTACTCATTAATTAATGCGCCGGCTGATCCGGTTCTACTGGGCTTGCTGTTGTTTGCTACTGGATTTTTGCTTGCATTGGGCTATTCTGCTTTCATGGCGTATCCAATGGGGAGAACAACCAGCGAAACCTATCCAATTGCATTTTCGATTGTGAATACAGGGGGGCAGTTGGGTGGAGCGAGTGCACCATTGATTGTGGGAATGCTGTTGGATAAATTTAGCTGGGATGCGGTATTTACGGCATTGGCAATAGGGTCGTTCTTGTGCCTGGCAGTGGTCTTGACTATCGTGGAACCGGTTGATGATCCTTTGCAACGGCCGAATTCTTAACAGTAAATTTTGTACTTAAGCTATAAATCGGCTATAAAAACATATATCACAGTAGATGGTAGTCATATTTGCAAATTAAATTACAGATAAGAGTGATGCACACGGCGCGATTATCTGTAAACTGCTTTTTCGAATTTTAGGAGGAAAGAGAAATGATGGGAAATACAGTTAATGCAGGAGCTATGCAAGGAATCGTTGTACTGGATCTGACAAGAGTATTGGCAGGACCATATGGCACGATGATATTCGCAGACATGGGGGCGGATGTCATCAAAATTGAACAGCCGGTAACCGGGGACGATACCCGTTTGTTTGGGCCGTATCAAAATGGTGAGAGCGTATATTATATTACTAACAACCGCAATAAGAAAGGGATTACTTTAAATCTAAAATCGCCCAAAGGGAAAGAAGTATTTAAAGAAATGGTCAAAAAAGCGGATGTTGTCGTGGAAAATTATCGTCCGGGAACTATGGAAAAATTAGGTCTTGGTTATGATGTCTTAAAGGAGATCAATCCCAAAATTATCTACGGGTCCATTTCCGGTTTTGGCCATTACGGCCGCTATAAGGAACGGCCGGGCTATGATATCATTGCGCAGGCCATGAGCGGATTAATGAGCACGACTGGTTGGCCAAGCACAGGTCCGACAAGGACGGGTACGGCTTTGGGCGACGTATTGGCGGGATTATGGATGGCCATTGGCGTGCTCGGAGCTTTGCAAGGCCGAAACGTGACCGGCGAAGGGCAAAAAGTAGATATCGCTTTAGTGGACTCTGCCGTATCCGCCATGGGCAATATCAATATGATTTATTTGGCAGAAAGCCGTCTGCCTGAACGGATTGGCAACCGTTATGAGGCTGCTTACCCCTATGATTCTTTTGACTGCAGCGACATTGCCTGTGTTATTGGTGCAGGAAATAACAAACTTTGGAAAACTCTGTGTGGTCTTATGGGGAGAGAAGATTTAGCGGAAATGGATAAATACCGCAACTCTCCGGACCGTACGAAACATTATCAAGAATTAAAACCAATCGTTGAACAATGGACAAAGACCAAAACAGCCGCTGACGTTGTTGAAACTTGTTTGGCAGCGGGTGTTCCGGCAGCGCCAATCTATGATGTTTCGCAGGTGAGCTCTGATCCGCATATCGCCAAGGACCGGGAGATGTTCATCGAACAGGATCATCCGAAGGCCGGAAAAGTCATTGTAACCGGTTCGCCTTTAAAACTGTCAGGCACACCGGTAACGATGAGAACGGTAGCTCCGTCCTTGGGACAGGATAATGTCGAAGTCTTTACCAGTTTGTTAGGGATGAGTGAGCAACAGATTTCAGAACTCAAAGATGCCGGCGTAATTTAACGAGTGATTCATTGGGCAAACAAGCCTCCTGTCATAGGAAAACTATGATAGGAGGCTTGTTTGCAAAGGAAAACAGTCTGGATAAAGGATCGTCGATTATGAGATCATAATCGGCGGATACGCAGATTTAAGAAGGGAATACCACATGTAAGAGCGAAAGTATTATCCGAATAAAACGGTACAATTTTCGTTGGAACAATAAGGGAGAAAGCAATGTTTTTTACGGGTCTTCTGAATAATATTACGTTGATGCTGGCACTGTGTTTTTTTTATCGATTGATCGTGCGCCGCTGGAGTGTTGAAACCTTAACAGGAACGATCTTTACAGGCCTTGTTTTTGGTGGAGTGGCGATCATTGGTATGCTTTATCCGGTAGAATATTCGACAGGACTCATTTTTGACGGACGCACGATCCTGTTAAGCGTTCTCGGCTTATACGGAGGTCCAATGCCGACGGCCATTGCGGTTGCCATGACGGGCGTTCTCCGGATATGGCAAGGGGGAGTCGGCCTGTGGACGGGACTTGCAACAATTGTTTCATCAGCTCTTATTGGTGTTCTTTACGGTCGTATGCGTGTGCGGCGTCCATGGATAATGGACTCAATTTATTTGTATCTTTTTGGTGTTGTGGTTCATGTGGTAATGCTTCTTTGTATGCTTTTATTACCTGATGATATGCAATGGCTGGTGTTGGGTGAGATTGCGGCGCCGATCCTGATCATTTATCCGGGCGCGACGATGTTATACGGATTGCTGATGGTTCAATTGGAAGAAAAAGAAAAAGCAAGTATTGCTTTACGCGAAAATGAAGCGCAACTGAAGGCGATGTTTGATCATTCATTTTTATTTATCGCGCTGCTGGCGCCAGATGGCAGAGTACAGCACGTCAATAGGCCGGCATTGGTTTTTATTGGACGGCAAGAAGAGACTGTGATCGGGGTATTTTTTGGGGAAACACCTTGGTGGTCTGGCCGGAAAGCAGAACAAGACACCATTCATCGTGCGATACAAAGAGCGGCAATGGGACAATCAACTCGTCAGGAAGTTAGCTGCATGACCAATCAGCAGGACGAACGTATCCTTGATCTGTTTATTAAACCGGTTTTTGATGCTCAAAATCGCGTGATTTTTGTTGTTGCGGAAGGCTGGGATATCAGTGACCGTAAGAAGTTGGAAAAACAGCTGCAGCAGAAAACAAGAGAAATACATGATACCGCCTATTATGATGTATTGACTGGTCTGCCTAACCGCGCCCATCTGAATCAAAAATTGCAGAAGGTGATGGCCGAGGCTCGTCATGGCAAAGGTTCTGGGAGCATTCTGTTCATTGATTTGGATGATCTGAAAATGGTGAATGATGCGTTTGGCCATTCTGTTGGGGACCAAATGATTATTAAGGCTGGCCAAGATATCATAGCTGCAGCCGGAAATCAAGCTTTCGTATCAAGAATCAGCGGCGACGAATTTATTGTTATTTTGCTCGGAGAGAATGACCGCACTCGGGTTGCTCATATCGCAAACTGCATTATCGACGTAATATGTAAAGAACCTTTAAGCGGGGCGAATATCAATATTTCAGCCAGTGCCGGGGTGGCTATTTATCCTGATGATGGAGATACTGACGAAGATATCTTAAAGCATGCGGATAATGCATTGTATGTTGCAAAGCGGTCAGGGAAAAATTGTTCATTCTTTTATGAAAAAAGCATGCAAATGCAAGCTTATGAAAAAATGATGTTGATCAATAGCCTGAGAAACGCGCTGAATCGTAGAGAACTTGTACTGCATTATCAACCGCAGGTAACCGCTGCTGGCAGGATCGTTGTCGGATTTGAGGCATTGCTGCGCTGGAACAGCCCGGAGCACGGGTCTGTATTGCCCAGTTTGTTTATTCCGCTGGCGGAAGAAAGTGGTCTTATCCGGCCAATTGGGCAATGGGTATTCCGGGAAGCCTGTGTGTTTGCGCGTCGCTTATCTGATATGGGCAGGGGAGATATTCGCATTGCGGTTAACGTATCGCCACGGCAACTGGCAGATCCTGATTTTATCAATATTGTCAGGACTATTTTGGCGGATGTGGATATTAAACCGTGCCAACTCGAACTCGAAATTACAGAAAGTGTTCTCCTTGTGTCCATTGATGATACAATACAGAAATTGAATGAACTGCAGTCCATGGGGCTGCGTCTTTCGTTGGATGATTTTGGGACAGGTTATTCCTCGTTGACCTATCTGCAGCGTCTTCCGGTGAATACCATGAAAATCGATAAGACGTTTATTGATATGATTATGGCAGATGAAGTTCAACCGGCAATTATTGCCTCTATTATTGATATGGCACATGTTTTGAAAATGAGCGTGGTAGCGGAAGGTGTGGAAAAGGAAAGACAATACAATTATCTGGTTCAAAATCAGTGTGATGTGATTCAAGGGTACTTTATCGGCCGGCCGGTTTCAGGGGAAGAGGCGATCCAATTCCTGATTAACATGGACCAGGAAGAACGGGCAGCTGGGTAGCAAACTATTTAATATCGATAATATTTATTATGAATATTGACAAAATTTATATAGATATGCTATTATCATTCTAAATTGAATAGAAACTCTTATCCAGAGTGGTCGAGGGACTGGCCCGATGACACCCGGCAACCGGCTTAACAGCGAGGTGCTAAATCCAGCAGGAAGAATCCTGGCAGATGAGAGGAAGTGAGCACAAGTATGGCGCCCTCTTTCATTTGACGAAAGAGGGCTTTTTGTATTTCCATGTTGAAAAAACAAGCATTTTGATGCATCTAAAGGAAAAAAACAATGCTGCGCAGTATAATTGATTCGGGATGAGTAACCAAAAAATAAGATCGACAATGCAGGGCGTCAAATAATCGTTTGCAGGAGGTTTTTATCATGACGAAAATAGCTGGAAATTTAACGGAATTGATTGGCAATACACCCTTGCTGGAATTAGGCAATTATAGCCGCAACCGGAAATTGGGAACCAATCTAATTGTCAAACTGGAATACTTCAATCCGCTGGGCAGCGTAAAAGACCGGGTCGGATATGCCATGATCAAAGCTGCCGAAGAGAAAGGACTTGTAGATAAAGAAACGCTGATTATTGAACCGACCAGCGGAAATACCGGCGTAGGCCTGGCATTCGTATCCGCTGCCCGGGGCTATAAACTGATTTTGACGATGCCGGACACGATGAGCATGGAGCGGCGCAATTTATTGAAAGCGTTGGGAGCTCAATTGGTGCTTACCCCAGGGGCAGAAGGCATGAAAGGGGCTATAGCCAAAGCGGAGGAACTGGCTGCGCAGGCGCCCAAAGCGTTTATTCCACAGCAATTTAAAAACCCGGCGAATCCGGCTATTCACCGCCAAACGACCGCGCCGGAAATTTGGCGGGATACGGACGGGAAAATCGACATATTTGTATCTGCTGTAGGTACCGGCGGAACCATTACCGGCGTTGCCCAATTTCTCAAAGAAAAGAACCCGGCAGTGCATATTGTTGCCGTGGAACCGTTTGATTCACCGGTCTTATCGGGCGGCAAGCCTGGTCCGCACAAGATCCAGGGAATTGGCGCAGGTTTTGTGCCGGATGTGTTGGATGTCAGTTTAATTGATGAAATCATACCGGTTCATAATGAAGATGCTTATTCCGTTTCGCGGGCCTTGTCGAAAGAAGAAGGATTGCTGGTGGGCATATCCAGCGGAGCAGCTTTGTTTGCAGCCACTCAACTGGCAAAACGGCCGGAAAACAAAGGGAAAGTCATCGTGACTTTGCTGCCTGATACGGGAGAACGTTATTTATCAACCGATCTTTTTCAAATGGATTAAAAATCTTCGGTTAAATCACGAGTATCATAGAAGGGGGAAGTGACAAATGGGAATACCGGAAAATTTGCGTTTTGATACATTGGCAGTTCATGCCGGGCAGGAAGTGGATCCGACAACCGGATCGAGGACGGTGCCGATTTACCAAACGACTGCTTATGTTTTTGATGACAGCGACCATGCTGCAGACCTGTTCGCTTTAAAAGAATCAGGCAATATTTATACCCGGATTATGAATCCAACGACCGATGTGCTGGAGAAACGGATCGCCGCACTGGAGGGCGGCGTAGGTGCGCTGGCTTTTTCTTCCGGGCATGCAGCGATCAGCGCAGCGATTTTTAATATTGCCGGAGCCGGGGATGAAATTGTCAGTTCTTCGACCTTGTACGGCGGAACTTACAATATGTTTGCGTATACCTTGCCGAAACTGGGGATTCATACGACCTTTGTGGATGCCAGCGACCCGGAAAACTTCGCAAAAGCCATTACGCCGAAAACCAAAGCGTTGTATGCAGAAATTATTGGCAATCCGAAAATTGATGTTTTGGATATTGAGAAAGTTGCGGTTGTAGCTCACAGTCATGGTCTTCCGCTGATTGTTGACAGCACCTTTGCCACCCCGTATTTGTGCCGGCCGTTTGAACACGGAGCGGATATTGTCATCCATTCCGCGACCAAATTTATCGGCGGTCATGGAACTTCCATGGGCGGATTAGTGGTTGACGGCGGCAAATTTGACTGGGGCAACGGAAAATACCCCTCCTTAAGCGAACCGGATCCCAGTTATCATGACATCCGCTATACGGAAGCATTTGGCCCCGTTGCCTTTATATTGCGCCTGCGTGTGCAGGTTTTGCGAGACTTTGGAGCTTGCCTGAGTCCGTTTAACAGTTTCTTGTTCCTGCAGGGCTTGGAGACGCTTCACTTGCGGATGCAGCGTCATAGTGAGAATGGATTGGCGATTGCCAAATTCCTTGAAGCGCATGAACAAGTTTCCTGGGTAAGTTACCCTGGCTTGGAGAGTCATCCGAACCACGACCTGGCCAAAAAGTATTTGCCGAAGGGCGCAGGAGCGATCTTCACCTTCGGTATCAAAGGCGGTCGTGCCGCCGGCAAAAAGTTCATTGATGGATTAAATTTGTTCTCTCTATTGGCCAACGTTGGCGACGCCAAATCCTTGGTTATTCATCCGGCCAGCACGACCCACTCGCAATTAGCCCCGGAACAGCTTGCGAAAGCCGGGGTCAGTGAAGACATGATTCGCCTGTCTCTGGGGCTGGAAGACGCGGCCGATCTGATTGAAGATCTAAAACGCGGTTTCCGGGCGGCTAATTTCTAAAAATTTCTTTAACATTTGCCTGAATTGTGATAGAATGCAATTGTTAATTGAATACTAGGCTGGGGGTGCAAATATGCTGAGAGGATTTTTATCCAACCCTTGAACCTGATGTGGTTAATACCACCGTAGGGAAGCTCGCTGATGATTAGGAAAGGCTTGCCCGCAGTTGGGCAGGCCTCTTTTGTTTGAAACAAGAATTTACTTGCGGCGTTCTCAAATAGGGAGAACGGAAACGAAAGGATGGAGAATACCATGTACACGACACAAATGGATGCGGCCAAAAAAGGCATCATTACCGAAGAAATGCGGATTGTCGCCGGCAAAGAAAAGATGGATGTAGAAAAATTACGCGCGTTAATGGCAGAAGGAAAGATTGTCATTCCGGCAAACAAAAACCATAAGACGCTGAATCCGGAAGGCGTTGGTCAGGGACTGCGCACCAAAATCAACGTCAATTTGGGAGTATCCAGGGATAGCTTTGATGTTGATTTGGAACTGCAGAAAGCGGCAAAAGCCATTGAACTGAAAGCCGAAGCGATCATGGATCTGAGCTGTTATGGGAAGACCCAGGAGTTTCGCTCTAAACTGCTTTCCTTGTCAACTGCTATGATCGGTACCGTTCCGATGTATGATGCGATCGGCATGTTGGATAAAAGCCTGAAAAGCATTACCGTGGATGAGTTTTTTTCCGTAGTTGAACGTCATGCCCAAGACGGCGTCGATTTTATGACCATCCATTGCGGAATGAATTTGGCTACCGCCCAGCGGATAAAAAATAACAAGCGGCTGACGAACATCGTTTCCCGAGGCGGGTCGATATTATTTGCCTGGATGGAAATTAACAAGCAAGAGAACCCTTTTTATGCTTACTATGACCGGCTTCTTGATATTTGCGAAAAGTATGATGTCACGCTCAGCCTCGGAGATGCCTGCCGTCCCGGGTCGATAAACGACTCAACCGACGCATCCCAGATTGAAGAATTGATCACTCTCGGTGAATTGACGAAACGGGCTTGGGCGAGAAATGTCCAGGTGATGATTGAAGGACCTGGTCATATGGCGTTGAATGAAATTGCCGCTAATATGCTGCTGGAGAAAAAATTGTGTCATGGAGCGCCTTTCTATGTTCTCGGACCATTGGTTACGGATGTTGCTCCTGGCTATGATCATATTACGAGCGCTATAGGCGGCGCGATCGCGGCGGCAAACGGCGCCGATTTCTTATGCTACGTCACGCCGGCGGAACATCTTCGTTTGCCGGACCTTGATGATATGAAAGAAGGAATCATCGCTTCCCGGATTGCGGCGCATGCTGCGGATATTGCCAAAGGACTCCCCGGCGCGCGTGAGTGGGACAATCAGATGAGTGCTGCCCGGGCGGAAGTAGACTTCCCGCGAATGATCGAGTTGGCGATTGATCCGGAAAAAGCCCAACGCTACCGGGCGTCTTCCAAACCTGCGGCAGAAGATACCTGTACGATGTGCGGCGAAATGTGCCCGATGAAAAACATGAAAAAACTTTTGAATGGCGAAGACTTGAAGTTGTAGTCGAGAGCATGGCAGGAACCGCAGAATATTCTGCGGTTCTTTTTTGCCTTCCTTGTCCGCCGCCCATACCTTGTTCACGTTGACCAGGTATGGGCGGCATGATAAAATGAACTAAATGCTTTAAATTTTTTCACAAATAGTTATTCCTAAGTAATAATAAGATATATATGTAGATGGGGTGGAACAATTCTGTGATCAGCGTTACTAAATTGTTGTTTTCAACGGAATATTTCGGTGACAGCCTGCGCTATAGCCAGGATTCGAAAAACGCCCGCCATGGGGTTAGGGTTGGCGCAGGACCTGTTGTTGTCTGGAACTCGACAAGGACGTGCAACTTGCGTTGCCGCCATTGCTATATGGATTCGGATGCACAGCAGTACCAAGGAGAATTAACGACCGAAGAAGCGAAACGGTTCATTGATGATTTGGCGGACTTTCGGGTTCCCGTTTTGCTGTTTTCCGGTGGGGAACCTTTGATCCGCAAGGATTTTTTTGAATTGGCAGCGTATGCATCTGATAAAGGGATCCGGCCTACTTTGTCCACGAATGGCACTTTGATCACACCGGAAACAGCTCGCCGCATCAAAGAGATCGGTGTAGGTTATGTGGGTATTTCATTGGACGGCCTGCGGGAAGTAAACGATCAGTTTCGTGGTAAGGAGGGCGCTTTTCAAGCGGCCATGGAAGGAATTCAAAATTGTGTGGCGGTAGGACAGCGCGTAGGATTGCGCTTTACAATCAACCGGCATAATCTGCAGGAACTGGATCATATTTTTGATTTTATTGAGGACGAAAATATCGATCGAGTTTGCTTTTATCATTTGGTGTATTCCGGCCGCGGTAATCAGATGATGGATGAAGACGTAACGATTGCCGAATCGCGGCAGGCGATGGACATTATTATCCGTCGAACCCGGGACTTCGAAGAACGCGGCTTAACAAAGGAAATTCTTACTGTCGATAACCATTGTGACGGAGTATATTTGTACCTCAAGGCGCTGCAGGAAAAAAATCTTGAGCTGGCTGCGAGAATCAAATCGCTCATTTCCTTAAACGGCGGCAACCGCTCCGGAATTGCCTTTGCGGAAGTCGATCCACTCGGGTTCGTTCATCCTGACCAATTTACCCAGCACCATTCCTTTGGCAACGTGCGGGAACGCAGGTTCAAAGATATTTGGACAGATGTGAGCAATCCGGTTCTTGCAGGGCTGAAAGATCGCAAACCATTGCTGAAAGGCCGCTGTGCCGCCTGCCAATATCTTGAGCAATGCAACGGCAACTTCCGTACCCGGGCGGAGGCGATGACCGGTGATTTTTGGGAATCAGATCCGGCCTGCTATCTTACGGATGAGGAAATCGGCATCGCTTAGATCCGTTCAACAAACCATATTTCACCAATCATGAGCCCGGCTGAAAAAGCAGATAAGCTTCTCGGCGGTCTCATCATGAAGAGGAGAACTGCCAATGATTGTTTCCTGGAATACAACAAATGCCTGCAATATGTATTGTGATCATTGTTATCGGGATGCCGGCTGCAAAGCGGATGAAGAATTGAATACCGAAGAAGCAAAAACGTTATTGGGGCAGATAGCAAAAGCCGGATTTAAAATTATGATTTTCAGCGGCGGCGAACCGCTGACTCGTCCAGATATCGTGGAATTGGTGAGGCATGCAGCTTCGCTGGGCTTGCGGCCTGTATTCGGTACCAATGGAACCTTGATTACTCTGGATATTGCCAAAAAATTAAAGGAAGCCGGCGCTATGGGGATGGGGATTTCGTTGGATTCGCTGGATACCCGGAAGCATAATGAATTTCGTCGTTTTCCCGGCGCTTGGGAAGGGGCGGTACGGGGGATGCGCAATTGCCGCGAAGCCGGTCTGCCGTTTCAGATCCATACGACCGTTATGGATTGGAACGCTCAGGAAATTGAAAATATTACCGATTTTGCCGTGCAAGAGGGTGCGGTGGCGCATCACTTTTTCTTTTTGGTGCCTACAGGAAGAGCCGTTTCGATCGAAGCGGAATCGCTGAGGGCGCAGGCCTATGAGGATACATTGACCCGAATTATGAAAAAGCAGCAGCAAGTTTCGATTGAGCTGAAACCTACCTGTGCTCCGCAATTCATGCGCATTGCCAGGCAGATGGGCATGAAGATGCGGTTTGGCCGTGGTTGTCTGGCGGGGACTTCGTATTGCATTATCAGTCCTAAAGGGCAGGTCCAGCCTTGCGCCTATCTCAATATTCCTTTGGGTGATGTGCGGAAAACGCCCTTTGACGAAATCTGGCGCAGTAATGAAGTGCTGCAGACGTTGCGTACGCTGGACTATAAAGGCGGCTGCGGTACTTGCGAGTTTAAGCAGCTTTGCGGTGGCTGCAGAGCAAGAGCTGCCTATTATAATGACGGTGATTATATGGCGGAGGAGCCTTGGTGTTTGTACCATGACCGCAAAGGAAACTGATGTAAGTTGTCTGGAGAGATCAATTTACGGGGAGGATTCCTATGGAAGAGTTGCTTTTAGCCCGCTGGCAGTTTGCGATTACATCCACGTATCATTTTCTGCTTGTACCGCTTACGTTGGGATTATCCATCCTGGTGGCTATCATGGAAACGAAGTATGTACGGACTGGCGATGCGCTTTATAAGAAAATGGCCAAATTTTGGGGCAAACTGTTTTTGATCAACTTTTCCCTGGGTGTTGCAACCGGTCTGGTTCAGGAATTCCAGTTCGGCATGAATTGGTCGGAATACTCCCGGTTTATGGGAGATATTTTCGGCGTGCCTTTGGCGTTGGAAGCATTGACGGCCTTTTACTTGGAATCCGTCTTTATTGGTTTATGGATTTTTGGCTGGGAACGGCTGTCGCGAAAGATGCATGCCGTGACGATTTGGGTGGTCGCGGTCGGCGCCAATATATCCTCTTTGTGGATTTTAATTGCGAATTCGTTCATGCAGCAGCCGGTGGGTTATATTCTGCGCAATGACCGGGCGGAATTGAATGATTTTACAGCAGTGTTAACGAATTCTTACGTACTCAATCAATACCCCCATGTCCTTCTGGCCGGATTGGTTACAGGGGGGATCTTTGTCATGGCAATCAGCGCCTATCACCTGTTGCGCGGCAGCCAGGTGGATTTTTTTCGCCCTTCCTTCAAATACGGCTTGATTTGCGCTCTGGCCGCAAGTTTATTAGTAGCCGGCACGGGGCACCGTCAGGCGCAATTTGTCGCTGAGGCCCAGCCGATGAAGCTGGCGGCGATGGAGGCGTTGTGGGAAACGGCTAATCCGGCGCCGTTTGCGCTCGCGGCTGTGATTGATCAGCAAAAAGAAACCAATTCTGCCGAAATCGGCATACCGAATGGTTTGTCATTTTTGGTATATAACTCGTTTAGCGGTGAAGTAAAAGGGATCAAAGAAATTCAGGCGCAAAATGTCGAACGTTATGGGCCTGGTAATTATATTCCAGATGTGGTGCCGGTGTTCTGGAGTTTCCGGATTATGGTGGTTGCCGGCATGTGGTTGTTGCTGATTACAATGATCAGCGCCTATTTCCTGAAAAAAGGCCGGCTGGAGTCTTATCCTCTGGTTTTAAAAGCGGTTCTCTGGTCATTGCCGGTTCCCTATATTGCCAATTCAACCGGTTGGGCGGTGACGGAAATGGGACGGCAGCCCTGGATTGTTTTTGGCTTGCAGCGTGTTGACCAGGCAGTATCGCCGCTTGTGCCGGCGTCTGCCATATGGACCTCGCTGATTGGTTTTTCTGTGGTGTATGGCATCATTGCCGCCGCCGGTATTTACCTGTTTGCCAAGTTTGCCCGTCGCGGCCCGGAAGAAAAAGCTCCGGATGCGTCGGTCACACCTGTAAAGGGGGCGACGCTGTGGAACTGAACGTAGTTTGGTTTATTTTGCTGACAGTGCTGTTTGCCGGTTTTTTTCTTCTGGAAGGGTTTGACTATGGCGTGGGAATCCTGGTGCCATTCTTGGGGAAAAATGATTTGGAGCGGCGAATTTTGATCAATACGATCGGCCCGGTCTGGGAAGGCAATGAAGTGTGGATGATTACTGCAGGCGGTGCGATGTTTGCAGCGTTTCCACACGTCTACGCAACGCTCTTCAGCGGTTTTTACCTGGCCCTGCTTATGATGCTGATGGCATTGATTTTTCGGGGTGTGGCCGTTGAGTTTCGCAGTAAAGATGACCATTCTGTCTGGCGAAAAACATGGGATGGTTTGATTTGCGCAGGCAGTTTGCTGCCTGCCCTGTTATGGGGAGTTGCGGTAACCAATCTGATCCGGGGAGTGCCGATTAATGCCCAAATGCAGTATACCGGTACTTTTTTTGACTTGCTAAGCCCCTATACCCTGGTCGGCGGCCTTTCGTTTGTCTTGGTATTTATTTTTCATGGCGCTTTGTACATAGGACTTAAAACGGAGAAAGAAATTGCCGCTCGTGCACGTCAGACCGCTTTACGGGTTGGCGTGGCGACGGCTCTGGCTTGCCTTGGGTTGGTAGGCCTGACCTATACCAATACGGATTTATTTGGGACGTCAGGTGCAGGGGGCGCATTATGGCTGGCTGTAACCGCTTTTGTGATTTCCTATCTGTTGGTTGTCCGCGCGCGCATCGGCTGGGCGTTTGCGGCGAGCGGCATGTCGATTGTGCTGATCACGGTTTCTTTCTTCTGGGGGCTGTTTCCCCGTTTGATCGTATCCAGTTTGAATCCGGCCTGGAGTCTTACTGTGTATAATGCTTCGTCCAGTCAGTACACATTGAAACTGATGACAATCGCCGCTGCGGTTTTTGTGCCGGTAATCCTCATTTATCAAGGCTGGTCTTATTGGGTATTCCGGAAAAGGGTAACTGGCAAGAATCTTGAATATTGAGCCTCGTCGTTCCTAGCATCTTACCATTTTTGAACAGCCTTCCGTATTATTGATAATGAACAAAAAAAATGCAAATAATATTCCGTTAATACTTTGAGAAGTCTGTTGTGCAAACAACAGACTTCTCAAATACTCGGAGGATTCAATGAAGTCGATATCTTTGCACGGTGAAATTCGAAAAAATCTGCTCCCGGTTTGCTGTCTGATGATTATTGGCCTGGCAGGGGGACTGGTTGCAATCATCCAAGCGGATACTCTTGCCGGTATCATAGACGGAGCTTTTTTGGGCGGTTTGGATATCGAACAATTGACTTTTCCCATCATGATCCTATTGGCGTCTGCATTCGCCCGGGCGTTATTTCTTTGGCTGGGTGCAATAACCGGAAGCCGTCTGGCGGCGAAGGTCAAAACGGATCTGCGCCGGCGCCTTATGGAACGATTGTTTGCGCTTGGTCCGGCATACTCTGAACGGGAACATGCGGGGGAATTGCTTCGTACGCTGACGGATGGCGTTGAGAACCTCGATGACTATTTTGCAAAATATGTACCGCAGTTGGCGACGGCAATTTTAGTACCGCCGGTGATCCTGGCAGTCGCATTTTCTTTGGATTATGCTGCGGCGCTGATTATGCTGGTTACGGCCCCGTTGATTCCGGCGTTTATGGTTTTGATTGGACGCTGGGCGGCTCATTTGCATCGCCGGCAGTGGGCTGTGCTCAGCATGCTGGGAGGGCATTTTTTTGATGTTCTGAAAGGGTTAACTACGTTAAAGATCATGAATCGCAGCAAGGAACAAATCATTGTGATCTCCCGCATCAGCGAACAATTTCGCAGTTCGACCATGAGTGTTTTGAAGATCGCTTTTTTATCCGCCCTGGCGCTTGAACTGCTGTCGACGCTCAGTACTGCTCTGGTAGCAGTGGTTGTCGCCCTGAAGCTGCTTTACGGGGGGCTTACGTTCTATCAGGCGTTTTTTATTTTATTGCTGGCGCCGGAATATTATCTGCCGCTGCGAATGCTGGGAACGCATTTTCATGCGGGTTTGTCAGGCCGTATTGCGGCGGAACGAATTTTTGCCATCTTGGCAATGGATGGTCACCCGGTTGAGCAAAACAACAAGCAACCGCTTAAGCAAACGCAAGGCATCTCTCTTGCGTTTGAAAATGTTTGTTTTGCCTACCGGAAAGAGCAGCCGCAGGTTTTGCGATCGGTTTCTTTTCAGGTGGCGGCAGGAGAACGGATTGCTTTGGTCGGGCCCAGCGGGGCTGGAAAAAGCACAATCATTGATTTGCTGCTGGGCTTTATTTCGCCGGACAGCGGAACAATTCAGGTCAACGGACAGGAACTGCAAGACATAAAAAAAGACGATTGGCTGAACCATGTCGCCTATGTGCCCCAGTTTCCCCATTTGTTTCAGGGCACGGTCAGGGACAATATTCAGTTTGGCATATCCGGCGGCATTGAGGAAACTCAAACGGCCGCCCGCCAGGCTGGCGCTCACGAATTTATCAGTTGCTTGCCAGCCGGTTACGATACGTTGATTGGCGAAGGGGGAACCGGCTTAAGCGGCGGCGAGAAGCAGCGGATCGCCATTGCCCGGGCTTTTTACCGGCAAGCCTCTTTGTTGATCGTAGATGAAGCGACGACTGGCCTTGACCCTCATAATGAAGCCATTGTCAAGGAATCGCTTTTGCGGTTGATGAACGGCAAAACAGTCTTGATCATAGCGCACCGTCTGAGTACTGCCTGTCAGGCTGACCGGATTTTGGTGCTGGATCAAGGAAAAATTATTGAAAACGGCTGTCACCGGGAGCTTTATGAAAACCGGGGCTTATATTATCAGTTGGCTGCCGCTTACCGGGGGACTGTATGAGGAACTTTTGGCGATTGATGCGATTGATCGCGCCGGCATGGCTGCCGATGCTGGGCGCATGTTTATTAGCGCTGCTGACTATCGCGGGAAATGTTGGACTTATGGCAACAGCCGCGTATTTGATTTCGGCTGCTGCATTATACCCGCCGTTGAGCGCTTTGTCGCCTGCGATAGCGGGGGTGCGGTTTTTTGGACTTTTACGGGCGATGGCGCGTTATTTGGAACATCTCGTATCTCATGATGCTACGTTCCGTTTGCTTGCCCGGATCCGGATCGCAGTGTATTCCGCATTAGAGCCATTAGCCCCGGCTGTCCTGGCCGGATTCCGCCGGGGAGAACTGTTTAGCCGCGTCATGAGTGATATTGAAACATTACAGTATTTTTACCTGAAACTGCTTCTCCCCCCTGTTGTTGCTCTGTTGGTCCTGGGAGGAATGGCGGTATTTGCCGCCAGCTTCTCAACAGATTTGACGATCCTTTTATTTTGCAGCTTTGCCTCTGCCGGCATTATTCTGCCGTACTGCTTGTTTCGCGTCGGACAAAATCCAGTCCGAAATTTGTCGCGGTCCAAAGAAGAACTAACGGTCGTTTTGGCGGATCATTTGGCCGGCATGCGCGACTTGCTGTCTTTTAATGAAGCAAAACGGCAAATGAAGCGGGCGGCTGCCGCCGACGCGGAATATTCTCATTGGCGAATCCGTACAGGTGCTTATCATGCATGGGCACAAGCAGGGGGAAACCTGCTAATGCAGGGTACTGTTAGTGCTGCGCTCGTTCTGCTGATCCCTTTATTGCAAACCAGGCAGCTTGATGGAGTCGTTCTCGCGGCGCTGGCGCTGGCAATTCAGAGCAGCTTTGAAGCGGTACTGCCGCTGAGCACTTTCGGACTGTACCGGCAAGAAGCTTGCTCCGCCGCTTCCCGGCTTTTTGCCATCCTTGATGCGAAACCGCGCATAACGGATGATGCAAATGACAGGAAATTGCCGGTTCATTATCACCTTTCCGCCGAGAAGGTAACTTTTCGTTATCAGAACGGAAGAAAGCCGGCAATTGACGGGATATCATTTGAATTGCCGGCAGGTAAGCGACTGGCGTTGGTTGGGCCAAGCGGCGCTGGGAAGAGTTCGCTGGTATCCTTACTGGCAAGGTTTTGGGAATACGAAACCGGTTCTATTCGTTTAGGCGGAAAAGAAATTCGCGGTTACCACCCGGATGCGTTGCGGGATGCGATCGGGATCGTTATGCAGGACGACTATCTTTTTCACGCCACTTTGGCGGAAAATATTCGCTTATCCCGGCCGTCGGCCAGCATGGAGGAAGTCCTTGCGGCAGCAGAACGAGCTGCACTGGGAGCAGTGATCAGTAAATTACCATCGGGTATGGAAAGCATAGTGGGTGAAAATGGCTGCGGCTTATCAGGCGGTGAGCGGCGAAAAGTTCTTATTGCCCGGGCAATATTAAAAAACGCCCCCATTCTAGTATTGGATGAACCGACAGCCGGCCTTGATCCGCTTGCGGAACGGGAAATCATGCAGATGATTTATACTGCGACCCAGGGAAAGACACTGCTGTTGATTACCCATCGCTTGACTTCTTTGGCAGGGATGGATGAAATCATCGTCATGGACCGGGGCCGGATTGTAGAACGCGGGAGCCAAAGGGAACTGTTGGCGCGCGAAGGATTATTTCAGCAGATGCGGCATCTGCAAAATGATTTCCTGGCCACGGAAGCAGTGCAGTCAACCAGCCTCCATAATATGTTCGAGTTGGGCAGGATTTGAAGAGAACTTTGTGGAAACAATTCTATTATCAAATCTACTGTTTTTACAAAAAGCGAAACGACTGAATTGTTTTCAGCGTTATATAGTATAAAGCATTTCTGAACCGGATTTTTCGATTGTCACTCTAAGGAGGCAATGCAAAATGCGAGAAAAACATTCTTCTTTTTTAGAATTGCGCAAATTTGTTGCACCTGAATTTGTGTTTGGCGCCGGAGCCCGGCATTTGGCGGGAAGGTATGCGGCAAATTTTGGCGCGCGCAAAGTATTGCTGGTTACGGATGCGACGCTGCATCAAAGAGCGCCTTGGGTCGAAGACGTCCAGGAATCGCTTGATCGATCCAATATTCCTTACATACTATTTGAACAAGTCAGTCCGAATCCCCGTTCTGCGGAAGTGATGAAAGGCGCTGAATTGTTTGCCCAAGAACATTGCAATGCGATTGTGGCCTTAGGGGGCGGCAGCGTCATGGATTGTGCCAAGGGGATTGGGATTGTTTCCGCCAATGGCGGTCATATTCTCGATTTTGAGGGCGTTGACCGGATCCCCCGCGCCATGCCGCCGTTACTTTGCATCCCTACTACGAGCGGCGCTGCATCGGAAGTATCCCAGTTTGTGATTATTCTGCATGAACAGCGCAAAACGAAAATCGCCATTGTCAGCAAAGCCGTTGTACCGGATGCCGGTCTGATTGACCCGGAAATTGCTGTGACGATGGATCTATACCTGACAGCGTGTTCCGGAATGGATGCCTTGACCCATGCAATCGAAGCCTATGTATCGAATGCCAGCTCACCGGTAACGGATCTTCATGCTTTAGAGGCCGTCCGGCTGATATGGCAGGCGTTGCCGGAAGTGATTAAACAGCCGGATGACGTAGGCTGGCGCGCTCAAATGCTCATGGGCAGTTTGCAGGCCGGTCTGGCGTTTTCCAACGCAATTTTGGGAGCGGCGCATGCCATGGCGCACAGTTTGGGAGGCTTCCTGGACTTGGCGCATGGCGAATGCAATGCGATCCTAATCGGCCCGGTTGTGGAATATAATTACCCTGCCTGTCCGGAAAAGTTTCAGAATATTGGACGAATAATGGGGATTGACCTGGAGAAATTACCGACTGATGCTGCAGCCCGGGAACTACGCCGAATGATTGAAGAATTTCGGAGGCGTGTAGGCATACTCAAGACGCTGCGTGATTTGGGTGTAGATAAACTAATCATTGAACAACTAATCGAGCCTGCTCTGCAGGATGCCTGCATGGCAACGAACCCTCGAGCCATGTCGCCAAAGGATGTGAAGGATGTATATGAACAGGCGCTATGATGTGCCGGAAGAAAGAAATTTTACCCGCAACCTGCTGATTGGTTTGGGAGAATCTTCTGTCCGTAAAATTTATTATCCGGAATTGCAGCAGCGGATGATAGAACTGGAACGGTTCCGTTTTTTGCTTGACCAAGTACCGGAAACCATTTTTTTGGTGGATTCGCTTACGGAACAGATCGTTGATGCCAATGCCGCGGCTCGCAATTGCAGTGAAGAGCAGATGGGCGGATTAATAGGCGCCAAGATCAGGTCATGCCTCGAATTGGCTGTTCCGCTTGACAAAGATAAAGAAACCTCTTTGTTGACATTGTTGACCGGCGGCGTCAGCGAATGCCGTCTCAAATGCAAAGGCGGGCAGCTGCCTGTTGAAGTATCTACCAGCCGTGTTGCTGCTCAGGAAAAAGAATTTTTGGTCATCGTAGCGCGGGATATTACCGAACGGAAGCAGGCCGAAAAAAAACTGCAGGCAGCGCACGAAGAATTATATACGAATTTTGAAGAACTGGAGGCGCTGTATACGAAACTGTTTCTTGCCGAAGAAGCACTGCGGGAAAAAGTAACCGAACTGGAAAAAACGCAGGCTTTTCTGGCGGAAAGTGAAACGCGGTACCGCCGAGCTGTTGAAGTGTCCAGCGACGCGATTTGGGATTGGGATGTTGTGCAGGGGACTTGGTCCATATCGAGGCAGTGGGCGGTCAAACTGGGATTATTGCACGTGACTGCTGAAAACGATGCTCCCCAGGTGCTTATTGAGGATTTCATGGCGATTCGTGATGCGCGGATTCATCCGGACGATCTGGAGCGCCAACAAAAAGCCTATGAGGAGCATATGGCCGGCAATAGCCCGATTTATGAGGTTGAATACCGCTTTCTTGTTCCCCCGGGACGCTGGATTTGGCTGTTGGATAAAGGGAAAGCCATTTTTGACGCTGGAGGCGAACCAATGCGCATGGTGGGATCCTATTCCGATATTACCACCCGCAAGCAGCAGGAAGACCGGATCCGGCACATGGCGTATCATGATGATCTTACAGATCTTCCCAACCGTGCAAACTTATATGAAACGATGGTTGAGTTTCTAAGCAAAGGCGGGAACGGACAAATTCGGGGAGGGCTGTTTTTAATCAATATTGATAATTTAAAACTAATTAATAATTCATGGGGTCATGCCTGCGGTGATGAATTATTGAACGAAATTGCCGAGCGGCTCAAAGCCATTTTGCCGAAGGAGGGTCTTATCGCTCGAATCGGCGGAGATGAGTTCGCTCTTTTCCTAAAAACTTTTGATGTTCAACAAGTGGATTTTTGGGCGAAAACGCTGTTAAGCCTGTTTACCCGCCCGTTTTATGTTTATGGAAACCAAATTGCTCTTTCCGGAAGTGTCGGGGCTGCAGATTTTTCCGGTGATGCAACGCCGGATACCATATTGCGCAATGCGAACACTGCATTGCATTATGCCAAGGCTGCAGGAAAGAAGACGTGGCGGTTGTTTGAGGAAGAGATGCAGGAAGCGATGGTGCAACGTATCCAGTTGGAAAATGAATTACAGCAGGCGTTGGCGTTGGAACAATTATCGGTTCATTATCAACCGCAAATTGACAGCGTATCCGGGCAAACAAAAATTTTTGAGGCTCTTGTGCGCTGGTTTCACCCGGAAAAAGGTCCGATTTCACCGCAAACGTTCATTCCTTTGGCAGAAGAAACCGGTCTGATCGTTCCACTTGGCGATTGGGTTATGCGTTCCGCCTGCCGGTTTGGCAATACTCTCAGAAGAAGCAATCACCACCCTGCACGAGTCTCTGTGAATGTTTCGGCCCGTCAGCTAATGCAAAACGACTTTTTGCAGAGAGTTCACCGGATTCTGCGCGAAGAAAATTACCCGCCGGAGTTGCTGGAATTAGAGATCACGGAGACCGTATTGATGGAATCGTTGGAGGAGCACTTTTCAAAACTGAAAAGCTTGCGCCAATTGGGTGTCCGGATTGCTCTGGATGATTTCGGTACCGGATATTCATCGTTGACGTATCTAAGCCGCCTTCCTTTGGACGTTCTGAAAATTGACAAATCATTCCTGAAAGAAGTCGGCGTAACGTCCAGCGGCACCGCGATCATCGGGACGATTATCCGCTTGGCTCATCAAATGAATCTCGCTGTTGTGGCGGAAGGAGTGGAGACTGTTCAGCAGCTCCAATCGATGAAGGAACTGGAATGTGATTTCATTCAAGGATTTTTAATCAGCTATCCATTGCCCGCACAGGAAGCGGTAGAATATTACCATAGAAATCATCACATTACACATTAAGTGATGGAATGCAGGAGGAAAACAGAAGCCTTTAGGAGGAATTGACGTGAAGGTTTTTAAAGCAGCGGCTCGTTTGTTCCTGCTGGCCTGCATGATTGTTGGCGCAATATCCGGTTACGTGGGCTGGGATTTGATGCACCCTGCCCGTCAGAAAATTGATACCACGCCCGAAGTCGCCGGGTTGCAATATGAAACAGTAAGTTTTGCCAGCCGGACTGATGCACTCAACTTGCAAGGCTGGCTGATCAAAGCGCCGGCGAACAAGCAAACAGTACTGTTCGCGCATGGTTACGGGAAAAATCGCCTGCAGAATGATGTTCCATTATTGCCTGTTGTACAGGTTTTGGTGAATCATGGGTACAATGTCGTGATGTTTGATTTTCGCAATTCCGGCGCATCGGATGGAAATCTGACTTCCTTGGGCCAGTATGAGGTGCGAGATTTGTTGGGGGCGGTTGATTTTGTGCGCGCACGGCCGGATTTGAGCCAGAAAATAACCCTTTTCGGTTTTTCAATGGGGGCCGCTGTGGCGATCATGGCAGCTGCCGAAGAACCGTTCGTATCGGCAGTCGTTTCTGACTCTCCTTATGCCGACTTAAAAACCTATCTGGAGAAAAATTTATCCGTCTGGACCAATCTGCCTGCCGTTCCCTTTAATCAAAGTATTCTGCTGATCGTTCCGCCGTTAACCGGGATCACTGTTGAGAAGGTGAGTCCGGTTCAGGCAGTGAGGAAACTCGGCGGAAGACCTCTTCTGCTCATTCACGGCGATGCGGATATGGATGTGCCGCTGGAAAATAGTGAAATGCTGCAAAAAGCATATCCGGCAGCCGCATTGGTACGGATGCCGGGGGCAGCGCACGTTAAGTCTTTTTCGGTAGATGAAAAGCGGTATCTGACCGAAGTGACAGGTTTTTTAGAAAAAAATTAAATATTTGTAACAAAATCTTATATGTAGAAAAACAAGTGAATATTTACAGTTAATTCAGATAAGTCCAATAATTCTTAAAAAAAGGATGGACTTATTTTTATTTTAGTATAAAATTTAAGTAAGAAGTCTTGTAAATGAAACAATCAATCCATCAAGGAAGTCTCGGATGAATGGTTGCATAAAAAAATGGAGAGTCCGGGAAATGGTAATTTCGGTCTCTCCATTCTGTCTATTTTATAAAAATAGTTAGGGGGTATACGATGAAACAGGCGACAATACTCCGTATGATCATTTGCTTCATGGTGATTGGTTTGTTGGCTGCCGGATGCGGCGGCCCAAAGCAGACTGCTGCTCCGGCTCAAAGCCCAAGCAGCCAACCGGTTGAGCCGAAGCAGGAATCGGTGGCAGATCTTTTTGCCAAAGGGCAAAAAATCAGTGGTCTGTCGTATGATCTTGTCATGACTGCGAAGGAAGAAAAACCGTTAACCGGCAAAATGTGGATCTCCGGCAAGAAAATGAAAAGTGAAATGATGATTGAAAACAACAAGATGATGACGATCATCGACGGCGATTCCAATGTGGTTTATACTTACAACCCGGCAGAGAATATGGCCATGAAAATACCTCTCAACAATCAGGTGAAAACGACCGACACCCCGGATAAATTCACAAAAGATGTAGATGCCGGCAAAGTGAAGGTCTTGGAAACGACAACGTATGACGGTGTAAAATGCAGGGTTCTGCTTATTGCGGATGAGCCAAACAAAACTCAGACCAAAATGTGGGTCAGGGAAGATTACGGCATTCCTCTGCGTGTGGAAGTGACCGATCCGGATGGAGCGAAGATGGTTATGGAATACAAGAACATGACCGTTGGCGCGGTTCCGTCAGATGTATTCCAGCTTCCATCAGGCGTGCCGGTGACAGATATGGGTGAGATGATGAAGAGAATGCCGCCAAAACAATAAGTATAGGCTGCTAAAAAAGCCAATCAGCGGATTATGCTTTGTTTTTGACGCGAAAATGATGGATGACAAACGTGCTGAGGAAAATCGTGATTAATGTTCCGAAGAAGAGCAGATTGCTCACATGGTAGTCGAAAGTGGATCCCATCATTTTCGCGCCAATGAGCGCAATGAGAACATAAGCAGTTGTTTCCAATTCCGGATAACGCTCAATTAATGTCAGGAAGATCTGTGCTACGCCACGCATCATGAGTACGCCCAATATACCACCCAGATACAGAACCCATACTTGCTCGCTGACGCCGAAAGCGGCCAGTACGCTGTCGATACTGAATGCGATGTCCATGATTTCCACCGCCAGTACGGTGCGCCAGAAACCCATCGGCGGCTTGTCCGCAGTCAGATTGCTCTGCGAAGAATCTCTCGCCTCTTCGTCTTTTTTGAGGAGGAAGAACTGAAATGCCATCCAGAGCAGATACAAGGCGCCAAGACCTTTGATCCACCAGATTTTAATCAGAAACGTTCCGGCGCCGATGGCTATGAACCGGAAGGCGTATGCGCCTAGAATACCATAAAACAAAGCTCTTTTCTGCTGCTTCGCCGGCAAATGTTTCACCATGATCGCCAGAACCAGCGCATTATCTGCCGACAGCAATCCTTCGAGAACAACCAGCGTACCGATGATGGTCCAATTGACCGGATTGGAAACGACCTCTAAAAAAGTAGCCAGATTGAAGAATTCAGAATAGCTGCTGATCAGACCCATAATTAATTCGTTCATTGAAAGTTTCCTCCATTTTTCTTTGATTTTTGACTGCTTGGACAGGGAAAGCGCGTTTTTTAAGAAAACAAAAACGAGACTCTTAGGATGACAAAAGTAGTCATTCTAAAGGTCTCGCTAATTGGTATCCCCAACGACAGAGCCAGATGGTGGTTTTCCATCAAGATGTTGACACTGTCTGCTAAGCTACTCCCCTTCAGGAGATGTTATGCACTTGAGACATATTATACGATGTTTTAAGCAATATGTCAATAAAAAGAATTGACAAAAAAGGAGGATAGCCATGGACATTTTAACCAGAGCCGAATTAGAAGGATTAATGGGGGTTGAACAAAAATGGTGTGTTTCAATCTTTCTACCGACTCACCGAAAGGGCCCGGAAATCCTGCAGGATCCTATCCTGTTCAAAAATCTGCTGAGGGATGCTGAAGAGCAATTAGTTGATAAAGGGATGCGAAGACCTGAGGCCTTGAAACTACTTGAACCGGCAAGAGCGATGGTAAAGGATACGGATTTCTGGCAGCATCAAAGCGATGGTCTGGCGTTCTTTCTCTCCTCTGACTGGAGCCGATATTACCGTCTTGAATTAAGCTTTAAAGAGATGCTTGTTGTTGCGGAACGTTTTGCCGTCAAACCAATGTTTCCTCTTTTTTCCAACGACGGTCAGTTTTACATTTTGGCATTGAGCCAGAATGATGTCAGGCTGCTGCGCGGCAGTCGATTTAACGTCAGTGAAGTTGACACCGGAAAAATGCCTCGCAGCCTTTTGGAAACATTAAGCCCGGATAATCTCGGTCAGGTACAAGAAAAACATTTTACACTGCATAGCGGCGGATCGCCTGGCAGTGTAACGGGAAGCTCGTCGCCGGTTGCAACCGGTCAGGGGGGCGCAAAGGAGTATGCCAAACAAGATATATTGCAATTTCTTCACCGGGTAGAAAAAGGCTTGCTGGAGATCGTGAAAGATGATAAGCTGCCGCTCGTACTGGCCGGCGTGGAATATTTATTGTCGATCTACAGGGAGATCAACAAGTATCCAAACGTAGCGGAAAAAGCGATAAAAGGCAATCCGGATTTGCTGAGTTCGAAAGAATTGCACAAGAATGCGTGGGATATTGTCGGTCCTCAGTTTTTAGCAGAACAGAAAAAAGCGGCTGAGCGATTTGAACAACTCTACGGACAGGGCAGTGAACGGGTTGCAGATGCGCTGGAACGGATTGTACCGGCTGCCCACAGCGGTCAAGTGGAAATCTTGTTTGTCGCTTCCGGAGTACAGCGTTGGGGGACTTTTGACCGGACTGCGAATGAGGTTCAACTGCATGACCAGGCAGGACCTGGAGACGAAGGATTGCTGGATTTGGCAGCAGCACTTACTTTTATGAATGGCGGAACCGTGTATTCACTAGAGGCTGATCACGTTCCCGGTGGAAAACCGGTTGCGGCGATCTTCCGTTATTGATCTGGAATCAGGAACTTGTTGCCAGGGAGGTGAAGGAGTGGAACCCAAAAACATATTAACGGTCAACGGCGGGTCATCAAGCATTAAATTCGCCTTGTTTGCAGTCGGTGAAGCGCTGCAGCGAATCTTTAAAGGATCAATTGAGAGGATTGGTTTGCCGGACGCTGTTTTTAAGGTGAAAGGGGCAGAGGCTGCAGAAGATTTTTCCCGTCCGGTGGTGGTATCGGACCATATGATGGCGGTGGACTTGCTGATGGACTGGATTGAAGACCGTATCGGACGGTCCGCAGTGACTGCGGTTGGGCATCGCGTAGTGCATGGCGGGGCGAAATATTGCGAGCCGCAAATCATCACCGAAGCCATGGTTGCTGATTTGAAGCAGCTTGCGCCGTTTGCCCCGGAGCATCTCCCACAGGAACTGTTATTGGCTGAGGCTTTTCGTAAACGATTTCCTGACCTGACACAAGTCGCCTGTTTTGATACATCTTTTCACCACACCTTGCCAAGAGTGGCGCAACTCCTGCCAATACCGCGCAAATATGAGGCGCAGGGAGTTCGACGGTACGGATTTCATGGGTTATCTTACGCGTTTTTGGTCAGAGAGCTGGCCCGTGTTGCCGGAACCGAGGCCGGTATGGGACGGGTGATCTTTGCTCATTTGGGAAATGGGGCGAGTTTGGCGGCAGTTCATTATGGGCAATCGTTCGATACAAGCATGTGTTTTACACCGACAGCCGGGGTTCCGATGAGCACCCGTTCCGGCGATCTCGATCCGGGACTGGCATGTTATTTGGCGCGGGAGGAAGGTATGGATCCGGCAGGTTTTAATGAAATGGTGAATTCGCGTTCAGGGCTTTTGGGCATGTCGGAAACGAGTTCCGACATGCGCGATCTGCTGGAGCGGGAAAAGAATGATGTCAGGGCTGCCGAGGCAGTTGCCGTTTTTTGCTATCAAGTGAAGAAATGGATCGGTTCTTTCAGCGCAGCACTGGGCGGCTTGGATACTTTGGTGTTTTCCGCCGGCATCGGTGAAAATTCGCCGCAGGTCCGACAGAGGATCTGCACCGGATTGGGTTTTTTGGGAATTGAAATTGACGAAGAACGTAACTTGGCAAATGCAGCTGTAATTTCTGCTGAGAATAGCCGTGTTTTTGTCCGGATCATCCGCACAAATGAAGAATGGATGATTGCCAGTTTAGTCAGTGAAAAGTTGGGGTTGGCGCTAGGCGTGGAAACAACATATAAGGAGGGGGCAACATGAAACAGCTGAAAAAAATTTTGGTGGCGTATGACGGGTCGCCGCACAGCAAACAGGCTTTAGAATGGGCGATTGATTTGAGCCGGAAGTATGGAGCTGAAGTTTGTGCCGTTCTTGTCTGGGGAACGTTTCTCGATACGGCGAGCTTTGCTTTGGTAGAAGGCGGGCCGGCCTGGGCAAGCTTAACTGCAAAAATCAAAGAAGCCCGGGAGAAAGACCTGGAAATGATGGACGAAGTAAAATTACTTGGTCAAGCGCAAAAAATAAAAATGAATACGGTCATTCTCGAAGGTGATGTCGCTACCGAGTTGATCGACTATGCCAAGAAGGAAGAGATGGATATGATTATTGCCGGCACCAGGGGACATGGCACACTCGATATTCTGCTCGGCAGCGTAACCATGAAGCTGGTCAGCCTGGCGCCGATGCCTGTGATGGTCGTTAAAGATTGATCCTTCATCCTTCATGAAAGAAGCAAAAAGAACGTCCCCTTGCTTCCTGAAAAGTGGGGGCATAATGAAGAAATGTTTGGCAGGAGGGAAGCGTTGTGAGCACATGTAAAAAATGTTTGATGATATCGTCTCTGCAAAATAGTAATTTCAATTCAGAAGGCGAGTGTTATTGGTGTCAGACTAATTTTCCAAACTATAAGCCAAGAGGCGAAGAAAAATTAGCAGATCTGTTGAATGAGCATCGCAGCAAATCATCTTCTGCCGACTGCATGGTGGGGGTTAGCGGCGGGAAGGACAGTACCTACGCATTGATGGCATTAAAGGATACTTATGGACTGAATGTTGAAGCCTTTACCTATGTCCATGAGGGAACTGTCCCTGCCTCCGTGGAAAATGCAAAAAAAATGTGCATGAAATTGGATGTGAAACACCACATTGTTTCGTTGCCGGATCAAATCCATTTGCGGACATTTAAGACATTTTTTAGATCCTGGCTTGCACACCCCAGTCTTGTTTCAGCAGGTATGACATGTGTTGCCTGCAAACATCTTCATATACTGGGCTTTGAACTGGCAAAAGAGCGAAATATTCCCATGATTGCCTGGGCTTCGACTCCTCTTGAGTGCCCTCCGTTTCTTGCAATTGGGTACAAGGGCAACAATGGTGAAGTGTATCAAAAATCCAGTCTGCTTGAAAATGCTGCTAATATGATGAAAGAAATGGTTCATTCACCGAAGTTTGTGCAGGGAGTGGTTGAACATTTCTCCACGTGCTACCAAGGGTGTATGGCTGTTTCGCCCGCTAGTAATTATTTAATAGCAAAATATCCAACCGTTACGCCAATAAAAATTTTTGATTTTATTGATTGGAACCCGCGCGTCGTTATTGATGAAATAACGCGAAAAGGATGGCAAAAACCGGTAAAAAGCGGCGATGACTGGCATTCGGATTGCTTGTTCCACCATTTTAAGGAATATATGTTTCGAAAAATGCTGGGAGTATCCTATCTGGAAGCTTACCTGAGCAATCAAATACGGTATGGATTGTTATCAAGAGATGAAGCGATGAAAAGTGTTGAGGAAAACAAAAGAATTTTTCTTAAAGAATTTCCTATTGCGATTAAAGAATTAGAAATGGATGATATTGCTGACAAAATCGATTATCAACCGTGGCAAAGCAGTGGTGACGAGTAAGCCACCGCAAAGAATTAATTCGCCGCTCTTGTTCCAGAAGGATTAAGAGCGGCTTCTGTCTTTTGGCCTTACCATGGATAAGGATACAATTTTAATAATTCTGCCATTTTATTCTTGCGGTAGTTTTCACGGTCATATCTGGGATTATTTTCAACGCATTTTTTTATATAATCATCCATGGTGGAAAGAACTTTGGCAGGATTTCCAGCGGCAATCGAATTGGCAGGAATGTCTCTGGTCACTACAGATCCTGCTCCGACGATTGAGTTAGGGCCGATCGAGACACCTGGCAAGATGGTTGTTCCGTAACCAATTACGCTGTTATCATGAATGGTGATGCGTCCGTAGCGGATCACATCCCGGTATTCGGGCCGGTGGTTAAAGCAAAAAGTGCCTCCGTCATGGGTAATAAAAGTTACTTTGCTGGTGATGCGTACATGGCGTCCAATGCTGATGAGATAGGGCTCGGAACCAAAATTAGGCATTCCAACCAGATTGCAGTCGTCGGCAATCTGCAATCCTTTTTTGCGCAGCTGCTTCAATTTATAATGCTTATACAATCTTTTCAACCAAACGAACATAACAAGAAACACCTTCCTTTCGATTGAAAAATTGACAGTATATCTTGATTATACAGCATGCAATGAGAATTAAACAGAAAATTACAAATTGAGTAATTAATGCGGTGAAAAGGGTCCTTTTGGACAAACTTTGGGACAAGGTATGGACAAACAGAGAAACTAGAAATATAATAAAAGCAGACAGATAATTCTGAAAAATCTTTTTAATTTCATATTATACAAGTGGATGCGCCTATATTTTACATATTCCGTTCCACTTAGCTGCATGTCAGATGTTGAAGGATCCACTTCCGGACCGACTGTTAGGGAGTGGGTCTTGTTTTTTCTACGGGGCAGCAGGGGGGTTGGCGAAGGAGAGGTAAGCGATGAAAGATAAGCAAGAAATTGCAGCGACGGAAGAAAAAGACGATGTGCTTGATCCGAAGTTACAGTGTTTTTTAATCGTCGCCGGTGTGTTGCAAGTATTTATCAGTGAAACGGAAGTGCGTCAGGCAGTTGAAAAAGGAGTGCGGGAAACAGGGGATATTCTGCGGATGGCCAAAACGTTCAGAGTCAAAGCGAATGTGATCCGGCCTGAATTGCAAGAATTGCCCGATATTCCTCTGCCGGCGATTGCCGTAATGAAGTCCGGTGATTGGGTTGTTATTGGACGCAATGATGATCAAAAAATTCTGGTGCTGCAACCCGGGGAAGATGATCCGCGTCCAACGCCCTTGGATGAATTTGTTGCTGCATGGAGCGGTGAAGTGCTGACTTTTCAGCGGCGGTTCAGTTGGCAGCATTTTTTGCGTCAATACAATTTAAACTGGTTTACAGGTTCAATATTGCAGTACAAGATGTTTTTGGGGGAGGTTGTCGTAGCTTCCTTCTTCTTACAGTTATTTGCGTTGATTACTCCTCTATTCACACAGGTTGTTGTGGATAAAGTGATTGGGAATCAGGGGATTTCTACATTAAATGTGCTCGGAACCGTGTTTGTTATTTTTGCGCTTTTTCAGTCCGGAATGGGTATTTTGCGTACCTATTTGTTGAACCATACGACCAATAAGCTGGATGTTATTTTGGGGACAAAGTTGTTTCGGCACCTGCTGTCGTTGCCGCTGCCCTACTTTGAGCACCGGCAGGTAGGGCATACTCTGATGCGGATCAGTGCACTGACTAGCATTAGGGAGTTTCTAACCGGTTCAGCGATTACTGTTTTACTGGACACTGTATTTTCAGTCGTCTTTTTTGCGGTTATGTTTTATTACAGCTGGTCCTTGACGCTCATTGCCTTGGCTGCATTGCCCGTTTATCTTTTGCAGAACGTGATTGCCACTCCGGTGTACAAACATCGTTTGGATGCGGTTTGGGCGGCGGAAGCGGATAATAATGGCTTTATGGTCGAGGCGGTGACCGGGATCCAGACAGTGAAGGCATTGGCGATTGAGCCGCAGTTCAACCGTCGCTGGGAAGAACTCATTGCAAGTTATGTGCGGGCTACGTTCCGCAGCGCTGCCCTGAACATCAGCGTAAGCAATACCAGTGGACTTGTGCAGCGATTATCAAACCTCGTTATTCTTTGGGTTGGCGGTCATATGGTCATGGATGGCAGGCTGACACTTGGGCAGTTGATTGCATTTCAGATGCTTGCGGGGCAGGCCAGCAATCCTGTCTTGGAATTGATTGGGAAATGGCAATCCTTTCAACAAGCCGGATTGTCCATGGAGCGGATGGGCGATATCTTGAACACCCGGCCGGAACTCGTTTATGCAGCTCCGGCGGAGCAACCACCTATTGAAGGGCGTATCCGGTTTGAAGATGTTTCTTTCCGTTATGACCCGCATGGTCCGCTCATTCTGGATTGCATTCATCTGGATATCCCAGTAGGCAAACGGGTTGGAATTGTAGGCCGCTCCGGGTCTGGGAAAAGTACATTAACGAAGCTGGTGCAGAATTTCTATATCCCGGAGAAAGGACGGGTAATCATTGATGATTCGGATTTAAAGACTGTAGAGCCCTCGTGGCTTCGCCGCCAAATTGGCACGGTAATGCAAGAAAGCTACCTGTTTGGCGGCAGCATCCGGGATAATATTGCAATGGCTGATCCAGGCGCTGATATGGAAGATGTGATCAAAGCCTCTCAGACTGCCGGTGCACACGAATTTATTTTGGAATTGCCGCAAGGCTACGACACAATGGTAGGAGAACGCGGTACGGCGTTGTCAGGCGGCCAGCGTCAGCGGATTGCTATTGCCAGGGCGCTTTTAACGGGGCCAAGGATTATCATTTTCGATGAAGCCACCAGTGCGCTTGACTATGAGTCAGAGAGGATTATTACCGATAATATGAGCGCTATTTGCGCAGGCAGGACAGCGTTGATCATCGCTCACAGACTTTCAACAGTGAAAGATTGCGATCGAATTATTGTGCTGGATCATGGACGGATTGTCGAGCAAGGTTCGCACGCCGAATTGATTGCGCAACAAGGCGTGTATCAAAAATTAGTTGCGCAGCAAGAGGGATGATGATGAATAAGAAATGGAGACCTTGGAATTTATTTAGAAAGGAAAGTGGTCGAAAACTTACCCGGCGGGAAACCGAATTTTTGCCTGCTGTCCTGGAAGTGACTGAGACTCCGCCGTCGCCTCTTGGCAGAATATTGTTATGGACGATTATTGGTTTGACAGCAGCGGTCGTTGTATGGTCCGTTTTTGGCCGCGTCGATGAGGTTGCCCTGGCTCCCGGAAAAATCATTCCGATGGGGCAAGTGAAACCATTGCAGGCGGAGGATAAGGGAATTGTAAAACAGATATACATCCATGAAGGGCAGCGAGTAAAAAAAGGAGAAACGCTGATGGAATTGGACAGGGTCATATCTGCTGCGGATGTGGAACGGATCAGGAAGGAAGTCCTGTACTATACACTGGAAATTCAGCGGCTTTCGGCGGAAAAGGAACGTCGTCCGTTTACACCACTCCGCAACGGGGAAATCGATCCGCAAAACATTGATTTTCAAATTCAATTGTACAACAGCCGCAATAATGAATATCGGGCAAAAGTTGGCGCTGCCGAAGATGGTGTCCGACAAAACGAAGCTGCATTGGAGATGGCTGTGATTAACCGGAATAAATTGTCAGACCAATTAGCGGTGGCTGCTGATAAGGAAGAACGAATTGAAAGACTGCTTGAACAAAATGCAATCGCATTATTTCAAGTGATGGATCAAAGATCAAGACGAATGGAATTGGAACAAAATTTGGCGGCTCAAGAAAAAGAAATCGTTCGCAGCCGGGCAGTTCTTGCACAAAGCAAGAAAAATATGGAAAGTGTTGTAGCTGAACATGACCGTGAGGTTGGCACGAAACTGTTGGAAGATCAAAAACAATTGGCGGCGTATCAAGCGGAACTAAAAAAAGTGGAAGAGAAGGACCGGCTGACCAAGATTATCGCTCCCGCTGACGGGACGGTAAGCCAATTTTCCGTTCATTCACCGGGTGCCATAGTCACAACGGCTCAGGTCTTGATGGTTTTGGTTCCCAATGATGTTGAACTGGAAGTGGAAGCGTGGGCTGCAAACAAAGATATTGGGTTCATTCGCATCGGTCAGATGGCAGAAGTGAAGATTGACACGTTTAATTTTCAAAAATACGGTGTGATTGCTGCGGAAGTGGTCGATATTAATCCGGATGCGGAACAGGATAAAGAGAAAAACTTTGCGTATCGTGTGCGGTTGAAATTGGCGAAAGACAGCGTGGCAGTCAATGATAAAATGATCCCGCTGACTCCTGGAATGACCGCTATGGCCGAAATAAAAATTCGACAGAAGCGGGTAATCGAGTATTTCCTGGATCCATTCCGGCAGTATCAGAGCGAGGCGCTGAGGGAGAGGTAACAAATGGAGAAATTGGACACCGGACTGCTTAGTTTGGTTAAATTAGCAAAATTGCTGGGTATTCCTGCGGATCCAAACCAGATGCAGCGTGCTTATGCGGCTGGTGAAGAAGGCATGAACCAGGTCGCCATTCTCCGGGCGGCTAAGGACTTGGAACTAAAGGCTTCTTTATTGCGCCCAAATCGTGAGACCTTGGCGCAACTGCCGTTCCCTGCGATTGCTATTCTCACGAATGGCAATTATGTGGTGATCATCCGCAGTTATGGCGCCAATTTGATTATTGACGACCCTTACCGTAAACAGCCGTTTTATATTCCCTTGGCCCAATTTCAAAAAGCCTGGAGCGGAGAAATCATTTTGCTTGTTCGCCGCCCGACGATCAAAACAGCCCTGCAGGAATTCGGAATGAATTTATTTCTGCCTGTGATAGGAAAATATCGAAGTATACTGCTAAAAGTATTGTTTATGTCATTTATTTTGCAGTTATTTGGGTTGATTGCACCACTTTTTATGCAAGTAATCATTGATCGGGTGCTGGTTCACCGCAGCTTGAGCACGTTGGATATTCTTGTGGCCGGCATGGTTGCGATTGCTGTTTTTCAGGCATGGATTACTGCTTTGCGCGCGTATCTGTTTACCAATACTACCAATAAAATTGACGCTTCACTCAGTAGTCTGCTTTTTCGTCATGTTACCGCCTTGCCCCTTAGTTATTATGAGAAATGGCAGGTCGGCGATATTGTTTCCCGGATCCGTGAAGTAGAAACCATTCGTAATTTCCTGACGGGAACGGCCTTAACCGTTGTTTTGGACATTTTGTTCGCCATCGTATATATCGGGGTAATGCTGACCTATAGTACGACCCTCAGTCTTACTCTCTTAGTCGTACTGCCGTTTTTCATTATTTTAAATTTGCTGCTTAGTCCCTGGTTCCGCCGCCTGATCAATCAACGCTTTCAAGCGGCTGCAGCAAACCAGTCCTTTTTGATCGAAGCGGTTACCGGGATCCAAACCGTAAAATCAATGGCAGTCGAGGCTAACTTTGCCCGTCGATATGAGGAGGGATTAGTACGGTTTGTAAAAGCCGCTTTTTCGACAACCAATTTATCTAATGTGGCCGAGAACATCGGCGGTTTTGCACAGCAAGCCTTCCAACTGAGTATTCTCTGGATCGGCGCCCGGGCGGTAATTGATCAAAAATTGACAGTTGGCGAATTGATTGCGTTTCAGATGCTGGCCGGTCAAGTGATCGCGCCGATCTTACGACTGGTCAATACTTGGCAGTACTTCCAGCAAACCCGAGTTTCTGTTGACCGGCTTGGCGATATTTTGAAAGAACCGGCAGAGCCAGCGTTTAATCCAAATCGAACGACACTGCCGGAAATCCAGGGCGATATTAAATTGGATAGGCTGACCTTCCGCTATCGGGCAGAGGGTAATGAAATTCTGCGTCAAATCAGTCTTCACATCAAACCGGGTACCCGTGTGGGCATTGTAGGGCGCTCCGGTTCGGGGAAAAGCACATTGACCAAATTGATTCAAAGGCTTTATGTCCCGGAAACCGGCAGTGTTTTTATTGATGGCGTTGATCTTGGTCAAGTCGAGCCTGCCTGGCTGCGTCGTCAGATCGGCGTAGTTTTGCAGGAAGATTTTCTCTTCAATGGAACCGTGATGGAAAACATTGCCATCGCCCGCGACACGGCATCATTGGAAGAAGTGAAGCATGTTGCGGTTATGGCGGGAGCGGATGAATTTATTATGGAATTGCCGGACGGATATGATACCAAAGTGGGAGAACGGGGTTCTTTGCTGTCCGGCGGGCAGCGGCAGCGGATTGCCATTGCCCGTGCGCTGCTGAATAATCCCAAGATACTGATTTTTGACGAAGCGACCAGTGCTTTGGACTATGAATCGGAACGGATTATTATGAACAATCTCGATCAAATTGCACAAGGGCGCACGATGCTCCTCATCGCACATAGATTGTCAACTGTCCGGCGAAGTGATTTGATCATTGTCCTGGACCGTGGACAGGTGGTCGAGCAAGGGACCCATGAAGAACTGGTGGCTCGTGGAGAATACTATTATCAGATGGTTCAGCAGCAACAATTATAGGATAAAACAGAAGCACAACCATGAATAGACAATGGTAAAACATACAAATTCATCTATAAAAAACAATTGTTTACAATATTTTCTGCAAATAAAAACAGTAAAGTCTAATTGTAAATTGTTGAAATAATTAAAATATTCGGCAATTAATTGTAAAAACTATTGACAGGGTAGAATTAGAAAGAGTACAATGAAACCATAAAGTTGAAACAGCAAGTGGAGAGGATGAAAAAAGGGGAAGAATATCCACAGAATGTCCAAAACGGCGGATATCAGCTTTCTCAAGACAAACAAGCTTTGGCAAAAACGTTGAAATGGCGAATGTTCAACTATATAGCATATTCGTAAGAAGTGAATCCTGCTGCTGCCGGTTATATTCCGTTCATATTTGCTGTATAACCAAATATGACGTAGGAGACGCATTGAGGCATAAAACGTATGTGGTCACTTGTTTTATGCGGAGCGAGTAGTGAAACCGCCCCTGTTTTCTACTGGGGTGGTTTTTGGTCTCAGGAACTTCTGATATCCCCTAATCATATTTGATGTCCTAATCAAATAATGATAGTGGAGATGCGTTGAAACATAAAACGTATGTGGTCACTTGTTTTATGTGGAGCAAGTAGTGAAACCACCCCTGTATTTGTGCTGGGGTGGTTTTTTATTCTCTAAAACAAGTTTAACGTAAGTTCTTTGGCAAGAAAGAAGCAAAAATAAATGAATGGGGGGGCGTACTATGAAAAGACTTTGGTGGATATTTCTAGTTCTGATGATGATCTTATCAGTGAACGTTCAGCCGGTTTCTGCGGCAAGCTATGCAATTGCTCAAGGTGATGTGCTGTCGATTGATGTCTTCGGGTTGGAGGAAATGCAATTCAAGGAAATTATCGTGCGGCCGGATGGGAAAATCGATTTTCCCTTGATTGGGGAAATTCAGGCTGCTGGCAGCACGCCGTCAGAGCTTGCTCTGACAATGCAGGAGAAGCTGGCGCCGTTTGTAAAAGCGCCAAAGGTTTCGGTGAACATTGCCCGATTCCATACGATTAAAGTGTATGTTCTCGGAGAAGTCAATCGTCCGGGGATCATAGAACTGCAATACTCGCATACCGTAATTGATGCGATTGCCGGAGCAGGCAGCTGGACGAAAGACGCTGCAAAAAAGAAAATTCATTTGATTCGGTATGGACAAAAAAGCGATCCAATCGTAGTAAATCTTTTGCACATGCTGAAAAAAGGTGACACGACTCAAAATTATGAATTGGGAAATGGTGATATTTTATTCCTTGACGGCAATGGACGGTTGGATTGGGCGCGTGACATTGCACCAATTATTTCATCCTCGTATTATATCAGCAGATTAGATGACTGATGATGAAGAGTAAAGTGAGGGGTGAAGTCATGGTTGAAAATAATTATGAATTGCAGGATAAAATCCGGGCAATTAAAAAATACCGGTGGCTTATTTTTAATTGTTTCTTTTTTGCCGGCGTTATTGCTGCGGTTGTTAGCTTTATGATGACGCCGACCTATCAGGCGGACACGGTATTGCGTGTTCATCAGCCCAAAGGGGTTGAAACAGCGTTATTGGGTAATCGGCCAAATTCGACTGATACAAGCAAACAGTTGATGTCAACATACGCCGATATTATAAAAAGTCGTGGAGTAGTCGAAGCAGTCATTGAAAAAGCAAATTATCCGGCTTCGAATAAACCAGCGTATGAAGATATGGCGAGACGGATTACTACACAAATTGGCAAGGAAAATGAACTCCTTACCGTGAGGGTCCAGGCAAATGACCCGGAAGAGTCGCAAAAAATCGCCAATTTGTTGACAACGACTTTTATCGAACGGCTTACTTCATTGGTGCGTGCAGAACAGAAAGACGTCCGTGTTTTTATTGGTGATCGTTTGATAGCGGCGAAACAGGATCTGGAAAGATCGGAGAAGGCCGTAGCCGATTTTAAGCGGGACGAAAAAGCAGTGTCGCTGCAGGATAAAACACGGTCGCTGGTCGATTGGCAAACCGCTGTAACCCGTTTGTCGGCGGAAAATAGAGTTTCGCTGGCGTCTGCGCAAGCCCGGGTGAGCAATGCAAGCAGAGAATTGGCAAGCGAAAATGCAGGAGTTTTTGCAGATAACTCTCTAATTCAGCAGTATAAGAGCCGGTTGGCCGACCAACAGATCGAACTGGTTAGTCTTATGACGAGATACAATGATTTGCATCCCAGAGTAGTGACCGCGAAAGCCGGAATTGAGGAAACAAAAGCGAGTTTGAATTCGGAAATAACCAAGGTTGTAAACTCTGAAGCCCCCTCAATGAATCCGGTTCATCAGATTATTTTGCAGAATAAGATCCAGGCACAGGCAGAGATGGCCGCTATGAATGCCCAACAAAGTGCAATCGCGGGCGTAATGGCTGACAGTGAAAAAGAACTGGCGAGCCTGCCGGCGAAAGAACAGGGTTTAGCCCGGGTAACGCGTGACGCTGCAGTAGCCCAGGAAGTATATACTATGCTGGCCAGACGGCACGAAGAAGCGAAAATCAGTGAAGTCATGCAGTCAACGGATGTCCAGATTGTTGATCTGGCAACGACTCCATCACTTCCTGTAAAACCGGCGAAAAAGCTTAATATCGTTGTCGCTTCCTTGTTGGGCTTGCTGCTCGGCACAGGAATAGCCGTTGTACTCAGCGGTATTCGCCGTACAGTCGATAACGCGGAGGATGTGAAACGCTTTCTCGATTTGCCGGTTATTGCCAGTATACCAACGTATGGATCTGCGGAACGAACGAAACAATAACGTTGGACAAGTAAATTAAGAATGGAGTGAGATAGATGATGCAGGAAGATAAGCTTATGATCCGTGATCAGGCGCAGTCGCCGGCGGCGGAAGCGTTTCGAAGCTTACGGACATATATCCAATTGTCGCAGGACGACGATGCGATGAAAACAATATTATTTACCAGCACCGGTTCCGATGAAGGGAAGTCGCTTACTGTGGCCAATACGGCCATATCCATCGCTCAGTCCGGCAGGAAAGTCATTATTATGGATTGCGATTTGCGGAAACCGGTACAGCATGAAATTTTTGGTCTTCAGAATATGGGAATTACAGATATTCTGACCGGGAAAAAGAATGTGGGAGAACTGATACAAAAAACGGAAATTACGAACTTGTATCTGTTGGCCAGCGGCACGATTAACAAACACCCTGCAGAATTGCTTGCAGCTACCAGACTTTACAAAATTTTTGAAGCGCTGAAAGAGGAAGCAGATGTCATTCTGGTTGATACGCCGCCCATAATGGCAGTAACTGATGCTTGCATTTTGGCAGGAAGTGTCGATGGGGTTGCTCTTGTTTTGGATGCTGGGTCCGTTCATCCCAAAGATGCGCAACGGGCGAAGGAAAGACTGCTCAGGGCCAAGGCCAACATTATTGGCGTGATTATGAACCGGGTTCAAACTGGCGACGAAGAGCTTTATCAACAGTATTATTATCAGGCGGTTCAGCAAAAAGTGCGATAAATGGCATATAAGGGGCGTTTATTATGCGGTATTTAATCTTGTGCGGTGCACTGATGATCACGGATGCCATCATCGTGGCGTTGACACCATTCATTGCGCTGTATATAAGATTCGAGGGAAATATAGAAGCTTCATTTTATGCTACGCTTGTTGATTTCGTTCCGGTCATCGTTGTTGTGCAGATGGTATTGTTTTACATCTTCCACCTGTATCAGCGATTATGGCGTTATGCCGGGATACACGAATTATTCAGCATTGCAGGGGCGGTGACGATCGGATCGGTCATATTGCTGATCGTTGCTTACGGCAGTAATATAGTGTTGCCGCGCAGCATGTATTTTTTGAGCGCTGTTCTCAATATGGCCTGCATCGGACTAAGCCGCATTCTGGTGCGCGTTGCATACCACCGACGACATCAGCGCCACAAGCAGTGCACGAACATACTGATTGTTGGCGCCGGTGACGTCGGCGCTTCCATCGCCAAAGAAATTAAAGACCATTATGGTGACAGCAAAAAAATTATCGGCTTTATTGACGATGATCCGGCGAAGATCGGACAGCGGTTGCTTGGCGAAAAGGTGTTGGGCAACAGGCAAGTAATCCAGCAGATCGTTACACGGCATAAAGTTCAGGAAATTATCATCGCGATTCCATCGGCGAATGGAACTTTGGTGCGGGAAATTATGCAGGTTTGCCGGCAAACAAAGTGCAGTGTCAAGGTCGTCCCGGCGATCCATGAGGTTATTGACGGGATCGTCACGATGCGTCAGTTGCGGGATGTGAATCTGGAAGATTTGCTGCGACGCGATCCGGTAAAACTTGACCAATCGCTTGTAAAAGAATATTTGACAGGCAAGAGTATTGTTGTCACCGGTGCCGGAGGATCGATTGGCTCGGAACTATGCCGTCAAATAGCGAGAATGTCTCCCCGGCAATTGATATTGCTGGGGAAAAGTGAGAATAATATTTGGGATATCCAGCGCGAATTACAGTGGGATTATCCGGGCCTTTCGACGGAGGCAATCATCGCCAATGTTTGTGATGAAAAACGAATCCGCAATATTTTCGCCCGCTTTCGTCCGCAAGTTATTTTTCATGCAGCGGCTCATAAACACGTGCCTTTGATGGAAAGCCAACCGGATGAAGCGGTTAAGAATAATGTGTTTGGTACCAAAACCGTTGCAGAAGCGGCTGCTTGGATTGACGTCGATCGGTTTGTGATGATTTCTACGGATAAGGCGGTCAATCCAACCAGCATCATGGGTGCTACCAAGCGGGTCGCGGAGATGATCATTTGCGGAATGAACACGAAGACGAAGAAAAATTTTGTGGCTGTCCGGTTTGGCAATGTCTTGGGCAGCAGAGGAAGCGTAATCCCTCTATTCCGCAAGCAAATTGTAAAAGGCGGTCCGATCACTGTTACCCATCCTGATATGCAGCGGTATTTCATGACCATTCCGGAGGCGGCCCAATTGGTGCTGCAGGCTGGCGCTATGGCGCAAGGCGGGGAAGTATTCGTTCTCGATATGGGCAAGCCAATTCGCATCCTTGATATGGCCTGCGACTTGATTGAATTAACCGGACTGGTCCCCCACAAAGATATTAAAATTGAATTCACCGGTCTTCGTCCGGGCGAAAAGCTATTTGAAGAGTTCCTCTCCGCTGAAGAGGGCAGTTCTTCCACCAAGCATGAAAAAATATATGTCGCTAATCTGAAGACGGTGGATCCGCAAAAACTGAATGAAGGGTTAACCTTGCTTGAAGCAACGGATGATCCGGACAAAATCATTACCATTTTGCGCAGATTAGTTCCGACGTATGTTCGTGGCTTGTCTACGTACCGCCGATCTTCAGGCAGTGACGAAATGGTAATGGAAACGGGCAAGATGCCTGATTTTGATAATAGGCATGAAAGCGGTTAAACGGATCATGCATAGCTGATGATGGAAATTTTTTATATCGGGGTGAAACAAATGGCTGATAAAGCAATCGTTCCTTTGCAGGCCTATACTGTTGACACAGACTTGGAAAAAAATTTCGTCAAGGTATTTTTGTTATTGCGTGACATGTTTGTCCTCTCCACATTATTGTTTTTTGCGTTGCGGCTGGACAGTTACCTTTTCCGTGCTGGGTCATTGCCGGTGGCGCCAATCGTCTTAATGGCAGCGTGGATGATTTGGATATGGACATTGAGTGCAATCTCAACGATGTTCGAACGCGGATATTCCCTGGTTTTCACACGCGCCATGCCGATTATTCTCCCCTTTATCGCGATTATGGGGGTTAGTTGGGTAGGCATATTTTTAGAAGGAGCATACCTGGATGACAATTACAAGTCGGTATTGATGCCTACTCTTGATTTCGGCATCTTTTTGACAGGGATTATCATCGGAGCCATGCGCATCAGTAAAAGGAAATGGTCTCTGGCCCTTGCACTGGGGTTGTGCTGCATCCTGGGTACTGTCTTTATCGATGTGATCAATCCGGGTACATTTTCAAGATTGGATTACCGTGCATCCGGACTGTATGAACAACCCAACATCGCAGCTTTCACCATGGTCTTATTTCTTACCGCTATATTGCGGTGGGAAAAGAAATCGTTAAATCTGACTGATATGATTTTTGCCACTGCCTGCGGTATTGGCGTATTTTTCACTTTTTCCCGGGGCGGGGTTGTAGAGTTTTTACTGATCGCTTGTTTGTATTGGTACAATTTAAGGAATAAAGAGCGCAGCTATTTCATTATAAAAGGGCTTGTCTTTTTGATCTTCCTTGGAGGGATCATTGTATTTCTGATGCCGGACTATATTAGCCGTCTTGAAATTCTTCAATTCAAATCTACGCGCTTGGATTGGTTTACGGGCGATGTCGGCGGGGCTGTTTCCATATCGGATTCAAGGGTGAAAATACTCGATGAATATTTGCCATTGATTGCCGCCAGTCCGGTTTTGGGAAATGGTTCAGGTTACATTAATTCAATGTGGTTGGGTCCGCATAATATCTATATCGCCATGTGGGTTGAAAACGGGATAGTTGGTTTATTATCCTATATTTGGCTGTTGGTCGCTCTTCTAGTTGTCAATAAACGAATGAATAATTATTGTGGGGTAGCCATGATTATCCTCATTATGGCTTACGGGTTTCTTACCCACAACTTATTGGATGAACGGCCATTTCTACTGTTGACGTCGATTTTGACAACGCGGGCAATAAGCGCTGAAATTATGGGTGCGGAGAAGAACGAGACAGAGCGTGGATAAACAGTAAGCCGTTCACTATTCACCATGCTGGGGGGAGGCAAAGCCGTGAAAATATTGCATATTATTACCAGCCTGTATGCCGGCGGAGCCCAAATCATGCTCTATAAGCTGCTGGCGAATAATGACCGGATGCGCCTCGATTCAACAGTAATTTCGTTAATGGATTCTGCGGAAATGGGCGAAAAAATAGAGTCGCTTGGGGTCGATGTTCATTCTCTTGGTATGAAACGGGGAACAGTGAGTTTGAAAAAGATTTTGTACTTGACCCAGCTGATCCGCAAAATTAACCCCGATCTCATCCAGACGTGGATGTATCATTCAGACTTATTAGGATCATTGGCAGCTTTGCTTGCAGCTGTGCGCGTACCGGTAATATGGGGGATCCACCATAGCAATTTGGATCCGCAGTACAATGATCCAACGACGCTGAAAGTCGCAAAACTTTGCGCCCATATCTCGCGTTTTATGCCGGCACGCATCATTTCCTGTTCGCAGGCGGCGAAAGAAACGCACCGGCAAATCGGTTACTATCAGGAAAAGATGGTAGTAATTCCCAATGGCTTTGATCTGTGCGAATTTCACCCTGATCAAGAAGCGCGTGAGGTGGTAAGGGAAAATTTGCACATCAATTCGGAAACGATTTTAATCGGGATGATGGCCCGTTTTGATCCGCAAAAAGATCACAAAAATTTTATTCAGGCGGCTAGTATTTTGTTGCAGGAACATCAAAACGTAGAATTTGTCCTTTGCGGCAGCGGGATGGATCAACAGAATGCAGCCTTAATGGAATGGATCAGGGAAGTTGATATTGAACCGAAAGTCCATCTTCTTGGGCACAGAAAAGATGTATCACGGATATTGGCGGCTCTGGATATCGCAACGTTGTCTTCGTGCGGTGAAGCGTTCCCGCTTGTGGTTGGAGAGGCAATGGCCTGCGGAATTCCTTGTGTTGTTACAGATGTTGGCGACTCAGCTTTGCTTGTAGGCGACACTGGCATCATCGTTCCGCCGCAGAACCCGCTTGCATTGGCCGAGGGATGGTCGATGTTGATTGATGCAGGCGCAGAATATAGAAAAAAAACAGGAAATGATGCCCGTGCCAGGATAAGCAGTACTTTTGACATAGCGGATATTGCCGTACGATACGGCGAAGTATATAAAGAGGCGCTTTACGGTCCGCTTACCGATCCGTGGCCGTGTGAATAGTCAAGATGCAAATCAGAATATGGTGATGAATAAAGGAGGCGGTTATTGTGGACCGCAAAATCGGGGTAGTAGGGCTTGGTTATGTTGGTCTGCCTGTCGCAATTGCTTTTGCCAAAAGGTTTGAAGGGGTAGTCGGTTTTGATGTCAATCAGGAAAAGGTAAAGAAGTTGCAGCGAGGCATTGACAGCACGGGAGAATTGGGAAAAGAGGCATTGCAAACCACTACATTGACCATCACGTCTGATCCCAATATTCTAAAAAGTATTGATTTTTTCGTTGTAGCTGTGCCTACCCCTATTGATAAGGCGCACCGTCCGGAAATGACAGCACTGATGAAAGCTTCGCAGGTTGTTGGCAGCGTAATGCGGCCGGGTGCGATCGTAGTCTATGAATCAACTGTTTACCCCGGTGTTACGGAAGAAATATGCGGTCCGATATTGGCAGAATATTCAGGACTAAAGCGCGGAAAAGATTTCAAACTCGGTTATTCGCCGGAACGGATTAATCCCGGTGATAAACACCATCGACTGGAAACAATTGTTAAAGTGGTTTCAGGCGAAGATGAAGCAACTCTAAAAACCGTTGCCGAAGTGTATGAAGCGATTATCGACGCCGGCGTATACCGGGCACAAAGCATCAAAGTAGCGGAAGCGGCAAAAGTTATTGAAAATACACAGCGAGATTTAAACATAGCACTGGTGAATGAGCTGGCGATTATTTTCAATATGCTGGATATTCCCACGGAAGCTGTTTTGGAAGCCGCGTCGACGAAATGGAATTTCCTCCCGTTTAAACCAGGCTTGGTTGGCGGACATTGCATCGGGGTCGATCCATATTACTTGACGTACAAAGCCGAAGAGGCGGGTTACATTCCGCAAGTTATCCTGGCTGGCCGCCGAATCAATGACCATATGGGCGAATATATTGCCCGGCAGACCGTCAAAGCGATGGTCGCTGCGAAAAAAAACCTTTGCCGTGCCAAGGTGGCTGTGATGGGGCTGACATTTAAGGAAAACGTACCAGACCTTCGCAACAGCCGGGTTGTTGATATCCTTCAAGAACTGCAGACATATGGAATTTGTGCGAAAGTACACGATCCGCTGGCTGATCCGAAAGAAGCCTTTGAAGAGTATGGAGTGACACTTTGTTCCGATGATGATCTGCAGCATTTGGATGCCATTATTTTGGCGGTTGCCCATGATGTCTACATCAAAAATGGCAGCGCGGGCTTGCTGGACAAACTACATAACGGCGAGGGTGTGATCGTTGATGTCAAGTCAAAATTCAAGAGCAGTGAATTCCCCCCCGAAGTTGTCTACTGGAGCTTATAAGCAACTGTGCGAAACCTTGCGGGAAAAACCGCGAAAATGGCTGATAACCGGGGTTGCTGGCTTTATTGGTTCAAATTTGCTGGAGAATTTGCTTTTGCTGGACCAAACGGTGATCGGTCTGGATAACCTGTCCACCGGACATCAACGCAATATTACGGAGGTTATCTCCGCCGTCGACCCGCTTCAAGCGTCACGTTTTTCGTTTGTCGAAGGCGATATTGGCGATTTGACCACCTGCCGATCCTGTTGCGATGGAGTTGATGTTGTTCTTCATCAGGCAGCGTTAGGGTCGGTACCCCGTTCCATCGCTGACCCGATTGCCACCAACCGCAGCAATATTGACGGTTTTTTGAACATGTTAGTTGCCGCAAAGATTTCGAAAGTCAGCCGCTTCGTTTACGCTTCTTCCAGTTCCGTATATGGTGACCATCCGGGTCTGCCCAAAGTAGAAAGTGTAACCGGCCGTCCCCTTTCGCCATATGCGGTGACAAAGGCTGTCAATGAGTTGTATGCCGGAGTATTTGGCCTTAATTATCACTTGGAATGCATAGGACTTCGTTACTTCAATGTTTTTGGACGCCGTCAGGATCCCGATGGCATGTATGCGGCAGTAATACCGAAATGGGTTAACAGCCTGTTGCGGGGGGAGGCGGTATACATCAATGGCGATGGTGAAACAAGCCGGGATTTCTGTTACGTTGCCAATGCAGTGCAAGCGAACTTACTGGCTGGCTGCACAAACAACCCAGACGCTCTGATGCAAGCTTACAATGTTGCTTACGGCGAAGTGACCACGCTGAATGAATTATTTACACTTCTTTGCGACCGGATTGCGGCCTATCGGCCGCTTACAGCAGAGGCCAGTCCGCATTACCGGGATTTTCGCCCCGGAGACGTCCGTCATTCCCTGGCTGATATCAGCAAAGCACAAACCCTTCTTGGTTATGCGCCTACCCATTCGATACGTGAAGGGTTGGACGAGGCGATTTCATGGTACATAAAGCACTTGCTTTAAAGGTGCAGGGAGGTGATTGCGCTTGGCAAAAATCATGATTATTGCCGGATACGGCAAATCGCTTATCGGTTTTCGCGGCGATATGATACAAGAGATGGTCAGACAGGGTCATGAGGTCATTGGCATGGCGCCGGAAGAAGGCTTTGAGCCGGCAATGCAAAAATTGGGAGCGAAATACCAGCGCATTCCGTTAGCGCGCCACGGCATGAACCCTTTGCAAGATTTGCGCACCCTTGGCTTTTTGGTTAAAAAAATGCGTGAAATCAAACCAGACGTGGTGATTACGTACGCTGCCAAGCCGATCATCTATGGGAATTTGGCAGCCAGACTTGCGAAGGTTGAAAATACGTATACGATGATTACTGGGATAGCATATGCGTTTATAGGAGAAAATTGGAAACAGAAATTAATAGCACTGTTTCTTACTCATTCCTATCAAAATGTAATGAAATACAATAAAGGGTTAATTTTTCAGAACAAAGATGATTTGAAATTATTTCAAAACTTAAAAATTGTAAGGAATGGACAAAAAACGACCATTGTAAACGGATCCGGCGTTGATATCGACAAATATGTGTCTGCCGTCGATCCGCCGCAACCGCTATCATTTTTATTAATTGGCCGTCTTGTCTGGGCAAAAGGCATCGGAGAATTCGTTGAAGCAGCGCGATTGCTAAAAAAACGTTATCCGCAAGTGCGTTTTCGCATTCTTGGGCCGCTGGATGAAGGAAATCACAATGCGATTACGCAGGAATACATCCGAAAGTGGCAGGAAGAGCAGCTGATTGAATATCTTGGCAAGACAGAAGATGTCCGTCCATATCTTGAAGCAGCCAGCGTATGCGTTCTTCCTTCCTATCGGGAAGGGACGCCGCGTTCCGTATTGGAAGCCATGTCAATGGGGCGGCCGGTGATCACCACTGACGCGCCGGGTTGCAGGGAAACTGTGAACGATGGCGTGAATGGGTATTTGGTTCCGGTTAGAGACATAAACAAGCTGGCAGCCGCTATGGAAAAGTTTATATTGGATCCTGATTTAATCTCGGTTATGGGAAAAAAAAGCCGTCAGATGGCCGTAGACAAATATGATGTCCATAAGGTTACGCATTCTATACTGCAAGCAATGGAGTTGGTGTAAGCGTGATCAAGCGAACATTTGACGTTCTGACAGCGATCATAACGATCCTTCTGCTATCCCCCCTATTTATTATTGCAGCGCTGGTGGTGAAAGCCAGTCTTGGGTCGCCGGTTCTCTTCCGGCAACAGCGGCCTGGGTTTCATGGCAAGCCATTTGAACTAATTAAATTTCGTACCATGACGGAGGAACGAGATGGTTTGGGGAATTTGCTGAGTGCAAAAGAACGGGTTACATCCACTGGCAGGATCCTTCGTCAGTTGAGCCTGGATGAACTGCCCCAACTGTTTAACGTAATCCGGGGGGACATGAGCTTGGTTGGTCCGCGGCCTCTTCTTATGGAGTACTTGCCCTTATACAATCAAGAACAAGCAAGAAGGCATGAAGTTAGACCGGGAATTACCGGCTGGGCGCAAGTCAATGGCCGGAATGCGATAACCTGGGAAGAAAAATTCAGCTTGGATGTCTGGTATGTCGATCACCGGAGTTTTTGGCTGGACCTCAAAATACTCGCTTTGACCTTTTTGAAAGTGATACAGCGTTCCCAGATCGACAAACCGGGAAAAGATAAAGGAACAGTAGGAATGGAGCGTTTTCGGGGGCCGGGCAAGGCATGAAATGAGCAAGATCAATCGGACGGTAAGGAGATGACTTTATGAGCAGACTGTTGATTATTGGATCTGGTCATTGTGGGCGGGAAACATTTGAGTGGGCAAAAGACATTCAGGAGCGGCAAAAAAGATGGGATGCGATTGGTTTTTTGAATGACGATATCCATGCGCTCGATAAATATCACTTATCGGATCTGATGGTTGGAACAATCAAAGATCATATTCCTGCAGAGGGGGAAGAATTTGTTTGTGCGGTTGCGGATCCGGCGAATAAAATGATGCTTTGCAATTCCTTTAAGGCAAGAGGAGCCCGGTTTGTCAATGTCATTCATCCGTCCGTCATCATTGCTGATTATAGCGTCATCGGCGAGGGCGTAATTATCTGCCCCCAAGTGATCATCTGTCCCAATTCCAATGTGGGAGATCATGTTTTGGTCGACTCCTTCTCGGTTGTAGGGCATGATGTGACCGTGGAAAAAGGCTGCAGCATAAGTGACCACTGTGACTTGATGGGGCATGTTTATCTGGAGGAAGAAGCATTTTTGGGAAGCGGAGCACGGATTATTCCCTGGATGCGGGTTGGCAGGGGAGCGAAGGTTGGCGTAGGCAGCATTGTTATCCGGAATGTGGAAGCGAATACCAGTGTTTTTGGCAATCCTGCCCGGCGAGTAGAGTAGAATAAACGGGGATGGAGGGGACGAGGATGAAACAACAAGAATTAATCGAAAAACTGGCAGAAGCATTATTTGAACCGGCAGAAAGGCTTGCATTAACGACAGAATTGAACAATCTTGATGGCTGGGATTCATTGGGACGGTTGAGTATTGCCGCTTTGTTTCACGAAACCTTCGGACTGACGATAGAAACGGCAAGGCTCAAACAATGTACCACGATACAGGATATCATCAACTTTGTCAGCGATAAGTTGGAGAAGGAAGAAGAAGCCAAACATTCGTTAAGAGTTTGCTGAATGTACCGGCGACGTTAGGGAGGGAACTTCAGTGAAAAATAGTGTATTGGAATATTTGGAAGAAACTGCAAAACGGTGCGGCGATAAACCGGCGATTATCGACGGAGCTCGCCAGCTTACCTTTCGCCAGCTGCGGCAATTGGGCAGACAACTGGCCTTAAAAATGACAAAGGAATATTCTTTCTTTCAGAAGCCGGTCGCTGTATTATTGCCCAAAAGTGCGGACAGCCTTGTCGCATTTGCCGGTGTTCTCTATAGCGGTAATTATTATGTACCGTTGGATGAAAAACTTCCAGCGCAAAGACTGGGGAAGATTTTAGATAATCTGCAACCGGCAGCGATGATCACTTCGGCTGAATATACCGGGCTGTTGACTTCGCTCGGAGTGGAACAGTCGAAGATCATACTTCTTGGAACACTGTACGAAGATCTGCCGCCTGAAGATGAGCATCACCTGGACGAGATTGTACAACAAATTATTGACGTTGATCCTGTATACATCATTTACACATCCGGTTCTACCGGCACGCCGAAAGGGGTTGTTGTTACTAACCGGGGTGTGATTGATTATATTGATTGGGCGATCCAATGTTTTGATATTCATGAACAGACGATGATTGGCAGTCAATCTCCCTTCTTCTTTGATAATTCGACTTTGGATATCTATCTATGTCTGGGAGCAGGTGCAACGATTGTCATTATACCGAAAATGCTGTTCTCTTTTCCTGCGAAATTGATCTCGTACGTCAAAGATATGCGGATTAACTTTATCTTTTGGGTTCCTTCCGTACTGATCAGTGTAGCAAATGCAAAAATTCTCGACGAAATCATCCTCCCGGATTTGACCAAAATACTCTTTGCCGGAGAAGTAATGCCGAACAAGCAGCTAAATTACTGGCGCAAAAGAATGCCAAACGCATTGTTCGCCAATCTTTACGGACCTACCGAAATCACGGTGGATTGCACCTATTATATTGTTGACCGGGAATTTGATGATCAGGAGCCGTTGCCGATCGGCATCCCTTGCCGCAACACCGATGTTTTGGTACTGAATGCCGAAAATCGACGGGCAGGAATGATGGAAGTCGGAGAATTATGCGTCAGGGGCAGTTCGTTGGCACTTGGTTATTGGGATGATCCCGAAAAAACGGCTGCTGCATTCGTTCAGAATCCACTTCACTCACATTACCCGGAAAAGATATATAGAACCGGCGACTTGGTGTACGTCAACGAACGGCGTGAAATCATCTTTGTAGGGCGGAAAGACTCGCAGATTAAACATATGGGATATCGAATTGAGTTAGGCGAGATTGAAACTGCCATTGCCGGACTGCCGCTGATTGAAAGCGCCTGTGTAACCTACAATAAATCCAAAGAAGAAATCGTGCTGCTTTACAAGGCGTCAGAGACGATGGAACTTGGCGAAATACGGAAAGCATTGCTTCCGCTGCTTCCAAAATACATGATGCCTACAACCGCCTACCAATTGGATGAAATGCCTTTGAATGCCAATGGGAAAATCGACCGGGTGACGCTGCTGCAGCGTTACGGACAGTAATGGGCGAAAAGTGATCGTATCCCGAAATTGCAACGATTGCGAGGGAGCACAATGGAAGAGATCATCAAAATCCTGTCAGGGATCAGGCCTGAGTACGATTTTTACCAGGAAAGCAATTTCATTGAAGACGGCATATTGGATTCGTTTGATATGGTCATGCTGGTAACTGCCCTTGATGAACACTATGGCATCAAGATCCTCGGAACAGACATCATTCCGGAAAATTTTACAGATACAGCTTCGATCAAGCGGTTAGTGGAAAGGTATGGTGGTATGGAATGAACATGATTTTTCATAACAAAAAGATCAGTGGGATTTTATGTGTTGTTCCCCAAAAAGAAAGTCTCTTTGATGATGAAATTGGCAACTATAATTTTCCGCCGGAAAAATCCCTGCGCTTGAAAAAAATCATGGGTTACGACCGGCATCGGATTGCCGATCAGGGAGCATGCATCTCGGATTATTGCGTATTTGGGATCGAATACCTGCTGCGGCAGGGAAGCCTGAAAAAAGATGACATTGATGCGCTGATATTAGTAACGCAAACAAGCGATTATTTGCTTCCGCCGACAAGCAATATCATTCAGGGGCGTCTGGGCTTGGGGGAAGACGTTCTGTGTATGGATATCAACCAAGGCTGCGCGGGATACATTGTTGGACTGATGCAAGCTTTTCTGCTGCTGGAGCAAAAAAATATAAACAAGGTGGTTCTTTTGAATGCAGAGTTTCTGAGCAAAAGAACTTCACCCAAGGATCGAAACAGCTATCCCATCATCGGGGATGCCGCGGCGATCACGATTGTTGAGAGAGATTGTCTGGAAAATGTAATCCATGCGAATATAAAAATGGACGGCAGCCAAGGAAATGCGCTCATTATTCCGGCGGGTGGTTTGCGGATGCCAGCGACCGCAGAAACCGCCATTATGGAAGACAGCGGGGACGGCAATCTGCGCAGCAAGGATCACCTGTTTATGGACGGGACCAGCGTATTCAACTTTGTACAGACGAAGGTTCCGGCTCTTATTGAGGACTTGCTGGTTACGAGCGGAACCGCGAAAGAAGAAATTGATTATTATCTATTCCACCAGCCCAATCGTTTCATGCTCGAAAAATTGGCCGATCAACTGGGAGTTCCCTATGCGAAAATGCCGTCTAACATCGTCGAGCGGTTCGGGAATTCCAGCGGAGCGACGATTCCGGTAAACGCAGTTTACAACTTGGGCGACCGCTTGAAAGAAACTTCGTTTAACGTTTGTTTCTGTGGTTTTGGGACGGGGCTTAACTGGGGCGCTATGATGATGAAGCTGGGACAATTGCAAATTGCTGAGATCATTGAGTATTGATACGCCCAAGAACTCTCTGTGCAGTTAAAGGAGGGTATTTATGGATATCTTCGTTATCGGCGCCGGCGGGCATGCCAAAGTTGCCGTCGACATTATTGAGAAGCAAGCAATACACCGGATTATTGGTTTTGTCGATGAGAATAAAGAAAGAGGCAGCCGGGTGTACGGATATCCCGTTCTTGGCGGACTGGGAGTATTTTACGAAGAAAAATTCTCTGCTGTCAATGCGGGAATTGTTGCTGTCGGGGACAATTGGGATCGAAAGCAGTTAGTCGATAAGGTTTTGCAGTTCCGGCCGAAGTTTGTGTTTATCAACGCGTTACATCCGTCAACCATTATTGCACGAGGCGTTGAAATTGGGCAAGGAACTGTGAGCATGGCGGGTTCGATTATGAACAGTGACGCTCATATTGGCAATCATTGCATTATTAATACAAACTGCAGTGTTGGGCATGACGTTTGGTTAGGCGACTTTGTCACAATTGGGCCTGGTGCGGTGATCGGCGGAGAGACCCATATTGGCGATCATGCGGCAGTGTCTTTGGGGGCGAATGTCATTCACAATATACGAATTGGTGAACATGCGATCGTTGGCGCCGGCGCGGTGGTAGTGAACCATATTGATGGAGGAGTAGTCGTCTGCGGAGTTCCGGCTAAAGTGATGAGAAAAAGGGCGATTGGAGAAAAATATCTTTGAGAAGCAACATAGGGCATAGAGGAGGTTGGGAAATGGGTGCTCTTAAGATTTTGAATGCGGATCGTCTTCCTGAGCTTGCCTTATGGATCCAAATGTGGTCTTTTCAACCTGCACAGGAGATCTTCGCGCATCCGAAGTTTGTAAAGCTTTTTTGCCGGCCGGCGGATACTGCGCTTTGCGCTTATATGGAATTATCGGGCGGGGTTCTCATGTTCCCTTTTATCCTGCGGCCGCTACCCGTGGAAAAATGGGCTGGGGAACATTGTCAGTCTCAAGATATCATTAGTCCATATGGTTATGGGGGCTTGGTGTATTCGGGTTCAAATGCAGCAAACTGTTTAAGTGAAAATAATGTAAGGACCTTTTGGCGTGAGTTTGATGCCTGGTCCCGAAATAATAAAATCGTATCTTGTTTTATTCGGTTCTCGCCCTACTCTTGTTACATTCAGGCCTTTTCCGGAAGAGTGGAACCGCTCGGAGAACATGTCATTCGTTTGTTAAGTCCCGGGCTGCCAGAAATCTGGAATGATTTTGATCACAAGGTGCGTACAAATATCCGCCGGGCCTTGCGAACCGGCCTGGAGGTCGAAATAGACCCCGGCAGCAACCGGCTCGAAGAATTCAAAAAAATATATTATGCCACGATGGACCGTCATCATGCGCAGCCGCAATATTACTTCCCGGAAGAATTCTTTTCCGCTATTCGTCAAGATTTGCCAGGCAAGCATATTTATTTCCATACGCTGCAGGAAAATAAAGTGATATCCACGGAACTGGTTTTAATTTCCCAAGATTATCTTTATTCGTTTTTAGGCGGAACCGATAAAAATGCCTTGAAATTATACCCGAACGAAATTCTAAAAGAGGCTGTAATCCGCTGGGGCATTGAACATGGTAAAAAAGCATACGCACTGGGCGGCGGTTACAAAGGACAAGATAGCCTTTTTCACTATAAAAAATCGCTTGCGCCGCGAGGCATTGTATCAGCGATGGTAGGAAAAAAAATCTATGATGAAACGGCGTACCAAACGCTATGCGAAATGCGGCTGAAATATGAGATTGCGCTGGGAAATACGATCGATTTTACGGATGAATTTTTTCCGGCGTATCGGAATTGCGCAACAGCGCAAAGGCAATGATGGTGAGGTGCAGAGTGATGAATTTCAGATTGAGGGAAGCAGTACTTCTGGTTTTGATTGGCCTAATTCTGACAACGGTCTTTGGTTTGGGAAGCGGGAAAAGCAATGCCGGTCAAAGTGAAATCAATTTAGGCAATATGTGGACATCCGGCACCGGAAACGGAGTGACCGATGATACCCCAATCTTCAGAGAAGCGTTTCAAATGGCCCAGGGTGGAACCTTGTATGTTCCGAAACCAACGGTCGCATACTCCATTCATAATCTCATCATTCCAGCCAATATCCACATCATTTTTGAGGCAGGAACGATAATCCAGGCCAATGCGAACCTTCCCATCAATAAGCCGTTGTTCAAAATTTCCCACGCGGCAAACGTTACGATCGATGGCAATGGCGCTGTTTTTGGGATGTTGAACTCCCAGTATCCGGATCGATTTATTGGCGAGGGAACTCACGCCTTCTCTATCATCCATTCCAGCAATGTGGTATTGAATAACATCACTGTGACAAGTTCCGGCGGTGGAGATGGCTTCTATATCAACGATGTTGTGAATATCCGCATTTCAGAATGCTCGGCGTCAAACTGTTTGCGCAATGGTCTCTCTTTAATTGGCGCCATCGGAGCGGTTATAGAAAATTCTGTGTTTTTCCAAAATAGAGGAAATGGGATGTGCATAGAACCTAATAGCCCGGCAGACACATTGCAAGATATCGTTTTTCAAAATTGTCTCTCCGAAAATAACGGTGCTTATGGTCTGGCCTTAGGCCTTGACAAATACAAAACAGAGACCAGCCGCACGAATGTTGATGTCACATTCAACGATATTACAACCAAAAATAATGGGAGTACCGGCCTTCTTTTAAGCGTTTACAATTTCACCCACGGAATCGACGGGACGATTCATGTAAACAATTATACTTCTGACGGGGATAGGCTGGCGATCAATGTTTCCAATAGCGGTGTGACATCGCCGGTCATTACGATGAATGGCTGGAGGATCTTGAACCCAACAGAGTACCATATATCCAGAGTGAATTATCAGGAGGCTGCCTGGGTTCGTGATCAAAGCGGCATCATGCTTGGCAGAGTCGTATTCAATCCATTGTAAATGCATAAAATTACGCATGCAAGCTTGGAGGGACGGATAATGGAACCAATGATTAGTATTTGCTGCACTGCCTACAACCATGAGAAGTATGTTGGGGAGGCAATAGAAAGCTTCTTGATGCAAAAAACAAGTTATCCGTTTGAAATATTAGTGCACGATGACGCATCCACCGATAACACGGCAAACATCATCAATAAATATGAAAAAGATTTCCCCGAACTGATTAAACCCATCTATCAAACTGAAAACCAGTACTCCAAAAATAATCATGTCGGTTATTTTTTCAATACGTTACGCGCCAAGGGGAAATATATGGCGATTTGTGAAGGGGATGATTATTGGACCGACCCCTTGAAACTGCAAAAGCAAGTAGAGTATTTGGAAGCGAACCCTCAATGCAGTTTGTGCACACATGCGGCACGAAGAATATCCCGGGATAAAAAAGTGGTTGGCTATATCAAACCTGGAACCCATGACCAAAATTTTACTACGGTGGATGTGATCAGACATGGCGGAGGCGGACTGTTTGCAACCAATTCCATGGTGTATCCGCGAAGACTGGTGCAAAACATGCCTGATTTTTATCATCATTCTCCGGTGGGCGATTTTCCGCTTATGCTATATCTTTCCCTGCAAGGCGAAATGCATTATATGGCGCAATGCATGTCCGACTATCGCGTATCGACGGAAAGCTCCTGGACAAGCAGATTGAATGCAGATAAAAACAACGTGGGAGAACATATCCGGAGAATTGGCATTGTGCTGGATGAATTCAATGAATATACAGGCCGCAGGTATGAGGAGGAAATTCGAAAATGTATTTTGAACCGGGAATTTACCTGGCTGCTCTCTATTTTTGCGATTGAGAAAATTAAACTGGAAAAATACAGAGAGAACTATGAAAGTTTGAGTATAAAACAGAAAATGCGATTATACTTGGGCGCCTATCTGCCATCCGTTTTAGAATTCTCAGCAAAAATACGAAAAATACGCAAGGCTTGACAGCCGAAAAAGGAAAAGATGATGGCGACTTCAAGCACAAAAAGCAAGGTTTTGCATGGAATATTTTGGAAATTAATGGAGCGCGGCGGAACGCAGGCGCTGCAATTTATCATTCAAATTATTTTGGCAAGGCTTTTATTGCCGGCTGATTATGGCGTGATTGCCCTGATAGCCATCTTCATTGCCATTGCGTCTGTTTTTGTACACAGCGGCTTTAACACCGCATTAATCCAGAAGAAGAATGCAGATAAGCTGGACTTTTCCTCTGTGTTTTATCTCAGCCTGTTTGTTTCAATCCTAATGTATGGCTTTCTGTATCTATCGGCACCGGCTATTGCGAGGTTCTATGATGAAAGTCAGATCATCCCCGTGCTTCGCGTGTTATCGATTACGCTGTTTTTTGGCGCAGTGAATTCTGTACAATATGCCGTTGTATCCCGGGAGATGAAGTTCAAGAAAGTTTTTTTCAGCAGTCTTGGCGGGATGCTGTTTTCCGGTATTCTTGGCATTGGGATGGCTTTTATGGGTTTTGGTGTATGGGCGCTGGTTGCTCAGCACCTTGTGCAGCAGATTTTAATTACCTTCATCCTTTGGTTTACTGTGAAATGGCGGCCCAGTTCAGAATTTTCCTTGGCGAGGCTGAGAAACCTGTTTGCTTTCGGGGGGAAATTGCTCTGCTCAAGCTTGTTGGAGACGGTTTATCACAATATTTATGGACTGGTGATCGGGAAGTTTTATAACGCCGAAATGTTAGGATATTTCACCAGAGGGGATCAATTTCCCAAACTGTTAATGACTAATATCAATAGCTCCATCTCCAGCGTCATGCTGCCGGCACTATCGGCGCATCAAGAAGATAAGAACAGAGTAAAAGCGATGGTAAGGCGTTCCATTGTGACCAGCTCATTCGTCATCTTTCCGTTGATGGCCGGATTGGCTGTATGTGCAGAGCCCCTTGTGAATTTGCTGCTGACGGAGAAATGGCTGCCCTGCGTGCCTTTCTTGCAAATCATGTGTTTGGCATATGCCTTCTGGCCGGTTCATACAGCCAACCTGCAGGCAATTAATGCGTTAGGCCGCAGCGATATCTTTCTGAAGCTGGAAATCATCAAGAAATGTATCGGAGTAGCGGCGTTGCTGATCAGCGTTCCGTTCGGAATTTATGTCATGGTCGCGTTTAAACCGGTTACATCTGTTATTTCGACAGCCATCAACTCATATCCGAATCGGAAATTATTGGATTACAGCTTTAAAGAACAATGGATCGATATTATGCCGTCCTTATTACTATCTGTTGTAATGGGGGCAGCGATCTATACGGTAAATTACAGTGGATGGAATGAACTGACGAAATTATTTGTCCAGGTGATTGCAGGGATTGTCATTTACACGGGTTTGGCATATTTGTTGAAACTGGAGTGCTTTATTTATCTGCTGGATACTGTAAAACAGCTGCTTCATAAAAACGCAGAAAGGAAGTGGAATTGCAATGAATGAAATAGGCGGTTACTTTAGTTTGGAAGAATTGGTCAGCAGTGAATACCATCAGGATCTGCTCGCACTGAACAATGCGCGAAACTGTCTGTTGTATTTGCTGAAAGCGCAAAATATTGAGAAAGTCTACATTCCCTATTTCAATTGCGATTCCGTCAGCGATATGTGTCAGCGAAACGGATATGAATACGAGTATTATCCTATAAACGCAGACTTTATGCCGGTGTTTGAAAAAAAAATCTCTTCGACCCAGCGTCTATATATCATTAATTATTATGGCCGAATCAGCAACGAAACGATTGGTATATTCAAAGAAAAGTATAAGCATATTATTATTGACAATGCACAGGCTTTTTTTCAAAAACCGGTGGAAGGCATCGATACTCTTTACAGCTGCAGAAAGTTTTTTGGCGTGCCGGATGGGGGCTATCTAAGCACGGATGCAAGACTAGAAGAAAATTTGGCAACGGATACATCCGGGAAACGAATGAAGCACCTTTTGGGACGGTACGAAGGTCCTGCAGCAAACTTCCATGTTGATTTTAAAAAAAATGATGAAGCATTTAAGGGTGAACCACTGAAAACGATGTCAAAACTGACGCACAATCTTCTCGGCGCAATCGATTACAAACGGGTATGCGACATCAGAAACAGAAATTATCGTTTTTTGGCCGAACAATTTGACGGGATGAACAGATTGAAACCGGTCGATCCATGCGGGGCATTTGCTTATCCGTTTTATGCGGAGAATGCGTCGGAGATCAAAAAAAAGTTGGCACAGAAAAACATCTATATACCGACCTTATGGCCCAACGTACTGAATCAGATGCCTAAGGATAGTGTCGAGTACGATTACAGCGCAAACATCCTTCCTCTTCCCTGTGATCAGCGCTGCACAATGGAGGATATGCAATATATCGCCGAGGAGCTGAAAAAATGCGATGAAAAAAGTAAATGTGTTGATCTACCCCGCGGGGTCTGAAAATGCACTGGAGATTTATTATTCATTAAAATATAACAAGCATTTTAATGTCTTTGGCGCTACGCGGGTTTCGAACCATGCACAGTATGTATACCCAAAAGAGAAGCTGTATTTTGGGAGCTTGCACATCACGGACGAAACGATTTTTGACGAGTTGAACCGTATAATCAAAGAATGTGGCATTGATTTCATCATTCCCACACATGACACGATCGCCCTGTTCCTGACGCAGCATCAAGACAAAATTCATGCACAGACGATTTGTTCACCCTACGAAACAACAAGGATTGCGGAAAATAAAAAATTGATGTATGAAGCGCTCAACGGATATTCATTCAATCCCCAAATATATAAAGACATAAATGCCGTTACGCGATATCCCGTCTTCCTTAAACCTTATATCGGCACTGGCGGTAAGGGGACCTATCTTGCGAAAAGCAAATCCGAGCTGGAAGATATTTTGACCCAAAAACCAAATTTGCTGTTATGCGAATATTTGCCGGGTCAAGAATATACCATCGATTGCTTCACCAATAAAAATAGGGAACTGTTATTCGCGGGACCGCGCAAGAGAGAACGCATCACGAATGGAATAGCGCATCATTCGGAAAGAGTGGAGGAAAGCAGTGAGTTTGAAATGATTGCCTGCGAATTGAATAAACGCTTTGCCTTTCGCGGAGCTTGGTTCTTCCAGGTTAAGGAAGACGAAACCGGTCAGTTAAAGTTTATGGAGTTTGCCGTCAGGCAGGCGGGGACAATGGCATTCTACAGACAGCTGGGCGTTAATTTTGCGGCATTATCGCTATTCGATGCGATGGGTCATGATGTGAGAATATTGTTTAATGACTATAAAATGAGTCTTGACCGTTGTTTGGCGGCCAGCTATCGCTTGGATTATCAATATGAAACTTTATATGTTGATTTTGATGGCGCGCTGATTATTGAGGACAAGGTGAACACAACATTGCTGAAATTAATTTATCAAGGGGTTAATACAAAAAAGAAAATTATATTGTTCACAAAAAATGATTGCGATGTGAATGAATTACTAGATAGATACCATATAAACAGAGCGTTGTTCGATAAAATTGTTTCCGTGGAACCTGGCAGGACGAAAACGGACAGTATAGAAAAGTCAGGATCGGTATTTATTGGCAGTTCTTTCACGGAAAGAGAAATAATAAGGGAAAAATGCAATATTCCGGTGTTTGATGTGGATGCCATAGGGTGCCTGATTAATTCTGCAGACATATAAGTTGAAAGGAAAGAAATCAGGGAGGCGCTAGTATGACTTTCCAACAGTTGAAAACTCTTATTCGCTCCGATTTGTACAGATATACCGGGAAAGTGAGCACACGGCTACTCTTGATGAACTTATTACGGAATCCCGGTTTTCAATATTCGTTTTACTTGCGGATATCCCATTATGCGAGAAACAATAGAAACTGGCCTCTATACGTGATCGCCAAAATGTGGATGGAGCACTATTCGTGTAAATATGGAATCTTTGTGTCGACAACCAATATTGGCAGTGGATTTTATATCGGACATTTTAGCGGTATTTTTGTAGGCGGCGAAATTGGGAAAAACTGCAATGTGTCGCAAGGAGTCACGATAGGACATTCTAATCGGGGAAAAAACAAAGGGCTTCCGACATTAGGAGATAACGTATATGTTGGGCCAGGGGCAAAAATAGTGGGGAATGTCAAAATTGGAAACAACGTTGCCATCGGCGCGAATTGCGTTGTAACGAAAGACATTCCGGATAATGCAGTAGTGGTGGGAATTCCGGGCAAAGTCATATCTTACAATGGATCGACAGGGTATATTAATAACACAGATTATCTGTAATGGTTTTATTACAGTGGCGAAGATGGATTTCAGAACAAGGAAGGGGAGGAATTACTATGGTGAACCCGATACAAGTAACTCGTTCCTCAATGCCGGATTTTGCAGAGTATATGGAAGAAATTAAAGACTTGTGGGAATGCCGCTGTCTGACGAATATGGGTGATAAACATAAAAAACTGGAAGCAGAACTTGTTCAGTATTTGCAGGTGCCGAATGTGACATTGTTTACAAACGGTCATTTGGCCTTAGAGTGCGCAATTGCTGCGCTCGGGTTGACCGGAGAAGTGATCACCACGCCTTTCACCTTTGCATCCACAACCCATGCGATTGTGCGAAATGGGTTGGTTCCCGTGTTTTGTGATATTGAACCCGATACATACAATCTGGATGTCGGGAAGCTGGAAAGCCTGATTACAAAGAAAACATCTGCCATTGTTCCGGTCCATGTATACGGAAATGCTTGTGATGTTGAGGCAATTGAGGCGATTGCCAAGAAAAATAACCTGAAAGTGATCTATGATGCAGCTCATGCTTTTGGCGTGACTGTGAACGGCAGGGGAATTGGCAATTATGGTGATGCCTCGATGTTCAGCTTTCATGCTACCAAAGTATTTCATACGATCGAAGGCGGTGCAATCACGTATAACAGCAATGACTTAAAAATACTTCTCAATCATTTGAAAAATTTTGGCATCACTGGACCGGAGTCAGTGGAGTATGTTGGCGGAAATGCAAAGATGAATGAATTTCAAGCCGCCATGGGGATCTGCAATCTGCGCCATATTGATCAGGCCATTGAGAAACGCAAAGCAGTCGTGGAAAGATACAGAAAAAAACTTGACGGCGTTCGCGGCATTAAGCTGATCTCGCCGCAAAAAGACGTTAAAAGTAACTATGCCTATTTCCCTGTTTTATTTGATGGGTACCGATTGAGCCGCGACGAAATTTATGAAATGTTGAAAAAGGAGGAAATTATTTCCCGAAAATATTTCTACCCGTTAATCAACAGCTTTGAATGTTATCGGAACCGGTTTCGCTGCGAAGAAACGGCGGTTGCCAAATACATATCGGACCGGATCATGACCCTTCCTTTATACGAAGATTTGGCAATGGAAGATGTCGACAGGATTTGCAACTTCATTTTGAATAAAAAAGTTTGGATTAAGACGGAAAGGTGGGGAAAGTATGAAGGGCATCATTCTGGCAGGCGGAAAAGGTACCCGGTTATATCCGATAACCCAGGCCGTATCAAAGCAACTACTGCCGATCTATGATAAGCCGCTGATTTACTACCCGCTTTCAGTATTGCTTTTGGCCGGAATACATGAGATTTTGCTCATCTCAACGCCGGAAGATACTCCGGCATATCAGCGGCTGTTAGGTGACGGATCCAGACTGGGGTTGAAATTTTCCTACAAGGTTCAGGAGACTCCCAGAGGAATTGCAGACGCTTTTATACTGGGGGAAACATTTATAGGCGACGATCATGTTTGCCTGATTCTTGGAGATAATGTCTTTTATGGACAAGACCTAACCCGGGTGCTTAACCGTGCCAAGAAAATAGAAACAGGCGCGATTGTTTTCGGTTATCCGGTGAAAGATGCGCATAGTTTCGGAGTAGTGGAATTTGACAATACTAACAAAGTGATTTCGATTGAAGAAAAACCCAAAAATCCCAAATCGAATTTTGCAGTACCCGGTTTATACTTTTACGATAATCAAGTCGTGGAAATTGCTAAAAAAGTCAAGCCGTCTGCACGTGGGGAGATTGAAATCACTGCTGTTAATAATGCCTACCTGGAGAAAAATGAATTGAATATTATTCTTCTGGGCAGAGGCATGGCGTGGCTTGATACGGGAACGCCGGGAGGCATGCTGAAAGCAGCGCAGTATGTGGAGACGATCCAGGAAAGGCAAGGGTTCTATGTTTCCTGTATTGAAGAAATCGCATGGCGGAGGGGTTTTATCAGTCGGGAACAATTGCGAGCCATTGGAGAAGGCTTGAAGATGACAGATTACGGACAATACATACTTTCTTTAGTGGAGGAATCCGTATGAAAAGGATATTGGTAACCGGTGGCGCCGGCTTCATTGGCAGTAATTTTGTTAGACACATGGTAACGAAATATCCTGATTATACAATGATCAATATCGATGCCCTGACGTATGCCGGCAACCTGGAAAACCTCAAGGCCATCAAGAACAATTCCAATTATCTTTTCGTAAAAGCGGATATCCGGGATCGAGTCAAAATGGATGAAATCTTTTCGGGACATGACGTTGATGTGGTGGTGAATTTCGCGGCAGAATCTCATGTGGACAGAAGTATCGTGGAACCGGAAGTATTCTTAACGACCAATATTCTGGGGACTCAGGTACTATTGGATACTGCAAAGAAACATTGGAGCGTCTGTCCAAACGACAAATATTGCCGGGAATATAAGCCCGGAGTGAAGTACTTGCAGATATCAACAGACGAGGTATACGGGGCATTGGGGAAAACAGGAATGTTTGTTGAAACCATGCCGCTTTTGCCGAATAGTCCGTATTCCGCAGCCAAAGCAAGCGCCGATCTCATTGTCAGGGCATATCATGAAACCTTCGGAATTCCGGTTAATATCACGCGCTGCTCCAATAACTACGGGCCCTTTCAATTTCCTGAAAAACTCATCCCCCTGATGATCAATAATTGCTTAAAAGAAAAAGACCTGCCGGTATATGGCGATGGAATGCAAGTCAGAGATTGGCTTCATGTAGCGGATCATTGCACTGCGATAGATATCGTATTGCACACCGGTGTGGATGGTGAGATTTACAACATTGGCGGCAATAATGAGAAAACAAATATTGACATTGTGAAGCTGATTATTCAAACGCTCGGCAAGTCGGAAACATTAATCAAATATGTCCGGGACAGGCCGGGGCATGACAGAAGATACGCAATCGACAACACAAAAATAACAACACAGCTTGGCTGGGTTCCTGCTTATACATTCAAGCAAGGAATGAAAGAAACGATTGAATGGTATCTAAGTCAGGCGGATTGGGTTGAAAATATTGTGTCCGGGGATTATATGGAGTATTACGATAAAATGTATGTCTAATATGGATGGAAATAAAAAAATCGGCGGGAAAACCCGCCGACCTTGTAAGGACGTTGTAAGAACCAAGTGAGTTCTTTTATGCGATTGTTGACCAGGAAGCAACGCCATTCGTCATGGTCAGTTTATATTTCGTGGAACTGTCGGCAAATTGGACCGTATTCAAGGCGGTTCCAGAGCTGGAGCCCCAGTTCTGGATCGTCAGCGAATCGGTTGAACCGCAGCTGATGACGAGATCCTTGTTGCTGAGGAGCTTGACGCTGAGATCGGACAACTTGACTCCGGCATTGAACATAATCTTATCTTCATAGTTCACGCTGCTGGAAGTAATTTTGTCCGCGCCGTCGCCTTTGCCGAACAGATAAACGTCTTGGCCTGTCCCCCCGGTCAGTCTGTCGCCGGTCCCGGCGCCGCCCCAAAGGGTGTCATTGCCGGTGCCGCCGTACAGGTAATCCAAACCGGCTCCGCCGTACAGGGCATTGTTGCCGGAAGTACCCGTCAATGTATCGCCGCCCGCGCCGCCGGTCAAATTCTCCATATTGACATAATTGCCGAGATTGATGCTCAGATTAGTAGAGGAAGCAACAGCAGACGCATCAAGGGTGTCGGTCCCATTGCCGCCGTTAATATAGCCCGGCGTGCTGCTCGCATAATACTTAATCGTGTCGTTGCCGTCGCTGGCGCTGATTTTGTCGACGCCGCCCTTGCCGTCAATTACGTCGTTTCCGCTGGTGCCATTCAGCGTATTGCTGCCGGTCGTGCCCAAAATCGTTGTGCCGGTTGTCGGTGTCGTAGTTGTAGGCGTTGTGGTAGTTGGTGTTGTCGTAGTTGGCGTTGTCGTAGTTGATCCGGATGTGGATGTACTAGTCGAGCTCGCGCCAGTAGGGGATGTAGCGGTGAAGGCCCCTTGGTTGAAATCGATCTTGCCGGAATTAATGGCGCTTAAGTCGCGGATCCAGGCAGTATCCATGTAATTTGCTGTTGACAAGGTATAAGAGGTCGGATTTAAAACTTTCCAATTGTCTATCGTTACCAGAGGGGATGTTGAGCCGCTGTTGGAAATATTCATGGCCAGTTTGTCCCCGTCAGAGGTGTAGTTGTTTACATCCACTGTTCCTCCGATCCCGTAGGTGAAGTTGTAAACGCCGAGGCGAAGACCGTCACCGCCATTTCTCCTGGTAGTGATGTTCGTGAAGGTAACATCCACATACATCTTGCTGGTCTCTGTTTTGTACTTGTCAAGGCCCAGCGAGAGGCCATAAGAGCCGTTGCTTTCCGAAAGACAATTTTGAAAAACGACATCATTCAATATGTCCGCAGGGCTATTGGGCTCTATGCACATTCCGTTGCCTTTGTTTTTGGAGAATATTGAATTCTCGACGATTGCTCCGTCCGCTCCGATCAGGGCCAGGCCATTGCGCAAGCAACCTGAGACGGAACAGCTTGAGACACGAACATCGGTAACGTCATTGATATAAATGCCATCGCCGCCGCCGGAACTTGTCACCTTAATATTATTTAATGTGACATTGGAAGAATGAATTACAGAAAAGGTGTGGGTTCCCCCGCCTCCGCTTGTATATTGGGATTTTGCCATCCCAAAGGTGGCGCCGTTGCCGTCGATTATAACATTGGAAGCATATGATATTTTAAATAATGGTTGATTGATCGGGAGTCCAGCATTGGCTTGGACAACAGTCCCTGCTTCGAAGACAATATGGATATTGGAGGGGATGACTAAATTGTCGATTGAGTACGCCACACTTGATTTTGGGATGTAGAGTGTACCGCCTTTTGCTGCTGCAAGCGCCTGTTTAAAAATCGCGGTATCATCCGTTACCCCATTACCGGTGCTTGATGTCCAATAGTTTTTAAGATTGATGTCTGCCATACTATGTTTTACCTCCTGTTCTTTTTTTGGAAATACGTTGCGGGCATCATCGCTGGTAGGTAGTCTGGTCCGCAAATAAAGAACGGGGGGTACGCCGGGATCACAATGCATTAGACGTTCTAACACGGCAACCTGGCGATCTCATTCCGTCAGGAATAAGAGACCCATGGCTTTGCGGCCTTACCTCACGATAAGTGTGCCAATCCAGTTTCGTCATCGTTGCGACGAAGAAACCGTTTTTGATTGATTTTAGGCACTACGAAAAAATTTCTTCCCTGCCCAAAGCCTACTCTACCATAAATAAAACAAAATGACCATGGGACGAAAATCCTGTTCTGGTAGTTAGAAGAATTGCCCCAGATGGAAACTGGAAAGAAGAATAAATTCGTCAGGTAAACCAAGGTAAATGTGGAAAAAACTATAGCAATTTGGAGGTGTCCTCATGAACCGGTTTGACAAAAAATTCAAAGAAGAAGCGGTTCGTCTTGTGCAAGATGGCGGTCAGACTGTTTCAGATGTAGCAAAGGCGCTAGGCATTCATGCAAACACATTGTACAAATGGATCAGCCAATACAATAAACACAAAGAAAAAGCGTTTCCAGGCAGTGGACACCTCTTGCAGGAAGATGACGAAGTAAGGCGGCTGAAAAAAGCGGTTGCGGAATTGCAGGAAGAAAATGCGATTCTGAAAAAAGCCACGGCCATTTTTGCCCGGCACCACAAATCGTAATGGAATTTGTTTCGATTGGTGCAGAGCGGGAAAGGGGGTGAAAAAATGAGCCGGGAAATAACAATTGCCTCTTTGGCAAATGGTGATGTTGAGCGAGCAATTGAGATTATGAGCCAAGGTGCGGATCCTACTATTTTTCCATATCTAATTCACTCTTGTTTCGGGTACGCGGAATATGTAAAGTCCATTTTGCGGCTGCCCGTGGAATGCCGGGATACCTTTTTCTTTGGAGCATACGATCAGGATCAATTATTGGGATTTAGTGAATGGCGCAGACTTGGCGGCGTGTTTTTGCTGAGTGAACTGTTTATTGCTGCGGACGCGCGCTCAGGAGGAATTGGCAAACAATTGTTCGAACACGGCAGAGAGCTTGCAATAAAGCACAATGCCTTTGTGATTGAATTGGACGTATTCATGATGAACCATGAAGCGAGAGAATGGTATCAACGGCTGGGTTTTATTGAGCGGCACCAGACTTCCTGGATTTTAGAGGGCGCCGCGCATCGCGCCAAAGCAGTCATCCCACAGGGGTACATGGTCAAGAACTTTTGTACGGCAGCAGCGTGTCAGAAAGTATACGGTTTCTCCAATCTCGAGATCGAGTCTGGAAGCACTAAATATAGCATTGGAAGATTAGGAGATAGGTATTTTCGCATTACAACGATGGAGAATCTCTATGACAAGCAATTGTTGTCGGTACTGCGGCATCTGGATCCGGACAGGCGTATTGTCGGGAGCATCAAGAACCTTGTCTGCTGCATGCCTGACAATTTCCATTTCATCACGAAATCAATCCGGATGCACCATCCGTTATAAATATCCGGCAACCCAAAATTTGACGTGAGAAGGTGAAAGTGCAATGACGAATTCGACAAACAAGAAAAAGATCTATCTGTCTTCGCCGCACATGAGCGGGTACGAACAGGAATTTATCCAAGAGGCCTTTGCTACTAACTGGATTGCACCGCTGGGACCTCACGTAGATGCGTTTGAACGTGAGTTGGCAGACTATGTCGGAATACGCGGCGCGGCGGCAACCAGCTCCGGCACAGCGGCTATCCACTTGGCCTTGAAACTTGCCGACGTGGAGGAGGGCGATTATGTCTTTTGCTCCAGCCTTACTTTTTCCGCCAGTGCCAATCCAATTATCTACCAGAGAGCGACACCGGTATTTATTGACTCTGAGGAAGAATCCTGGAATATGTCGCCGAAGGCTCTGCAACGGGCATTTAACGATGCTGTGCAGCTAGGTAAACTGCCAAAAGCGGTGATCATTGTCCATTTATACGGGCAGAGTGCCAATATGGATGAATTAGGCGAAATTTGCGCTCAGTATGGGGTTGCGGTCATCGAAGATGCCGCTGAATCTCTGGGGGCCACGTACAAGGGAAAACAAAGTGGCACGTTCGGGAAGTTTGGAATTTATTCCTTTAACGGCAATAAAATCATTACTACATCCGGCGGCGGAATGTTGGTCTCCAATGATCTGGAAGCCTTGCAAAAAGCGCGGTTTTGGGCCACTCAGGCCAGAGATCCCGCCCGGCACTACCAGCACAGCGAGATTGGCTACAATTACCGTCTGAGCAACGTCTTGGCCGGAATTGGCAGGGGCCAAATGAAAGTATTGGCGGAACGCGTTAAGGCAAGGCGGGAAATATTTGCCCGTTATCATGAGGCGTTGGCCGGCATAAGGGGCATTGAATTTATGCCGGAAGCTGCATATGGCCGGTCTAATCGCTGGCTTACAACGATGACAATTGACTCAGAAGAACTCGGAACCACCCCGAATGAACTGATGGACGCACTTGCCGAGGAAAATATTGAAACGCGGCCGATTTGGAAACCGTTGCATCTGCAGCCGGTTTTTCAAGACTACCCGTACTATTCTCATGTAGTAGGAGAGAGCGTTTCGGAACGAATATTCAACAATGGGATTTGTTTGCCATCCGGATCCAATATGACATATGAGGATCAAAGCAGGGTGATTGAAACGATCCGTGATTTCATCAAACGACAGCGTCTGAGTCGCAAAAAAGCCTATGATATGAGAAAAAAAGGTGGGTTGGCAAAATCATGGTACTGCAGACGGGAGGTTCAGATTAATTGATGTGCAGGGTTCTAAACGTCCCGACAGTGTACAATACATCGATCATTAAATGACACGTAAAGGCGTGATGGGGCATGGCGAAAAAGAATCTCTTGATATTGGTTGCCAACACTGGAATTGGCGGACAAGAGCGGGTTGCCATAAATACGGCAGGTATTCTTAAAGAGGACTATAATACGATGCTTGCCATTTTCAACAGACAGGAACATAACTATGACTTTGACGGAACATTGATTAATTTAGAGCTTCCGCCGGTGCAGGGCGAATTTGAAAAAATAATGAACGTATTTCGTCGTGTTCGTGCCCTTAAAAAGCTGAAACGTGAGTATAAAATTGATGTCACCATGTCTTTTGGTACATCGGCAAACCTTGTAAACGCTCTAGCCAAAACGTCTGACAAGAAAATAGTATCTGTACGGGGGTATGGTTCCCTGACCAAATCGCCTTGGGGCAAAATGATCAGCCGCCTGGTTTATGGAAGAGCGGATGTGGTGATCACCGTTGCAAAAAAACTGTCGGAGGATTTGGCAGCGCTTTATGACATCCCGGCAGCCAAAGTCAAAACGGTGTATAATCCCTATGATTTGACGGAACTTTCTGATTTGGCTGGACACCCTGTTCCCATAGAAATCGGCTCTCCCACTATTGTTAGTGTGGGGCGGATGCAAAAGGTGAAAGGGTATCGCCACCTAATCAATGCCATGGCCCATGTTATCGCATTCATTCCCCAGGCAAAGCTGCTATTGATAGGAACTGGTGATGAGGCGGCCGCCTTACAGAAATATACTGAAAAATTAGGCCTTATTGACAATGTTTTATTTGCCGGTTTTCAGCCGAATCCCTATAGCTATGAAGCAAAGTGCGACTTATATGCCCTTTCTTCTATTAATGAAGGTTTTCCGAACACATTAGTCGAGGCTCTTGCCTGCGGATTGCCTATCGTAGCCGCCGATTGCAGAACAGGGCCGCGCGAGATACTGATGGAGCATTACGAAAACAGAACGGCAGAGGGAATAGAGTACGCTGATTACGGAGTACTCGTCCCGCCATTTGTTTCTGATGAGAGTCATGAACCGGAGAAGGATAAACTTTTCGCAGAGGCTATCATCGAAATGCTCACGAATCGTAAGCGCTGCAGTCGGTATAAAGAAAAACTGGCCGAGCGTGCTGGAACGTTTTCATTTAAGGCATATCGGGAAAAGATGATTGAGATCATAGAGGCGTAATCATCTTTTCCCTGTGGAGGAGGGATTCGCTTTGCACATTATGTTTTACTATGTCAGCATGCGGCGCGGCGGTGCCGAGCGCGTCATATCCTCGCTTGCCAATGATTTTGTCCGACGGGGCGCTGAGGTTTCCATATTGGTGCTTGATGATCAGCCGTCCCAATATCCGTTGGACGATAAGGTCAATATGATCAAATTGGGGACGATTGCAGACAGCCAAAATATTTTTGCGGCTGTAAAAAACAACCTGCGCCGAATTGTCATGACCAGGAAGACGTTGAAAGAGAGGCACCCTCAGGCTGTTGTCTGCTTTGGAATCAATAATCTCGCTTTTGCGCTTGCAGCAAAACTGGGTCTGGACATTAAAATTATTGGCTCTGAGCGGAGCAATCCCTATCATTCGAACGTGGGACACTTTTGGAAAAAAATGAAAAAACTGCTTTCCCCGTACGCTGACGGTTATATTTTTTCAACAGAAGGAGCCAAGGGTTATTATCCCAAAAAAACGCAAGACAAAAGTGTTATTATCCCTAATGGTATATTTGCAGGAACCTTGCCGGCGATTGTACCGGATATAGCAAAGCGCCGCCCCAAAACGATCTGTACAACCGGCCGTTTGGAGCCGGTGAAGGGATTTGACATACTGGTTGAAGCCTTTAGCCGTTTTCATCAAAGCTTTCCTGAACATACGCTTCATATTTACGGGGAAGGAAAACAAAAAGCTGCCCTGCAGAGATTAATCCTGGAAAAAGGGCTGGAAAAGCATGCTTTTTTGGAAGGGTACGCGGAGGATGTTCCGGCGGTGCTTTGCAGTCACACGATGTTTGCCTTTACCAGCCATCACGAGGGGATGCCGAATGGTCTGATTGAAGCGCTGGCTTGCGGGTTACCCTGTGTTGCGGCGAACTGCGATTTTGGGCCTGCCGAACTTATTAGGGATGGCGAAAATGGTTTGCTGGCAGCTGTTGGTGATCCAGAGGCAATTGCCGGCGCGATGAAACGCATTGCTTCCGATGCGGCTTTTGCGGAAAAACTATCAAAAAATGCGTTGAAAATTCGTGAAACACATTCCCCTGCAGAAATTTCCAGACGCTTTTATGATTACATAACCAATGTAGCGAAAAAATAGGCTTTCCTTTAATGAAATCAAGAAAATGATATGTTGATGGCGCAATATCTTCTGAACGATGAAAATTCCGAAAAAAGCGAGAATGTTCCGAAAAAAGAAGGAGAAAAGGAGGTAAATCGGGAATGAATAACAATAATGTTATATTTTTCAGCGCACATTCTGAAGGAGGAGGTGAATCAAGCGCAAAGGCAGTCGATGACAATAAAAAAGGGACGTGCGGTGAAACCCATTTTATGCAGCCTGTAGTTTCCGGGCTGCCGGCGGAGCGGAAAACCGCAACGCCTGCTGTAGTGCCTTCAGGCCAAATTGATGAGATAAGGACCAATACCCACTGCCGGCATCCAACTAAGTGAACTTTTTGGGACTGCCACGAATCATCGGATGAAACGATTTTAAAACAGGCCTGTTGCCAGAAAAGGAAAAATAAAATGACAGGGGGTTTTTCGATTGAAAAAAATCATTTGTATTGCAGTTGCGCTTCTGGTTCTTAGTCTTGGTACCGCAATGGCGGCTCCGCTCAATGATCTGTCGAGGGGGCAGACGGCTGTTGGCGCCGCGAGTGATAATCTCTATATTGAACACAAAATTGCGGATCGTTTCACGATTGGCTTTCAAAATATTGATACAAGTTCTAGTGATGATGCAATCGATTTTTATGGACAATATCGTTTAAACAATACATTCCGAGCGATTATCGGTCACAGGGATTATGCCGACGGCGCGGGGTATCTTGGTATTGGCGCAACTCGTGAATTGGATAATAAATGGGATGGGCATGCGCAGGTACTGTTCGGCGATGAATTTGTAGAAGCCCAAGTCGGCGCTACTTACAAAATTACCAGTGAAGTGGATGCCAATGTATATTACCGCTCCTTCATGCCGGATGTAGGAGATGACAAGAACCGACTCGGAGTAGGGATTACGTACAAATTCTAATTCATTGAATAAACACCGGTGTATAAACTGTATTAATTGTAATTACAATTAATACAGTTTATACACCTATAATCAAAAAAATGAAAAATTTTGCAGTCACTCCCTCAACTAAGATTTCAGGAGGTGTGAGACATGTCGATCATCGAATTGATTGAAAAAGGGAAAAAAGCCCGCCGGCAAAAAGCCCGTAAGCAAGCGGTTAAAGATGCAGCAGTCGGTGCTGCAATCGGGTTGACGGTGGGAGCTGTCGCCGGTGTTCTTCTGGCGCCTAAATCCGGTAAGGAAACACGCGAAGACATTGCCAACGCCGCTAAGGAACTTCCGGATAAAGCCAAAGAAGCGATGGGGGCAGTGAAGGAAAAGGTTGACGAAGTGATGGAAGCAGCCAAGGAAAAAGTTGAAGAAGTCAAAGGAAAGGTTCAGGAGAAAAAACCTCAGCTTACCAGTGAAGCGGAAGAAAAGAAAGAATAAGAATCAGCGGTCAAGGGGACGGTTCTGTTGACCAGGCGAAGCCGCGCTTTGGTCAACAGAACCGTCCCCTTGACCGCTAAACGTTGACTATTCTGCGAAGGAGGGAATACGCATGTATATTTCCTTATATGATCTCGGCCTCTTTTTTTGTCTTCTTGTTGCGATTGCCATCGGCGGTTATCTGATCGCCGTTTTGCGCCAGGTACTTGGCGTGGTTAGTCATGTCCGAACCATGCTCGCCGAGCAAGACAAGGATGTTCGCAAAGCGCTGGCGCTGTTTCCGGAAACATTGGAGAATGTCAATGCCTTGACTGTCAGTTTGAAAGAAATAGTGGATCAGACCGGTGATACGGTCCATGTGCTGCAGACGGAAGTGACCGACACGGTGGACGATCTGCAGGCAAGCCTGGAAACCTTTATTACCTATGCGAAGCTGATTAGTGATATTTTGCGCGGAATTTTTCTCAAAAAATAACAGGTCGTTGAAAAAGACCAATCTGCAACAAACGGATAATATCCAACGCTTCGACTCATCTCGTTAACAGCCTGTACGACTTTGTCAACAGGCTGTAGAACTCGAACTAAATTCGCTCTAAGGGTTCAGCGGGACTATAATCCCGCCGAACCCAAGGCTCATTCATATCGCTTGACCTCCGCTTTTGGATAATTATCCGTTTGTAGCCTTAAGCTTTTAGTTACCTAGCAAGCATTGCCGTTCCTGGCATCTTACCTTTTTTGAACAGCCTGTTTTATGGTAATGTTGTTGAAAAAGGCCAATCTGCTTTATTGGAATATTTTAAAAAAGCACCTCTTATGTAATATAGTTTTACTATACGACATAAGAGGTGTTTTTTTGAGGATAAAATTTCCATAAATTTTGTAAAAAACTAGTCAGAGCGTTTATTCTCTGATATAATTTCTCCAATAGATAAAAATAGATAAAAACCGACTTTTTTAGACAATTATTACAAAATGTCTAAAAATTGAAAATAAAGTGTTTTTCGACGGATTTAAAGGGGAAATTGCGGATGAATAGGAATAAAACTTTATGGAGTTTATGGCGCCAAAATGCGGAAACCTTTCCTGACCGGGAGGCTATTGTTCATTGGAGTGTCGGTGAGGAGCCCATACGTTGGAAATGGTTTGATTTGATCAATAAAGCACGGTCATTCGGACGCCGGTTATACGAAAATGGGATCCGGCAGGGTGAAGTATGTGCACTGATTATTCGCCACAATCCGGATTTTTATCCGTTATATATGGGGATTGTCGCTATCGGAGCGATCCCCGCAGTACTCGCTTATCCGAACCCGAGGCTTCACCCTGATAAATTCAAGGCCGGACTGCGGGGGATGTCGGTTCATTCGGGACTGGACTGGATCCTGACCGAAAGCGAATTGGCACCACAAATCCGCTCTTTGGCTTGCGAAGAGGGGACCACGGTACGGGCCATATTAACACCGCTGGAGAACCTTGAGCGCCTGGAAGAACCTGATATTCCGGAAGTGGCGGTATCTGCGGATCAAGTTTGTCTGCTCCAGCATTCGTCAGGAACGACAGGTTTGCAAAAGGCGGTGGCTCTTTCCCATCGGACAGTGATTGCCCATTTGGAGAACCTGGCTGCTGCCATCAAGCTGGAAAGCTCGGATAAGATTGTCAGCTGGCTGCCGCTTTATCATGATATGGGACTTATTTCTTCCTTTCATGTACCGCTGGGAAGCAACGTTCCTTTGGTGCAAATGGATCCGTTCGAATGGGTACTGGCGCCGTCCACATTGTGGGAGGTTATTCATGAGGAACGGGGCGCCGTTCTGTGGATGCCGAACTTTGCTTTTAATATTCTCGCGGACCGGACCCGGGAAGAAGACATTGAAGGATTTCGTTTTGATTCGGTTCGAATGCTGATTAATTGCAGCGAGCCGGTTCGGAAGGAAAGCATTGACCGGTTTTTAACCCGGTTTGCAGCGTACGGAATTCGACCGGAGAGCATGGCGGCCAGTTATGCTATGGCGGAAGTCACCTTTGCCGCCACGCAAACAGTGCCGGGCAAGCCGCCGACAATCTTGGCCGTCGATCGCAATGTTCTGGCCGGTGGTTATGCTGTGCCTCCGAATTCCGATAGTCCTGTGCGTCATTGTGTCTCGTCGGGCATTCCCATCCCTGGCTGCGATTTGCAAATCATTGATGAACAGGGGAATGTTCTTGGCGAAGATCGGGTCGGCGAGATCCAAATCGCCTCCGAGTCCATGTTCACGGGATACCGCAACCGCCCTGATCTGACTGCGGAGGTGCTGCAAAAAGACTGGTACGCTTCCGGTGATTTCGGCTTTGTGCATGATGGGGAATATTATGTAATCGGCCGAAAAAAAGATTTGATTATTGTCGCCGGCAAGAACCTATATCCGGAAGATATCGAGGATGCGGTCAGCGGCATAGCGGGAGTGCTGGCGGGACGGGTGATTGCGTTTGGCTATGAAGATATCGATTTGGGCACGGAGCGAGTCGCGCTGGTTGCTGAAACCGCTCTGACAGACCGCTCTGAGCTGGAAAAACTGATCAGGGAGATTGTCGAAACGGTCATGGCGCTTGACATTACTTTATCCAAAGTGATTCTTGTTGTTCCCCGCTGGCTGGTCAAGAGTTCCGCCGGCAAACCCAGCAGAAGCGCAACCCAGGCCCGCATAGCCGGCAATGCAGACAATACAGGTATTTTACTCATTCAGACATTTGGCAACGGAGGGGATTAGTTGTGATCGAAGAGCGTTTAAAAGCGATTATCCTGCGGGCGCTGCGCCTGGATGACTTCACTTTCCATGATGATACGAAAGCATTCCAAGTACCGGGCTGGGACTCGCTGAGCCATATGGTCATTATTGCAGCCGTGGAAAAAGAATATGGTATCCGGTTGCGCAATGTTGAAATTATAAAAATGAAAAGCGTAGGCGATCTGCAAGCGTTGATTAATTCGAAGCTTCATAAAGGCAGCGGCTGATTTTGCAGGGAGGATCCGTATGTTATTCAGTTCGAAAGAGTTTTTGTTTCTATTTTTACCCATCGTAGCCATTGTCTTTGTCATGCTGCGCCGGTTTGGAAATTACCGCTTGTGCCAGTGGTGGGTCATGTCGGCCAGTCTTTTCTTTTATGGCTGGAGTGATCTTCGTCAGGTTCCGGTTTTGCTGGGGAGCGTGCTCTTTAATTATGTGGTATGCTCCTGGTTATATCGCTTAAATACTGAGAATACCAAGGCGTTCTTGGCGCGAACGGTATTTTGGATTGGTATTATCGGCAATCTGGCTTTGTTGGGATATTACAAATATGCGGTTTGGCTGACCGACGTGTATTCGCAATGGGCTGGAATAGCGGTTGCGCCTCCTGGAATACTGCAACCGATCGGGATCAGCTTTTATACGATCATGCAGATTATGGTCCTTGTCGACGCGTATGAAGGAGACACCGAGCGGGCCGGTTTTATGGATTACATTACATCGGTCACTTTTTTTCCGTGCCTGTTGTCCGGACCGATCCTTCAACCCACAGCTGTGTGGGCGCAAATTAGGGAACAGTGGTCGAAACCATCCAAAGCCGAACAGTTTGTTGGCGGAATCTCACTTTTTTCCATCGGTCTGGTGAAAAAAGCGGCGATTGCCGACTCATTGGCACAATGGGCGAATAGCGGTTTTGAAATGGCAGGTTCTCTTACCGTGGTGGAAGCCTGGACGGTAGCTCTCTGCTACACGCTCCAGTTATATTTCGATTTTTCCGGTTACACGGACATGGCCGTTGGCTTGGGGCGTATGTTCGGTATCAGTCTGCCGGTCAATTTCAACACACCGTTCCGATCGCGAAATTTGATCGAATTCTGGCAGCGCTGGCATATGAGTTTGTCCTCTTTTATAACCGGGTATGTGTATATTCCGATTGCCCGATGGCTGCCGGCCGGTTTCGGCTGGTCATTGCAGGCAATTTTGGCAGCGATGCTGATTTCGGGTCTTTGGCACGGAGCAAACTGGACGTTTGTCGTTTGGGGCGGTTTGCACGGCCTGGCGATCGTAGTCAATCATCTTTGGGCCAGGACAAAAATTCGTTTAGGCGCACCGGCCTCATGGGGCTTGACGTTCTTATTTCTTCTTCTTACCTTTGTCATTTTCCGGGCTAAGAATATTGATGAGGCGATCACGATGTATAAAGATCTGTTAGGTCAGCATGGTTTGATGCTGCCTACGGTTCTAGCAGATAAACTTGGTTTTTTAAACGGCCTTGGTATCCAATTCGGGGCGTGTATGACCCACATTGATCCGGGAATGACGAACAGGCCGCTAGTTTTTGGTCTGACCTTCCTAGTTTTCGCCGTCTTTTTCCAAAATTCGGATAAATTTGTCGAAGAGATGCAGCCCACGTTGGAAACGGCCATTATTATCGCGGTGATTTTTGCCATAGGGCTCTTCCATATGATATCGGCCACCCATATTTCCCAATTCCTATATTTCCAATTCTAGAAAAAACGGGAGACATTCGCGCATGAAATTTTATTCGAAATGGCTATTTTATTTCTTTTCCACTGTAATGATCATCTACGGCTTTACTGCGGGCCTCAACTACGCGGTTGATCCGTTCGGCAGCAACGAATATTTGGTTGAGCGGAAGTATAAGCCGATTTTCGGCGAGGAAAAGCAAAAATACAATTACATTTTTGCCCGGGAAAATTATCGGAATTTTGACACGGTGATCGTGGGCAGTTCAAGAACCATGTGCATTCGGCCCGACTCCATACCCGAACTGGGGAATGCTTATAATTTCGGTATTAGCTCCGCCACCTTAGGTGAGCAGTTGTTCATTGTGAAAGAATGGCTCAAACAACCAGACAGCCAACTGAAGACGCTGATTATCGGGATTGATTTTTTGGCTTTTGATGAAAAAGTAAATCAGATGCCAGCTCGTCAAATAGCGGATAAGTTTACCTCCGGGAATCAGAATTATCTAAGCTACATCTTTTCCTTCGACACGATCGGCTATTCCTTGCGGTGCTTGCAAAACCAATGGAATAAGCAATCCATTATTTATTTTCGTGAAGATGGCGCAATTGTCTACGCACAGCGTGAACAGCAGATTGAAATGGACCGCTTTGATTTCTCCGATGACCGGATGACTCTCGATGCCAAAGAACGGTATTTGCCGCATATGCGGATGGTTTATGACCGGCGGGCACTGGAGTATCTTAAGGAAATCAAAGAACTTTGCGATAAAAAGAACGTAAAGGTATTACCGTTGATTACTCCGGAACACCGGATCCTTTTTTCGATGATCATGCAGAACCCAACCACTCGGACGGAATATTTCCAGATGCGCAGGGACGTTTTGAGTGTTTTTGACTCCTATCTCGATCTTGGCGGTATGAATGGGATCAACCGTGATAATCGCAACTTTTATGATAATCTCCACTACCGTCCTGATATTGGGACCCAGATTGCCAGTCGCTTGTATCATCCCGCTTCGGGAGGATACGGGGCTGTAGTAACAAAGAAAAACATCGACGCCCATTTACGGCAGATTGCATCCTTCAATGAGTTCGCTGGCGTTTTGCGATAAGATCCGGTATCGAAAAGGAGGAATTAAATTGCGGACACGTCAATGGTTTGGATTGCTTATTGGTATTGTTTTTATTTTTCAGTCGTTGTTGGTTTATGCGGCTCCGCTGAATGGGGCCGAAACGGCATCAAACCCGGACAAGGCCTTTCTTGAAGCAGTGGATAAAGCGCGGCAGGGTCAAACCGCAGAAGCACTGTCTACGCTTAAGAACCTTGCTGATTCGTATCCCGGCCAAGACCTGTATCGCTTCAATTATACGCTTGTTCTTATTTGGGCGGAACGGTATGGAGAAGCACTAGAGGTTTATGAGTCGCAGGTAAAACAAAAACCCAACGTGCCTGCTTGGCTCAACCAGGCAGTGGCGGCGACGTATTACCGGACCGGCCAATACGATGCAGCGCTGAAACTATTCACTTCTCTTGTCGCGAGCGGTGACAAAACGTCTCTTGTGAACCAGGCGGAAACGTTGATTCAGCTCGGTCGAACCAAAGAAGGCGAAGAATTGTTTACCAGTCTGACCGGCTCTGTGGCGCCTGACTCGCCGGCATGGTCGGACTTGATGCTTCGGCGGGCTGCAGCTTGGGAGCGGAAGAATGATTTTGGACAGGCTTCCGTGTACTATCATGCTGCATTCCAGGCAATGTCGGACCGGACAATGGAGCCTGCCGGTAAAAAAGAAGTCGCGATTGCTGCGATCCGGACGATGAACCGTCTGAAAAATTATGCGGCTGTTGAGTGCTGGGCCATTCCTTATTTGCATGGAACCGGCCAAGATGTAATGATCCAGAGCGAATTGGTGATTGCCCACCGCATGCTGGGTAATTATGACTTAGTCATTACAAAGGCCGGCCAGATGTGGCCGACGTACGATACTGTTCCCGCTGCGGGCATTCAGGCTGTTGCAGACGCGCAGTTCCTGCTTGGAAATTACCGTGCCGCCATACCATTGTATGAAAAGACCTTGCTGAAAGAACCCTCTTTGTATTGGGCCCGGATGTCGCTTGCTTATTCGCTGCTGCAAATCGGCAGAACAGCAGAAGGACTCAAAGAATATGCCGAAGTGCTGACCAAACAGCCTGCATTTGCCGAAGCGGTCGCCAATGATTGTGTCAGCTTGGTGCGGAACGGGAAACACTGGACCGCTGAGAGATTATTCAACACGCTGCTGCAAACTGTCGGCGAAAATGCACCAGCCCGGCGGATGTATGCGGACAGCTTACTGGCGAATGGATTGCCGCGCGAGGCTTATGCGCAGTATAAGGCACTCGCTGCGACACCACCGGACGGACTGGTCACCGGCCACGCCGGTATGGCGAAGTCTGCGCTCATGGTTGGCAATTTGAGTGAAGCCAAGACGTTGATCAACGGCTTGCCTGCCGGATCCGCGAAAGACCCGGTGGTATCCCAGGCGCAAGGGGAATTTAACGCAAGAACCCGCGGGGAAATGGAAGCGGATTTTGCTTATGCGCGCAACTACCAAAAATTAGCTACAATGCTGTGGTATACCGGAACGTATCAAAACTTGGATGATAACCTGATGGGAGAAGCCGAACAGCGGACTCTCAAGTTAAATGATAAAAGCATAGATAAACACACTATTTTGAACTCAGCGGGGGCAGGTGTCACAAAGCATTGGATGGACGACACCTTGAGCGTAAGGCTGGTGAAATTTTGGAACGGCCAGGACATGACGGGTTACCGGGCCACCGCCTATCATTTTTGGAATGATCACTCCTTTATCAGCGTTGCTACGCGCAAAGGACCCTTTGAAGATGTACAGGCCATTCCGGCGGGCCTGCGACTCACCAGTTATGATGTTGCCATTGCACGGATCATCGGCAACCGGAACACGTTGATCACCAGTTATTCGATTGGCGAAATTAGTGACAGCAACAAATTAGATGCTTACGGTTTATCCTGGAATCATTTGTGGATGATCGAGCCTGGGAAGCACCGTTTTGACAGCACACTATTCGCGTCGCGTCTTAGCTATCGGGATCAAGTGATTAATGGCGTCCCGACCTTATATAACAGTCCCGAGCAGCGTGACCGCTTCGGAAGCTCCTTTTCCTATCAGTGGATTTATGGCAAACAGTATTGGCAATTAACAGGGACTGCAGCCTGGGAAAGAGAATTGCCAAGCCAATTTCAGTTTGCTCCGGCGGTGCGGCTCGAATACGGAATGATTTACAGTCCCCACCGGGCTTTGATCGTCGGAATGGAGTATGGAGCGTATACCCCGCTGAACCAAAGCGGACTCTATTACGGGGCGCAGCAGTATGATTTGACTTACCGGGCGAATTGGTAGCGATGCATTCATGAAAAGGGGGAATATCGGTGGATTGGTTAATGAATTTTTTCTTTCTTTACCCCATAGTGATGAGCATTATTTGGATGATCGGCGGAACTTACTTTTATTTTCGTTATGAACGAAACTCACCCGAGCTCCCCCAATTAAAAGAGTTTCCAATGGTCACGATTATTATACCCGCCCACAATGAAGGGGATCACATTGTTGAGACCGTTGAAGGCGCGTTGAAGTCGGAATACCCGAATTACGAAATTCTGGTAGTTGACGATGGCAGCACCGACAATACGCTGCTGTATATCGAGGAGCTGGCTGCCAAACACGAGCGGGTCCGGGCCCTTGTCCTTAAGAACAACATGGGCAAGGCGGCCGCATTGAACAATGGCTTGCTGATGAGCAAGAGCGATATACTGGTAACGATCGATGCGGACTGTATTTTGGACTCGAAAGCCTTGCACTGGATTGTCTACCATTTTATCAGGTTCCCCCGGGTCGGGGCGGTTACGGGAAATCCCCGGGTACGCAACCGGACAACACTGTTGGCCAAAATTCAGAACGGAGAATATTCCAGCATTATCGGCTTGATTAAACGGACTCAACGATTACTGGGAAAAGTTCTGACTGTATCCGGCGTTATCGCGGCATTTCGGCGTCAGGCGATCATCGATTCAGGAATGTGGGATACCGATATGGTTACGGAAGACATCAATATTACCTGGAAACTGGAGAAACGGTTTTGGGCCGTTCACTATGAGCTGAATGCCATAGGCTGGATTCTTGTCCCGGAAACCCCCTCGGGACTATGGAAGCAGAGAGTTCGTTGGGCCCAAGGCGGAATAGAAGTGCTGCGAAGGCACAAAGATATCTGGCTTTCCTGGAAACAGCGGCGGTTATGGCCAATCTACATTGATTATTTGCTCAGTATTCTATGGGCCTACGGACTGCTCTTTTTCACGGCGTTATGGATCGTGAATGCGTATTTCGGCACTGCTATTCCCGGCTGGATGATGCTCAATCCGATCCCGCAGTGGATCGGCAGTATGATTGCCTTGGTTTGCTTAATCCAATTTGTGATCAGCATGGCGATCGACAGCAAGTATGATTCGACGTTATATCAGCATTATGTTTGGGTCATATGGTATCCCGCCATTTACTGGCTGTTTAATGCGTTTGCGCTGATCCGCGCCCTGCCGAAAGCGCTTTTCAAGCGCATTGGCGTTGCCGCGCTCTGGAAGAGCCCGGACCGGGGCTTGCATGTTGTCAAGTCAGGGTCGGAAGCGGCGCCTACGCTTTCTTCCGCGATGGCGAACAGTGACTCTGTTATCATCGACGCTCACCATCTGGTATCGACGCAGCGGAAAATCGTCGAAGGGACTCTGGTTGCCAGCGGCCTCACCATCCTCAGTCTGGGCTTGATTTTTTTGACCTTGGTCATTTGGTTTTTCATGGGAACTTATTTTTATAATCATCTGCTGGTTCCTGCCTACATTGGGGATATGGATGCCACGATTGATATGCTGTCGAACCTTTTCCTCTTCGCACTGTTTGTTTTCCTGGTATTTTTCATTTGGGCCAAATATAATATTAAATTCTACGCCCATCTCGACCGTCGCCACAATGTGGGGGAAACCTCGCCCAACCTACTGGCAAGAATGTTGAATACGACACCGCAAGCGGTTATTACCGCGCAAAATTTCAAGATCTCGATCATGGAGGTGACGGAAAAGCATATGCATATTCAAGCTTATGAAGGATCTTACAGCGTGCCCGTCCAGGATAACGATGTTTTGACCGTGCCGAAGAAACTGAGTGGAGGCCAACAATAGTGCTCTTACGAAGGATGATGATTTTTCTGCTTGCAATGTTTATGCTTGCCAGTAGTCAAGTCTGTCAGGCAGCAGGCGGTGTTCCTGTTCTGTGTTATCACGATATCGGTTCCAATAAAGCAGATCCGCTTGCTGTTTCCCGTGAGGGATTGGAACGTCACTTTCAGTATTTGCAGCGCAACGGCTATCAGCCGATTTCGATACAGGAGTTTGCGGCTGCTGTCGAAGGCCGGCAGTCTCTGCCCGAAAAACCAGTGCTGCTGACTTTTGACGATGGATATGCTTCTTTTTACACGAACGCATATCCATTGCTTCAGAAATACCGCTATCCCGCTGTGCTTTCGGTAGTTACTTCCTGGATAGAAAATCAAACTCCGCCGCCAGGCACTGAAGTCATGACTTGGGAACAGATCAGAGAAACCGAATCTTCCGGATTGGTGACCGTGGCTTCCCATAGCCACGCGCAGCATAAATATCTTCAGGCTGCTCCCAAGGGTTTTCGTCCGGCGTTAACGACGCTCGAGTACCACAACGGCCGTTATGAAACTCAAGAGGAGTACCGGATCCGTGTAACCAACGATATGGATATCAACCAAGATGTGTTCAACCGTAGGATCGGCCATCCGGTTACCCTGTTTACCTGGCCCTACGGCGAGTATACGAAGATCGCGGCAGAAATAGGCCGTTCCCGCGGGTACCGGGTTTTTCTAACCCTGCAGGACGGACTAAACCCGATGGACAGGGCTGTTTTTAACGGGGTTAACCGGACAATGGTTTACGGCAATATGGATGAAAAAGCGTTGGCGCAACTCTTGTCAACGGGAGGACAGGCGTCGCCGCAGAAACTTCTGCGTGTTGCGCAGATGGACCTGGATCTGCTCTATGACGACAATCCGGCAATGTTTGAAACGAACATTGAGACTGCGCTGGCGACGCTGAAACGGTCCAACGTCAACACAGTATTCCTGCAGGCGTTTGTTGACAATAACGCTACGGGGAACGCGGAGGAAATGTATTTTTCCAGCCGGGTGTCACCGACCAAAAAGGATGTTTTTGACTATGTGGTGCAGCGTTTGCATGGCTCTCGCATTCAAGTCTATGCGTGGATCCCCACATTGGCGAATCAATGGCTGCTCAAAGATCATTCTGAGGATGAAGTGACTGCTGTCCAGTCTGCAGGGAAAGGCTGGTACCGGCGGGCAACGCCCTTTAGTCCGCGAGTGAAAGCGGAACTGAAGGAATTTGTCCGTGACTTGGCCTCACGCAGCATGATTGACGGCGTTCTTTTTCAAGATGATGCATACATGACGGATATGGAGGATTCTTCACCGGCTGCACAGACCGTGTTTAAGGCCCACTTCGGCAAAGCATTTACGGCTGAGACGCTCCAGGTTCCTGCCATCGTAAAAGAGTGGGCCAACCTGAAAAACCAGGCAATGAACGACTTGACCAAAGAGCTGATGGAAGAAGTCCGGCGATTCCGGCCGCAGGCCAAATTCGCCAGAAACATGTATGTACCGGTGTTGCTCAACCCTGACAGCGAAGACTGGTTTGCCCAGAACTATCAGGATTATCTGAAACTGTATGACTATACAGTGATTATGGCCTACACCAAGATGGATAAAATAAAACAGCCGGAAGCGTGGCTCGCAAAAATCGCGAAAACCGTGTCGGCTCAACCCGGTGCGATGGATAAGACGATCGTTAAAATCCAGGCCTATGACTGGGACACGCGCCAATGGCTAGTACCGTGGGAATTGAACCGGGAAGTACAGTCCTTGCGTGAAAATGGCATCCTTCATATTGGCGTCTATCCTTCGAATGTCCTGGTTACGCGAGGAAAGCCATTGCCTTTTTAGAAATGAAATTTTTTACAAAAAAACAACTTTTTTAATTTTTCTGTAAAATGAAGAAGGAATGGCAAAATGAATGGCGAAGTAAAATAAAACAGAATTTTCTAAAAATAATAACTGCTTATTGGAAGAACATTGTTGCAAGTTGAAGGCATTTTATTGATTTTTTCCAGAAGAAATGTACTGTATTCTTTATTTTTCTGGAAAAAAAGAAGGATTGGAAAAAATAACGTCGAATTGCATCAAAAAACACTAAAATTTATACTATGCTGATATCTTGCACCAGGATTCCACTACTGATACTTGGACTATGACACATTTCACGCAATGGAAACCCTGTACCCACTGTAATGCGTGCCTTGCTGTTTGTAGCTGTCCCCAAGATGGCTCGTGAACTTTGGCGGGTATGTTCGTGTCAACATTTGCTGCAGTTCATTTCAATACTGGTTTTAGCTGACGAGCCATGATGAATCTTTCCATGGGAAAGCGCTTTGCGTTTGATCCGAAGGTGAAGATTGTTCATGGTTTTTTTGTCTTCATTGGAAAATCATTTGATTTTTATGAAAAATTGACCAAAAATAGAAAAAAGGCGGGATTTTTACAAAAAAACAATGATTTTTCAATCAAACAAGAAGGATAATAAAATTAAATAGCGAAATAAAAATACAAACAATAGGTGAATGCATTGATGCATAAAACGTATTTGGTCACTTGTTTTATGCGGAGCAAGTAGTGAACCCACCCCTGCGGCGTTTGTATTGGGGTGGGTTTTTTGACACATTTTACACATTGACGCCAATGCAGTTCATTTATGGTATACATGCTTTACTGGGTGTATTCTTTGTCCAAGAGGCGGCTGTCTATCTCACCTGTTTTATCGAGAAGCCGTGATTGATCTTTCTCTTGGCGGGCACGTTGTGTTTGTTCTGAAGTGATGGGTTGATCACGGTTTTTTATGCTTTCCGTTTGGACGTTTGTTGACGTTTACTGGATATTCATTGGACGTTCTTGTAATGAAGTGATTAAAATTTTAAGGGAGGGGAAGTATATGCAGAAAATACCAATGAAAGTACTGGTAGGAATTGCGGTAGTGTTGAGTTTGGTTACCGCCGGACTAGTTTTTAGCTATTTAAAAAGTCAATCAGCAGATACTGCTAAAAAAGGGGAACCGGTCGTAGTCGCGACGGTCGATATTCCAGGACGAACGGTAATCACGAAAGAAATGGTGAAGGTTGTCATGGTTCCGACGGATTTGGTTCAGCCGGGTGCCGCGAATGATCTTAGCAAAGTGGTCGGCGTGATGTCCCGAGTTCCTGTGAATTTGGGCGACCAGATCACTGACCGCCGCTTAGCGATAGAAGGAAAAGTTTCCGGTTTTGTCGGAGCGATTCCCAGTGATAAACGGGCCTTTACGATTGCGGCCAATGATATTTCGGGTGTTGCTGGTTTTTTGAAGGCAGGTGACTACGTGGATGTTGTAGTTACTCTCGCTGGGAAAGGTGACAGCGAAGAAGGGGTCAGCAAGATGCTGTTTCAAAATGTGCTGGTGTTAGCGTATAACCGTAATGATAATATGGAATCCACCGGTACGAAAGACAAGTCAGGAGCGGCAGAAAAAATGTCATCCGTGACTCTTGCTGTTTCACCGAGAGAAGCCACGGTCCTAGCGTTAGCCAGTGAGAGTGGGAAAGTTTCCTTGGCGCTCCGCCCGTTCCAAGCAAGCCCTTCATTCGCCTTATTAAATACGGTTAGTACGAGTGATATTGCCTATCGTCCATACGTGCCAAAACAGACCGCTCCAGCAGCTGCGCCAGCGTATGCTCCGCCAATGTACAGCCCTGCGCCAGCATACTCTCCGGAGCGAGTACAGCCATCTTCGGGCATTACGGTGATCCGTGGGACGAAAGTAAGCACGAACTAAATTGGTTGTGGAGGAGGTCTTGTTCTTGAAACAGCGAAAATGTTTTGCACAGCTTGTTATATTTGCACTTGTTTTATTGCTTGCGCTTCCGGTCACTGAGGCTGGAAATATTGTAATCCAGGTCAATAATTCTTCTGTACTGAGTTGGGATAGTGTGGAACGGGTAGCCGTTGCCAATCCGGATATTGCTGATGTGGTGGTGATTTCTCCGTCTGAGGTGTTGATTGTCGGCAAATCACCGGGGGTTACCACATTGCAGGTCTGGTCCGCAGCCGGAAGGTCTAGTTACGATATAGAGGTATCGACCAACAATTCCACGATCGCTAACGATATCAAGTCGATATTAGGTTATTCAGGCATTAAAGTCAGCAAGGTGAACAACGTTGTTTTACTGGAAGGCAGAGTCAATGACCAGTACCAGCGGGCCCGGGCTGAGAAGGTTGCCAGCGCTTATGGGGAAAAAGTGGTCAACTTGTTGGAATTGAGCAGTCCAAAACAGGTTAAAATCGAAGCAAAAGTGGTAGAGATTAGTAAGGATAAGACGGATAAATTGGGGATTAAGTGGGGGAATGCTCCAGGTAGTAGTCCGGGAAGTTTCACTATGGGGCAAAGTGCTACTAATAGCATAGCAGGCCAAAATGATGTGTTTGGTTGGTTTGGGACCTATAGTAACATTAACGCTCAAGTTGATGCGTTGGTGCAAACTGGAAATGCCAGAATCTTGTCGCAACCGAATATGATTACGTTGAGCGGCGAAAAGGCGAATATTCTGGTTGGCGGTGAAATTCCGGTACCGATCAGCAACCAAAACGGACAAATCTCCATTGAATGGAAGGAATATGGAATTAAACTCGACATTGCTCCTGAAGTCAATTCGGAAAGTCTCATTACCAGCAAAGTGAAAGCGGAAGTCAGCACTCTTGACTGGGATTCAACCCATCGGATCATTATCGGAACAAGTTTGTCCATCCCTCCCATTAAGACTCGCAAGGCAGAAACGATGATTACGATGAATTCCGGACAAACTATGGCAATTGGCGGTCTGATTTCCTCCGAGGATAGCAAGATCATCTATAAGATTCCTTTCTTCGGTGATCTTCCGGTCATAGGTAAATTGTTCCAGAGCACTTCCTTCACGTCTGGCAAGACGGAAATCATCATTCTGATGACTCCGACACTTGTGGATCCGACTGAATATGTTGCGCCGGTAACAACTGACATGAATAAAATGATGTCAGAAGACCCTTGGAAGGAGAACCAGGATGGGGACAAGAAGCAGAGCACTGGTAATAAGTAGTGAAGAACGGATTTTTCTGGATATCCGGCAAGCGCTCTCAAACAGCAATGATATTGACCAGTGTGAGTGGAAAGAAACATTGATCGCTGGGTTGGCGTTTATTCGTCAGTCCAAACCCAATATTATTTTTCTAGATGAAGAATTATGTTTTCCGGATGTATCGACGGCTGTAAAGGAATTTACTGCGAAATTGCCGGAGACACGGATCATCTTGTTGGCTCAAATGGGCAGGCGCGATAAAATCGATGCCGCCATTTTGTCCGGGGCGGTCGGGTATCTTCTAAAACCGTTGGACAACAGTGAGGTTGAGGCAACGGTGCAGAGGGTGTTGGCGAATTTCACTCCGGAACTGACCGCTCCAATGATACAATCCTGTTTAACGCAAACGGGGAAAATTATTAGTACGTTCAGCACGGTCGATGGAGTAGGCAAGACAACAATTGCAGTTAATTTGGCCGTTCTCCTTGCGAAATTGAGCGGCAAAAAAATTTGCTTGATTGACGCCGATTTGCAATTCGGTGATGTTTGCCGGTTTTTGCACATGGATCCATCACTTACGATTGTTGATTTTGCTTCAAGAGAAGCCGTCAATAGGCATTCCTGTCGCGAATATCTGCAAAGTTGGAATGAGTTGATCGATGTTTTTGCCGCACCTCCAAAACCGGAGCAGAGTTCACTGGTCACGCCGTCCATGATCGTTGAGGTTATCAAAGAACTGGCGTGTGAGTATAACTATGTTGTCATTGATACAACCGTGGGGTTCACAGATGTTGGCCTCGAAATATTGGAATTGTCCAATTCAATTTTATTCGTAAATACATTAGATTCAATAAGCTGTGTGAAAAATCTGCGTTTGGGGATGGATACCCTGAGAGATTTAAAATATACTCAGGATAAAGTTCATCTCGTTTTAAACCGCTATAAAGCGAAAACGGCTATCGGCATCGCTGAAGTGGAGAAAGCAATCAATAGTTCTTTTGCAGTCAAGATTGGCAATGACTTTGCGACTGCAGCAGGGGCATTACAGGCACAGCAGCCGATGGTTCTTTACCAGCCCGACAGAGACGTTTCACAAGATATTCTTACATTGGCGAAACGCATTGTGGAAAACACTTTGATAGATAACCCGAAACAATCCAGCATTACGGATCGATTAAGCCGTTGGTTAAAAGGTTAATAATTTTTTCTAAAAAATGATTGAAATTATTTCTTTGCCACGTAACAGCTTCAGTCGAATAATGAGTGGGGGAAATATTTGATGTTACAGGAAGTTCGTGTTGTCATTATAGAAGAATTTCGTTTTATGAGGGATTTAATGGCATCGGTTGTCCGTGCTATTCCGGACTTTAATTTGATCTGTCAAACGTCTAGTTTGGAAGAAGCGCTTATAAAACTCTCTGGTGCGGAACCGCAAGTTGTTTTACTGGATATGGATATGCCCGCGATGCGAGAAAAAAACGCGATAACCAGCATTTTAAAAATATATCCTTCTGTAAATATTCTTTGTACAAGCCAGCGTTGGGATGAGACGGATGTCAGGTTGATCATACAGGCAGGCGCTAAAGGATATCTTATGAAGCCATTTTCTTCAGAAGAATTATTGCAGGCAATCAAGGCTTTTGAAGGAAATCCATTGCTTCCGGTTAGTGAAATCATTACGGTGATCAGCCCCAAAGGAAACAGTGGAAAAACTACATTAGCGGTAAATTTGGCATTGGGTATTCAACAGGAAACCGGTCATAAAGTGGGATTAATGGATGCTGATTTACAATTTGGCGATATTCCTGTGTTTTTAAATATTGACCCGACGGTTACGATTGTGGAAGCGAATCGGGATATCAACAGTTTGTCACCGTCAGTCCTGGTATCTTATCTGACTGCGTATAATAAAAATATCAAAGTGTTGGCAGCGCCTCGCAGCCCTGCATTAGCGGAATTAATCAGTACTTCAGGAACTTTGTCCATTTTAAAATATATGCGCAGCTTGTTTCGCTATGTGATCGTGGATACAGCGTCCGGCTTGCAGGAGGATACGATTGCGATTGCAAATGCTTCTAATCGGGTTTATTTAAATGTGGCATACAATTCGGTGTTTGATCTGGATCATCTCAGACAGTCTGTCGAATTCTTGCGTTCCTTAAATTTTCCGCAGGAAAAGGTTAGAATTGTGCTTTCCCGGATCAAAACGCGCGGCAGCATGGATATTTTCAATCGGCTGCGCGAGGAATTGTTTTATCCGATTTCCGCATTATTGCCCAATCAGTTTCAGGTGGCAACGGATGCGATTAATGGCGGAGTTCCATTACTGACTGCAAAACCCAATACGGACCTGGCATTAGGCATTTTGGGTATTGCCAAAGATATGGCAGAAAGCGCGAAACGCAGCGCAAAGCTTGAATGAAGGCGAGGGATGGCAAGTGGCAACAATCATTATTTTTTCGGCATTAACCACCTTCATAGTTCTTCTCTTGGTCTACAGGTTGGTTACCAGGGAAGAAGCGGCTGTAAATGTTCGGATTACAAAATATGTTGAAGCAGCAAGTCCGAAGGTATCAGCAGCATCATGGGATTCCCTCTCAAAATCCTGGTTGGGAATAGTACGTTATTTAAGCAATTTTGTCGGTTCATCGGCGAAATCGAAATATTTTAATATGAAATTGATGCAGGCGGCAATTCCGTTACGCGGATCCGAATTCTTTGTTATCGTTCTGATGCTGTCAATAGGAATAGGCTTGGTTGGCTTTATTGTAACCAAAGGGAATTTAGCGGCTGGAATTGGATTTGGCCTTTTAACCTATCTGGTATCGCATGTTTATCTGAATATGAAAATCAAACAGCGTCTGAAGGCTTTCGATCATCAGCTTGGCGAAACGCTGGAATTAATGTCGAACGCGCTTCGTTCAGGACATAGTTTTTTACAGACGGTTGATATGGTTTCTAAAGAAATGACGCCGCCGATTTCCCAGGAATTCGGTCGTATGCTGAAAGAAATGAACCTCGGTGCACCTACGGAAATCGCATTGGCGAATCTGACCAAACGGGTAGAGAGCAATGACTTGGATCTTGCAGTGACCGCCATTAACATTCAACGGCAAGTTGGAGGAAATCTTGCAGAGATTATGGACAACATCGCAGCAACGATCAAGTCAAGGCATATGATGAAACGAGAAATTCAAACGCTGACTGCGCAAGGGCGTATATCAGGGTGGATTATAGGGGTAATTCCGTTTGCTCTTGGAATGTTTATTTGGATATCGAATCCGGGCTATATTCAACCATTATTTACAGATCCATTGGGTAAGATGTTTGTTGGCTATGGCCTGTTTAGTCAATTTGTGGGTATTGTTATTTTGAAAAGGATTATAGACATTGAAATGTAGTGGGCGGCAAAATTTTACTTTAATTGGGAAGGAGCGGATTATGATGCCGTGTCATTTTCGGTTTTTGTCGAAAATGAAGAATGAAAACGGGCAGACCATGGTTGAGTATGGGCTGATCTTGTTTTTTGTTTCGATTGCTGCTGTTTTGATGCTGACCCAAATAGGCGGGCAGGTTCTAGGCTTCTTAGTGAAGGTAGCAGCCGCTTTCCTGTAGCGGTTTCTATATAACTTCTGGATTACCACATTCAATATATAGAAAGGAGGTGTACACAAATGAGAGAATATTTGATGGCAGTGTTAAACATTAATAATCAAAAAGGGCAAACGATGGTTGAGTTGGCGCTTATTTTAGTCCTGATTTCGATTGTTGCGATTGCTACGATGACTACCATAGGACAAAATATAGTTACAAAATTTGGTGAAATTGCAGCTGCTCTGTAGTAGGTAATTCTAAGATTTTACCAATGAGAATAGAGGTTGGTCCTCTTATGGTAATTATTGCATCATGGCAAAAACTGCATCCAATTGGTCACTGCATTGGATTTGTTGCTGCCATGATGCCATCCTCTTTTTTAATGGACTAGTGTTTCGATAATACTTTTCCTGTTGTTTTGTGATGAATTAAGACTATAACAGAAGGGAAGGATAACGAATGGTGCGGAGATATTGTAAGAATAAACGTGGGCAATCGATCGTTGAATTTGCTCTGGTTCTTCCCATTCTTTTACTGATAGTATTTGGCATTGTACATTTTGGATTTCTGTTTTATTCGTACTTAACGGTGAACGAGGCGGCAAGGGAGGGGGCACGATCAGCCGTTGTGGGCGAGACGGATGCTGTCGTTAGAGCCCGGGTACAGGCTGCATCCACATTGGCCATTCCGAATCCCGCTGTAAATATAGTGATTACTCCTGCGGATACTGCAAGAGTTGTGGGTCAACCGGTAACGGTGACTGTAACGATGCCAACCCCCGTGCCGGTTGATTTGCCGTTTGTTTCTACATTTGTGCCTGCGGGAGGGTTAACCGGTACAGTAACCATGCGTGTTGAAAACACACCGTAACGACATCAGAAGGAGGGGACAACATGTCTCTTTTAAAACGCATCGAAGAACGCAATACTGGATTGAAAATCGACGACACGCCATCAAAAGAGAAGACATATGTTAGTAAAAGCGATCCGTATAGAGAATTGAAGGACCGGATCCACAAGAAAATTGTCGACGAGATGAGTGTGGAGGTCAATAATCTTTCCAAAGATGCAAATGTAAATCGCAGTATGCTGGATACGATGGTCGCCCAGTATTCCAATACGGTTATGAATGCTGAACATGCCCCCATACCTTCTTCCATACGGGAACAGATCATTGCGGAAATGATTGATGATGTGCTGGGATTTGGACCGATTGAACCTTTGCTCAAGGAAGAAAGCATTACGGAAGTTATGGTCAACGGTCCGAAACAAGTCTATATTGAGCGATCTGGAAAGCTAGTATTGACGGACATAACATTTAGAGATAACCATCATGTCATGACAGTAATTGAACGCATCGTGGCGCCAATCGGACGGAGGATTGATGAAAGTTCTCCTCTTGTGGATGCCCGGTTACCGGATGGGTCGCGTGTTAATGCGATTATTCCTCCATTGTCTCTCGTGGGACCGTGCCTTACAATCCGGAAATTCAGCCGAGATCCGCTGACCGTTGATAATCTGATCGGGTTTGGAACGTTAACGGAGAATATGGCCTCTTTTATTAAAGCTTGCGTGGAAGGCAGACTCAACGTTGTCATTTCCGGCGGTACAGGCTCCGGAAAGACTACGACGCTGAATGTTCTTTCTTCTTTTATTCCCAACGACGAGAGGATTGTAACGATTGAAGATGCCGCTGAATTGCAGCTGCGCCAGGATCATGTGGTTACGCTGGAAAGCCGACCGGCAAATATTGAAGGAAAAGGCGCAATTATGATTCGCGACTTGGTCCGCAATGCGCTGCGGATGCGCCCTGACCGGATTGTTGTCGGTGAGGTGCGGAGCGGAGAAGCGCTGGACATGCTGCAAGCGATGAACACCGGACATGACGGGTCCATGACGACTGGTCACTCCAACAGTCCCCGTGATACGTTGAGCCGTATCGAAACGATGGTGCTGATGGCGGGAATGGACTTGCCTGTCCGGGCAATTCGGGAACAGGTTGCTTCGGCTCTTGACCTGATTATCCATCAGACACGAATGCGCGACGGCAGCCGTAAGATTACGCAAATTACAGAAGTGCAGGGGATGGAAGGGGACGTAATTATCCTGCAGGATATTTTCACTTTTGTGCAAGCCGGCAAGGATGAATTTGGCCGCGTCATCGGGAGTTTTCGGCCAACCGGAATTCGTCCGCGATTTATCGAAAAATTGGAGGAAAACGGAATTCGTTTGCCCAATGAACTGTTTTGGCCGAAAATCTAGAAAGGAGGAACGCGACGATGCTATGGATTATTAGTATCCTATTATTCCTCATGGTTTTTCTGTTGTTATATATTCTGATTGGGGTTGCTGGAAAAAAGCAATCTGCTGCTGAGCGTTTACAAGTTTATGATAATGTTAAAAAAATGGAAGATCAGGATATTTTTGCCGATGAAGAATTGGCAAAGCCAATTTACGAGCGTTTATTTTCGCCTATCTGGAATAAGATGGGCGAAAAGCTCCGCAAAATGACACCGCAGGCTACATACGCCATGTTTGAGGCAAAACTGCAGGCTGCAGGCGGTTTTCGCGATATGAGCACCAATGGCTTCCTGCTATTCTGGAGTTTTATTGCGATTTTGCTTGCATTTCTGTTCGGATTGGCTGCCGGGAAAAGCTTCCGCTTGCCGCTTAATCAGGTAATCGGAATGGGTTTGATTGGATTGGTCATTGGCATGATCTTGCCTGTCGCTGTGCTCAGTCGCCGCATCCGGGCGAGGAAGGCCGCGATGCAGAAAAGCCTGCCGCCTGTTTTGGATTTGGTCTATGTGAGTGTGCAGGCAGGGTTGGCTTTTGACGGGGCGATCGCGAAAGTTGTGGAGAAGATGCGCGGCCCACTGGTGGATGAATTCGCTCATATGCTGCAGGAGATCAGGATGGGGATGGCGCGGCGGGATGCGTTGAAAAATTTGTCAGACCGCTGTCAAGTCCAGGATATATCTCTGTTTACCGCAGCATTAATACAAGCGGATCAGCTTGGGGTAAGCATCGCCAATACGTTAAAAAATCAAGCTGAAGCCGTACGCGTCAAGAGACAGCTGTCGATCCGTGAATTGGCGTTAAAAGCTCCGGTTAAAATGCTGATACCCTTGGTATTTTTTATCTTTCCGGCGATATTTGTTGTGCTGCTAGGACCGGGAGTTATTACGATGATGCATACATTACTTAATAGATAGGCTTATAATTTTCGGGTAACTTTTTAATATGATATAATTCATTTTTGCGAGGGCTGAGGGGGAAATATGAGCAATGCCAATAGGCAATTTTGCGATGAACACATTACAGTAAAACAGCAGCGTATCCGTTTCCTTGCTAATATGCTCGTATCAGCTTATTTGATCGTTATTTTGATGGCGACGATGTTCACAATGATTAAGACGCCCGCCCGGTTTTTGTGGGGCGTTCCTGTTGTCCTTGTCAGTTCGCTGGATCTTTACTTTTTAACCCGAAGCTTTTTACAAAAACCGAAAAGCATTGATACGCGATTTTCAACGTTCATCATCAGTTTGGGGGCAACCTTTGGTTTCAGCGTATGGGTGATGCTGTTGGTCCCACCGCAGTTTGAATTTGCCAATGCGGAGTTTATTCAACAGGCGGGTAAACTGCTTTCATTGTTCCCATACCCTATTGTAGTTTGGTCGTTGTTTTGTTTGAAAGACTGCCTTACTGTCGTACCTGAAGCCCACTCGGTAGTCGCCCATGGACCGTACAAATATTCCCGGCACCCTTTGTATATGTGCTATATCGTTTGGGCGGTTGCTAACGTTATGATGTTTCCCAGTTTTCTGATGTTTTTTGCTGCCCTTGGCCAAATCGCTTTCCTGTATATAAGGCTGCGAAGGGAAGAACGGATATTGCTGACTAGTTTCCCCGAATATCGCAGTTATTATGAAACGGTTGGGCTAATCGGCAGAATTCACGTGTGATCCGGCAGGAATGTACTGTAATTATTGATTCATAACATTGTTTTGGGTCTCCTTTCTCTCGAAAGGCTATAAACAAGGGAGGCGAACCGAATATGCTAAAATATATAAAAAATAGTAAGGGTTCGGTGGTGATTATTGTTGCGGCGGCAATGGTCGTGATGCTCGGTTTTGCTGCTTTGGTCATTGATGTTGGTGCCTGGTACAATGGCCGGGTTCAATTGTCCAATTTAGCTGATGCCGCTGCGCTGGCCGGGGCTCAGGATCTCCCGGATACTGCTGCGGCAGAAGGAACGGCTCGTGTTTATGCCGCGATCAGTCCTCCGGGGCATGCCGGCGATGTGATTACTGTGGATGCTCAAACCGATCATATCACCGTAGATGCAACTAGGGTTGCACCATCGTATTTTGCGCGAGTATTAGGGATCAATAACGTGACCATTACCGCACATGCCAGAGTGAACCGAGGTGTGGCTGGTTCCGCCAGAAGTGTTGTTCCGTTGGGCTATGTGGCAGACCCGGATCAGCCATTTCCGTTGACAAAGGGTGTTGAATACCCAATAACCCTTGAAGCCGGGGAGGGAACAAAAGGGAACTATCTGCTGCTCGATTTTCCCGTTAACCCAATAAATATTGTGCCTGGGCCGATTTATTCATCGGCTGGTGGGGATTTTATGAATTACATTATGTATGGTTATGGCGGCACAATTCAGGTAAACTCTTATGTTTGGTCAAATACCGGTCTGAAGGTTGGCCAGGTTAGCCCGGCCATTAATTACCGTGTCGGTGATACAGTGATTGTTCCTGTAATCACCAAGATGTCTTTTGATGCTTCAACCGGAAAATCAGAGTATCTGACCTGGGGGTTTGCTGCTTTTCAAGTTACCGGTTATTCCGGTAAAACTGTGAAAGGGAAGTTTCTTGAGTTCAATACTTCAGACGCCGGCCCTGGTGGTAATCCTGCTAACTTGGGGTTGAGCTACATGAGACTAGTTGAATAATTATTGTTATACTACCGTGTAATAGTTGATCATTGCAAAATGAAAATGAAATATGCTCAATAGCGGCCGTGTTGGAACGCAGGTTTTAGCACGGTTTTTTATTGAGCATATTTCATACTTAATTTCAGGAGTTTCTTTTTATTCCCCCAACACCTCACTCACCTCAACCAACCGTATAAACTCGGCCCGGTACCCTTGTGTATCGGGTCCTTTTGCGCTTTTGGACAGATCCAGGACTTGCTGGTAGGAAGACTGGGCTTTGAATTCGGAGTTGCGGAGCAGCATGGCGTATTCAGCAACGGCAGCGGCAAAACGGAAGTTATCAGATGGCAGGGAGTTAAAGACATTGACCGGAGTTGTGAAGAGGGTACTCGCATCTTCGTGTGGTTTTTTGTAACGGACTTTGACCTGCAAGAGTTCTTCGCTGGGAATGACGATAGGTTTTTGATAAATCAGCGGATTGACCGAAACACCGCTTTCTTCTGCGTCAGCCGGAATGATTTCGTACAGTGCAGTGACGGAGTGTCCGGCGCCCATATCGCCGGCATCTTTTTTGTCATTGTTGAAGTCGCTGGTGGCAAGTGTGCGGTTTTCATAGCCGATCAGACGGTATTGTTTGACTTTCGCCGGGTTGAATTCAACTTGCATTTTGACATCTTTCGCTATGGTGTATAAGGTACCGGCCATTTGGCTAACCAAGACTTTTTTCGCTTCGGTTGCATTGTCGATGTAGGCGTAATTTCCATTGCCTTTGTCGGCTAGGGTTTCCATCTTATTATCCTTGATATTTCCCATCCCGAAGCCGAGGACGCTGAGGGAAATTCCGTCGTCACGCCGTTCTTCAATCAGACGGCTCAATTCGCCTTCGCTGCTGACGCCGACATTGAAATCTCCGTCGGTAGCCAGGATGACCCGGTTGTTTCCTCCACTTATGAGATTTTCTTTGGCGATTTTATAGGCCAGTTTGATTCCTTCGCCGCCGGCTGTGGATCCTCCGGCTTGCAGGCTATCGATGGCTTTACGGATTTTATCTTTTTCGCTGCCGGAGGTTGGTTCCAGTACCACTCCTGCACTACCCGCATAGACGACGATCGACACTTGGTCTTGCGGCCGTAATTGGTTTACCAGCATGGTAAAAGCGGTTTTCAGGAGCGGCAATTTGTTCTGTGCGCTCATGGAGCCGGAAACATCGATCAGGAAGACCAGATTGCTGGGAGGGATCTCATTTGCTTGCAGCGCTTTGCCTTGCAGGCCGATCAGGACCAGTTGATGCTTGGCATTCCAGGGGCATGTTCCGACTTCGGTTGTCAGAGAAAACGGATGCTCTCCAGCAGGTTGCGGGTAATCATAGGTAAAGTAGTTGAGCAGTTCTTCTGTCCGGACGGAATCGGCCGGAGGCAGTTTGCCGGAGTTGATGAAGCGGCGGATATTGCTGTAGGAAGCGGTATCTACGTCAATGGAGAAGGTGGACAGGGCATTCGTTACGGTGTCCTGGAAGCTGACGTCGGTAATGCGGGTATATTCTTCCGTATTATGCGAATAAGCCGGAGTGTAGTAGGCCATTTGATTTGCATAGCCTGCCGGTGCGGAGGCGTATTCCATCCTCGCCATCAACATGCCGCCTTTGGGCATGGGGCCGTGAGCGCCTGTCATCCAGTATTGTTCTTGATCGGGTGTTTTTAAAACCAATATCGTATTTTTGCTGTCGTTTTTTTGGAAGGTCAGCTGATATTTTTGCTGCAGCAATTCGATAATTTGCTCTATGGTTTGTTGAGCTGCCAAATCCAAATCAACAGTCATTCCGGCGGCTTCTGGAACTGCGATCATCTGGATCCCGCTTTGCTGACTCAGAACGGTAAGCAGGTCATCAAGCGGCATACCGGACGCTTGGATGTTTTGCGACAACTGCGTGGTCTTGATCCGGTCTTCGAGATTTCCCGGAGCGGTCCAGGCAGTGGTCACCATCAGTAACAATAATACGGTAAGCAATAGTTTTTTCATGTTGCAAGTCATCCCCTTTTAACGGATTTTTGTTTTCACTGTCCTAAACGGTGCATGAAATAAAAAAGTAACGGGTGAAATGGAAAAACATTTTTTCGTACATGCGTTACTTTTTTATAATTTGTACGTTTTATAGATTGATCTCTATGAATTCATTGACGTGATCTTGTCTTTCATTCTACAATGGAAGAGTTATATTGAATGAAAAGATGGGTAAAGTTGGTGATGGAATGCCGGTGGATGAAAATGAATTAATCGTTCAGGCAAAGACGGGTGATCGGGCCGCGCTGAATGAGCTTGTGGCGCAATATTGGCAGCCGGTGTATCATTTTGCCTTATATAAGACTGGTAATCAGCAGGATGCGGAGGAAGTAACGCAGGAGACCTTTATCCGCGCCTTTCGCTCTCTGTCGAATTATCAGTTTACGGGGGCGGCATTTACTACGTATTTGAAACGGATTGCCGTCAATCTCATCACTGATTTTTGGCGCAAAAAAAGCCGCAGTCCGGCCCTGACCGACATTGCGGAGCATCCGCAGCTTGTAGCAGATGAGGAAGAACCGGATGTTCAGCTTGTTAGTAATGAAATGCGGGAAACCATTGCCCGTGTGCTGCAGAAACTGCCGGCTGAGCAACGGCAAACAGTAGAATTACGGATTATTGCCGGTCTGCCGGTCAGGGATACGGCGCTGGCCATGGGAAAATCAGAAGCGGCGGTTAAAATGCTGCAGCAGCGGGCGCTGAAGAATTTGCGTACGCTGCTGATAGATACAGGAATGATGGAAAATTGTGCAGGGAGGTGAACCGAATGACCGAGTCCATAAAAGGGTCCCAAGAAGCGGAGATCTTATCGCAGTTGATCGATGAGCTGAATGCCGGACAGCAGCCCGAAAGCGATGATCCGGAAACAGCCGAACTGTTAGCGGTAGCCGCGCTGATAAAAAAAACGGGGCCGGTTGTCCGGCCGCCGCAGTTCCTGTTGGATCAAACGGTAGATAAAATTCTTGCCGATCAGCCTGCCAAGCCGACGAAACGGTTTTGGTCCTGGCTGCATCCCGGTGTTCTGGGAGCGGCGGCTTCGATTCTGCTGGTGGTTGGTTTCAATTTGGCTCCTTCGTGGAACAGCAGTGAGGTACAGTCGGTTTCTGCTCCGGCGGCTGTAGTAGAACGCCGGGAAATGGCGTCAACTGTTCAATCTGCTGTGAGTGAAGATAAGCAACCTACAGTTCTGAAGCAAGAGACGAAGGTTACCACGATTACGCCGGAAAAAACGAGCAGCACTGTTCAAGAAAATTCTCCTGTACCTGCTGCTCCTGCGTCTATAAACTCTTCACCGAATATGGAGAGCTCTTCAGCCAAAGTAATGGCCGGTTCGCCGCCGGAAACAGCAAAAAAAGCGCCTGTTTTGAAAGAACAAGCGCCGGTGAAGGCAGAGCAGCCTCCAATCATGACAGAACAAGCTTCTGTGAGCAATAAAAGCGGATCCATCAACAAGGCTGCTGCTTTTACGATAGACGATCCGGCGGATCGCTGGCCGCTGCCGATATTATCTCTGCCCGGGCAGACGCCGGATGAAATCAGCAGCGATAAAAAAACCGGCGCTGTGCGCCAGGTCTTCTGGAAAGGTACGCCTCAGGAAGTAATCATTACGCAGCGAAGAGTATGGTTGGAGGAAGTGGCCGCTCAGACAGCGTCGAGCATCAAACCGGAGCTGGGGGAAGAGAAAACCGCTGCGGTCAATTCGGTCACGCTGATCCTGCACAGCCAGGAAGTTACAATCGAGGGACACCGGTCAGAGCAAGAATTGACGAAAATCGCCAAACAATTGACGTCGCCTTAAACGAATAAAAATACCAACGATAAGGTCGGATAATAACCACAAGCGGAAGTCAAGCGATAGCGGTGAAGCGGTGGTTATTACCCGACCTTTTTTTACCGGTTGGACAGCCAGATGTATTGCCCGGTCTGATTAATATAGCCTTTAATTCCGTAGAATAGATGGACTTCTGCAATGCCGTTTTGAAAATCATCGGCGGTCCGGTAAATCGGCGCGATGACCATTTCCCCGGCAGCATTGATGTACCCGGTTCCGTTTACCGTCCGGACTGCGGCCAGTCCTTCATGGAATTCGATCGGCGAGCCGAAGAGAAGGCCTTGGTATTGCGGTGGAATGACCCAGCGGCCCTGTTTATCGATAAAGCCCCAGAGCCCGTTCTTTTTTACTGCGGCCAGTCCTTCACTGAACTTCCAGGCATCTTCAAATTGCAGGGGGATGACTTGCCGGCCGCTGCTGTCGAGAAAACCGTACATTTTATTTTTGCAGACCAGCGCCATGCCTTCCTGATATTGCTCCGCCCAGTCGTAATCGAAATTGACAACGGTTTTGCCTGTCTTATCAATAAAACCCCATTTATTCTGGTTGAAAGGGCCGCTGCTGATGGGCGTGATCTTTTCCTTGAATAAATCCTGCCGTCCGTACATCACCCGGTAAAAATTCGGTTCAATGATTACATGGCCCTGCCAATCCATGAAGCCCATTTTGTTGTCTGCCAGAAAAGCGATTAAGCCGCCTTCGACTTCCCAAGCTTCCTTGTAGGGAGTTTCCAGGAGGACAGCGCCGGTTTTGTCAATGAAAACAGTGGTGCTCGTCTGCACGCGGGCTATTCCGTTGTGGAACGGGGAGCCTGCCTGGTACACAGGCAGGATGACCGTTTTTCCGGTTTTGTCAATGTAACCGATATTGCCGTGCGGTTCAAACGCAACCGCCGCCAACCCTTCGCTGAAGTCAAACGCCTGTCTGAACTGGGGTGCGATAACAAACTTGCCTCGCTGGTCAATGTATCCCCATTTGGTCGACGCGGCAGTTTGAACCGCAGCCAGGCCATCACTAAAATTTCTGGCATAGGTGAAGCGGGGCGGGATGATCTTGATTCCCTGATTATTGATAAAACCGTATAAGCCGTTGCTGCTCTTGATCATGTAAAGCCGGCTGCTGTCGTCAGCGGCTGATGCGGATCCGCCGCTGCACAGAAAAAACCAAATCCATAGAAATAACAGTGTAAGGGCGAGGGAAGGCTTACTTGGGCGCATATCGAAGATCTCCTCCTGTTGTGATGAATGCCGTATGTTAGTTTTTCCTCATAGGATTCGATTTTCCTGCTATTGTTGTCAGGATGTTTGCCCGGCAGTCTTGCTTGGAAATTTTGCAAAGCAATGTTAAAATTCGGTTAACAGAAGGAAAAAGGATGATTTTGTCGAATTTTATTCTATTGTAACCATTGGTAGGATAACTGATTTCGAGGTATTAACTTAGTAACGGAGGGCGATTGCGAATTGGGTATTAATTTAACGAAAGGCCAGAAAATTGACTTAACCAAAGGAAATGCCGGACTGAATGAACTATTGGTCGGATTGGGCTGGGATCCCGTTGCGTCAGCAGGAGGCGGCGGTGGCGGCGGCTTTTTCGGCAAGTTGCTGGGTGGCGGCTCCAAGGTAGAGATTGATTGCGACGCTTCAGTGCTTTTACTCAATGACAATGGCAAGATTTCAAAGAAAGAAAATATTGTTTACTTCGGTAATTTAAAAAGTCCGTGCGGCAGCGTCCAGCATCTGGGGGATAACCTGACCGGCGCCGGCGACGGAGATGATGAACAGGTTATTGTTCAGTTGAATAAAGTCCCTGCAGATGTTCAAAGACTTGTTTTCGTGGTGAATATTTACGACTCGCAAAAACGCAAACAGGATTTCGGCATGATCCAAAACGCATTCATCCGGGTTGCGGACAAAAACGGGCAAGAACTGGCGCGCTATAACCTGACGGATAATTATGCAGGCAAAACAGCGTTGCTGGTGGGGGAAGTGTATCGCCGCCAGGGAGATTGGAAATTTGCCGCTCTTGGCGAAGGAACCCATGATGCTTCTTTAAGCGAATTGATTGCAAAATATCGTTAATTTTTGTGATAACAAATACTACGATGATACAAAAATAATGGGAGGGATTTTCTCATGGCAATTAGCTTAAGCAAAGGACAAAAAGTGGATTTAACGAAAACAAACCCCGGTTTGAAAAAAATTGTGGTTGGTTTGGGCTGGGATACAAACAAATATGACGGCGGTCAGGCTTTTGATCTCGACGCCTCGGCGTTTATTCTTGGCGCGACCGGCAAAGTCCAGGATGAAAAGGATTTCGTATTCTACAATAATGCTACCGGCGCACAGGGATCTGTCGTTCATACCGGCGATAACCGCACAGGGGTTGGCGACGGTGATGATGAGCAGATTAAAATCGATTTGTCGGCTATTCCTGCTGCTGTCGACAAAGTTGCGTTTACGATTACCATTCATGATGCGGCAGCGCGGAAACAAAACTTCGGTCAGGTATCCAACGCCTATGTGCGGATTTTCAATGAGGAAGGCAATGCTGAATTGATCCGCTATGATTTAGGCGAAGATTTTTCAGTGGAAACGGCAATTGTTGTTGCGGAACTGTATCGCCATGGCGCTGAGTGGAAGTTCAATGCCATCGGCAGCGGGTTCCAGGGCGGGTTGGATGCATTGTGCACGAACTACGGCTTGACCGTAGCATAAAATAAAGTTCAAACTACTAATCACTTGGAGGGGTTCAGCATGGGAATTAATTTAGGAAAAGGACAACGGATCAATTTATCGAAGGAAGCTCCTAGCCTGAAAAAGGTAGGAGTTGGTTTGGGTTGGGATACGAACACGACCGATACAGGCAAAGATTTTGATTTGGATGCATCGGCATTTTTGCTCGGCGCAAATGGCAAGATTCCTAGTGAGAAGCATTTCGTTTTCTACAACAATTTGAATTCTCCGGATGGCGGACTCAAGCATACCGGTGACAATCTGACCGGCGCCGGCGATGGCGACGACGAGACCTTGCTGGTAGAGTTAAACAAAGTCGATGCAGCAGTGCAGGATATCGTGTTTGTTGTTACCATCCATGAAGCGGAAGCCAGAAAACAAAACTTTGGCCAGGTTCGCAATGCATTTATCCGCTTGTATGACCAGGAGACCAATAAAGAAGTTGCGAAATATGAATTGGACGAAGATTTTTCGGCAGAAACCGCAATTGAGTTTGGCCGCCTGTACCGCAAGGACGGCGAGTGGCGCTTCCAGGCTGTCGGCGCTGGCTTTAATTCGGGTCTGCAGGGCTTTGTCGCCAAATATTTTGAAGGTTAATTGAAACAGGAAACGAGGGACTTGGGAACATGGGTTTTTTTGATAAGGTGGATATGACCAAAAAGTCTGCGCCGCCGGCAGTGATTAATTTAAAAAAATCCGGCGACTCGCATACGATTGACCTTTCCAAGAAGACCGGCGAAATTCTGGTTAACTTAAATTGGAAAACCGTCATTGAGAAAAAAGGCTTTTTGGGGATGTTGTCCAAAGAAAAAATTGATCTGGACTTAGGCTGCATGTATCGTCTCAAGAACGGCAGCAAGAACGTCATTCAAGCCCTGGGCAACTGCTTTGGATCGGCGCATTCCGCACCGTATATTGTTCTTGACAAGGACGATCGCAGCGGTCAGAGCTCGGACGGAGAAAATCTGCGCCTCATGAAGCCGGAACTGTTGGATTATGTCGTGGTGTTTGCGTTTATTTATGAGGGAGCGCCGAATTGGGCGGCTGCCAATGGCGTTGTCACGATCAAACAGCAGGGCAGTCCGGAGCTGGTGATTCAGCTGGATAATCCGGACAATAAGAAAATCATGTGCGGTTTGGTAACGATTGAGAACAAAAATGGCCAATTGGTCATTACCAAACAGGAACAATATTATCCGGGCCATAAGGAATTGGACAAAGCGTTCGGTTTTGGCTTTAACTGGGTCGCCGGATCAAAAGATTAAAATAACTATTTGGTTGGCACTGGTGAGACTTGGCATATGTCAAGTCTCTTCGTGCTAAAATTTGGAGGGACCATTTCGTGGGTGAATTGATTACAGGGATACTGGGGAACTATTCTCAATTTTTCAGTTTTGATGTGTTTTGGAGCGTGGTGTCCAATCCGGTGAACTGGGCCATTATCGGCAGTTTGATTGTTCTGGAGGGTTTGCTGTCGGCGGATAACGCGCTGGTATTGGCCATCATGGTCAAGCATTTGCCGCCTAAACAGCAGAAGAAAGCGCTGTTTTACGGTATTCTGGGCGCCTATTTATTCCGGTTTGTGGCGATTGGGATAGGGACGTATCTCATCAAGATCTGGTGGGTAAAAGCTATTGGCGCTCTTTATCTGCTGTGGATGGCGGCGCAATTCTTTTTCTTCAGTGGGAGAGGAAAAGAAAAAGAGGGTGTCAACATGGAAGAGAAAACGGCTTCCATGGGTTTCTGGCGAACGGTGCTGGCCGTCGAAATAATGGATATTGCGTTCAGCATGGACAGCGTCTTGGCCGCCTTCGGAGTAAGCGACCAGGTTTGGGTCCTGTACATGGGCGGTATTTTGGGGATCGCGATGATGCGGGGCGTCGCGCAGATTTTTCTGATTTTGATCGATCGTTATCCGGAACTGGAAACGACGGCGTATATTTTGATCGCGCTGATCGGTGGTAAAATGATGTTGTCCGCGTTTAACATTCATATTGGCAATCTTCCGTTCTTTGGCGTGATGGTGCTAATATTCCTGAGCACGTTTGTCATCCATCATTCGCAGGCAGGTAAAGCATGATGCGTTATTTCAGTTATCTTTCGTCCAAAGAAGAACAGGCGATTTTTTTCCTGTCGCCGAAACCAATTTGCGTGAATGACCGGGAAACGATGGAATATGCGCTGGGCGCGGCGCTCTATATGCCGGGAACCCGCCTTACTGTTGCAAAAGATATCATCGACGGAAAGCTTAATGGACTGATGACGATGGTTTTGTGCCTGGAGGATGCTATTGGCGATAGTGAAGTCGCTAAGGCGGAAAAGCTGCTGGTCTGCCAATTGCAGGAATTGGCACAAGCGGTTGAACGGCAGGAATTGGCGGCAGAAGCTGTGCCGCTGATTTTTATCCGGATCCGCGAAGCGTCGCAGATGCAGCGGGTCTGTGAGGCTCTGGACAATGCGCTGCCGTTTTTGACCGGTTTTATTTTTCCCAAGTTTCAGCCGTCGAATGCTCAGGCTTACTTGGAAACATTATCTGATCTGAATAAGAAATTAGGGCAGCCGCTGTATGGCATGCCGATCCTTGAATCACGGGAAATGATTTACCGGGAAAACCGCTGGCAGAACTTGACGACCGTCAAAAGCCTGCTTGGCGATTACCGCCGGTTGATTTTAAATATCCGGATCGGGGCGACCGATTTTTCGGGTTTGTTCGGGTTGCGCCGCAACCCGGATCTGACGATTTATGACATTGCGCCTATTCGGGATTGCATCGCCGATATTGTCAATATTTTTTGCCGGCCGGAAGATCCGTATGTGGTTTCCGGACCGGTTTGGGAATTCTATTCCAGCGAACGGGTTTTGAAGCCGCAGCTGCGGCAGACCCCCTTTACCGACAGCCTGGGGCAGGCCGGAGGACGGCTGCGCAGCAATATGGTTTGCCGTTATATTGACGGGCTGATCCATGAAGTGCTGCTGGACAAAGCCAATGGATTAGTGGGGAAAACGATTATCCATCCCACTCACATTAAACCCGTTCAATCTCTCTGCGTAGTGACTCACGAAGAATACAGCGATGCCTTGAATATTTTGCAGGGCAATAGTGATGAACGGGGAGTCATGGCCAGCAGTTATGCCAATAAAATGAATGAAATCAAGCCTCATACCCGTTGGGCCAAAAATATTTTGATCAAATCTAGGATTTATGGAGTGTTTAATGAGCATCGAAACTTTACCTGCCTCCTTGACGCAGACACTTTCTAAACATATTCTGGGGGACTTGTCGATTGAAATCCGGATTGACCGCAACCCGTTGGCCATTCCGCCGGAGGCGTTATTTTCCATGGCCGCACGGCAAAATAAAAAACGCGGTTTTTTGTTTGTCAGTAAAGTGTTAGGCAAACATATCCCGGTTCATCCCCTGACGCCCTTGCTCGGCAGCGGCGCCTTAGCCGGCTGTTATGCCGAAGCGGTGCTTGGGGATAGCACGATCCTTAAACAGTGCGATTTTAGCCGGGCCTTTACCGATCCTGCCGTTCGGCAGGCAGCGTGGGAGGAAATTTGCGCACAGCGTATCCGCCTTTCCCGGCCGACGCTGTTTATTGGGTTTGCGGAAACGGCGACCGCCCTTGGTCACGGTGTTTTTGCCTGCTTTGACGGGCCGGCGCGTTACATCCACACCACCCGGGAAGAACTTCCCGGCCTCACCGATGCACTATATTTTCAGGAAGAGCATTGTCACGCGCCCGAACATCGCTGCTATTCGCGGGATCCGGAATTTTTTGATACAGACAGTGACGTTGTGCTGGTCGATGATGAAATCACGACTGGAAAATCGGCACTCAATTTTATTCGAGCGATCCAAAGCCGCTATCCGCGGCAGCGCTATACGATACTGGCACTTTTGGACTGGCGCTCGGAGCTCGACCGGCAGCGGTTTACGGAGGCGGCACAAGAGCTTGGCATTCAACTGGAGGTCCATGCTTTGCTGAGCGGACGGATTGAAGTGGACGGACGGCCCGTGGAAGCGGCTGCATCGTCTCCGGCGGCGGCAGTGTGTGCAAGTCGCTTGCCGCAGACCAGCGCAGTTTTTCTGGATGAATTTGTGGGACCGGTGATTGCCTGCTCTTCGCAAAACAGCGGCGCCGAGATCAATGATACGCCGTATCTGGCGGCAACCGGCCGTTTTGGAATGACGGTCCGGGAACAAAATCTTTTTCAGCAGCAGGCGGAAAGAGTGGGACGGGTTTTGCGGGAAAAACGCCAGGGAGCACGAACATTATGTTTGGGGCATGGCGAATTCATGTATATTCCGTTTTGCATTGCAAGCCATATGGGCGCAGGCGTGGTTGTTCAGTCGACGACCCGGAGCCCGGTTCATCCGGCAAAACGGGTAGGGTATGCCGTACAGCATGCTTACAGTTTCCCTTGTGTTGAGGATGAGGCGATCCCTAATTTTGTCTATAATATCCCTCCAGGAGTATACGATGAAGTGTTTCTGTTCTTGGAACGGGAAGTCACGGCCGATAAACTTCAGCCCTTGCTGCGTTGTCTGGGTGCTGCGGCTGTGGAACGGGTCTGTATCGTGGTTGGAGTATCGAATAAAGCAGGAAAGCAGCTTCCGCAGCCCCAGCCGATGGGGAGTTATTCTTCAAAAGACGTTACGTTTCTTTTGAAAGATATCGGCGGATTGGTCGCAGAAACCGCGTTGGAAGACCGGGAGGAAGCAATCCAGGGCGGACGGCATTATTCGGAAATGCTGCCGCAGGAGTATCAGCCAACGGCTGACTACATGAACCTGTTCCATGAAACGCTTGCACAAACTGCGCAGAAAGTCGCTTTGGCGGCGGGGATCGTTGCCGAACAGATTTGGCGCGGCAAGGGCCGGTCCGTGGTGTTGGTTTCACTGGCGCGGGCAGGGACTCCGGTCGGAATTTTAATCAAACGCTATGTAAAGGCCATCTATGGCTTGGACTTGCCGCACTACAGCATTTCGATCATCCGGGGAAAAGGCATTGATGAAAATGCTTTGCGGTATATATTACGGCAGCATCCGGGGGCAGCGCTGCAATTTATTGACGGCTGGACTGGCAAAGGGGCAATTACTCGTCAACTCATAGAAGCGTGCGAGAAATTTTCCGCTGAATACGGGCAACCGTTGCAGCCCGACCTGGCGGTTTTGGCAGATCCGGGGTGTTGTACCTCTTTGTATGGAACCCGTGAGGATTATTTAATTCCCAGCGCCTGTCTGAATTCGACGGTATCGGGCTTGTTGAGCCGTACTGTGCATCGGACCGATCTCATAGGACCGCATGATTTTCACGGCGCTAAATTTTATAGTCAATGGCAGGATCAGGATGTTTCCCAATTGTTTATTGATACGGTTGCTGCATATTTCCCGGCAATAGCGTCTCAGGCATCCGCTCTTGCCTTGTCCAAAATGACAATGACGGAGAGACCGGAATGGACCGGACTGAAAACAATCCGGGAAATTCAGCAGCGATTTGGTATTGACGATATCAATTTGGTTAAGCCGGGTGTTGGAGAAACAACGCGTGTTCTACTCAGGCGCGTGCCCTGGAAAATTCTTGTTGATTCTGTGCAGAACCCGGATTTGCGCCATATTTTTCTGTTGGCCGGCGACCGGAATGTACCGGTTGAGGAATATCCGGGCATGTCCTATGCTTGCTGCGGCTTGATTAAACCATTGGGGGGAAATTAATGTGCTTTTTGTCAGTGATTTGGATCGAACTCTGATTTATTCCCGCCGGGCGTTTTGGCTGGGACCGGGGATGGACCCGCCGCCTCATTCGCTGGTGGAAGTTCATAACGGGGAAGAAATTTCCTATATTGCCGACGAAGCGTTGGAGAAATTGCGGCAAATGGCGGAAAAAATGGCTTTTGCACCTGTGACGACCCGCACGGTCGAACAGTATCGGCGTATTTCTCTGTTTCAAAAGGTTGTGATACCGCAATTTGCGATAGTCAGCAACGGCGGTAATATCCTGATCGATGGCCGGCCTGATGAAGGTTGGGCGGCGCAGATCAGAAAGAAAAAAGAACGGCATTGTCTGTGTGATGAAGCGTTGCTGGCCGAATTTGCCAAGATCCGGCATTCCTCCTGGCTGCTGAGCGAACGGCAGGCGGATGAATTGTTTTATTACTTTATTGTTGACCGGGCCTGTTTGCCGTATGCTGACCTGGCGGAGTTCAGAACTTGGGCCGCGGCGGGGAACTGGACGGTTTCCCTGCAGGGACGCAAGCTGTATTTGGTCCCGTCGGTGGTAAATAAGGCAGATGCCGTGCAGCACATCAAAGAGCGGCTGCAGGCGTCTTTTCTTGCGGCAGCCGGCGATTCCCTGCTGGACCTTTGTGTGCTGGATAGGGCCGATTATGCGATTGCGCCTTGTCATGGCGAAATTTGGGATCGGCGGAGCGAATTGCAGCCGGGGGCTCTAAAGTTCACTCGAAAACCGGGAATTTTTGCGGCTGGCGAAATTTTGGACAGGGTAAACGAAATTTATAAAAGCAGGTGATGCGATGAAATACGAGATCTTATATCCGGGCGCGTTCCCGATCATTCAAGTGCAGCTTGCGTCGGGCGAAGGACTGAAAGCAGAGTCGGATGCAATGGTTTCCATGTCGACCACGGTCGATGTGGAGGGGAAAATGGAAGGCGGCCTTCTGGGCGGCATTGGCCGTATGTTAAGCAGCGAAAAACTGTTTTTTCAAACTTTGGTAGCCAGACGCGGGCCGGGTGAAGTATTGCTGGCGCCGGGGATCCCCGGTGATATTACGGATGTGGAACTGGATGGATCTTACAGTCTGGTTGTGCAAAAGGACGGTTTTTTGGCCGGAACGATGGGTTTGGAAATCGCAACCAAAACACAAAACTTGATGCAGGGCTTGTTTTCCGGTGAGGGCTTTTTTATACTGAAAGTAAGCGGCAAGGGAACTGTTTTTCTTAATTCTTACGGTGCAATTCATGCCGTAAATCTGGAAGCCGGGGAAGAACGCATTATTGACAACAACCATTTGGTGGCGTGGCCGGATTATATGCAATACAGCATTGAAAAGGCTTCTTCCGGCTGGATATCCAGTTTTACGTCCGGCGAAGCGCTGGTTTGCCGTTTTCGGGGACCGGGAGTGGTTCTGATTCAGACCCGCAACCCGCGGGCGTTTGGCGGCTGGCTAAAACAGTTTATTCCCAGCGCCAAGTAACAGACACAATTCAATGGTTTGCGAAAAATGAATGGGAGGTGGGGGCGTGTTTACAGTCGGTCAATTGGTACAACCGGATACGGTGGAAGAAGCATACCGTATTCTCACAGAAAAAAAAGATGCTGCGGTTTTGGGCGGGTGCGCTTTTTTGCGCATGGGTTCGCGGGCGATCGGCACAGCGATCGATTTGTCTCACCTCAACTTGGAAGGAATTACAGAGCATGCCGACTCGTTTGAAATTGGCGCGATGACCACGTTCCGGATGTTGGAAACGGATTCAGTGCTAAATACATTCTTCGACGGATTGCTGGCGGAGGCTGTCAAACCGATTATCGGCGTGCAGTTCCGTCATGCTGTGACCGTGGGCGCTACCGTGTTTTCCAAATACGGGTTTTCTGATTTGATCACTGCGCTGCAGGCGCTGGACACGGAAGTAGAACTGGCGCACGGCGGCCGAATGGCGTTGGAAGCCTTTTTGAACCGTCCGTATGAAAAGGACGTATTGACCCGTTTGTGGATCCGGAAGGATGGCCGGAGGGCGGCGTATCAGAGTTTCCGCAATTCGGCGAGCGATTTTCCAATTTTGACGACGGCGGTTTCTCTATTGGCCGGTCAGGGTAGGATTGTGGTCGGCGCCAGACCGCTGAAAGCGGCGATTGCCGTACAGGCGTCGCAGGAATTGGGCAGGATGGATTTGAACAGTCAGCGGATGGATGAAATCGCTGCGCTTGCGGCCGGGGAAATGACCTTTGGCGCCAACATGCGCGGATCTGCCGAATACCGGCGGGAATTGTGCAAGGTACTGGTCAAGCGGGCCGTCACGGAGGTGGCAGCATGCAAATAGAATTCACACTGAATGATCAACCAACCGTATGGGACGTTTCACCGGATGAATTTCTGGCCGATACGCTGCGCAAGCATGGATTTCTTAGCATCCGCAAAGGCTGCAATACGAGCTGCTGCGGCTTGTGTACGGTATGGATCGATGGCAAACCGACCTTGTCCTGTACGGCGCTTTCCTTCCGGATGCAGGGAAAGTCAGTGACGACGATTGAGGGTGTGGCGGAGGAAGCAGCTGAGTTTGCCCGCATTTTGGTTGCTGAGGGAGCGGAACAATGCGGTTTTTGCAGTCCCGGGTTTATTATGACGGTGCTGGCGCTGAAACACGAATTGGCCGCGCCAACGGAGGAAGAGATCGTTCATTATTTGACCGGCAATTTGTGCCGGTGCACAGGGTATATGGGACAGATGCGGGCCGTCAAGACGTATTTGGGGGTGACGCAGCGATGAGAAAACTGGTGGGTAAAGGAGTTCCCAAAATCGACGGGATGGCGATCGCTACCGGCAAACCGGCGTATACGGAAGATCTGGTTGTGGCGAATGCGCTGGTGGTGAAAATTCTCCGCAGTCCGCATGCGTTTGCCAGGATCACTTTTATTGACGTCGCCAAAGCGGCAGCGCTGAAAGGCGTGGAATGTGTTCTTACATATCAAGATGTTCCGAAGCAGCGCTTTACTTTGGCCGGACAGTCGTACCCGGAACCATCGCCGTATGACCGGCTGATTCTGGACGATATGGTCCGCTATGTGGGGGACGAAGTGGCGATTGTTGCTGCGGTGGATGAAAGAACAGCGCTTGCGGCGATCGATTTGATCCAGGTTGAGTATGAAATCTTCGAGCCGGTTGTGGATTTTGAAACGGCGATCGGACATCCGTCAGTCGTTCATCCAGAGGAAGACCTTCACTGCAATTTTGATATCGGGATGAAAAAAGACCAAAACATTGTCTCTTCCCAACGCGTGGAAAGCGGGAATGTGGAGGAGGAACTGAGCCAATGTGATTTTGTGGTCGAAGAGACGTTTTATACGCAGGCGAATGCCCAGTGCATGATGGAAACCTACCGGGCGTTCAATTATCTCGATCACATGGGGCGGCTGGTGGTTGTCAGCTCTACGCAGGTTCCGTTTCATGCGAAACGGATGCTGGCCAGGGCGTTGAAGATGCCGGCAGGAAAAATCCGGGTGATTAAGCCGCGGATTGGCGGCGGATTTGGCGGCAAGCAATCCTCTTGCGTAGAAATCTTCACTGCTGCAGTCACATTGAAGACCGGCAAGCCGGCTATTCTTGTCTATGACCGGGAAGAAACGTTTACTTGTACGACCAGCCGTCACGCCATGCGTCTGAAAGTGACCTTGGGCGCCGATAAGGACGGGTACATTCGCGTGGTAGACATTCATGGCTTGTCGGATACGGGCGCATATGGCGAACACGCATCGACAGTTTTTATGGTTGCCGGCGAGAAAACGCTGCCGTTGTACAACCAAACGAAAGCAGTCCGTTTTATGGGCAATGTGGTGTATACCAATAAAATGCCGGCTGGCGCGTTTCGCGGCTACGGAGCGACACAGGGAACGTTTGCCTTGGAGTCGGCGGTCAATTTGCTGGCGGAAAAGATGGGTGTTGATCCGGCTGAGCTTAGACTGAAAAATATCGCCAAAGAAGGCGAGCCGTTCCGGGGCTTCAAGGGCGGTATTCTGGAAAGCTCTGCGTTGAACCGCTGTATCGAAACAGGGAAAGAGATGATTGGCTGGGCGGTTAAATATCCACGGCGATCTGTGAGCGAAACGAAAGTCCGGGGTATCGGGATGGCCGTCACGATGCAGGGATCCGGCATTGCAAATATTGATACGGCTTCTGCAGAAGTGCGGCTGAATGATAACGGCGATTTCACGCTGTTGGTCGGATCGACAGATATGGGAACGGGCAGTGATACGATTTTGGCGCAAATGGCCGCTGAAGTGCTGGAGGTTTCTTTGGACCAGATCATTGTGCATGCTGCGGATACGGATGTTTCGCCGTTCGACCCCGGCTCGTACGCGTCGAGTACCACGTATGTTACGGGAATGGCCGTTGTGCGGGCTGCACAAGATTTGAAACAGCAAATCCTTGAGGAAGGCGCGAAATTTTTGCAAGTTTCGCCGGAAGAAGTGGCGTTTAACGGTCACACGGTGCGTATGACCGGAACGGATAAAATGATCAGCCTAAAAAAACTGGCGGAACGGTTGGTTGTGGGGCCGGTACACCGGCAGTTGGTCGGCAACTCCACGTATGGCAGTCCGGTCTCGCCGCCGCCGTTTATCGCCGGTTTTGCCGAAGTGGAAGTCGATAAGGAAACCGGCAAAGTGGAACTCTTGGATTATGTGGCCGTGGTTGACTGCGGGACGGTGATCAATCCGCATTTGGCGCGGATCCAAACCGAAGGCGGTATTGTGCAGGGGATCGGCATGGCTCTATATGAAGATGTGAGAGTTGACAGTAAAGGCAAGCTGCTTAGCAACTCGTTTATGCAGTATAAAATTCCTTGCCGCAAAGACATCGGAACGGTTCGGGTTGCGTTTAAGGAGAGCTTCGAGCCGACAGGTCCGTTTGGCGCAAAGTCCGTGGGTGAAGTGGTGATTAATACACCTGCGCCGGCGATTGCCGCAGCAGTGTATAATGCAGTGGGAGTCCGGATAACGCAGCTTCCAATCACACCCGAAAAAGTATTTATGGGGTTGCAGAAGAATTCGACACGCAGTTGATTTGCAGCAGCCTGAATACCAGACAAGACGAAACAGGAGAGTGGGAAACGAATGGAAGCGGAAAAAATTCATCCGGTGGATCAGCTGCTGCCCAAAGGACAGTTGTTTGCTTATGGATTGCAGCATGTTATGGCGATGTACGCCGGCTGCGTGGCAGTGCCTCTGATCCTTGCCAATGCGCTGAAATTATCGTCCGAGCAGCTGATTATTTTGATCAATGCCGATTTGTTTGTTGCCGGAATTGCAACGATGATTCAAGCGTATGGTTTTCTCAATATGGGTATCAAGAGCCCGATTGTTCAAGGGGTGTCCTTTGCAGCTGTTGCGCCGATGGTACTGGTTGGTCAGAGTGCCGGAGGGCAGGTTCCAGGGTTGTTGGCCATCTTTGGAGCGACGATCGCCGCCGGGTTGATCGGGTATCTCATTAGTCCGTTTTTTAGCCGCCTGATCCGTTATTTTCCGCCGGTGGTGACGGGATCCATCATTACACTGATTGGTGTTTCCCTGCTGCCGGTGGCGGTTCGCTGGGCGGGCGGCGGCATGCCGGGCACCCCGGGCTTTGGCAGCTTGCAGTCAATCGGCCTGGCATTTACGGTTCTCGTGATGGTGATCTTGTTATACCGTTACTTAAAGGGCTTCTACAGCAATATCGCCGTGCTGCTGGGACTGGTATTCGGCACGGTTTTCGCAATGCTGCTGGGGATCGTTGATTTCGCCAAAGTCGGAAAGGCAGCTTGGGTTGGTTTTTCCCAACCGTTTTATTTTGGCTGGCCGACCTTTGACCCAGCGGCGATTGTAGCGTTGACGCTGGCAATGCTGGTCATTATGACCGAGACAACGGGTGATTTTATCGCCGTGGGTGAAATTATTGGCAAACCGGTCACGCAAAAAGATTTGACCCGGGGGCTGCGCGCCGATTCGTTTTCTACGTTTCTTGGCGGGATCATGAACACTTTCCCGCATTCGGCGTTCGCGCAAAACGTGGGTCTTGTGAGTCTGACACGGGTGAGAAGCCGTTACGTCGTAGTTGCTGCCGGCATGATTCTCGTTGCTCTGGGTTTGTTCCCCAAAGCGGCTGCCGTAGTCGCCTGCATTCCGACGCCGGTGCTTGGCGGCGCAGGAATCGCCATGTTTGGTATGGTAGCGGCCAGCGGAATCCGGGCGTTGAGCAAAGTCAAGTTTGAAGGCACGCACAATGCGATGATCGTGGCAGTCTGCTTGGGAGTCGGGCTCATTCCGTTGGCGGTGCCGACATTTTATCAAAATTTCCCCAAATGGGCGCAAGTCATCTTGCACAGCGGCATTACTGCCGGAAGCATCGTTGCGATTGTGTTGAATTATCTCTTTAACGAAATGGGACGTAAGAATTCAACCGAAAATTAATTTCCTGTAGGAAACAGGGGATGAGGTGTGTCGGCGATGGATTTGTGGGATGCAATCGGTCTGAAAGAGCCAATGGTTGTTGCTTGTACGGGCGCAGGGGGAAAGACTTCCGTGCTTGCGACGCTGGTGGCCTGCGCCCGGGTTCGCCATCTTCCATTCCTGTTGTCCGCGACGACAAAAATGTACAGGAGCCAGGTGAAAGATTGGCATCCTGTTCTTTGTGATGATTTTGACGAGGGAGCATCAATGGTTGATGCTCGCCTGCGAACAAAACAACTTGCGGCTTGGTTCACCGGCCAGGAAGGGGATAAGGTCATTGGTTTGCCGCCCGGGTGGATTGACAGGCTGGCACAGCGTGCCGGCCTTTTGCCTGTTCATATTGCCGTTGAAGCCGATGGAGCTCGGGGATTGCTGCTCAAGGCTTCAGCGGTGCATGAGCCGGTCATGCCGGCTTCCACGGCAATGACGATTGGTGTTTTAAACCTGGAGGCGATCGGACTGCCGCTGTCAGAGGCGATTGCCCATCGTGTGGAAATCGTAATGGAAATACTGGGCAAACAAAAGGGCGACCTGATCGATTGGCGCGATCTGGCAAAGCTGGCCTTGCATGCGCGGGGAGTTTTTCAATACAGTTGCGGCAGTCGCATCCTGCTGTTGGCTGGAGGAAGCACAGAGCAAGCGGAGATCGCGGACAAGATTGCAGCGTATCTGGGCAGCCACCGAGCGGCAGTGGCAAAATGTATTTTAACGGAAGGGTACGGAGAGAATATGCGGCCGATTAAGGTGATTGATTTATGAAGAAGCGCATCGGGGCCGTTATCCTGGCGGCGGGGACGGCCAGACGCATGGGACGGCAGAAGCTGCTGCTGCCGTTGGGCGGACAGCCGTTGCTGGCGCACGTGCTCCAAGCGGTATTGGCTTTGGCCTGGAAGGATTGTATTGCAGTGATTGGTGAACCGGAGGCGGAATTGGCTGCACTATGCGGGCAATATTCGATCCGGACGGTGGTTAATCCTGACCGGCAGACCGGTCAGTCCTCGTCGGTCCGCTTGGCCTTGAGTCATTTGTCGAATGAACTGGATGGAATTTTGTTTTTGCTGGGGGATCAGCCGTTATTGTCACCGCTGCTTCTAAAGGCTTTGACGGAGCGTTTTTCAGAGTTAGGGGACAACCGGTCCATTGTTGTGCCGTATTTTCAGGGCCGCCGCCGCAATCCGGTGTTGTTCGGGTCTTCCTGGCGTTCTCAACTGGCAGCATTGCAGGGGGATCAAGGTGGACGCGAACTGATTGAAAAGAATCCGCAGTGGGTCAACCGCATAGTCTGGGAAGAAGAGCAGTCTTTTCTGGATGCGGATACGTGGGAAGACTATGAACTGCTGAAAAAGATAAGTTCTTTGTATCCTTTCGGATAATATACAAAGAACTTATCTTTTTTATACAATAAAAAAGTATGGATTTGAGCCGTTGACAATAAATTGCAATTTATTATATAGTATAAGAAATGTATAATATTCAAAATATAAACTTTTAAGTAAACACATGGACACAAAGATATGTTATTGTATTTTTAACGTAATATGGAAAGGAGTGAAGATGCTTCATTAATAAAATAAAACAAGAAGAGTCTATCGTTATAAAAAATGGAGGTTTTTTTTATGAAAAAAGCAATATTGACGTTGGCATTGTTATTTGTTTTTACAAGCATGGCTTTTGCAAGCCCGCTGACCGATTATTCGGCAGAAAATACATCGATTGATATCACTTGGCGTCCTAATACGAGCATGACGAACAAGTATACGTCAGATATGTTTGGTACCAGTTCTGACACTTTTGACGGGAAACGCGGAATTTTTGACTGGAGTGTGACTACTGGATTTGGCAATGATTTCGCCATTCAATATTCTCAATACCGGCCGGAGGGAAGATATGATTATGGCATGAATACCAAGGAATTGAACGTGCTGTATAAAATGAACAAAAACATGTCTGTTTTTGCCGGTTATCACCGTGCCGGTTTCATCGGCGACTATGTAGATAACAAAACCAGCTGTTTGCAGGCTGGTATCATTGCTTACAATAAGGTAGCGGAGAAAACAACTTTGTACGGTCTTGTTGGCGCCGGGGAAAAAATGCTCAACTGGGAAGTCGGCGTGTCGCAGGAAGTTGCCAAAAACTTGGAACTGAATTTCAACTATCGTTATAAACGGGTACAAGACTTCAGCACGGAGTATTATGGAACTACTTACAAGGAAGATATTATCGCCAAAGGGTTTGGTTACGGGGTAACGTATAAATTCTAACAAGTGAAATTGTTTCATAGGGTATTTTAAACAGAAAAAGGATCCGCAACTATTTCTCAGATGATAGTTGCGGATCCTTAGTTTTTTGATCGAATAAAAAACAGATCAGGGGATAAAATAAAAGATTTGCACGAAGTCGCCGGGGACTAGACAGTCAAAACCAAAATCGACTGCGTCTTCGGTTATGGTATAAGTACATTTATCCTGCAAGCGGCCTTTTACGAAAACCTGAAAGATACAATCAGTGGGATACTCTGCTTTGATAATGCTGGTGCGGGCTGCAGTGTGAGCGGCTTGTTCAACGATACGCATTGGATAACCCCCTTAGGTTGTTTTTGCTATTTTCAGACTGTTGCAAAAGGCCAAGCTGCGGCGGATTAACCTTTTTATACAGTCTTCTTTCCCGGTATTAATTTATTCTGTTTCTTTAGCCATTTTCCTTTTTCTGCAGCGGCGTATTTTGGGTGGATTATGAAAAAAAGCCCTGCAGCGTTTTGACTGCAGGGCTTTGATGGTAGGGGGATTATTTGCTGAAATATCTGGTCAACATGCCTTTAAATGCTGCGCCGTGGCGCGCTTCGTCTTTGCACATTTCGTGAACGGTGTCATGAATGGCATCCAAGCCGAGTGCTTTGGCTTTCTTGGCGATAGCCAGTTTGCCTTCACAAGCGCCATATTCGGCATCTACTCTTAGTTCGAGATTCTTCTTAGTGGAAGTAGTGACTACTTCGCCGAGCAATTCAGCAAATTTAGCGGCATGCTCCGCTTCTTCGAAGGCGATCCGCTTATAGGCTTCGGCAACTTCCGGGAAACCTTCCCTGTCTGCTTGACGGCTCATAGCCAGATACATGCCGACTTCGGTGCACTCTCCCATGTAGTTCATTTTCAAACCTTCTATAATTTCAGCGTCGACACCGGCGGCTACGCCGATTCTGTGTTCATCGGCCCAATTCATAGCGAGATCGGATTTTTCGATAAATTTAGCAGCCGGAGCTTTACACTGAGGACAAAACTCGGGGGGCGCGTCGCCTTCGTGAGTATAACCGCAAATTGCACATACAAATTTTTTCATTTGCAACTCCTCCTAATAATTATTATTAATTAATAACTCATGTTGTTATTATATCAAAGATCTAAAAAAATGCAACCCTTATTTGGATTCTTTTGTTAAGTTTGGGTGCATTTTTTTTCTTTTGCCACACAATAAGCAAGCGCCTGCCTGAAATCTTCCGGCAGAGGAGCTTGAACGGTAATTTCACGATCGTCTTTCAAACGGTGGAATGTAAGCGAGATTGCATGCAGGGCTTGGCGTTTCATCCAGGGCACGCGGACACCGTACATACCGTCGCCGATGAGAGGATGGCTGCTATGCGTCATATGCAGACGGATTTGATGCGTTCGGCCTGTTTCCAAAGACAATTCCAACAAAGAGATATCCCCCAACGTTTGGATTGTCCGGTAGTTTGTGACGGCTGGATCACCTTGGGGGCAGATAGAGCGTCGATTGGCCAGGGTTGGATGAGGGCCGATCGGCGCCTCAATTGTACCGGATGACGGATTGACGATGCCTTGTACCAAGGCTTGATAGGTCCGTGTAAGGATCCCTGTTTTTAGCTGCTGTTCCAGCAGGAATTGGCTGTAGGCGTCTTTGACGAACACGATGCAGCCGGAAGTATCCCTATCTAATCTGTGTAATGGGCGAACGGTGTTCGTACTGCCGCGTTGTTGCAGATGGTGGGCCAGGTAATTGGCTAACGTGCCGCTTGTTGTCCGCCCGGCGGGATGAACCAGCAGACCGGCCGGTTTATTTAACACCAACAGGTATTCATCTTCATAGAGGATATCGACGGATCCCGGCTCTGGGACAATGCCGTCCGGCTTTTCTTCCAATATGAGCACGTGCAAGACGTCCGCCGTTTTTATTTTTTTTTGCAGAAAAGCAGGCTTGCTGTTCAGGCGAATTCCTTTCAGGCGGGTAAGCTTTTGAATTTTCCGGCCCGAATAATGGAGGATCTGTTTCAGGTAGGCTTCGATCGTTAACCCGGCGTGTTCATTTGCGATAACGTGGGCATGAAATTTTTTCATTACAGCCTCCTTGTTTGGAAGTGGTTGAAGGACCTATTGCAGATTTTTGTCGGATGTGGTACTGTCAATCTGTTATGCTGTACACTATCAATGGATCTGGGGGAAATGACAAGATGAGAATTGATTATCACATGCATTTTGAATACGGCAGTTATGATTTGGAGTGGGTGAAGGGTTTTTTTCATCATGCCCGTGAACGAGGGGTCGATGAGATCGGGATATCCGAACACAGCCATACGTTTGTTGAATTTAAAGATTTGTATTTCGAAGAGTTGATTGTGGACGAATCTGAGATTGGCCGGTATCAGCGGCAATGGCTGGGGAAAAATAAGTTTCGCTACAGCCTGAACGATTATATGCAGTTTATGGGCGAATTGAAAGCCAAAGGCTATCCGGTAAAAACGGGGATCGAGGTCTGTAATTTCCGGAACCAGGAACGGGTACGGGAAATTTTAGCGCAGCACCAATTCGACTACGTCATTGGTTCTGTCCATTTTTTACGGGGCTGGGGCTACGATTTTTCGGATCTAAAATTCGTTTGGGATCGTTACCGGCTGGAAGATATCTATGATTGGTATGCTGCAGAGATCAGCGGGTTATGTGCTTCGGGAAATTATAATATCCTCGGGCATCCGTTCAATATCCGCTTGTTCAAGCATTTTCCCGATTTTGATGTTCAGCCGTATCTGGACCGGGTTGCCGCTGCGCTGCAGCAGGCCGGAATGACGATTGACGTTAATACAGGGACTTTGTACCGGTATCCGGTTGCTGAAATTTCTCCTTATCCTGCTTTTATGGAGACGGCCAGACGCTATGGATTGCCGATCATCACTTCATCGGATGCCCATCAACCGGAGGACTGCGGTCGGTATATCGACCAGGCGGAAGCGTATGCCAAACGGTTCGGCTATGAAGACGTGCAAGTGTTTACCGGCCGCAAAGCCGTACCTCACAAGTTGAAATAATGAGAAGCAAGGGGACAGGCACTTTGCTTCTCTCGTGAAACAGGAAGTAGGTCTTCTTGTTCATCGCTTTTCGATCACCAGGAAAACGCCTGCCATGATTAGAAGGGCTCCTGCCCAGAACGACAGCCCGACTTGTTCGCCAAGGAAAAACCAGCCAAGCAGCGTGCCGACCAATGGCTGAAAGAAGAAATATAGTCCTGCTTGTGAGGCGTCAACGAGCTGCAGGCCTTTGTTCCAGAAAAAGAAGGCGCCGGCGGTAGATACAATTCCTAGATACAGGATGCCGCCCCAGATGACCGGCTGGGAAAGCAGGGTAATTTCATTGAACAGAGTACTTTGTGAAATGGTGAATGGCGTCATCGCCACGATTGCCACGGCGATCGCGTAAGTGGTGATCACAAGCTGCGAATAGTGACTGGGAACCTTTTTGACCAGTACGGACATCAAGGCCCAGGTTAATGCTGCAATTCCCAGGATGATACCGCCGAGTTGGGAGGCGCTATTGAGATCGCCTACACCGACGATAAAGAGTACACCGACGGTTGCCAGACAGACAGACAATCCTTTTCGGACCGTGATGGGTTCTTTTAAAAGAAAACGGGCGAAGATGACCATGAAAGCAGGCGTTGCCGAGGTGATGACCGACCCCATTTGTGCAGAGGAAAGCTGAGTGCCGGCAAATTGCGCCCAAATGGACAGAAAATAGCCAATTAAGCCGATAGAAATGACAAGCGGGATGTCCTGCTTTCGCAGGGACCAGGATTGATTGCTGGCGATGCCTGCAATCACAAGAGCAACGAAGGCCACAATATAGCGGAGCCAGACTAATTCCAGCGGCGGGATGACCGTAAGGACGATTTTGCTGACAACGTACATGCCGCCCCAAATGCTGGCAGCCAGTGTTAGATAAATGGGTCCGAGATAGTTTTTTACCATTTGTTGCGCTCCTGTGAAATAATTGATGGTTGTTCTGACAAAAACGATGCTGTACCGCCTCCCATTCTGTTGTGAAAGTGGGCGGAGATACAACATCGTTGACGTATCGTCGCGAATGAATGGTTTGATTATACCATATTTCCCAGCACTTAACTCATTCATTTGCAAAAATCGTATAGGGTAAACTGGGAGTAATTATTTCCCAAACAAGGATAGTTACAAAACGTTACTAGTATCGTTTTGTAACTATCCTTGTTTTATCAAGAGTTAATACCGATTTGAAAAAAAGTGGTAACAAAATGATACTAAAATGCACCGATTCATTTTCTTTAGAATGAAATCACTTGTAAATAACAAATGGAAGCATTCATTCCGTTTTCAAAATGTTACAACAGTTTCAAATTGAAAACGGAGTAAAAACAGTATGATCAGTTTATCATTGTAACAAATTGAAACAATAGAATGCGAATAAAAAATAAATTCAAATTATTTTACAAAAACGGGGTTATTTGGCTTCGTTTTTGCTTTATATAAGGGTGAGTTGCGCAACTCAGGGAAATCGGTGAATGCCGCCATGAGGAGAGGGTAATTGATGAACAAACAGGATTTTCAGGTTGGGATTGTAGGCTGGGGACTTTATTTGCCGGAAAATTTCATTACTGCGGAAGAATTGTCACCGCAGATTCATATTCCGTCCCACATCATTCGTGAAAAAATGGGTTTTGACCGCAAACCGGTCGGTGGTCCGGAAGATCACTGTGTGGAAATGGGAACCAAAGCGGCCCGCCAATGCCTGAGCAAGACGGGCGTTGATCCGAAAGAGATTGATTTGGTGTTATGGGCCGGTGAAGATTATAAAGAATATGTTTGTTGGACAGCCGGAATCGCCGTACAGGAAAATATTGGCGCTTCGAATGCCTGGGCTTTTGATGTCGCATTGCGTTGTGCCGGAACGCCGTTGGCGTTGAAGGTCGCGAAAGATTTGATGTTTGCCAACCCGGAGTTAAAGACGGTTATGGTTGTTGGTGGAAACACGAATTGTTATTTGGTGGATTACCGTTGTCCGGAGCAATCGTTTATGTTTGATATGGCGCCTGGAGGATTAGCCATGATTTTAAAACGGGACTGGCCGGAAAATCGCATTTTGGAGAGCCATGTGATCACCGAAAGTTCCATGCATATGGATGTAATTGGCGCAAAAGGCGGATCCAAGAACCCGTTGGAAAAAGACGATGTGGAGAACAACGGCTGGAAGTTGATTATGCCGGATCCGGCCGGAATGAAGCAGCGTCTCGGCGATAAGTCATTGCCGGCATTTACTGGAGCGGTACGGGGTGCATTGGAACGAAGCGGACTAACACAAGAAGATATTGGCTACATTTGTCCGGTACACATCAATCCGAAGGGGCATAAAGCTATTTTAGCCGAGCTTGGGGTTGCCGAGGACAAGGGAGCCTATTTGCAGCAATACGGTCACTGCGGTCATGCTGATCAGATTATCGGTTTGGAGATGGGATTGAAGGAAGGAAAAATCACGGATGGTACTCATGTCGTTTTCCTTGGCGCCGGAACGGGATATGCATTTTCGGCGACTGTAATCCAATGGGGCGGAACCAAATAGGCTGAAGAAGGGAATGAAAACAATGTCTTTTGCCGAGTTATATAGACAGAAGTTAATTGCTGCTGAAGAAGCAGTAAAAAAAGTTCATAGCGACGACGAAATTGTTGTTGGTCTTGCGGCATCGGAAGCACCGGCTTTATTAAGCAAACTGCATTGTGTGAAGGACCAGGTGCAGAATGTATCGGTATTAATGACACTCACCCTGGGAGAGTATGACTTTTATATGAAACCGGAGATGAAGGGCCATTTTCTCTTAAACACCTGGTATCATGGCGCAGGACCTCGTAAAGCGCATGATTATGGTACGGTATCCTATAATCCGACCCACTTGCACAATGCGATGACGAAGCGTCTTACCGTAAAGAAACCCAAAATATTTTTCGGAACTGCGGCACCGATGGACCAACATGGATACTTGAATTTATCTTTGGGTCTGACGTATGAAAAAGAGGCGATTGAAAATGCGGATCTGGTGATTTTAGAGGTCAATGAAAATTTGCCTCGGACTCATGGCGACACGCATATTCATATCCGTGATGTGGATTATGTGGTTGAAAACACAAAACCGGTCCCTGCACTGCCGCCTGTCGAACCGACGGAAAAGGACAAGATTATTGGCCGGTATGTTGCAGACTTAGTGGAAGACGGGGCGACCATTCAACTTGGAATTGGCGGAATATCCAATGCGGCGGCGCTGTTTTTGACCGAAAAAAAAGATTTGGGCGTTCACACGGAAATGCTGTCAGATCCGATTGTCGACCTGGTGGAAGCCGGGGTGATCACCGGAAAGCGCAAAACGCTGTGGAAGGACAAAATTGTGGCCACCTTCGCTTTTGGTTCCAAGAAAATCTATGACTTTATTGACAACAATCCATCGGTCGAAATTCACCGGGGCTGTGTGGTGAACGATCCCAATGTGGTGGCGCAAAACTATAAAATGACGTCCATTAATACGACGCTGCAGGTAGACTTGTTCGGTCAGTGCTGCTCGGAAGCGATTGGCAGCAGGCAATACAGCGGCAGCGGCGGAGCGGCGGATACTGCAATCGGAGCGCAGCGTTCATTGGGCGGAAAATCAATCGTTGCGTTGTACTCAACGGCGAAGAAAGATTCCATTTCCTCTATTGTTTCTTCGTTGAGCCCCGGTGCAGCTGTAACCATTGCCCGTAATGATGTGGATTATGTAGTAACGGAATATGGCGTCGCGCATCTGCGCAGCTGCAATGTGCGGGAGAGAGTGGAGAAGCTGATCAATATCGCTCATCCCAAATTCCGCGATGCATTGAGGGAAGAGGCGGACAGGTTGGCTATCTGGTAATATGGCGCTCCAAAAACGGATATGAAAGGTGGGGGAAAATGAAAACGAAGCATAAAGTGATATCGGTGGTTATGTTTTGTTATTTGGTTGCCTGGTTGGACCGTATGGCTATTAGTATGGCCCTTCCATCCATGATGAAAGAACTGAACATGTCGCCGACCATGGCTGGGACAATTATGAGCGCGTTTTTCCTCGGTTATGCCGCTTTCCAAATGCCAGGAGGGATTTTAAGCGACAAAATCGGTCCGCGCAAGGTGATTACCGGTGCGTTGGCTTGGTGGTCGGTCTTCACTGCTTTTACCGGCGCCTGTACGTCGATGACATCCATGATGGTTACCCGGTTCCTGTTCGGTATCGGGGAAGGGGTCTTCCCCGGTCCGGTATGGCGTGTGATTGGCAATTGGTTCAGTAAAAAAGACCGGGCTACAGCCAATTCATTCATTCTGACTACGGTGGCTTTGGGGCCGGCGATTACGCCGTTGATTGTAGCGCCAATCCTCATTGCGTACGGCTGGCGGGTTATGTTCTATATTCTTGGGCTGGCAGGCGCTGTTTGTGTCGTAGCTTCCTGGCTCTATATTGCCAATACGCCGAAAGAACACAAACGGATTACACAGGCGGAATTGGATCAGCATAATGCTGAAGTTGCTGCCGATGCCTTAACTTCGGACAAGGTGATGGCCAAGGCTTCATTGGGTCAATTAATGGCTTCACCGGCAATCTGGATTTTGTTTATTAGCGTTTTAACGCTGACGATCACCATTTATGGCTACTTGACCTGGCTTCCGGCTTATCTTATCAAGGTGCGCGGGTTATCGCTGGCCAAAGCGGGCATCGCTGCCTCGATACCGTTTTTCTTCGCAGCAATCGGTATGGCAGTTTCTGGCTGGCTGTCGGACAAATATTTCCGTAATAACCGGAAATATTTGGTGATCGCTTCCGAGTTATTGGGCGCATTTTTCCTCTATCAATTCTTCAATGTCGCCGATATGGCGACAGCCCAAATCTATCAGTGTGTAGCTGCGTTCTTTCTGTATATGGCGTTGGGGGCGATATGGACCTTGCCGGTCCTGATGATCCCAGTGCATTTAATGGGTTCCGGATCTGGATTTGTGAACACAGGCGGTCAATTGGGCGGATTTTTGGCGCCGCTGGCGATTGGTTTTATGATTGATTATTTTGGCGGTGATTATGTGGCCGGTTTTAATGTGCTGATTGGATCATCCATCATTTCCGCCGCGATTGTGGCGCTGTTTGTCAAAGAAAAAAAGGAAGTTGTCAACGTGGTTGAAGAGACTGTCTAATTCAATACGGTTAGTGACAAAGCTGCTGCCCAATCATAGGGGCAGCTTTGTCGCGGATTCTTGCAAATCTCCGGTAAGGAAAGAGGAAAGGCCTCTAGTAAGGCCGAAAATAATAAAAATTAAGGCGGAGGAGTTGGCTAATATGAAGGCAATTGCAATTTGCGGCTCGCAGCGGGAGAATGGCAATACGGAATTCTTTTTAAAGACGATGCTGGAGGGGCTGTCGGAACAAGGAATTGAAACGGAGTTTATTTCTTTGCAGGACAAAACGATTATGCCCTGCAAAGGCTGTTATGGCTGTTTGGAGAAAAAACAATGCGTTATTGACGATGATTTTGAAGAAATTTTTGCCAAGATGATGACCGCGGATGGAATTATTGTCGGCTCGCCTGTGTATGTTGCCAGGGCATCGTCTCTTCTGTCGGCTTTGTTGGAACGGGCTACTTTCTCCGGGCGGGCTTCCGGCCGGATGTTATCCGGGAAGGTCGGCGCGCCGGTTACTGTGGCCAGGCGAACCGGGCAGGCATTTGCCTCGGCGGAATTGCTGCTCTGGTATTTTATCAATGACATTACTATTCCGGGGTCTATGTATTGGAATATCGGCGTTGCCGGTGCAAAGGGCGCCAAGGATGCTGCCAATGATTTGGAAGGCATTGAAATTATGAAATATTCGGCGGTCAACATGGCTCATGTGATGAAGGCGTTGCAGGCTTACCGGCAGACAAAACCGGAAAAGCCGGTGGATCGCAACACGTTGTTTTTTGACCCCGAAGCGCAAAAGTAAGCATATGGCAGGAGGTTCGTATCCATGGAGCAGGAAATAGCCAGACATGAAGCGTTGGAAGCCGTATTTGTTGAAAACGTTTTCCGTATTTTTGATCATATGCCGATCGGTATTAGCTTTGTGGATGCCAGTGGGAATGTTGTTCGTTTGAACAAGACGATGCTGGATTATTTCGGTCTGACCCACGAAGTGGAAGGGCGGCATATCACGGAAATTGAGCCAACTTCCCGTTTGCCGGTGGTCATGAAGACCATGAAAGCGGAGGTGGCTCATCGCCACCGGTTTGCCAATGGGCGCGAAGCGATTGTTCACCGCATTCCGGTCATTGACAACGGAAGGCTGATTGGAGCGATCGGGATTATTTTGTTTGGCGATCTGCAGGATATCTACATGCTGGCGGAAAAAAACAAGATCCTGCTCCGTAAACTGGCTGACTATGAGAAAGAACAGCGGCTGTATAAAACAAAATACAGCCTGAATGATATTGTCGGCACAAGCGATACGATGAAAGCCTGTAAAGAACAGGCCAAACGGATCGCCCGTTCCAATTCCAACGTGCTGATTACCGGCGAGAGCGGAGTGGGCAAGGAATTATTCGCCCATGCGATCCATGATGAGAGCGCGCGCAGGGAAGGTCCTTTCGTGCGTGTGAACTGTGCAGCGATTCCCGAAACTTTGCTGGAATCGGAATTGTTTGGCTATGAAGAAGGGTCGTTTACCGGCGCGAAAAAAGGTGGACAACCCGGGAAATTTGAACTCGCTGACGGGGGAACCATTTTTCTGGATGAAATTGGCGATATGCCCTATGTGATGCAGGCCAAATTATTGCGCGTATTGCAAGAACGGGAATTTGAACGTGTAGGCGGCAAGGATATTATTCGTGTAAATGTACGGGTGATTTCAGCAACCAATTCGGATCTCGAGAATTTGATTTCCAGCGGCGGATTCCGCAGCGACTTATTTTATCGGTTGAATGTATTGGCGTTAAAAATCCCGCCTCTGCGAGAACGGCAGGGAGATATACCCAATCTGATTTATCACTTTCTGAGTGTTTTGTATCAGGAAAATGGCTTGTACGCCACGCTTTCACCGGAATGTATGGCAGTATTGTGCAAGTATGAGTGGCCCGGAAATATCCGGGAACTCCGGAATGTGGTGGAAAAAATTGATTTGGAGGCGGAAGGGAGAGTGGCCGAGCTGGCTGATATCCCGCAATATGTTTTACGCAGTATCAATATTAAGAAAGTGCGGGTGTCGCCGGCAGCCGGTTTGGTTTCGGTATTGGAACGGGTGGAAGCAGAAGAAATCAAGCGGGCGATTGATTTGTGCGGCGGCAATAAAATCAAAGCGGCGGAATATCTGCAGATTCCCAAGGTTCGTCTATATCGAAAAGTAAAACGTTATAAAATTGATTAAAATTCAAAAAATTCCATAAACTATGATATAATATGAGTTGAGATTGCAAAAAGGGAGGAATCGTTTTGGAAACGAAAACTTTCGCTTTTCATGCCAATCATATGCTCATTGCAAATTTAATGGCGGCATTGGGGCTGTTTGCTATTTTTCTGCCGGAAATTATTGAATCGTGTGGTAACAGAGATCGTTGCTGAAGCAATGGAAGTCTCTGTTTTTTTTTGAAATTGTACGCAATAATGATCGTCGTGTTTTTCAAGCAATCGTTCTGCCAATCGGAAAGAGGTGGTGAAAAGCATAGTCCCTGCAAAAAAAATAGTAGGAGGGGAATTGTATGGGAGAAAAAGCGGTATTATTTGAAAAAAGCGGAGGTATAGCCACGATCACGCTGAACAGGCCGGAGGCCATGAATTCCATGAACCAGGCGTTGGTCGATGATTGGATCGAAGCTTTGGCGTTGGCACAAAAAGATTCTGAGGTCAGGGCAGTTGTCATTACCGGCAGTGGAAAAGCATTTTGCGCCGGCGGCGATTTATTCTACCTTGCAAGTCTTAAGGAACCGATTGCCGCCCGTAAGTTTATTGAACAGGCCGGTACAATCATCAATGGCATTATGGGGATGGATAAACCGGTGATTGCCATGGTCAATGGCGTAGCTGCCGGGGCTGCTTTTAATATTGCTTTGGCTTGCGATATTGTTTTCTGTGCAAAATCAGCGCGTTTTGCCCAGAGTTTCATTAAGGTGGGGCTAGTTCCCGACTGCGGCGGATTGTACCTTTTGTCAAGGGTCGTTGGGATGCATAAAGCGAAGGAATTGATGTTTACAGCGGATTTAATCGATGCGGATACCGCTTTGCAGCTGGGAATTGTCAATCAGGTGGTTGAGCCTGAAGTACTTGCAGCTGTGACCTATGCGTTTGCAGAGCGAATGGTGAATGCAGCGCCGGTTGCTTTGGGCATGATCAAAAAAATGATCAATCGCAGCGGCAATCTTGACTTGGAGAGCACGTTGGAATTTGAGGCGGATATGCAAACGATTTGCATGCAGACTTCTGATCATCAGGAAGGTGTAAAAGCGTTTAAGGAAAAACGGGCGCCTGTATTTAAAGGACAGTAAATGTAGACTTGCTTCAGGCGAAATTTTAAATAGCAGAAAACATTGACTATCAAAAAGAGGAGGGTTATGATGGACTGGAAAGCAATGTATCAGAAAAAATTGGTGTCTGTAGAAGAAGCGGCAGCTGTCATCAAATCGAATGACCGGGTTTGGTATCCTCCATGTGGAAGTGCTCCTGTTGACTTGATCAATGCGATCAGCAAGCGCTACAAGGAACTGGAAAATGTGACGATGACCAGCGCATTAATTCTTTCTCCTTTCGACTATTTAAAAGCGGAATGCATTGGCCATATCAAGCATCATACAACCTTTATGGGACCGGTAGAGCGCAAGTTTTATCCGCAAGGCAATGTCGATGTGACTTCCTACCAGTTTGCCCACACCGATTGGCTGACGGAAAACAGGACGCGCGCTAACGTGTTTTTGGCTGAAGTTTCGCCGCCTGACGAGAACGGCAATATGAGTTATGGTTCGATGGGGACTTTTAATGGCGCTACTGCTGCCAAAGTCGCCGGCACGATCATTGTCCAGGTCAATCAAGAGGTTCCTTATGTGTATGGCGGTCAGAAGTCGTTCATAAACGTGAAAGACGTAACCTATATCTGCGAGCAGGACCATAAAGTGCCTGAATTGCCGCAGCCGCCGGTAACCGATATTGCCAAAACCATTGCTTCGCATATGGTCGATTATATTGAAAATGGTTCAACCATCCAGATCGGGTTGGGCGGGGTAGCGAACGCAGTCGGTTTTTTCCTCGAACACCATAAGGATCTGGGTGTGCATACTGAAATGTTTGTGGATTCGATGATCTCTCTTGTCGAAAAAGGAGTCATCACCGGAGCCAAAAAGACGCTTCACCCCGGTGAAATTACCTGCAGTTTTGGCCTTGGGTCAGAAAAACTGTATCGGTTTATGCATAAAAATCCGATGCTCAAGACGTACCCGATTTCTTACATTGCGGATGAAAATATTATTGCCAAGAACAACAATTTTATTTCCATTAATAATGCATTGATGTGCGACCTTACCGGACAAGCCTGTTCCGAATCACTGGGCTTCGATCAATTCAGCGGCACCGGCGGCCAGCTGAATTTTGTCCGCGGAGCGGCGATGTCTCCAGGCGGCAAGTCTTTCCTGGCTTTCCAGTCTTTTGCCACGATGAAGGACGGTTCCTTGACTTCCAGAATTAGCGCTGTTCTACCGCCGGGTGCAGTCATTACGACTCCGCGTACCGATATCCAGTATGTGGTAACGGAATATGGTGTGGCCGACTTGAGAGGACAGAGCATCTCGGAACGGGTAAAAGAACTGGTTAAAGTTGCCCATCCGCAATTCAGGGAGGAACTTATGCAGGATGCGAAGAAGTATGGTCTGTTGAGTTAAAACGGAAAGACCCTGCAAGACCCCGCCGCTTAGGCGTGGTCTTGCAGGTCAATCATAATAACTAATAGGGGGAATACTATGTTTGACATGTCACTAACGGAAGAACAGATGATTTTGCAGCAAAATGTCCGTGAGTTTGTTCAGAAGAAGATTACCCCGGTTGCCAACAAATATGACCAATCCGGAGAATTTCCATGGGAAGTCATCAATGAGCTGATTGCCATGGATCTGCACTGCATGCCTGTCCCCGTCGAGTATGGCGGTCCAGGGCTGGATGCCGTGTCTTGCGCTCTTTTGGCGGAAGAATTAGGCAAAGGGGATGCCGGTATTGCGACTACGATCGCTGCCAATGGACTGACGTCTTATCCTGTTATGCTTGCCGGTACGCCGGAACAGAAAAAAATGTATTTTGATATTCTGATGCAAGGGAAATTGGCTGGTTTTTGTCTTACTGAACCAAACGCCGGCTCGGATGCCGGCGGCGTCATGACGACTGCTGTGCGTGAAGGCGACGAATATGTACTGAATGGCACCAAGTGCTTTATTACCAATGGCGGAGTTGCCGATGTATATACCGTTTTTGCGAATGTGGATATAAAAAAAGGAATCCGGGGTTTGAGCGCTTTTATTGTTGAGCGCAGCCGGGAAGGAGTTCAGGTCGGCCAGGAAGAAGACAAAATGGGGATCCGCACTTCAAACACCACGGAAGTCATTTTCAAAAATGTACGGGTTCCGGCTGACCATCTGCTTGGAAGAGAAGGCGAAGGCTTTAAAATTGCGATGCAGACGCTGGATGTCGCCCGTCCTATGGTGGGCGCAATTTCCGTCGGTTTGGCGCAATCAGCCTTGGACTTGGCGATAAATTATTCAAAAGAGCGGCGTCAATTCGGAAAACCGATTGCTTCGCTGCAAGCGATCCAATTTATGCTGGCCGATATGGCAATCCAGATCGAAGCGGCACGCAGCATGGTGTACCGTGCTTGTTACCTGATTGACGCGAAAAAACCTCATGGTAAAGAAGCGGCGATTGCCAAAGTATTCGCATCGGATATGGCCATGCAGGTTACAACCGATGCAGTGCAGGTTTTTGGCGGATATGGATACAGTCGGCAATATCCGGTGGAAAAATTAATGCGTGATGCGAAAATCATGCAAATCTTTGAAGGCACGAATCAAATCCAGCGAGTCGTGATCGCCGGGCAGATTTTGCGGTAAGCAAGATTTGCGTGCGGGTGTTTTGTAAAAATGATGAAATACACAAGAAGCGCTATTTGTCTGCAGACAAATAGCGCTTCTTGTTGTATTATAAAGAACGGGTTCATAAAGAATGAATAGGGAGAGAATAGCGTGTTAATAGAATTTGATGGAAAAAGACCGATCCTGGATCCCAAAACGTTTATTGCCGACGGCGCAAAGGTGATCGGTGCGGTTACGATAAAGGAATTTGGCAGCGTTTGGTTCAATACGGTGATCCGCGGCGATGTGAATACCATTGAAATAGGCAAATACAGCAATATTCAGGACAATTCCGTGATCCATGTGGCAGGCGCCTACCCGACGATTGTCGGTGATTTTGTCACTGTCGGCCATAACGTGGTTTTGCATGGCTGTGTGGTGGAAGATCATTGCTTGATTGGCATGGGTGCGGTGGTCCTCAGCGGCGCAGTGATTGGCGAAGGAAGCATCATTGCTGCCGGCGCGCTGGTTAAGGAGCGACAGGTAATTCCTCCGCACTCTTTGGTAATGGGACTTCCGGGGAAAGTCGTAAAAACGATCCCGGACAAGTGGAAGGAAATCCATGCGCAGGCTGTAAAATATAAAATGATATGGACGGAGCAGTACAGGATTATGCCTGATGCTGATGGTGAACGGTATAGCGGCGAAAAGATCGTGTAAGAGAATTATTTGCTGATGACCCCATTTTGTCTTGCAACTTTGCCTCTGGCCAAAGAAGCGAACATGCCGATGGCGCAAATGATGGTGAACACGATAAAGGCGTCGTGGGCGCTGGAAACCAGTGTTTGGCTGTCGGTGGAGCGCAGGATCGTATCGCTGGCATAGACGGACAGCAGTAACGTGATGATCGCCATGCTGATTGCCTGGCCGGTAAGACGCATGGTTCCTAATGTTGATGCCGCTACGCTGTAGAACCGTTTTTCAACCGATCCCATGATGGCATTGTTATTGGGTGAGGCGAATAAGGCAAAGCCCAGTCCAATCAAGGTTAAATTTGCGATGATCCTCCATATGGGAGTGTCGGGAGTAACGAAGATAAATAGAAACAGTCCCAATGTATTGAACCCCATCCCGCAGGACGCGACGATGCGGGGCTCAATGCGGTCGGAAAGTGCGCCGGCAAATGGGGAACAAAGCGCCATCAGCAGTGGCTGTGACAACATGATGAGGCCGGCGATTTGCGAATTGTATCCCATGACAACCTGCAGATATAAAGAGATAATAAAGCTGACTGCGAATGTTGCACAGTAGTTAATCATTGCCGCTAAATTAGAAAAAGCGAAAACCCGGTTGTCCCGAAACAGGCTGACGTGGAAAATCGGGAAACGAAGCTTGGACTCATAGTAGACAAAGAAGGCTAATAAAGCCAGGCCAATCGCCAATAACAACTTAGCGGTTATGTTATTGGAAATCGAGGAAAGTCCGTATAAAATCGTTGGAATGGTCACGATATACAGCAGACTGCCGATGATATCAAATTTTTCTTCTTTTGCATCGGCCCATTCCCCTTTCAATCGCCAAATAGCCAGTATGGCAATGCAGCCGGCGAGCAAACCAGTAAAGAAAAAGACGCTTCGCCAGCCAAACTGGTGAGTCATGAAACCGCCCAAGACCGGTCCCAATGACAGGCCGATATAAGTAGCGGCAGCGGTCAGCCCCATGGCGTGGCCGCGTTTGTGCGGCGGATAGACAGAGGTCAGGATGGCGATGCCGGTGCTGAAAATCATGGTACTGACGGCGCCATGGCATGTTCGCAAAACGATCAAGGCGGACATGGACCAGGCCATCCCGGATAAAAAGGCAAAAAAAGAAAACAAGATGAGGCCGGCAGCCAGCACTTTTTTTCTGCCGATAATATCGGCGATCCTTCCGACCGGCAGCAAAAAAGCGGCGGAAGCGAGCAAATAACTGGCGACCATCCAACTGAGATGCAAAGGGCTGCTCTCGAATTCAGCGCCAATGGCCGGGATGGCCAGGTTTGTCGCGCTGCCCATAAAAGGCGCCAAAAAAGAAGTGGTCATGACAACCAACAGTACTGCGTTTTCCAATGATAAGGTAAAGTTCATAAGGGCTCCTTTATTATGCGGTGTTAAGTCTTGCTTCAATTTATATTTTATGCCGAAGCGGCGCAGGATGCAATCACCTAACATTTTTTCATGATAAAAGAAAAGGTGTGCAATTAGTCGCTATAGGATGATAGAGGAAGATAATGCCGTAATAAATTTGTTTTATCGCATAGTCTGCTAGTTTAATAGTTTACCAAAATAAAGTAAAATGATTGCAGACTAATATCATGATATGGGGGTAATAAGAGTGAAGCGATTTTTAATGCTCGTGTTTGTCTTGGCTTTAGCCGGCTTGATGGTAGCAGGCTGCGGCGGACAGAAGAAAAAACTGGTGATCGGCCTGGATGATAATTTCCCGCCGATGGGTTTTCGGGATGACAAAAATGTGATTGTCGGCTTTGACATTGATCTTGCGAAGGAAGCGGCAAAACGGTTGAACATGGATGTGGAATTCAAGCCGATTGACTGGAACAGTAAAGAAGTAGAATTGAACAGCAAGCGGATTGATATGATCTGGAATGGTCTGACCGTTACGGAAAAACGGAAAGAAAATATCTTATTCAGCAATCCGTATATGGAAAACGGTCAAGTCATTGTTGTATTAGCGGCCTCTCCCATTAAAACAAAAGCGGATTTGGCAGGAAAAATTGTTGGTACGCAAGAAGGCAGCAGCAGCATAGATTCTATGCAAAAAGAGCCTAAAGTGTTCAATTCCTTAAAAGAACTGAAAAAGTATCCCGATAATATTGCCTCTTTCATGGATTTGACAAGCGGCCGGGTCGAAGCGATTGTTTTAGATGAGCTTGTTGCTCGCTATTATATCACTAAGAAGGCCAAAAATCCGAATGAATACAGAGTTTTGGATGAAAGTTTCGCTGCGGAGCAAATGGCTGTCGGGATGCGTAAGGGCGACACCGAATTGCAGGGTAAATTGCAAAAAGTTTTGGATGAAATGAAAAAAGACGGAACATCTGCCAAAATATCTCAGCAATGGTTTGGCGCAAATTTGATAAAATAAACGTATGTAGAGTGCCGTATTTTGATTGAGCCAATGGCGACCTGCCATTGGCTCTTGTTGGCTTGATGGATCATACTATCTGATATCTGTTGCTTTTCCAGCGGTCTTTAAGTGGCATAGAATTGAGGTATTTTGCATGGACTATGTATTAGAAATTCTTGGTCCCATGGTGGACGGATCGTTGATCACGATAAAAATGTTTGCGATTGTCATCGTATTGTCTCTACCGTTGGGCTTGCTCGTTTCTTTATTAAGAATATCCAGATTTAAACCGTTGCGATTCGCGGTCGGCACATATATCTGGGTCATGCGGGGAACGCCGTTGATGCTGCAGCTGCTGTTCGTGTATTACGGACTGCCGTTTTTGCCGTTTGGCGGAATTATGCTGACGGATATGCAGGCGGCTGTTTTTGCATTTACGTTTAACTACGCGGCGTATACGGCTGAAATTTTCCGGGCCGGAATCCAGTCGATTGACAAAGGACAGTACGAAGGCGCCAAAGCGTTGGGCATGACGTATATGCAAACGATGCGCCGGATTATTATACCGCAGATGATCAAACGGGTTTTGCCGCCGATCAGCAATGAAACCATATCATTGGTGAAAGATACTTCGTTAATCTATATTTTGGCGATGAATGATTTGCTGAGAACCACCCGGGCGATTGTGCAGCGGGATTTTGATACTACGGCTTTTATTGTGGCAGGGGTTTTTTATCTGTTGATGACGTTAGTGGTTACTTTTGTTTTCGAAAGACTTGAAAAGCATTATGCGGCCTATGAGGGATAGTGATGATGGATATGAAGATGATTGAAGTGCAAAGTGTATATAAAAGTTTCGGCAGTCTTGCTGTTTTAAAAGGCATTTCATTGGATGTCGCCAAAGCGGAAGTTCTGGCGATCATCGGGCCATCCGGTTCAGGGAAAAGCACACTGTTGCGTTGTTTGAACCGTTTGGAGGAAATCGATAAAGGAACGATCAAAATTGCCGGGCAGATTCTTGTGTCGGATGTTGACGGCGTCAGCCACTATGCGCCGCCTGCTGAGGCGTTGGCAATTTGCCGCCAAACGGGGATGATATTCCAGAACTTCAATTTATTCCCGCATATGACTGTTTTACAGAATGTCATGGAAGCTCCAATGACTGTAAAAAAGGTTAAAAAATCGGAAATATTGCCGGAAGCGGAAGAATTGCTGCGTAGAGTGGGGCTATTTGAAAAACGGAATAACTATCCATCCCAGTTATCCGGCGGTCAAAAGCAGCGTGTGGCGATTGCCCGTGCATTGGCGATGAAACCCGATATCATGCTGTTTGATGAAGCTACGGCTTCGCTTGATCCGGAGCTTACGGCAGAGGTTCTAAAGGTCATCGGCCAGTTGGCCGAAGAACACATGACGATGATTGTGGTTACGCATGAGATGGGATTTGCCCGTGAAGTCGCTCACAGGGTGATTTTTATGGATCATGGCGAAATTGTCGAAGAGGGACACCCCGATCAGATTTTCAGCCAACCTAAGCATCCCCGGACTCAGGCTTTTTTAAACAGCATATTGTAGCAGACTGTTGAAAAAGGCCAATCTGCGGCGTCACGCCTGCGTTTGCTTGCTTGCGTACAACTTAGCACGCGGCGCATCGCAAGCCTCGCCGTTCCTTGCATCTCGACCTTTTTGAACAGTCTGAATTATCTTATGTTGCAAAAGGCCAATCTGCGGTGTAACAACTATGTCCCCTTGCTTCGAGAGGAGCCGTCTAACGGCTTCTTTTTTTTGCGTGTAAGTGTTAATGAAAATGATTTACTTTTTTTAAAAAAAAGAAAGAAAAACCAGAAAATTCTTGCAAAAGAAGGAATTATGACTTATTTGTGGAATTTATGAAGAATAATAATGTATGGATAACCTTTCTATATAGAAAGGAAAGGGGAGGGCATGTATGCGGCGATCAAAAAAAAGTATTGCAATGATTGTTTTGGCGTTGTGTTTAACTTTTTTGTTTACTGGTTGCGGCTCCAGGCAAACTGCGGTTGAAGATTTGAAGCCTGCACCAACAGTTGCCGTTGCTGAACCAACCGTTGTTTTGCAGGCGCAAACAGACGCATACCTAAAACAAAACCGGCTGCTTTTTGTTGAACCTCAGGAAATTTTGGAAAAAGCGGTAACGTCTGGTGATCAAAGCTATTATCTTGTGGATATCCGGAATGACGATCATTACGCCAACGCGCACATACCGGGAGCGATACATATCGCCTACGCCGATGTCTGGCGGCAGAATAAAATAGAATATTTGCCGAAGGACAAAAAAATCATCATCATTGATTATTCCGGACATACCGCCAGTCAAGTCGCTGCTTTCTGGGGGATGCTCGGATTTGATGCCGTGGCCATGAAAAACGGAATGGCAGGCTGGACTCGCGAGAAGGAAGTGATCGGCGGAGCAGCATTGCCGTGTGAAGCGCAAAATTATCCGGTTGTAACGCTGGCTGCTGCCGCGCCGGTAGAAGAGTTTCTTCTGCCCCAATGGGAAACAAAAGCGACAAATTTTACAGAACTATTGATCAGCAGGTCACAGGAAGCAACAGGGATTTTACCGGTCATTCAGTCCAAGGATTTTAAGGATAATATGAAAAAATATTCTATCATCGATATCCGGCAGCCGGAACATTATGCCGCGGGACATGTTGAAGGCGCTGTAAATATTCCTTTTCGTACGATTGCTGAAATGCAAAATTTAAAAAAACTTTCTCCCGATAAGGAGATTGTTGTGATTTGCTATGACGGGCATGCCTCCAGTCAGGCGGCCAGACTGTTGAATCAGCTGGGATATCATGCCACAGTGCTGAAGGATGGCATGAGCGCCTGGATTGCTGACGAAAAGGTTATTGGTGCAAAGCCGATTGCCTGCAATATTGCCGAGAAGCCGATTGTCAAGTTGAATGCGCCATTGGAGGCCGGACCTTCAATGGCTGCAACCTGAGGGTGATCATAGTGCAGTCAGGTCTGGCTGCGTAAAGACAAACGGAAGGTGATAACGATGTGGAATATTAGCAGACGAACTTTTCTTAAGGCAGGGATTGCTGCCGGTGCAGCCTGTGCAGCGCCGGTTGCCTTTGATTTCAAATCGTTTGTAAAAGGGTCGGCTGAAAGCCAAGTTGATCGTATTCCATCGACTTGCAATGGTTGTTCAAGCAATTGCGCGATGTTTGTTTATGTGAAAAACGGACGGTTGTGGAAATTGGAAGGAATTCCAGGGGCGATGAGAAACGAAGGCACTCTTTGTGCCCGTGCTTATGGTGTTGCCGCGGATATTTACAATCCCGACCGGATAAAACAGCCGATGAAACGGGTCGGTGAAGGCAACCAGTTTGCGCCAATCAGTTGGGAACAGGCATTTAAAGAAATTGCTGAAAAACTGACGAAAATCATTGATAAAAATACCGGGAATTCGGTTGCCTGGATGGCTCACGGGGGCAAGGAAACATATGCGCAGATGCTTCTTGATGAGATTGGCGCGGCGACCTATATTACCCATTATTCGACCTGTTTTACGGCAAAAACAAATGCCTGGGACAAGATGATCGGCGCACAACTCACTTCGGACATGGACCGGTCGAATTATATGCTGTTTGCCGGACGTAATTATGCCGGCGCCGTTATGCCCGGCGCCATGCGCAGGATCATGCGGGCTAAAAAACGGGGCGCTAAAATTATTGTGGTGGATCCACGCTTGTGTGAGTTGGCAAAAGTCGCTGATGAATGGATCCCAATACGTCCGGGTACCGATCTTGCTTTTTTTCTGGGATTGGCGCACACGCTGATTATCGAGAAATTATATAATGCAGATTTTGTTGCAAAATTTGTTTTTGGGTTCGAAGAATTTTGGAATGCCAACAAAACGTTTACCGCTGACAAGGCGGCGGCAATCTGTGATATTCCGGCGGATAAAATCCGGTCGATCGCCAGAGAAATGGCTCGTAATGCGCCGGCTTCTTTCTTGGAACCGGGATATCATGGTTTGCACAACCATTATGTCAGCAGTACGCAAATTGCTCAGGCGAATGTGATTGTGAACGCGTTGCTGGGTAACTTTTATCAGCATGGAGGGTTGATGCCCAGCGCTGCTCCCAAATTCGGCAAGCTATCTTTGCCTAAGAGACTTCAACCCGAAAAAGGTCCGCGGGCGGATGGCGCCGGGGTGAGAAATGAATATCCAACAGTGGAACCTGGTCGGGGAATTGCCCAAAATATGCCGGAATTAATTGCTCAGGGTAAGATAAAAGCGGTTTTCATTTATCACTATAATCCATTGCGAACTGCTCCCGACCCGGAATACCAGAAGAAAATCGCCAATGCGGAATTGGTTGTTTCGATCCCGATCGATTGGAATGAAACATCGGTGTACGCAGCTCACTATATCTTGCCCGAACATTATTTTTTGGAGCGGCTGGAAACTCCCAAGTCACTTTCCGGAAATATTGCCTACGATTATCCGCAAGTGGTTATGCGCTTTCCTGCCATCAAACCGCTGCATGATACCAAATCGCTGCTGGATATTCTAAAAGGACTTACTGCCGCAATGAAAATTGATGACCTTTTTCCGTTTACCGTTGAGGAAGAGGCGGAGGCGATGCTGCGGCCGCTGAATATAAGTATCGCCAAGATGAAAGAAACTGGTTGTTATGAGCTTCCGGATCCGGTCCGTCCCGGCTTCCCTATGATCGATGGAAAACCGGCTGGCAATTCGACGACCGGAAAAGTGGAGTTTTCCATCGGAGCATTTAAGTTGCACGGCCGTCAGGGAGTTCCGGTATGGATCCCGCCGCTCGTCAGTCCCAAAGAGGACAACGAATTCCGGCTTATCCATGGAAAACAGCCTTGGCACTCCCATTCAGTTACAAGTGATAGCCGGTATTTGATGGCTATTTCCGATAGTTATCATGGCAGTTGGCTGTGGATGAATTCCGTCCGGGCGGAAAAACTGGGGATTAAAAACGGCGATACGGTAACCGTTGAAGCCAATATTCGTTATGGTGAAACGTCCAGAAAGGTCAGCAAAACAATTCCGGTTAAAGTCACGGAAATGCTGCACCCGGAATGTGTCTGGGTTCCCTCTGGGTATGGAAATTTCTCGCCGCAAGCGAAATTTGGCTACCAAAAGGGGATCAATTATAATGATTTTGCTGCGGCCAGAGTGGAGCCTCTTTCAGGCAGTTGCATGGTACAAGAAGTCATCGTAACCATCCGGAAGGGAGGAAAATAAAATGCCGCATTATGCTATGCTGATTGATGCAGCGCGTTGTACGGGATGTGCGGCCTGCCGGATTGCCTGTCAAATGCAATGGCAACTGCCGCCGGAAATTTTTTTCAATCGACTGGAGTTTCGCGAACAGGGAAAATATCCTCATGTCCAGCAGGAAATTGTGCCTGTGCAGTGTATGCATTGCGATCATCCGCCTTGCGCGACAGTATGTCCGACACAAGCTACGTATAAACGCGACGATGGCCTGGTGTTGATTGATGAGTCGAAATGCATAGGCTGTAAATACTGCGTTGTTGCTTGTCCTTATGATGTAAGGCAGGTCAATGAACGGGGGATTCCCGAAAAGTGCCGTTTCTGCGCCGGCCATATTGAAAATGGCGGTCAGCCTCCATGCGTCACAACCTGTATGAATACGGTCCGGGTGTTTGGAGATTTGGATGACCCGGACAGTGAGATCAGCCGGCAGATGAAGGAAAAAAATGTTTACCGGCTGGCGGAGTATAAAGGAACAAAACCTCGTGTGTTCTATGTTAAGAACGGGGGGTGAGATCAAATATGCGAATGTTTGAACGATGGATGGCAATACCGGGCATTTTGGCTGCAATCGCTTTTGCGGGCGCGATTTACAAATGGGTCTATGGGGAACATGCATTAGGGACTTCGGCTGTGGTGCCATGGGGAAGTCTCATTGCCGGCTACGCATTTTTTGCTGCTGCTGCCACGGGAGTTGGATTAATTGGCGCTGTCGGCCATCTTAGCGGGAAACCGGCATTGGCGTCACTGGAAAAGAGAAGCTTGTTTCTATCGCTGGCGTTGTTACTATCCGGTTTTGTCTTGATTGGTGTGGAGCTTGGCAACCCTTTCCATTTAGTGTATGTTGTTATTTCACCGAATTTCCAATCTGGGATATGGTGGATGAGTTTTCTGTATACGATTTATCTGGTTCTTTTGTTTATCGAATGCTATTTCAGTCAGGTGGATCCTGCAAATAAAAATCTGAAATTGGTCGGTGTGATTGCTATTGTCAGTAAAGTGGCGGCAGTATGCACTCTGGGGGCGATTTTTGCACTGGCGTCTACGCGCATTTTCTGGTCCGGCATTTACTTCCCGCTATACATATTGCTGACAGCTGTGCTTTCCGGAGCAGCTGCGCTGATACTCTCCCTATATCTTACGGGAAACGGCAAAGGGAAAACAGTGGACAGCCATGTTATGGCTGCATTAAGCAAGATTATGGCTGTAACGATTGTCTTGGCGCTGCTGTTTACTGCGGGGAAAATTCTTTACGACAGCCGGTCGGGCATTTCCGCTTTGCAAGATGCAGCGGCGGTTCTTGTCAGTGGTCCGCTTGCAGTGCGTTTCTGGGGCATGGAGGTCGTGGTCGGAATGCTTATTCCTCTAATGCTGATCTTCCGTTTTAATCTGACAAGAGTAGTCATTGCGGCAATTGCAGTATTGGCTGGCGTTTTTTTCATGCGGGTTGATTTCATTATGGCGGGTCAAATCGTACCGCAAGTAGTGGTGGAAGGTGTCCAGCATGTTGTTTATCACAGTTATTCAATGACATGGACTGAATGGGCTCTGATTGCCGGAGCATTTGCCGCCAGTTCGCTCATGTATACCTTTTTTGAAAAAAAATTCAATCTCGATGTTGGTAAATAGGAAGTTTAAGGGGGGATCGGTTTCGCTTATTAGGGAAGTTTAACTTAAGATTACAAATATGAGAGGGGAATGAACTATGTTGAAACAACGTATCACTTCTTTTGTTATCACGTTGATGCTATTACTTGCTTTTTTGGTTTCCGGTTGTGGTTCTCAGCAAACGAAAGCTCCGGAAAAACCGGCTCCTGCAGCAATTGACAATGTTGCAGTAACAAAGGAAGCGACTTGGGATGCTTACAAGAAAGTGGTAGCCGATGTTCAGGGCAAGACGTTTCCTCTTGACGCTGTTAAAGCCAAAGAATTGCTGACGGGCAATGAAAGCAAATATTTGATTATCGACATGAGATCGCCGGAAGATTATGCTCAGGGACACATCAAAGGCGCGGTCAATTTATCGGGCGTCCAATTGGCGGATTATCTGGACAAACTGCCTACGGATAAGACCTTGTTGCTTTATTGTTATACAGGACAAAATTGCGGTTTAGCAATGGTGCCTCTCAAAGCGTATGGCTACAAAGCGATATCTATTTCCAAGGGGTTCCCGGCTGTCCAAACTGCAGGCTTTGATTTGGACACGGCAACTGTCGCTTTTAAGCCGGCTGAAAACAAAGCTCCGGCAGATCCAAAAGTCGCTGCGGCTTTGACTGGAATAAAGGAAAATTATTCGGCTATCGCTAAGCAGGCTGCAGCTAAGACACTCATTCTGAAGGTATCGGATGCCAAAGCTTTGGTGGATGGCTCTCCGGATAAATATGTGTATATTGATCTGCGAAATGCTGAAGACTATGAAAAAGCAAAGGTGAAGGGCGCCATCAGCGCTCCATTAGCGGATCTTCAGGCCAGGATAGCCAGTTTCCCGAAAGATAAGACACTGGTTTTGTATTGCTATAGCGGTCAGACGGCAGCAATGGCAACCGCACCTTTAAAAGCGGAAGGATTTAAAATGGTGTCGATTTCAGGCGGTTTCCCACAGGTAGAGGAAGGGAATTTGCCGATTGAAAGAAAGTAGCGGATCAATTTGTGCGGGACAACGAACCTGTTCCATTGTCCCACAGATCTCACATGTCTCACATGAAAGAAGCCGTCTAACGGCTTCTTTTTTTAAACCGATTCGCTGATTTCTGAATATTGACAAAAATGGTCTTGACAGACGGATGATCTCGTTATCTAATGAAATTAACAAGGGAGGCGGAAAAAATCATGGCAACCCGATGGCTGTCCTGGCTAGCGGCGGATGATTTGCCGCAGCCTCGTGCCGATGCAGCTGCAGTGGAACTGATTGATGTGCGTAAGGTTTACGTCACCGGCGCAGGAGAATTCGAAGCGTTGCGCGAGGTGAATTTTCGTGTGCGCGCGGGAGAATTTGTGGCGGTAGTCGGCAAGTCCGGCAGCGGGAAATCGACGCTGATCAATATGATTACGGGCATTGATCGCCCCACGGAAGGGGAAGTGTGGGTTGCCGGTACGCCCATCCATTTGTTGACGGAAAACCAGATTGCCATTTGGCGGGGCCGTACGGTAGGGGTAGTATTCCAATTTTTTCAACTTCTGCCAACCTTGACTGCACTGGAAAATGTGATGCTGCCGATGGATTTTTGCAATGTAAATCCTCCATCAGGCCGGTCTCAGCGAGCCTTGGAACTATTGGAAATGGTAGGGGTAGGGAACCAGGCGGATAAATTGCCGGCCAAATTGTCTGGAGGAGAGCAGCAGCGCGTTGCCATCGCCCGCTGTTTGGCCAATGACCCGCCGCTGATCGTAGCGGATGAACCTACCGGCAATTTGGACACGCAAACTGCATCTGCCGTGATCGATCTATTTGTTGAGCTGGCTCAAAAAGGGAAAACAATTTTAATTGTGACTCATGATGAAGACATTGCGCAGCGCGGCAGCCGGATCGTGGTTGTATCGGAAGGAAGGATTGTAAGCTCCGCCGTTGCCGGGGAGGCTAAATCATGAGTTCTTTGCTAGGGATTAGTCCGCGCTGGCATAAAGTCTGGGCGGATTTATGGGGCAATAAGCTCCGTACAGTCCTGGTCGTCTTATCCATTTCGGTTGGTGTATTTGCCATTGGCATGTTATATAGCTGTTATCTGATGTTTGAACGCGACTTGACGAATAGCTGGAGATCGGCATCTCCGGCAAGCGCTAGTTTATACGCAGATCCGTTTGATGAGGAGCTGGTTGACAGCATTCGAAGTTTGCGGGGCGTCAAAGAGGCGGAAGGCAGGCGAAATGCCGATATTCGCGTCAAAACTGCCGACGGAGAGTGGCGGCAAATGTTTTTGACCGCCATACCGGATTATGTCAAACAAAAAGTAAATATTGTACGTCCTCAGACCGGCGCTTGGCCGCCGGGAGACGGTGATGTGCTGCTGGAACGCTCGTCTCTTCAGAACCTGGGAATTGCTCAGGGTGATACGATCCTGGTCGAAACGCCTGCCGGAAAAAAGAGGGAGATGAAGGTAACCGGCGTGGTGTATGATGCCAGTCAGATCCCCAGTTTGTTCAGCGGCCGCTATTATGGCTATATCAATATGGATACCCTGGAAAAAATTGATGCGAGCCGGCAATTGGATCAGGTGAATTTTGTCGTTCAGCCATGGGTGCTGCAAGGCCAGGCAACCGAACCGATCGACGCAGTGGGACGAAAGGCATGGAGCAAGCTGGAACAGGGGAATACGACGGTCTTTTGGCTGCAGGTCAACAAGCCGGGGGAGCACATGCTGCAGAGTGCGATCAATGCATTGATTTGGTTGCTGGCGGCGATGGGAGCGCTGTCCCTAATCCTCGGGACCTTTTTGCTGGTCAATACGGTATCCGCCATTTTGGCTCAACAGGTTCGACAAGTGGGCATTATGAAGGCGATCGGCGCCCGTAAGGGGCAAATCTTGCAGATGTATTTGACATTGGTTGGGTTATATGGAATTTTGGCATTGTTTGTTGCGGCGCCGCTGGGAGCGGTAGCGGCTGATGCAGTTACACGTTTTATTGCCGGGGTCTTCAATTTTAATTCCGGTGGCTTGGCATTGCCTTGGCAGGTCATCGCTCTGGAGGCGGGAGTAGCCCTTTTGGTGCCATTGATTGCTGCATTGTGGCCAATCTGGCGAGGGACGGGTGTGACGGTCAGGGAAGCGGTCAGCGATTATGGTATTAGCACTGTTGAAGCCAGTGGATGGCTGGACCAACGGGTGGACAGTATTCTGGAGCGTCTCAAGAAGCTGCCCCGTCCGGTGTTGCTGTCGTTGCGCAATACGTTTCGCCGCAAGGGCAGACTAATTCTTACGCTGCTGACCTTGACGCTGGCAGGAACTGTATTTATGGCTGTTTTTTCCGTTCGGTCATCTTTGTATTCGACATTGGATGAAGCGATGGATTATTTTCATTATGATGTTTCCATCGGTTTTATTCAAAACTACCGGGCAAGCCGGATTGAACAGGAAGTGATGCGGGTCTCTGGTGTGAAAACAGTAGAGGCCTGGGGGATGACTTCCGGACGGGTACTCAGGGATGAACGCAAGGAGTCGGAGGATGAGGCGAGCAAGAATGTGTTTATTTTGGCCCCGCCGATTCAAACAACGATGGTTAAGCCCCGGATTGTTGAAGGGCGATGGCTTATTCCCGGCGATGAGAGCGCTTTGGTAGTAAATACAGAGGTTGTCAAGGACAGTCCGCAGTTGAAAGTGGGCGGCCCGGCAGTGATCAAAGTGGGAACCCGAAGGCTGGTGTTCACAGTCGTTGGTGTTGTGCAAAGCACTTTAACCGGCCCGATTGTATATGCTCCTTATGACTGGCTTACCGCTGCAGTTCAGGAGGCGGGACGCGCGCGGTCAGTGCAGGTGGTGGCCCAGTCTGCAGATCCTAAGGAACAAAGCGTCTTAGGGCGAGCCTTGGAAGAACACATGAAAAAAAACAGCCTGCGCGTTCAAGAAGTCAATGTTATCTGGGAACTGAAACAACGGATCCGGGCACAGTTTGATATTATTACCACCTTTTTATTAATCATGGCGGTTTTGCTGGCGGTAGTCGGCGCCCTTGGATTGACGGGCACGATGGGGATTAATGTGCTGGAGCGGACGCGGGAAATCGGCGTGTTGCGGGCGATTGGAGCTTCCAGCCTGGATATTGGCAAAATCTTTGTCATAGAGGCTTTGTGTATCGGCTTGATCAGTTGGCTGGCCGGTTTGATTCTGGCATTGCCGGTGGCGGCTGTTTTGAGTTATCAGGTTGGCGTTCTGTTTTTACAAAATCCGTTGACTTTTTCTTTTAGCTTTCTGGGAGTGGCCATATGGTTGGTATTGTCGCTTCTTTTATCCGTGCTGGCCAGTCTTTTGCCAGCCTGGAACGCATCGCGGCTTAGCGTCAAGGATGTGCTGAGTTATGAATAATAATAATACTGGAAAACGGAGGTGGCAATGAAATGCAAAAACGACACTGGTTGGTACTACTCCTTCTCTTGCTTGTGGCTGCAAGTGGTTGGTGGTTCTGGAACAACCGGCAGGAAAAAGCAAAGACATTGCCGCCGGTGAAGGCGGACAGCAGGGTTCTGGCTGAGGGAATGATCTTTCCTGTCAAATATGCTCAATTAGTGATGCCTGTGGATGGCAACATTGGCGAAATTTTGGTGACGGAAGGCGAGCAAGTGAAAGTCGGGCAGCCGTTGATCCGGTTGATTCGTCAAGACTATAAAGCCCGGGTAGCCATTGTTCGCTCTGATTTGGCGCGAGCATCGGCAATTGTAGAACAGGCAATAGTGAACTTGGCAGATACAGAGCGGGAACTGCAGCGACAGCAAAGGCTCGATGAGATTGGAGCTATCCCGCGGCAGCAGTTTGATCAGGCACAGACGGCAGCCGAGCGCAACCGGACAATTTTAGCGCAGGCGCAAGCGGAATTGCAAACGCAAAAACAAAGACTTTCTGAGACGGAAAGCCTGTTGGATAAAACGGAGCTGACTGCACCGATTGAAGGTACAGTCATGTATTTGGATGTGAAGCCGGGGGAACATGCGTCAATTGGCACTGTTCTGGTGCGGATTGCGGATGAATCGTCATGGGAAATTCGCAGTGACGATTTGACGGAATTGGTTGTAGCGAAAGTGCGGATAGGCGATAGGGTATCACTGACATTTGATGGCTTGCCAGGAGTGGAAATTCCGGGCAAGGTTAAATTTATCCGCCCTTACGGAGAGAAAAAACGCGGCGATATTACGTATACTGTGACCATTGCTCCAGAACGTTGGGATGACCGGCTGCGCTGGAATATGACAGCGCAGATTGCGATTGAACCAATGCAGTAATATCAAGCGCCGCTATACATCGGAACGTGGCAGGATTAGTATGATTGCCTGTAGAAAACTAAGTACGGTAGAAAGAAATTAAAATCTCATTTGATTAGGTGATAAAATTGACGGTAGAGCAAACACATTTGATCTTTGACACAAAAATCGGCGGAACGAAGCCAGTCACTCTCAGCAACAGGGAAATTCAATGTCCGTTTTGCCATCGCCATCTGTTGGATGGTATTATTGCAGAAGATGGACCTGTTATGTTATTGCACAATAAATATCCAGTATTAAAGGATGCAGTTCAGACTGTGTTGATCGAAACCTACGACTGTACTTCTGAATTATCGACGTATTCGAAAGAACATCTGTATAAAGTCATCCGGTTCGGCGTTGAAAAATGGCAGGAGATGATTGACAGCCACGAATTTTCTTCTGTAATTTTTTATAAAAACCATGGTCCGTATTCGGGGGGGACGATCTGGCATCCGCATATGCAAATTGTCGGGCTGAAAAATATCGACTACACGAAAAACATTTCAGTGGAAAGTTTACGCGGCGATATTATTTTACAGGAGCCGGGGATTGAGTTAAATCTTTCCGACAAGCCTAAAATTGGGTTTTTTGAGTTTAATATCAATTTAGAAAATCCGGCATACATTAATAAATTGGCGGATTATATTCAACTGGTCGTGCGGTATACGCTGCATTATTTGCATAGAAGCTGCAATAGTTACAACCTGTTTTTCTATCAGATTAACGGCCGGATATCTGTGAAAATTATGCCGCGCTTTGTTACATCTCCATTGTTTATCGGCTATTCCATTCCGCAGGTATCGAACCGGGGAGCGGAGGTTATTCAGGAAGTCCGCAACTTGTACAAAACGTAATTTTATCCTTCGCACAGCCTGTAAGACCCCGACCTCTTAGATCGGGGAGCCTGTACCCGAAGGGTGAAACAGGCTGTAGCTCGAAGTAAATTCGGCTAAGCTTCAGATGGAGTAATACCCAAATGGCACAGGCAATTCCACCTGAAGCAAGTCTATATTTATGGCGAAACAGGTTCGTCGAAAGAGAGGAAGCAGTATGCGTATTGCGAAAGAAGACTCATTGGTCCTGGTGGTTGACGTACAAGAAAAACTTGTTCCTCATATGCATGATAAGGAAGCGGCGGTTTCGAAAATGGTTACCCTTGTACGGGGCGCAAAGGTGTTGGATATTCCTGTTATTGCCGCCCGCCAATATCCTCAGGGCTTGGGCGATATTGTGATGCCGCTTCGTCTGCAACTTGCCGAGTATCATGATAAAATGACATTCAGTTGCTGTGGGGATCCTTTGTTCATGGACGCTATCCGAAACAAGGGCAAAAAAAATGCAATCGTTATCGGTGTTGAAACGCATGTCTGTGTTCTGCAAACCGCCATTGACCTTAAAGCCGCCGGGTTTACGGTAATTGTGGCCGCTGATGCTGTCGCTTCGCGGTTTCAGCGGGATTATGAGATTGCTTTGAAACGGATGGAACAGGAAGGCATTCTTCTTACAACGACGGAGTCCGTGTTGTTCGAATTGTGTCGTCAGGCGGGTGGCGAAACCTTTAAGACTATTTCTAACTTGGTCAAATGAATGTAGACGAAAAAGGAACGTCCCCGGCTGTCCAACTAAAAGGCTGAGATGCTAGGAACAACGAGGATTGCGAAGTGCGCGTACTTATTTGTACGTAAGCAAGCAAACGTAGTTTTGACGACGCAGATTGGCCTTTTTCAACAGTCTTTTAAGAGATCAAGCGTTTTTCCATTAATCGGATCGGCAACGGTAAGAGAAGTGCGCCCATCGCGGCCAGGATGCCGGAATGAACCCAAATGCTGGCCGTTACTTGGCCCAGCGCCAGGGCGCGGCATACCTCCACACTGTGGTACAGCGGGTTGAGCCAATTAATGGTTTGTGCCCAATCCGGCAGAGCGCTGACGGGAAAATATAAGCCGCCAAAGAGAAAGAATGGCATAATCGCCAGGGTAATATAATAGTTGATGTACTCGATATTACTGGTCACACCGGTATAGCACATGGCCAGAATGGCGAAAACGGCGCCGGGAAGCAGCAAAAAGAATGGAATTGCCAGTGCTGTGACCGAATGGATTTGACCGAGTGCAGCGACGACAATCAGGATGACCGTGCCGAACAGCACGCTTTTTATCAGACCAAATAAGATTTCGCCAAGTACGATATCTCGTACCGTGACGGGGCCGGCCAGCATGGCGTGAAAAGTTTTTTGGTAATGCAGGCGGACGAAGGTGCCATACGTGCATTCAAATGTGGAGGAATACATGGCAGAGAGGGCGACCATGCCCGGCGCGATAAATTGCATGTAGCTCATGCCGTCAATTGACTGGACAAACGCCCCCAATCCGAAGCCCATGGCAAATAGATAGAGCAGCGGTTCAAGTACGTTAAACATCACATTATGCTGCCAGGTGCGGGCAAATACTTTCAAATGCCGTTTTACAACCCGGAAAGTATTCATCAGCGTTCCACTCCTTTACCGGTCAATTTTAAGAACACATCTTCCAGATTGGCTGGTCTTGAAAAACATGCTTCCAGGGGAACGCCAAGGTTGCCCGCAGTATCAGAAAGTTGGCTTTTATGGTGGGAATAGAGAAAAATTGCGTCTACAATCTGCAGCGCTTCAAAACCGGTTTTGTTGGCTTTTGCCATAAAGTCTGCAGGCAAGGCATGGATTGGCAGGCGGATTTCCAGGACATACGGCGGTATGTATCGCTCAATCAGTTCTTGGGGGCTGCCGGCAGCAAGGATCAGTCCTTCATGCATGATCACCAGCCGGTCGCATAATTGAGTGGCCTCTTCCATGTAATGGGTTGTCAGGATGAGAGTAACACCTTCATTTTTGAGGTCTCTGAGTTTTTGCCATACCAGATGGCGGGCATGCGGATCCAGGCCGGTAGTCGGTTCATCCAGGATGATCAGCCGAGGATCGTTGATCAACGCTCTGGCGATTACCAGGCGGCGTTTCAGTCCGCCGGAAAGGCTTTCTACACTTGATGCTGCTTTTTCTTCGAGACCCATCAAAGCAAGCAGCTTTCGACCTTTCGTTCGCGCTTCTTTATGGCTCATCCCGAACAAGCCGCCGTAGACTTCCAAGTTTTCCAGCACGTTCAAATCAGGGTCCAGGTTGTCTTCCTGGGGAACAATTCCCAGGAATTTTTTTATTTCCGGTGGCGTGAGATGGATGGGGCGGTCAAAGATGCGCAGGCATCCTTCGTCAACAGTTGACAAGCCATAGATCATGCGCATAGTTGTCGATTTTCCGGCTCCATTGTGGCCGAGAAATCCGAAACATTCGCCTTCCTGTATATGAAAAGAAACATTGTTTAATGCCCGAAAAGTTCCATAGCATTTGCCAAGATGGTCAGCAACGACGATATCGCTCAATTTCAGCACCCCTATTTTTGGAAAGTATATTATAGGTATTGTACCATAACTTCACAGTGACAGATAGAAAACATCGCAGATGAAAACAAATAACAGAAAATTGCGAAAGAACGCAATATCAAAAAGTCATAGTGGTATAATGGAGTTATAAGTTTGTGCTTCCGGTTGTGAGTGAGGAGGTCGATTTGATATGGAGGAAATGATGAATGCCGTTACTCATGGCATCGGCGCATTATTTTCATTCGCCGGCTTCGTTGTGCTTACTGCTTCGGCATATATGTATGGAACCGTGTGGCATTTGATTAGTTTTGCTGTCTATGGATTTTCTCTGTTTTTACTTTATCTTGCATCTGCGCTGTACCATAGTTTTCGCAATGAAAAATTGAAATATATCTTCAGAATTTGCGACCATTCCGCGATCTATTTGTTAATTGCCGGCACCTATACGCCGTTTAGTTTGGTCTTGCTGCATGGATTTGTGGGTTGGATCATTTTGGGCGTGGTGTGGGCCTTGGCGGCGCTTGGCGTGATGCTCAAAATATTTTTTGGTGCGCGGTTGAAAGTGATGTCTACCATCTGCTATCTGATCATGGGCTGGTTGATCGTGGTTGTGATCAAGCCGATTGCTGCAGTTTTGCCTGCGGAAGGGCTTTTTTGGCTGGTAGGCGGCGGAGTTCTCTATACGATTGGTTCATTTTTTTATCTGAACCGCCGCATCCCTTATCATCATGCAGTATGGCATTTGTTTGTACTGGCAGGCAGTATTGCCCATTTTGTTGTTGTATTTTATTATGTTCTTCCTGTTTCAATTGCTGGATAAGATAAGGTATACCGGGATATTTCGGGCGATACGGAAGTTTGCTGTTGAAAAAACGTTCTAAAGGTGCTATGCTTGATAACAAATAGAATAGTGAGGCAGGGGAGCTGGAGAGGCCGGCTGAGATATAGACCGTATTCGTTTATGACCCTTCAACCTGATCTGGGTAATGCCAGCGTAGGGATAAGCTTGACGTTATAAGGCATTGGTGAAGCGTATTCCGGACAGGGGACGCTTTTTTTCTTTGGGTTGCTTGCTGTCTCAGTATTTTCCCAAAAAAGGAGGATTGATTATGCAGGTACGAAAACTGACTTTTACTGCGTTATTTATTGCGATTGGTGTAATTTCCGCTCATCTGATCTATATTCCGGTCGGGGTTTCCCGCTGTTTTCCGGTTCAGCATGCAATCAATATTCTTTTGGCCGTGCTGTTGGGAACAAAATACTCCGTTAGCGCCGCCTTTGGCACTTCTGTGTTGCGAAATATTTTAGGAACAGGCTCATTGCTGGCTTTTCCTGGAAGTATGATCGGTGCGGCGTTATCGGGGTACTTGTACAAGAAAACAAATCATATTTTAGGGGCTATCGTTGGTGAAATTGTCGGAACTGGCATCTTGGGCGGAATGGTGGCTTTTCCCATTGCCAAATATTTGATTGGTTCACAAGTCGGAGCATTTTTCTTTGTGGTTCCGTTCCTGGTTAGTACGACTGGCGGAAGCATTATCGCCTATGTATTGTACAAAACACCGATTACGGCGTTTTTTCGCGAAAAAATGAATTAAGGTTCTACAATTTTCAACTATAAAAACCTGGTAAGGACAGGATTGAAATCCTGTCCTTACCAGGTTTTGTTTTTTTATAGGTTGCGGCGATAGCAAAAGAAGTAGGCGAATTGGTAATATCATGGTACAATAAATATATTTAGGCCTATTATGTGTTGCCTTGAGAAGGGTGAAATTTTGGAAAGATGGCAGAAAAGTTTATGGACTTTATGGGCATGTGTCCTTTTGTCAGCGGCAAGTTATACAATGGTTGTTCCGTTTCTGCCGCTTTATTTGCTGGATTTGGGCGTCAACTCCGCCAATATTAATTTATGGTCGGGAGTCGTTTTCTCGGTAACTTTCTTGATTAGTTCATTAATGGCGCCGTACTGGGGCGCGCGCGCCGACAGATACGGCAAGCGCAAAATGGTGATCCGGGCCGGCATTAGCTTAGGCGTTGTATATTTTTTAGGGGGTCTGGTCAGGACTCCGGAACAATTGTTTCTGGTGAGGGCATTGCAGGGGTTTGCCAACGGTTTTGTTCCGGCCTCTTTATCAATCGTTGCCTCTTCTGCGCCGGAAAACAAAATGGGTTGGAGCCTGGGCATCATGCAAACGGGGCTCGCGACCGGCGGGATACTCGGTCCGTTATTGGGCGGCGTTCTGGCGCATTTGTTCGGGATGAGGGTTTCTTTTGCGATTGCGGCAGCCGCAATTCTTTTGGCGACGTTGGCTGTTTGGTTTTTTGTGGAAGAAAAACAATCAGAAACGCAACCGCAGGCCAGTACAATCCGGGATGATTTGAAAACAGCAGCCGGAAATACTCCGTTATTGGGAATTTTGCTGTTGCTCATGACCGTTCAAGTCGTTGTCATGATATTGCAGCCGTTGATTACTCTTCATGTAGCGCATTTACAGGGATCGCTTGAAGGCGCTGTACTTTCCTCCGGAATTATTTTTTCCCTGACCGGCGTGGCTGGGATCCTTGCCGCTCCCTCTTGGGGCAAGTTTGGCCAGAATGTGGGTTTTTACAAAGTTTTATGCATCGCGTTATTAGGTGCAGGCTTGATGAATAGTTGTCAATTTTTGGTCAGTAATATTTGGCAGTTCAGCATACTGCAGTTTGTTTTTGGGCTTTTTATTATTGGTGTGTACCCATCTATTAATACGCTGATTGTCGAGCACACGGATTTGCATTTCCGTGGCAGGGCGTTTGGCCTTGCTACCAGCGCAAACCAGATGGGTGGCATGATCGGTCCTTTGCTGGGCGGAATTGCCGGGTCTTGGATCAGCGTCAAGTACATCTTTGTGTCTACGGGAATATTATTATTGGTATCCTCTTTTCTTATTTGGAAGAAGGCGCGCCATGAAAAATAAGTGGCATCCTTTTTAAACAAAGCATTTTTGGGAATAAACTTTACTCTTGCATATCGAAAAAATCATTGTAAAATAGATATGGGTCTTCTTTCGGGCGAAAATATGCCCCGAGCCTTCTGGACAAAACGAAATTTAATTTTTTGGGTGAAAAAATGAAAAGAAAATTATTCATAGTTGGAACTTTTATTGCCTTAATCGCTTTAATCGGTGTGTTTTATCAGCAAGGACGCACGCCTGACCAGCAGTCGAAGCCGGGTGCAGCAAGCATTGTAATGAAGTCTTCCCCGTTTGCTGAGGCGAAAGCTTTTCCACCGGGCGTACCGGTGCTGATGTACCACAGCATTGGCGAAGAACCGAATAATGACGCTGTGATCAGTAAAGAACGGTTTGTTGAACAAATGAAATATTTGCATGAATCTGGTTATCATCCGGTTTCCTTAGACGACTTGCATGACTATCTTGCTTTGAAGAAGGAATTGCCGCTCAAACCGGTAGTCATTACGTTCGATGACGGGTACCGTGATACATATGAAATTGCTATGCCGGTATTGAAACAATATGGTTTTCGAAGTGTTCTCTTTTTCCCGGTCGGCAAGGATGGCGGACGACTTAGCTGGGCAGAACTGCGGGAAATGAAAGCGTCCGGCATGGAGATTGCTTCTCATAGCTATAACCATCGCAGTATGGACGGTTTGTCCCGCGCGGAGCAAGCTCAAGAGATCCAAAATTCGAAAAAAACATTGGATCAGAATTTAAACCAGAATACGCGCTGGTTCTGTTATCCGAATGGCCGCTATGGGCCGGAGACACTTGAACTTCTGAAGGCCAACGGTTTTACGGTTGCGGTTACAACAGAACCCGGGTGGGTGAAGCCGGGCGATCATCCTTTGACGTTACGCCGCATTTGGATGGGCAATAGTGTTGATTTAAAACATTTTGAAGAACGCTTAACAAGGGAAAAATATTCCATATTATAGTGAAAAAAGCAATAGATTTTGATTAAAATTGAAACGAAAAAGCAAAGGGGACGAGGAATGGCTGCATTATCATCCATAAAAAACAATGTGTATCTTCGTATTGTGGCGATTAATCTGATCATTTTTTTTCTGAGCGCTCCATTATTAATCTTGTATGGTCCGTTTAAAAATATTCGCAGCAGTGTTGTCGGCGCTATTATGACATCAAGACATCCCCATTACATTACCTGGCTTCTTTCCGATCAAGAGATCCAGGCAATTGCAAAAGAAGCAGGCGGGGCAGGGAATGTGCGGCAGGATATTTTTAGTTTTGCCAAAAGTAATGATGCAAAACTCCATTTGACCAATATCAAAAGCAACCGGTTTCATGGCTATTTGCTGGAAGTGCCGGACCCTTCCCGGGTAAAGGTGGCGACAGCCCGTGATCTTCAAGAAAAGGGAGATACGGTCAGCATGATTGCGTTGAATAACAATGCGATCGCCGCGATCAATGCCGGTGGTTTTTACGATCCGGAGGGAACAGGTGTGGGGCGTCTTCCATATGGAGTAATTGTGCAAAATGGTAAGTTTATTATCGGCGGCGACATTAACGAGCAAGTCCCGTTCGTCGGATTTACCAAAGCAGGAAGTCTGGTTGCCGGGAATTATACGGCAAAAGAAATGCGGAATATGAATGTAGCAGAGGGAGTGACCTTTGGGCCGCCGCTGATTGTTAATGGCAAAAAAATGATCACCAGCGGGGATGGAGGCTGGGGCGTGGCGCCGCGGACGGCAATCGGGCAGCGTAAAGATGGCACGGTGCTGCTTCTGGTGATTGATGGTCGTCAGCCTGGTTATTCGATCGGGGCCACTCTTTTGGATGTGCAGAACATTTTATATGAACAGGGAGCTTATATAGCGGCTAATTTGGACGGCGGTTCGAGCGCAACTTTGTTCTACAATGGCAATGTAGTGAACAAGCCGTGCGATATGCTGGGGGAAAGAATGATCCCAACGGCTTTTGTCATTAAATAGCAAGGAGGAACACAGTTGAAGATATCCCGCAAAATATTAGCCGTTATTGTTATTGGTATTATGCTTCAGGCGAGCGTTTATATCTACTTGGATCAGGTGCTGCTGGCTCCGTCTTCTTCGTTTCAGGTTACTGAGGCCGACCAGTCTCAGGGACATATTACAGGGAAGGCGTATTATTCCTTTGATCGCCGGTTTATGGCAATTACTAAGGAGAATTCTGTCGAAATTTACAGTCTGCCAGGGAAAATGCTGGTTCGGACAATCACGCTGGAAAATCGGCGCGTTTCGTACTTCAAATGGTTGGATGACCGCAATTTGGCTTTGCTGGGAACCTATCCGACAGGGAGTTCAACGACGAACAATCAAGTGATTTTGGCGCAAATTAACCCGTTGACGGAAGGTCATGAACTTTCGACCAAATTGACCAATCTTCCTAAAGACAGTAAAATTACGGAAGTCGCTTTTTCAACGGCTACGAACGTAATTTATATGCAGGTACAGGTTTCGGCCAATCCGGACCGTTATCGGATTTACCGCACGGATGCGAACCAGGAATTGGCCCGCATTTATTTCAATAACAACAATGTCGGTCGTATTGGCGTGCTATATGATCAGGATTCGCTGATTTTCGACAATTTGGATGACAATACGGTGATGGTGCGGCATGGAAATGGGAGCTGGAAAACAATTTCGCCGGCAAAAGGGAAGTATCGTCTGGTGAATGTGGATGGGAAAAATGTGATCCACATAGCGAAACTGAATGCCAACGGATTAGCGGATGAAATTGTTTTATTGAATGTAACCGGCAATGTGCTGGAAAAAAGAACATTGCCAACGCCGATGGATATTGCGCAGCTGAGAATCAGCACACTCAACAAGTAGAGAGGCTGTTGAAAAAGGTCAATCTGCAACAAACGGATAATATCCAACGCTTCGACTCTATCGCTTGACCTCCGCTTTTGGATAATTATCCGTTTGTAGCTTCAGGTTTTTGCTCGCGTCGCAAGCCTCGCTGTTCCTGGCATCTTAACCTTTTTGAACAGCCTTCTTTACTATGATGTTGTTGAAAAAGGCCAATCTGCGTTGGTAGAATGATATTCACACAAAAAAGCGTCTGGGGGAATTTTCCCCAGACGCTTTTGGTTTTTATTTTTTCTTTTTATCCAGTTCTTCCGCCAGGATATCGGCGACGTGTTTTACTTTGATATTCGGCGCTTGTTTGTCCAGACCGCCGCGGATTTGCATCATGCAGGCCGGGCAGCCGACGGCGACAACTTCTGCGCCGCTGTCTTTGATGTTTGTGATTTTCTGGTTTAGGATCGGGATCGATAAATCGGCGTGCTTGACGCCGAAGGCGCCGGACATCCCGCAGCATTTATCGCAGTCTTTCATTTCGACCAGTTCGTAATCGGAGGTGGAGCGCAGCAATTTGCGGGGCTCTTTGAAAATTCCCAGCACGCGCCTCATATGGCAGGAGTCATGGTAGGTCACTTTCTTAGCGCCGGCGTTTGCTTCACCCAGACGCCCGGCTTTTTCATACTCTTCGGCGACGAAGGAGGTGAATTCGCGTACTTTGGCCGCGATTTTTTTGGCCCGTGCGTTCCATTCCGGGTCCTCGTGCAGAATTTCGGGATAGGTTTCTTTCCACATTTCTGCACAGGTAGGGCAGGCGGCGAGGATAATATCCGGGTTTACTGCTTCAAAGGCAGCAATGTTCGCTTTGGCCATTTTGCGGGTCGTTTCTATATCGCCAAAGCCGATGACCGGTTTGCCGCAGCAGCTTTGGTCTTGCGGGAAGACAACGCTCATGTTGAGATCGTTGAGAACCTTAACGACCGCTTCGCCGGTTTCCGGGTAGACAAAATCCAGGCTGCATCCGCTGAAGAAAGCGATCTTTTTCGTCGGATTTTGCGGGTTTTTAGCGACCTTGTCAATCGTATCCCGAAGCGGTGTCGGAGCGATTGCCGGCAGACTTCGGTCTTTAGCCAGGCCGGCCAGGAACAATGGCAGGTGACGAATCAGCCGGCCGGTTTGGAAAGGCATTTGCCCAACCTTGGCTAAACGGAGCAAGGTATGGAATACTTTGCGGTTTCCGACGATTTCAAAGATGTTTTTCATGGCAAACGGCAGGCCGTTTTCTTTTGCATTTCGGATCCGCAGTTCTTCTATCAGGCCGGGGATGTTGATTTTTCCCGGACAAACTTCCGTACAACGCCGGCAGCCGATGCACAGTTCATTGATTTTTTCAAAATCACCCATGCTGTTTAAGAATGCGGTCAGGATGGCTCCAATCCCGCCGGCATATATATGTCCGTACACATGACCGCCAACCAGGGCGTAAACAGGGCAAACGTTGAGGCAGGAGGCACAGCGGACGCATTGATAAATTTCCTTGAATTTTTCGTCATGGGCGGCTCGCAGACGGCCGTTATCAAACAAAATGATATGAAGTTCTTTTTCCTGCTCTGTCCATTGGCCGTCTTTCTTTACCATGACAGGCGTGGGGCCGCAGATCATGCTCATATAACTTGTCATCAACTGGCAGGTGGCATTGCGCGGCAAAGTCCGCAAAATCGGCACCGCGTCTTTTAAGGTGGGTATCAATTTTTCATAACCAATGATGACCACATGAATAGGAGGAAGCGAAGTTGTCAGACGACCGTTGCCTTCGTTGGTTACCAAGCCGACTGCGCCATTTTCCGCCACGCCAAAATTGGCTCCGGATATGCCCATATCGGCCTGCAGAAATTCCTGACGCAAGTTTTTGCGGGCTACTTGAACCATTAATGGAATATCAGGTGGAATATCTGTCTTCAATTCCTTGGAAAAATACCCGGCTACCTGGTATCGGTTCAAGTGGATTGCGGGCATAACCATATGGGAAGGCTTATGGCCGGCAATGGCGATGATCCATTCGCCCAGATCTGTTTCACGAACCCGCAGCCCGGCGTCGATCAGATCTTTGTTTAAATGAATTTCTTCTGAAGCCATGGATTTTGATTTGACGATGCGTTTAACGCCTTTTTCCCGGCAAAGATCCAGAAGATATTTCTTTAGGGCGGGTCCATCCGCCGCTCGAAAGACTTTGGCGCCCCGTTTTTCGGCTTCCGCTACAAATTGGTCCGCAACTTCCTCAATTCTGGCTACGGTGTCCATTTTGGTCTGTTTGACCTGGTCGCGCAGCGCTTCAATATCTTCGACATTTTCATAAGCTTTGAGGCGGGAGACCGGGTAGGCTTCGGCAAAACGGCCGAGAGCGCCGCGCAGCACCTCATCTTTTAGTTTTTCTTCGATTTCCTGTTGGATATTTCGGTTACTGCTTTCCATTAGGCAACACCTCCGCTTACGGGTTCGTCTACGGCAATGACGATAAACCGGCTGGGACCATGTACGCCGATCGTCAGGACCCGTTCGATATCGGCGGTGCGGCTGGGCCCGGTGATCAGACTGAGATAGCCGCGCTGGAAGACTTGCGAAAAGACGTCAAAAGCCTGCTCAACGCCGGGAACAATTCGACTGCTGGGCATAAAAGCAATATGAACCGGTGGCAGCATGGAAACCAAACGACTTTCAATCGCATAGGCGTCTTGACATACGCTTCCGGTTTCGGCGATCCCGAACTCCACTCCGGAAATTCCGATATCCGCTGTTTCTGCATGCTCTGCAATGTCGTTTTGGCTGGTATACAGTTCAATTCCCATTGCTTGTAATTCCTCATTGACACCGGAAGCCTGCTGAAGTACATTATCAACGGAAACTACTTTTTTTGCATTGGTAAATTTAATGAGATTTGTGATGATTTCTTTTGCTTCGACAGGAGTTTTCACGCGGAAGATTTCCGCCGAAGCTTGCTTGGCCTTTGCCTCGAATTCTTCGAAGTACTCCGGTCCGCAGGTCGTCGTCAGTAAAACTTTTTCCCAGTTTTCACAGACTTTTTTCATGACATCACTCCTCAGAAAATAATAAGAATCAATGAATACAGTAGGTACAACCGCTTTTAATGATACTATTTCGAACCAGAGGGGAAAAGTCCTGCATTTTCTGCAGGAAAATAAGTATTTCCATGGAATATCTAGATAATTTGCAGCGATATGCAAATAAAACAGAATGAATGGACTGAAATGAGGTGCTTTTATGAAATCAGGGTATATTGTGTTAGCGCATGGCAGTAATGCCAGCGTCAGTGAAGCGAACCAGATCGCGTTTGAGATTGCTGCTATTTTGCGGCAAAAATCAGAGGGTGTGTTGATAGAAACTGCTATTTTGAACCGGGATTCCGGATTGCCGGGCATTGAAGAATGCGTTGAACGGCTGGTCGCAGCCGGGGTAGAGGAAATCATCATCGCACCGTTGTTTTTGTCCGGCGGGATGCATATCCGAAGCGGAATTCCGGAAGAGATTGCCCGTTTGCAGGCGCGTTATCCAATGGTTCCGATCCGGATGACCGAACCGTTGGGCGCTGATCCACGGCTGGCTGATATTCTTTTGGACCGGATACGGGGTTTGGCGGATCAGAATGAATGAGAGTTTGAAACAGGAGGAAAACGATGACGAAGAAATTGGTATTGGTGACAGGCGGCGCACGAAGCGGCAAAAGTAGTTTTGCAGAAGAATATGCAGCAAAGTGCGGTGCCTGGGTGGAATATATTGCTACGGCACAAGCGGGCGATGAAGAGATGAAAACCCGTGTAGCTCTCCATCGTCAGCGGCGTCCGGCTGGCTGGAAAACGATTGAAGCCCCTTATGATGCTGTACCTGCAATGAAAGAAGCTGTTCAAAGGGCGGATGCCGTGTTGTTCGATTGTCTTACGTTGTATATCAGTAATTTATTGTTGGCGCCAAAGATGCCGTCTGATCCGTTGAAACGTTCAAAGATCGTGCTGGACCGGTGGAAGGATCTGCTGTCGGTTGCAGCGGCTGGAACAGCCAGCGTGATCATTGTTACGAATGAGGTCGGCTGCGGCATTGTGCCGGAAAATGCGCTGGCCAGAGAATTCAGGGATTTGTCAGGTTTTGCCAACCAAATTGCGGCGAAGTGGGCGGATGAAGTATATTTAATGACATGCGGTCTGGCCATAGATGTCAAAAAAATGGCTGTGAATAGCAAATGCGATTGAAAATTGGCAGGACATGCAGTCAGGAGGTCAAGAGGTTGAATTTACTGCAGGATGCAATCCATAAAATTCAATGTCCGGATAGGCAGGCAGAGCAACGGGTAAAAGAAGCTTTTGCCCAGCGTGGGGGAAAGGCGGATGACTGGGGCGAAATAGCTGATTTGACAGCTCGTTATGCTGCTGCGAGAGGTTGCTCGCGACTCGCAATTCCCCGCAAGGCGGTTGTATTGATGGCTGCCGATCATGGTGTCGCTGCCAGGGGGGTGAGCGCTTTCTCGCAAGAAGTGACTGTTCAGATGATTTGCGGTTATTTAGCCGGCTGCACAGGGGCAAATGTGATGGCCCGCCATGCGGGCGCGGAGTTGATTATTGTCGATGTTGGTGTAAAAGGGGATTTGCCGCCGGACCCACGGATTATCAATCGCAAAGTTGCCCGGGGAACAGCTGATTTTGCTTATGGCCCGGCTATGTCGCGCGCAGATGCCGTGAAAGCATTGGAAGCAGGGATTGAGGTTGCGTATGAATGCGCTGCGAATGGAGTTCAGTTGCTGGGCTTGGCGGAGATGGGCATCGGCAATACGACATCCAGTGCGGCGATTGCGTCGGTGATGTGCAATCTGCCTGTAGACCAATCGGTTGGCAGGGGTTCCGGCATAGGCGATCAACGGCTGCAAATAAAAAAACAAGCGGTTTTGAGTGCGCTGGCGGTTAATAATCCCAATCGTTCAGACGTATTGGACGTGTTAAGTAAAGTTGGCGGTTTTGAAATCGCAGGGCTGGCGGGAGTCATCTTAGGCGGGGCAGCTTGCAGGGTTCCTGTTTTTGTAGACGGAATTATTACGACTGCCGCTGCGTTGATTGCGCAAGGACTACACCCGCTGGCGTGCGAGTATATGCTGGGATCGCATATATCTGCGGAACCGGCTCACCGAGAAATGCTGGAGACCTTAGGGGTGTCGGCGCCGTTGAATTTGGGAATGCGTCTGGGTGAGGGTACCGGGGCATCTTTGGGAATGACTCTGTTGGATGCCGGCATTGGAATTGCCGAGAATTTATTTGGAAATGGAGAGGCCGGTGTGGTTGGCTATGAAGAGTAGTATTCGTGATTTTATTACGGCACTGCAATTTCTGACGTGCATTCAAGTCGGCCCTCCCGGTGAATGGTCGGCAGAACAATGCGGGCGAAGCGTGCGTTATTTTCCGTTGGTCGGTGCAGCAATCGGTCTGGTATTGGCGCTTGTAAATTATTCACTTTCCCATTATTTGCTGCCGCATGTTTCGGTTATGATTCTGCTGATTACGGAGATCTGGTTAACGGGCGCCTTGCACTTCGATGGCTTTATGGACACAGCGGATGGGATTTTTTCTCATCGATCCAGGGAGAGAATGCTGGACATTATGAGGGACAGCCGTGTAGGGGTGCACGCTGTTACTGCGTTTGGCGTACTGTTGTTATTAAAATATTCGCTGCTGCTGGATTTGGCGCCGGGGGCTTTGCCCAAAGCATTATTTGTGATGCCGATAGCCGGACGGATGGCTATGGTCATTGCCATCACCAGTTTTCCAATGGCGCGCATAGACGGCTTGGGAAAAGCGTTTTCGGAGTGTTCCGGGCGCTGGGCATTCCCCGTGGCCGCTTTGCTTACCTTTGCTCTTGTGGCGCCGCTGGGGTGGCTGGCAATTTTAACTTGCTTGTCTGCTTGTCTGCTTGGTTTTGGACTGGCGCGATGGCTGTCGGGAAAATTAGGTGGACTGACTGGTGACACGTACGGGGCGGTTAATGAAGTAACGCAGGCAGCTGTACTGTTGTTCTGGCTGTTTTTTTAGTATCTGAAGGAGGACTGGATGAATACAATTGTCAAGATGATCAATACAATTCAACCTCTTGATGCGCAAGCAAGCGCGATGGTCCGGCAACGCTTTGATTCTTTGATAAAGCCGCGGGGCAGCCTGGGGATATTGGAAGAAATGACGGCGCAAACAGCCGGGATTAGGCAGGCAGCGCCGCTTTTTTTGCTGAATAAGACAATCATCCATGTCGCTGCGCAACAAGGACTTCCTGCGCCGTCTTTTATTTCTTCGCCTGCAATAACAACAGTTTTACTGCCTTTATTGCAACAAGACCAATTAAAAGACGGGACGGTTCTGCAATTAATCCGCCAAGGAATAGCTGCTGCATCTTTACAGATAGACCAAGGCGCAGAGATGTTGGGGATTAGTCAGGACGCGATCACGGATAAGAGCGTTCAGAGCTTGGCAGGTGAGCTGCTGATGATGCAAGGACAGGGAAAAGAAGCCTTGGACAAGCTCGTTTGCTTGTTGGAACGGTGCGAAAACCATCCGGTTGCTGTTTTGCTGGGGATTATTCTGACCGGTGCAGCCCGGCGTGTTCCTGTTGTGCTGGACGGATTGGCTACGGCATGCGCTGCGTTGGCGGCCTGTCGGCTTAATTCAAACAGCGGCGGATACACCATCGGGGTGTATTTGTCTTCGTACCCTGAGCATGAGCAGATTTTTGCGATGCTCGGGCACAAACCCGGTTTGCCATTGAGATTGTCCGTCGGCAGCGGCATCGGAACGATTTTGACACTGTCATTGCTTGATGCTGGGATTAAGGCATTGACAGAAATGGGAACATTTGATGGAGCCGGAGTCTCCGCAGCGTTGCAAGATTTGCCGCAACGGCAGGATTATTGATGAATAACAGGGAATAGTTCTTTGCAAGGAAGAAGATTTAAGCGAACTTAAGTTTTTGTTGGGGTGGTAGCAGAAAATGACGCGAATTGTTTTGGTTCGGCATGGGCAAACCTTATGGAACTTGGAATTGAAGTACCAGGGACATGCAGACATTGGGTTAAGTCCTGCAGGGTTGGAACAAGCAGCCCAAGTTGCCGGACGCCTGGCCGGGATCAATCCGGCAGCGGTTTACTCAAGCGATCTTAGCCGCGCCTTTCATACAGCCCAAATTATTGCCGCAAAGTACGGCCTGCCGGTAAACAAGATTCCGGATTTGCGGGAAGTTAATTTCGGCGAATGGGAAGGCAAAAATTATGAATCGATCAATAGCCAATGGCCGGCGCTGATGGGAAAATTATTTACTCATCCGGATGAGATAGAAATTCCTGGCGGAGAAACGTTCCAGACATTGCAGGACAGGGCGATGAAGGCAGTGGACCATCTGGCGTCCCGTCATGCGGAGGAAACAATTGTTGTTGTTTCACATGGCGCAACAATTCGGGCAATCTTATGCGCAATTTTACATATGCCGCTGAAATATATTTGGAATATTAAACAAGATAATACAGCGGTAAATGTCATTGAAATTTATCCGAAGCGGGCGATTGTTTCTTTGGTGAATGACACCAATCATCTGACGCCTTGAGAGGCTGGCAGACAAAAAATTTTATAAGGAGTCGACTATGAACAATATGGAACAACAATTGTCCGAAGAACGGTTTGCGGTTTTGGTCGATGGCGATAATGCCCAGGCTTCGCTGGTTGTTGAAGTCTTAAAGGAAGTTTCGAAATATGGGAAAATAACGATCCGTCGGGTCTATGGGGACTGGACGACGCGTGAAATGGAATCCTGGAAAAAATATTTGCCGCAAAATGCGCTGCAGCCGGTTCAGCAGTTTCGCAACACGACAGGGAAGAATGCCACTGACAGTGCGATGATTATTGATGCAATGGATATTCTGTACGGGGGAAATGTTGATGGTTTTGCCATTGTATCCAGTGATAGTGATTATACCCGCTTGGCAGTTCGCTTACGGGAAAATGGCAAAATGGTCATTGGATTGGGCAGAAAACAGACTCCGGAGCCTTTTGTACGGGCTTGTGATTTGTTCGTTTATACGGAGAATTTAATCAAACAGCCAATCGCGCGAGGGTTGCTGAAACCAAAGGAAAAGCCAATTGCAGAGCGCAAACAGGATAATAACAATAAAGTGCCTAAAGAATTGGACGCCGATCTGGAAAATGAACTTTCTTTAATTGCCCAAGCGTATGAAATGGTAGCGCAGGAAGATGGATGGGCCCGGTTGTCTGATCTTGGCAAAGCTCTTCACAAAGTGGACCCGGCTTTTGATTTACGGACGTATGGACAGTCGCAGCTTTCGAAAATGATCGAAGCACATGCGGATCTGTATGAATTGGAGAGAGAAAAGAAAAAAGGTCCGTCGCAGATTTATATTCGCCGGCGGGAACTTAAGTAGCGTTGGAACTGTAAAACAATGTACCGGAAAACCGGGGGCGGAAGATGCAGTTGACCGCTTTTCTTAACAGGAATATAATGTAATTATTAGAAAACCCGGCTTTCGCCGAGCGTTTATAGCGACGGTGGAAGCTGTTGGTTGCCCTTATGTCACAGAAAGTAGTTATACTTTCTGTAAGACAAAGGAAAAACAGGCGGAAGGAGAGATGTTTTTGAGCGATATTCAAGAAATGTTGAAACTGAAAACTTGGGCGGTAGTCGGAGCGACGGACAACCAAGAAAAATTTGGATACAAAATTTTCAGGTGTATGAAAGCAGCAGGCTACGAAGTCTACCCCGTGAATCCCGGGGTTGAAGAGGTCATGGGAGAACATTGCTACCCAACCTTGGCTGATCTGCCGGTTCGTCCGGAGGCTGTTGATTTAGTCGTTAACCGCCGGGTAGGCGTTAAGGTCGTTGAACAGTGTGCAGAGCTGGGCATTGAAAATATTTGGATGCAACCGGGGGCGAATGCGGAAAATGTGGTTGCTTTGGCCAAGGAAAAGGGCCTGAAAGTAATACATGATGCTTGCATTATGACCGAGATTCTTTATCAGAAGGGGTGAGTGAACATGGCAAATGTCATCGAAGTGAATGAGAAGAATTTCCGTGAAGAGGTTCTGGAAGCGGATATGCCGGTTTTGGTGGACTATTGGGCTACCTGGTGCGGTTATTGTTCACGGTTGGCTCCGGTTCTTGATGAATTAGCGGCAGAAATGGGAGATCAGGTTAAATTCGTAAAGGTGGATGTGGATCACAATCGTTCTTTGGCTCAGGACCAGAGTGTGCAGGGGCTGCCAACGATGATCCTTTTCAAGGATGGCGAAGCGGTTGAAAAAATCACCGGGTTCATGCCTAAAGCCAGTATCCTAGCGAAGATTAAGCCATTATTATAATCAGGAAAAAGAAAACAGCACGCCGGGCGAATTCTCCGCCTGCGTGCTGTTGCTTTTTTCTATTATGCTTTTTGAACGGCTTTGTTTAGGTCTGCAACAAGAGCGTCTACATCAATGCCATGGCCTTGAGCTCCCTGCTCAATATTTTCAAACCGGGCGGCGACGCAACCGAGACAGCCCATGCCATAGGAAGCAAAAACCTCTATCGATTGCGGGTATTTCTGGGCAACTTCAATAATGCTCATATCTTTGCTGATGATTGTCATATTCCTAACCTCCTTATTGTATCGTGCAACTGTGAAAATCAAAGACAGTATATCACAAAAAGGATTTTTTGACTATATTCTCAGATTATTTTTAACAGGGCGTATTTTGACTGGAAATTTAATATGAAAAGGGGTAAAATAATACCATTGCACACAAACACTTCACTTGGGGCAGTCTACATTGATGTTGTTAGAGGTTGATCGGCAGTAATGGAAAAAATCGCTTTTTTTATTGGACCTTTGCCGTTTTATTGGTATGGGTTGATATTGTCTTTTGCTATATTGGCGGCCTTGTTGGTTACGGTATGGCAGGCTCGTCTGCGGCGGGAAGACGTTCGACGGGTTTTGGATTTATTTTTATATGGGATACCGATTGGCTTTTTTTTCGCTCGGCTGTACTATGTATTTCTGAATTGGCAGTTATATGTTGCAGAGCCGGCAAGAAGCCTGTCTTTGGCGAGCGGCGGCTTTGTCTTGGATGGCGCTTTGGCGAGCATTGTTGTCTTTCTTTATTTTTATGCGAAACGGCATCGACTATCCGTTGGGCGCTGGCTTGATATTGCCGCTCCCGGATTGGCTCTTGGTCATGCGATCGGTTTATGGGCAAGAATTATGAATGAGGAAGGCTTTGGCCGGCCGACCGATAGTCCCAGAGGGTTTTACATCGACTTTGCCCATCGGCCCGAAACGTATCAGGAGTTTGATTTTTTTGAGCCAGTCTGTTTGTATTCTTCCGGTTGGAGCAGCCTCCTCTTTCTCTTCTTGCTTGTCGCTGTCTTTATTCAGATCCGTACCGGGCGTTTGAAGCCGGGAAGCATATTCTTGCTGTATATTGTCCTGTTTTCTTTGGGACGCTTTATTTTCGAAGGCTTGCGTCTTGATCTGGATTACGTTGTTGGGTTGCCGGTTACGCAAATTTTCAGCGGAATTCTTGGTTTTGGCGCCTTAGCATTGTTTTTATGGCTGCATTATCAACCGGTCTTTTCGAATGAAAGGCCGCAAAGGTGGTCTGGTTTATGACGCCAGCATTGGCAAGAGTAGAAAACTTTATCAGCAGTTATCCTGATTTGAAAGTCATTCTATTTGATAGCAGTACGCATACAGCGGAGTTAGCGGCTCAGGCGCTGGGCGTAACACCGGGGCAAATTGCCAAGACCTTAGTCTTTTTGGCGGATGCCAAAGCGGTTATCGTGGTTACTTGCGGCGATAAGAAAGTCGATACGAAACAGTTGGCCAGGTCATTGGATGTGAAAAAAGTGAAATTTGCCGATGCCGAACTGGTTGCTGAGTTGACAGGGTTTCCGCCGGGCGGAGTTTCACCGTTGGGGTTGACGAAGGAGATCCCTATTTATTTGGATCAAAGCTTATATCAATATGATACGGTGTATGCAGCGGCTGGAACAGCCAATTCCGCATTGCCCGTCCGTCCGGACCGGCTGAAAGAAATAACAGGCGGATCGTTGGTTTCCGTATGCAAATAAGAGGGATGATGTATGAAATCAGGGCATAGACAAACCTGCACCTTAATCGCTGTGATTGTGATGCTGCTTTTTATCGCCTCGACTGTCGCCGGAACGAGGGCTGTTGTGGCGGGCCGCGATCAGGATAAGCCGCCGAGTATTGTGGATATTCCGATCTTGAATTACCATAAGGTCGATACGATCCACCATTCTTTGTCCGTTTTGCCGGAAAACTTTGAGAAGCAGATGGCGTACTTGAATGATAACGGGTTCCATACCATCACGCCGGATCAACTAATGGCTTATCTTAAATTTGGCAAGCCATTGCCCGAGAAGCCGGTGATGATTACATTCGATGACGGATATCTTGACAACTATGCGAATGCTTTTCCCAGTATGAAGAAATATGGCTTTACCGGGACGATTTTTCTGGTCACCGCGAAAATCGGTCAGGATCAACGGTTCATGAACTGGGATCAAGTACGTGAGATGCAGCAGGCAGGCTTTGTGTTTGGCTCGCATACGGCAAACCACACGGCGTTGACGAAAGTGGATGCAGCGCAGGCAGAGGCGGAACTGGTTGGATCGCGCGATGAAATGGAACGGCAACTGGGCCAAAAACCACGCTATTTTGCGTATCCGACCGGAACGTATAATTTGCAGATTGAACAGGCGGTACGTCAGGCTGGGTATCGGGCGGCATTTACCGTTCGATACGGGCAAGTGGGGCCTGACAGCGATCTTTATGCATTGGAACGCATTCCGATTTTTCAAAGTGAGAACACATTTCGCAGTTTTTTTATCCGGCTGAACGGCGCAACATTGCTGGAACGGCTGGGAATGATACGAAATTAATTTTTTCAAAATCCTTCATTTTTTAGAAGGATTTTTTTTATTTTGCGCGAAAATCTATATTAAGTGGTGTAAAGTGGCGCAAAGTGGTGAATGAAGGCGGTGAACGGGCTTTGTTTATGGGTGAATATCAACATAACGTTGATAGCAAGGGACGTGTTATTTTGCCGGCGAAGTTCCGCGAACTGCTGGGCGAAATGTTCGTCGCCACAAAAGGCCTTGACCGGTGTTTGTTCATTTATCCCAAAGAAGAATGGACGATTTTAGAGGAAAAGCTGAAAAAACTGCCGCTGGCAAAACAGGAAGCGCGCGCTTTCGTCCGGTTTTTTTTCTCGGGAGCGGCAGAATTGGAATTTGATAAACAAGGACGGGTGCTTCTGCCCAATAATTTGCGTGATTACGCTGGGTTGGAAAAAGACATTGTTGTCGTCGGTGTTTCCAGCCGGATTGAAATTTGGGACAAGCAAGCCTGGATTGATTACAATAACGAGATAGGTCCGACCGTGACGCAGATCGCTGAAAATTTGGTTGATTTGGGAATTTGATGAGGTGATCTTCTTTGGAAGAATTTTCGCATGTGAGTGTCTTGTTCCATGAAAGCCTGAACGCTTTAATAACAGATCCGGAAGGGATTTACGTTGACTGTACATTAGGAGGCGCCGGCCATTCGGCTGGTATTGCCGCTCGATTGCGGCCCAAAGGCAGGCTGATTGGAATTGACCAGGACCCGGACGCGATCCGGGCAGCCCGTGAACGGCTTTTGGCCTTTCCTTGTCAGGTTGATATCGTACAGGAAAACTTCCGGTTTTTGCCTGCTATTCTTGACCGTCTGGGGATTAAAGAGGTCGATGGAATATTGTTTGACCTAGGTGTTTCATCGTATCAGCTTGATCGCCCCGAACGCGGGTTTTCCTATATGCAGGATGCTCCGTTGGATATGCGGATGGACCCGGGAGCGGCATTGTCCGCTTATCAGGTTGTCAATGATTATTCGGAAGAAGAATTGGCGAAACTGATTTTTCGTTATGGCGAAGAACGCTGGGCGAAGCGCATCGCAAAATTTATTGGTGAGAAACGAAAAGGGAAGCCGGTTGAAACAACCGGTGAACTGGTAGAGATTATAAAAGCCGCTATTCCGGCCAAGGCTCGCCGGGAGGGGCCTCATCCGGCTAAACGGACTTTCCAGGCGATACGGATTGAAGTAAATGGGGAACTGGAAATTCTGGAACAAACGTTTATCGCTGCTGTTAAGCGTTTGAAACCTGGTGGCCGGTTGTGTATTATTACCTTTCACTCTTTAGAAGATAGAATTGCCAAACACACTTTGAAATCATTAGCGCAGGGCTGTATTTGTCCTCCTCATTTGCCGATATGCAATTGCAAGCATCAGCCTGAAGTGAAAATTTTCGGTAAGGCTATCGCTCCAACCGCTGAGGAAATTGAGAACAATCCCCGGTCACGCAGCGCGCGGCTTCGGGTTGCAGAGAAAATAGTGTCAGGCAAAGTTGCGAACTAATTATAAAAAGGGGGGGCCATGAAAGAATGTTAGCAAAGAGAAAAGAAGAATGGGATTTTTATGTGGAACAAACGGCTCCGGATGTTTCCGCCAAGGTAAAGGAAACATACCCAGTTCGTCAATTGCAGACTCGATTTTTTGGACTTATTCTTTTTTTGGCTGCAATGGCGATGATCCTTACGCTTCAGAATTCATTCATCGTAAGAAACGGTTATGATGTTGTGCAAGTAAAAAGTGACATTGTTAAAATGGAAAAAGAAAATGAACTTTTGCAGTTGGATATTGCAAAAATGAAGTCTCCGCAACGAATCCAGGCGATTGCAGCCAAGGATCTGGGGATGATTTCGCCGCAAAATATTTATCATGCGTCTGCCGGTTCACAGAAGGCAAGCTATGTGACGATTGCACAACAGCAGCAGTCGAAAGAAAATCGGGGCGCAGGGATTTTTGCCTTCAATAAAACGGAAACGAAGAACGGATTATAGGTAAGATAAGGTACCGGATAACGCAGCAGCAGCCATTTTGGCTGCTGTTTTGCATAGAAAACGGTTCACCCTTCTGCGTCATGCTTTATCCTTCGCACAGTCTGGCAGGTCTGCATTCATGTTTTGCGGGCAACAGACTTTTTTGCGGAAAGAGTTGCAAAAAGGTCGCCAGAGTGTAAGAATAGAGAGTGTGTTTTAGGGTGAGTTTTAGGAACGGAAGGGATTTTCCTGAAGAGTATTGGAGGTGGCAATATGGCTAAAAGTTTACAGGAGTTGACATCGTTGTTGCCGAATGCCGCGGTTGACGGAGACATTGCAATTGAAATTACATCGATAACCCATGATTCCCGTGAAGTCGTTCCAGGTACTTTGTTTGTATGTCTTACGGGAGCCAAGGCGGATGGACACGATTATATTGCCCAGGCGAGGAAACAAGGCGCAGCAGCTGTTTTGGTTGAAAAACCGGTTGACGATGTGGACGGACTTACGGTAATTACCGTGAAAGATACTCGCAGTGCGATGCAGATAACCGCCCCGGCTTTTTTTGATTATCCGGCCCGGAAAATGCGTCTGATTGGGGTTACCGGTACCAATGGCAAAACGACGACGACGCATATTCTGCGCAGTATTCTAAGCAACGCCGGGTTCAAGGTTGGATTGATCGGTACAATCCACACATTAATTGGGGATCAGGTTTTCCCAATGAAAAATACGACACCGGACGTAATTGATTTGCAGGCGCTGTTAGCTAAGATGGTTGAAGAGGGGATGGACTATGCGGTGATGGAAGTTTCTTCGCATGCTGTTGCCTTAAACCGCATTGCCGGCTGTGAATTTGATGTTGGAGTATTCACCAATATCACTCGTGATCACTTGGATTTTCATCAGACCTTCGAAAATTATATAGACGCCAAGGCCGGTTTGTTTCGGCATTTAGGCGCAGCGGGCTCGGTCAAGACAAATAAAATGGCAATCATCAACATTGACGATCCTGCAGGAGCCGTAATGCAGGCGAATTCGTCCTGCAGCATAATGACTTATGGATTAAGCGAAAAGGCTTCGTTGAGGGCCGCCAATATCCATGTACATGCCGATGGCGTTTCGTTTTCTGTGGAAGGATCCTTCGGCAGTATTCCTCTGCAACTGAAGATTACAGGTATTTTTAATGTATATAACGTATTGGCGGCCGTTGGCGCCGCGTTGGCTGAACAAGTAGGCTGGCCGTTAATCAAAAAGGCCTTGGAGGAATTTGAGAGTGTACCGGGCCGGTTTGAACTGGTGCGGACCGGGTTGCCGTTTAGCATCATTGTCGATTACGCGCATACCCCGGATGGGTTGGAGAATATTTTGAAGACCGCGCGTGAATTTGCCATTGGAAGGATCCTGATTGTGTTTGGCTGCGGCGGAGACCGGGATCGGACCAAACGTCCGATCATGGGACAGTTGGCAGTCAAATATGCCGACATTGCGATCGCGACTTCGGATAATCCCCGGACAGAAGACCCGGCAGCAATTTTACAGGAAATCGAAGTAGGCATGAAGCAGGGCGAAACAGATGAGAAACAATATGAAATTATTATTGATCGAAAATCGGCAATCAAGAGAGCTCTTCAACTTGCCGGTAAGCAGGATATTGTCATTATTGCCGGCAAGGGGCATGAAACCTATCAGATACTTGGCAATAAGACCATTCATTTCGATGACCGTGAAATGGCTCGACAGCTTGCTCAGGAGGTGGTGTGATGGCGTCATTTACTGTAGCGGAAGTGCTTGCGGTGACCCAAACCTTGCTGGACGGAGCTGTTTTTCAAGAGACGTTTTCTGGAGTATCAACAGACACGCGAACGCTGGAACCGGGAAATTTATTTATTGCTTTGTCCGGTGACCGGTTTGACGGTCACCGTTTCCTAAAACAAGCTGCCAAAGCCGGAGCGGCCGGAGTATTGATCAGCATGACGGCGGCGCTGCAAGATTTACCGGCTGGTATTACGGTGTTTCGTGCAGCGGATACGTTGGCAGCATTTCAGGGACTGGCAAAATTTCATCGACAGAGGTATACTATTCCAGTGGTAGCAATCACCGGCTCCAATGGCAAAACAACGACGAAAGACTTGACGGCGGCAATATTGGCCAGCCGCTGGCGTGTTTTAAAAACGGAAGCGAATTATAACAATGAGATCGGGTTGCCGAAAACGTTACTTTCCCTTGCTTCAGAACACCAGGCTGCTGTGCTGGAGATGGGCATGCGCGGAACCGGTCAAATTCGGGCGTTATGTGAAATCGCGGCGCCTACAATTGGTATTATCACGAATGTAAGTGAAACTCATATTGAATTATTGGGTTCTCTGGAAAATATTGCAAAAGCAAAGCGCGAATTGGTGGAATCAATTCCTGCAAGCGGCACGGTTATTTTGAACGCGGATAATTCTTATGTATCGGCAATGCGGGAACAGGCAGTTGGCCATGTAGTGACGTATGGTCTGGGGTTGGATGCCGATGTTCGGGCCGAACAAATTGAAACCGGGCAGGAGACGACAAAGTTTGTCTGTCATACGCAGCAGGGTGAATTTGCTGTTGTCCTTCCTGCGATCGGGCGGCATAATGTTTACAATGCACTGGCAGCGATAGCGGCCGGTTTGGCGATGGGGCTTGTTCCACAGGAAATTCAGGCTGGAATCAGCAGTTTTGCGACGACTGCTATGCGTTTGCACAAGATTGCTGTGGGCGGCTGCACCATATTGAATGATACGTACAATGCCAGTCCTGCGTCGATGGCTGCAGCGATCGACGCACTCGTCAGCATAGCGGTTGGCCGGCGAGTAGCGGTGCTGGCCGACATGCTGGAATTAGGGGATATTGCGATAAGTGCGCATCGCCAAATCGGCGAAAAGCTGGCGAACGAAAAAATTGATGTGCTGGTTACAGTTGGAGAATTGGCGAAGCATATTGCCGCTGCCGCCAAAGAAAAAGGCCTTGTCGGCGCAGTGGCTTGTTCGGATCATGCGGCGGCTCAGAGAGAATTGAACAGGCTGTTGAAGCCTGGAGATACGATTTTGGTAAAAGGTTCCCGGGGAATGAAAATGGAGCAGATTGTTGATTATCTGTCAAATATCAGTACCGGGACTGCATCATAGTGCGAACAAGCTAATGGAGGATTTGTATGCAGGAATTGTTTTATGCTGCAGCGTTGTCATGTACTGTGGCTTTGGTGTTGGGACCATTGATCCTTCCTGTCTTGAGCAAGCTTAAGTTTGGGCAGAGTATCCGTGAGGAGGGGCCGCAGGGGCATTATGCGAAGGCAGGAACGCCTACAATGGGCGGGGTAATTATTCTGACGGCGCTTACAGCGGCTTCGCTGTTTTTTGCAGGCGGCAGCAGGGAATTGTGGTTGGTTTTATTTGTTACCGTCGGACATGGGGTTATTGGCTTTCTGGATGATTATATCAAGGTTGCTTTAAAACGGTCATTAGGACTGAAGGCAAGGCAAAAATTGGCTGGACAAGTCCTGATAGCAGCAGTATTGGCATATGTGGCAACTGTTTTTTTTGGCCGGGGGACAGATCTTTGGATCCCTTTTGTGGGGGCCCAGGTTGAGTTAGGGTTCTTTTATTACATTTTGATTTTTTTGGTGTTAGTCGGTACAACAAATGCGGTGAATTTGACAGATGGATTGGACGGCCTTGCCGCCGGCACCGGCACAATTGCGTCACTGGCATACGCTTGCATTGCATTTTTTTTCGGACATGCGGAATTAGCTGTTTTTTGTATGGCTCTGGCCGGCGCTTGTTTAGGTTTTTTACGTTATAATGCCCATCCGGCAAGGGTTTTCATGGGAGATACCGGCTCGTTGGCGATTGGCGGCGCCCTGGCGGCGGTCGCAGTGATGACCAAGACGGAATTACTGCTGGTTGTCGTTGGCGGAGTCTTTGTTGTAGAAGCATTATCCGTAATTATCCAAGTGATTTCGTTTAAGTCGACTGGAAAACGGGTTTTTCGGATGAGTCCGATCCACCATCATTTTGAATTGTCTGGATGGGCGGAAACAAAAGTCGTGAAAGTATTTTGGCTAGCTGGCGCAATTTGTGCGTTGCTTGGATTATCGATGATGATCATCAGCCGGTCGGGAGGAATATGAAGTGAAATTTGCGAATAAAAAAATCGTAGTATTAGGGGCGGGGGTCAGCGGCATTGCTGTAGCCCTTATTTTGCAGCAAGAGGGCGCGAACGTGATTCTTAGCGATACGCGTGCCCGGGAACAATTGCGTCATGATGTGGCCCCGCTGGAAAGCGCAGGAGTAACACTGATACTTGGCGAACAGAGCGCGACATTGTTGTCTGCTGTTGATTATCTGGTATTATCGCCTGGAGTGTCCGTATATCATCCTCTGGTCGAGGAAGCCAGAAAGCGTGGCATACTTGTCATGAGTGAAATTGAAGTCGCTTATCATCTATGCCGGGTACCGATTGTGGCGATTACGGGTACGAATGGCAAAACGACAACGACAACCCTGGTAGGTGAGATGTTTCGGAAGGCGGGAATTCATATTGCTGTTGGCGGCAATATTGGCGAGGCGTTATCGCAAGAAGTGCGTGATTTATTGCCGGGAAGCGCTGCAGTGGCGGAAATATCCAGTTTCCAGCTGGAAGGTGCGATCGATTTCCGGCCACATATTGCCGCTATACTGAATATTACACCGGACCATATTGACCGCCATCGTACACTGGAGAATTACCGGGCAACGAAAGAGAAAATTTTTGCCCGGCAGACTCCGGAAGATTTTCTTATTCTGAACTATGATGATCCGACAGTACGCTCTATGGCGGAAAAAACTTCTTCCCAGGTTTTTTTCTTTAGTCGCCGGCAGATACTGCCATCAGGTATTTTTTTGGATGGGGATATGCTTCGAATCTGCTGGAAGGACCAGGACCTTGTTGTGTGTTCAGTAGCGGATATGAAATTATTTGGAGCCCATAATGTGGAAAATGCTTTGGCCGCCTGTGCCGCAGCGTATCTATACGGCATCGGAGTGCAGGATATGGCGGCAGTATTAAAAACGTTTGCCGGAGTGGAACACCGAATTGAACCGGTAGCTACGCTTGGCGGCGTAACTTATTACAATGATTCCAAGGCCACTAATCCGGAATCATCGATAAAGGCGCTGGAAGCTTTCGAAGGACATATCATTTTGATTGCCGGCGGCCGGGATAAAAATACGGATTTAACAGAATTCATGAAATTAGCCGCCGAAAAAACGGATGCATTGATTTTACTGGGTGAAGCAAAGGAACGCTTTGCCGAGGCTGCGGCTAAACAAGGCGTTCAGCAAATTCATCATGCCGCTGATTTTCCGGAGGCGGTGAAATTGGCTGCGCAGTTAGCCAAACCGCCGCAAGTCGTCTTGTTGTCGCCGGCCTGTGCGAGTTATGACATGTTTAATAATTATGAAGAGCGCGGCAGAGTCTTTAAGGAATTGGTGCGCTCATTGACATAAATGAGCTTTGAAAGTAAGGAGGATTTTTTGTGCGGATTATCATGGTCGGCGGGGGTACCGGCGGACATATTTACCCTGCCATTACGATTGCCCGGGTCATGCAGGCCGAGGCGCCAAACTGCGAAGTGCTGTTTATCGGTACGGAGCAAGGGTTGGAAGCTGATATTATACCAAAAGAAGGATTTGATTTTGCTACCATTGATATCTGCGGGTTAGAACGTAAAATCTCCTGGAAGAATATAAAGACATTAGGGAAAATAGTAGGAAGTTTATGGCAATCATGGAAAATTATTCGCAAATTCCAACCGGATTTGCTGATTGGAACCGGCGGTTATACTTGCGGACCGGTGTTGCTGGCAGGGAGCTTAATGAGGATCCCGACGCTGATCCAGGAACAAAACGTGATTCCTGGAATCACCAACAAAATCTTGGCGAAGTTTGTGAGTCGGGTTGCTGTGGGATATCCGGAAGCGGTTTCGGCTTTTGACGATGAAAAAAAAGTAGTCGTGACCGGCAATCCTATCCGGAATGACGTTATTTCCGTCAGCAGAGAGGAAGGGTTGGCGGCTTTCGGGTTGGATCCTGCCAAACTGACGGTGCTGGTTTCCGGCGGCAGCAGAGGAGCCCGCAGTATTAACCGGGCGATGGAATTTGTCTGTCGGCAGATTGCCGAACGAAACGATGTTCAAATCTTGCATGTTACCGGACAAAGCGAGTATAATGATGTGGTCGGAAAATATAAGCAATCGAATATTGACGGCAATTCTGCCGGCAATATTGTCGTAAAGCCTTATTTGTACAATATGCCGCTGGCATTAGCGGTTGCAGATGTGGTTGTGTTCCGGGCTGGGGCCGTTGGGTTGGCAGAGATTACGGCGCGCGGTATCCCATCGATTTTGATACCCTATCCCTATGCGGCGGAAAATCACCAGGAGTTTAATGCCCGGGTATTGGAAAAAGCGGGTGCAGCCGTGATCATCCGTGATTTTGAGTTAACTGGTCCGTTATTACATGCAACCATAAAGGAATTGTTGGAAAACCGGGATCGGTTAGCCAGGATGTCAGCTGCCAGTAAAAAATTAGGCCGTCCGCAGGCCGCCCATGATATTGTCCAGTCGGCCCTGCAACTTGTAGCGTCGTATGGTGTAAAGACGCCGGAGCGCACTGAATAAAGAAGAGTTTCGATACATGCAACAAAATGCGCAAATGACCGTATCAATTAGGGATGCGTTTTTGAAAGGGGATACTAGTTTGCTGGAAAAGTTAAAACATATTCATTTTATTGGAATTGGCGGGGCAGGCATGAGTGCGATTGCCAAGATACTGTTGGAGATGGGCTTCACGGTGTCTGGATCTGATTTGTGCCAAACGGATATGACCATGAAATTAGCGAAAGCGGGTGCGATGATTTTCACCGGTCATGCAGCTGAAAATATTGTTTCCGCTGATGCGGTAGTGATTTCCACTGCCATTCCGGAACAAAATCCGGAATTGAGGGCAGCGCGTGAACAAGGCATAGTGGTGTTTCACCGGGCTGATCTGGTTGCTGCAGTGATGAACCTGCAGTCAGGGATTGCTGTGGCCGGCGCGCATGGAAAGACCACAACAACTTCGATGATCGCTTTGATGCTGGAGAAGGCGGGTGTTGACCCTACGGTGATTATTGGCGGCGAATTGCACGATATCGGCGGAAACGCAAAGCTGGGAAAAGGAAAATATCTTGTTGCCGAAGCAGATGAAAGCGACGGGTCGTTCTTAAAATATTCTCCCCATATTGCCGTTGTGACGAATATTGAGAATGATCATATGGATCATTACAAAACAATGGAGAATATTAAGTTGGCATTTCGTGCGTTTCTTTCGCATATATCGGCGGATGGGGCGGCTGTTGTTTGCTTTGACAATGCGTATCTGCGCGAATTGGCCGCTTTGACGGATCGCACGTATTTTTCCTATGCGATTGATCATGAAGCGGATTATATGGCGAAAAATATCCGTACTTTTGGCGCTGCTACAATGTATGACGTGTTTTACCATGGCGCATTACTGGGAACGGTAAAAATTGATGTTCCCGGACGGCATAATATATTGAATTCTTTGGCGGCTTTAATCGTTGGATTAACTGTTGGCCTTGATTTTGACGTTGCCGCGGCGGGCTTGTCCTGCTTTACAGGTGTAAAACGCCGTTTTCAGACGAAGGGGCGTGTCAGTGGCGTCTGGGTAGTCGATGATTATGCTCATCACCCTACAGAGATCAAAACTACGTTAATGGCAGCCCGGCAAACAAATCCCGGTCGTCTGATTTGCGTATTTCAACCGCATCGCTACACGCGGACTGCATTCTTGCGTGAAGAATTCGGCAAGGCTTTTGAGCCGGCTGATTTACTGGTTTTGACGGATATTTATGCCGCAGGCGAAAATCCTATTGAGGGAATTAGCGGTTTGACGATCCCAGAAGAGGTCGAGCGCCAGGCCAAACAAAGGCCGACATATATTTCTGATCGTACGAAAATTGCCCGTTATTTGGCTGAAATTGTAGAAGAAGGCGATTTGGTTATTACGATGGGCGCAGGAAATATTTATTTGGCAGGGGAAGAACTGGTGGAAAAATTGGTGTCAACGCAAAGTGTAGCGCAATAAGCAAATAAGGTGTATGATAAAAAATACAATGCTGGATGTAAGGAAGGGAAAAGAATGATGCTAACTAAGCGGATCGGTGTTGTCATGGGCGGTCCCTCTGCAGAACGGGAAGTTTCTCTGAACACTGGGAAGGCTATTTTGGCAGGACTGCAGGAAAAAGGATATCAAGCGGTAGGAATTGATTTGGATCCGCCCCGTTTTTTTGAACAGATCAAAGAAGCGGGTGTCGACATTGTATTCAATGCGATCCATGGCGTATTCGGCGAAGACGGGCGGATACAGGGGGCTTTGGAATTGCTGGGAATACCGTATACAGGCTCCGGCGTTTTGGCCAGTGCGATGGCAATGGACAAGGGAATTTCCAAGCGCATGTTTGTATCCGCAGGAGTACCGACTCCCAAGTCGCGGTTGTATGACAAGAATATGATCGCGGTCGATTTTGCGTCGGCAGTAACAGCTGAATTCGGGATGCCGGTAGTTGTTAAGCCTGTCACGCAGGGATCCAGTATTGGATTGTTTATTGTTGATCAGCCTGCAGAATTGCTGACAAGCCTCAAAGAGGCGCTTCGCTACAGTGAGCAGGTTTTAGTGGAAGAATTTATTCGCGGCCGCGAAATCACAGTCTCCGTATTGGCGGATGACACGTTTCGCACATTGCCAATTATAGAAATTGTTCCTTGTTCCGGTCGCTATGATTACCATTCCAAGTATACGAAAGGTGCTACGGAATATATTGTTCCGGCTTTGTTGGATGAAACGGCTGCAGCCGGTGCACGGCAGGCGGCGATTGAAGCTTGCCGCGTGTTAGGTTGCCGGGGCGTTGCAAGAGTGGACATTATTCTCGATGAACAAGGTAATCCTTATGTTCTGGAAGTGAATACCATTCCTGGCATGACGGCAACGAGCCTCGTGCCGAAAGCAGCTGCTGCAGTCGGTATTTCGTTTGCCGATCTTTGTGAGCAAATTTTACTGATGGCTTTATTAAATAAATGAAGACACCTGATCGCAAACCAGGTTTGTAGGCAGGAAGCGGGATGCAGGGGTGAAGAAGAATGGAAAGCAAAGAGCAATATCAGTCGGACCGGGATTGCCCCTCAAAGCCGCGGGGCGGATCAGGTCTGTTGACGTTGTTATTCATTGCGGTTGTAATGGCAATGGTTATTTTTGCTGCCAATTCGAGCCTTTTTGTGGTTGGATCAGTGGTCGTTGAAGGAAGTTCGACTATTACCCAGGAAGAAATATTACGGATTGCTGGTGTTCCTGAACGATACAACATATTTCAGCTAAACACGCGCGATATTAAGGAAAGATTGTCCGGAGATTTGCGCATTGCCAATGTCGATGTTTCCCGCAGCTTTCCGTCAACAATCATCATCCATGTCATGGAACGCAAACCGCTAATTTATGTGGCAACGAATTATGGATTTGCTGAAATGGACAGGACAGGCCTGATATTGGCCGCTTACAAAAACCTTCGAAACGTCAATATTCCCATCCTTACAGGCGTCACTCTGACGAACCAGTATGTGGGTGATCCGATCCCCCCGGGGCCGATCGGAGACGTATTGTTTTTTTTGGAAAATCTGGATGCCGACACATTCAATCAAATATCGGAGGTCAACATTCGTGCGGATGGATATCTGTCCGCCTACACCACGCATCCGATCCAAATCCGGCTAGGCGGCAATGAGCGCTTGGCAGACAAAGCAAAACTTACGATCGATATTTTACAGGAAATTAATCAGAAAAAATTAGCGATTGACTATATCGACATGAACTCTGCAGCGCCGATTATCAAGGCTAGAAAATGATGTTTTAGGTGACGGAAGGAGCGGTACATTTTGTTTGCGGTTAAACAGGGACAGATTGCTTTGGCCTTGGTCTGTGTGGTTCTTGGGGTGATGGTTGCTGTGCAGTTTCGTACTACGCAGGATATCCGAAGTACGGTTCCTTTTCAGCGGGTTGAAGATTTATCGCAGCGGTTAAGTCAAACGGAAAAAGAGCGGGATGCGCTGCAGCAGCAGGTGAAAGAGCTTAGCCAATCTTCGCATTCTGAAGCGACCTCCAAAGAACAGGAACTGGTGAAAATGGGAGCCGGCGTCGTTGCGCTTCAAGGTCAAGGGATACTTGTTTCGATTGATGACAGTAAGCGAGCTTCAAAGCCGGGTGAAAACCCAAACTTATATCTGATTCATGACGATGACATCTTGAAGGTCATTAATGAATTGTGGGCGGCAGGAGCAGAAGCAATGTCGATCAATGAGCAGCGTTTGATCGCCAGTTCGGAAATCCGTTGCGCAGGACCGACTTTGTCGGTAAACAATACACGCTATTCGCCTCCTTATGAGATACGTGCGATTGGCGATCCGCAGACGTTGGAAAATTCTTTGCGGATGCGGGGCGGCGTGGTTGAAACCTTGCAGTTTTGGGGAATTCAGGTCACAATTCGGAAACAGGATATGGTTACTGTACCTGCGTATAAAGGGACTTTTCGCTTTGAATACGCTACCCCGGTGAAAGGAAGTGGGAAATAATGCTGCTTCCTGTTATCGGTATACTAATCGGTTTATTGATCGGGATGTATTTCCCGTTTAGCATCCCGGTGGAACATGCGAAGCTTTTGTCGGTGGCTTTGCTCGCCGCCCTTGATTCGGTATTTGGCGGTCTGCGGGCGACGATGGAAGAAAAATTTGACAATACGATCTTCGTCACCGGATTTTTCACGAATGCTTTGTTGGCGGCCGGATTGGCTTATATAGGCGACCGCTTAGGAATTGATTTATATTATGTTGCATTATTGGCGTTTGGTTTGCGAATTTTCCAAAACTTAGCGATCATCCGTCGTTATTTTTTAAAAAAATAGTCATAAAAAGAGCTCTTACCCATCTTGGTGAGAGCTTCTTCTTGCATTGAAAAACATTTTTCGAAACAAGAAGGGAAAATCCAGTTTTTGTTGAAGTTAAGCTTGGTAACGAATTAATCTGTTTGGGGGGTCCTGGATGGAAACTCCTGTTGTACTAGGTGTTGATCTTGGCACAGCGGCAATTAAGGCTTTTCTTGCCGACACGAAAGCGAATAACACGATAACGGTTATTAGCAGTAGCGCTGTACCTACTGTTGGCTTTGAGAAGGGAGCATTGACCGACGCTCCTGCTTTGGCTATGGCGGTTAGGCGGGCTGTGGATAATGCGCTTGCGGCGGCTGGGGTTCCTATGCAGGCAATTTTTTTGGGCCTTGGCGGGCTTGATATTCGTTCCTTTAACAGCGTTGGGAGCATTGTACTGGAACCGGGGCGTCACATTGCTCAACCGGAGATAGACAAGGTGCATTTAGCAGCTGTCAATGCCTTGCTTCCGGAGGATTATTCAGCGCTTCATATTCTGCCGCTGGAATATTGGGTTGACGGACAGAAGCAATCTTCTGTTCCGCTGCGTTCCACGGGCGATCGTCTGGAAGCGGAAATTCATGTTGTTGCCATAGCTCAAAAGACGATCAAAGAACTTACGGATGCCCTTCAGATCGTTGGCATATCTGTAGACTCTGTAGTTGCGAATGCGATTGCCGATGCGCAGATTTTGCACTCCCAGTCTCTCCTGGATGATTGTTTGTTGATGGATATCGGCGCCGGGACGGCTGACATGGTGATTTACCACGGCGGGAAAGTGCGGATGTCTGCAACGCTGCCGATCGGCGGTGAGTATATTACAACAGATTTGATGCAGGGACTTCAAGTAACACGCCCTCATGCCGAAGGGATTAAACGTTATTATGCGAAGTTGGATCAAGGGTTGTTGGGACAGAAGGCACAATTGGATTGCAACGATCCTGGTACAACGGGCAAGATTTTCCCGTATGATTTACTGTACAATATTGTAGAGAGCAGGGTGGAAGAGATTTCTTCACTGCTATTCGAATTTGCTCACCCCTTGCTCGTAAAATATCATATTGACCGGATTTTTCTTACCGGCGGATGTGCAGTAATGCCAAGTATTAGAAACAGTGTTGAACGCATCTTTGACATGAAAACAGAGCTTATAGAGGCGCAGGGTTTGCCGGAGGAATATGTTCATCCAACCAGTACTGCTTGCTTTGGCATTCTAAACTATGCAAAGCAGAACCGGCCGATAGCGCCAATTGCTCCACCACAGTCTTGTCAGGGGCTATTTCAAAAAATAAGAAAATTTTTTTAACGCTTAAAAATAGAGTGTGAACATTAAGGAGGAACTCAACCAATGCTTGAATTTGATATGGATTTGGATCAATTCGCCGCGATCAAGGTAGTGGGAGTCGGGGGAGGCGGCAATAATGCGATTAATCGAATGATCGCGACCGGCCTGCAGGGAGTGGAATTTGTTGCCGTGAATACGGACGGACAGGCTTTATTGCAATCTCAAGCGGCATATCGAATTCAAATCGGGGAGAAGTTGACGAAGGGCCTGGGAGCAGGTGCTAACCCGGATATTGGACAGAAAGCCGCCGAAGAGAGCCGTGACCAAATTATGAATGCGCTGAAAGGCGCTGATATGGTTTTTATCACTGCAGGCATGGGCGGCGGTACCGGAACAGGCGCAGCGCCTATTGTTGCAGAATGTGCTAAAGAATTGGGTGCATTGACTGTTGGTGTTGTCACCAAGCCGTTTACGTTTGAAGGCCGCCGGCGTCATACTCAAGCCGAATCGGGGATCACGCGCCTGAAGGAAAAAGTCGATACGTTGATTACTATTCCGAATGACCGCCTGTTGCAGGTGGTTGATAAGCGAACGCCAATGATTGAAGCTTTCCGCATCGCTGATGATGTGTTGCGGCAGGGCGTACAGGGGATTTCGGATTTGATTGCTGTCCCTGCGATGATCAATCTCGATTTTAATGATGTGAAAACCATTATGATGGAAGCCGGGTCGGCGTTGATGGGCATTGGGATCGGCAAGGGCGATAACCGCTCTATGGACGCAGTGGAAGCGGCCATTAAGAGTCCATTGCTTGAAATGTCGGTTGATGGCGCCAAGGGTGTTTTACTTAGTTTCACCGGCGGACCAAGCACTACGTTGTTTGAAATCAATGAAGCGGCTGATATTATCGCTAATGCGGTAGATCCGGAAGCGACGATTATTTTCGGTGCGGCAATTGACGAAAAATTTGATGATGACGAAGTACGGGTAACGGTAATTGCTACCGGATTTGATCTAAAAACGCTCAAAATCCCCACAAAGCAGAGCGGTTCCAATTCTAATTCCAAGTTGAATTTCGAACCGTTTGGCGGAATTGATCTCGATATTCCGCCTTGGATGCGGAATAAGTAAGCTGAATTCGTATAAGCGGCTTGCAGGCGAAATTTCGCTGCAAGCCGCTTTCTGCAGGTCCATCAGACCAGCGGTTTATGCCATCGCTTGAAAGCCCGGCGCAAACCGGTTTTTCTAAATTGTTGGTAATTCCGTATGTAACTGTAGCGGAGCGTAAAAGGTTTGTGGTAAAATTATGAATTAGGTATACAAATTTTTTCAAAGGTGGTTTGTGCATGATCAAAGAATACAAGGTAAAGTATGGTAAAAGTGAAATCGAGTTTGACCTCGATGATTCGTTGGTTCTTGGTGAACTAATGATTAAAGACTCTCCGGTACTGGATGATCCGGCAGCGGCTATTCGCGAGGCTCTTGCTAATCCAATCGGTTCCAAACCATTGCGTGAAATTGTAAAGGCCGGACAGACCGTAGCGATTATTGTCAATGACCCTACACGGGTTGCCAATAGCTATGTGTTTTTACCGATTTTGCTCGAAGAGTTGAATGCGGCCGGAGTGCCGGATCAGGATATTCGCATTGTTTTTTCATTGGGAATGCATCGGCCAATGGACGAAACAGAAATGATCGAAACCGTTGGAGCGGAAGTTGCCAAGCGGATCAAAATGCACAACAGTGATGCGAAGGATCAAAGCCAGTTCCAGTTTTTTGGCACAACTTCCCGTGGAACGCCGGTTTATTTCAACAAGCTGGTTGCCGAAGTTGACCATATCATCTGCACAGGCAGTATTGTTCATCATTTCTTTTCCGGTTTTGGCGGCGGACGCAAGGCGATGCTTCCAGGCGTAGCTTATTGTGAAACGATCCGGCACAATCACAGCATGATGTTTGATCCGAAGGCATCTATCGGCCGGTTGGAAGGCAATCCTGTTTACTTGGATCAAGTGGAAGGCGCGGAAATGTGCCGACCGTCGTTTCTGTTGAATGTCGTACTCAATGACAAGAAGAAATTTTTAAAAGTATTTGCCGGTGACTATGTTGAAGCGCATAAGGAAGCCTGCAAGTTTGTTGATGAGGTCTATGGGGTACCCATTGATCAACAAGCCGATCTGGTTATTGCCAGCTGTGGCGGATATCCCAAAGATATGAACGTATATCAGTTGCAAAAGACGATGGATAACGCCTGGTGTGCAGTACGTGAAGGCGGGGTAGTGATCATTATCGGCGAATGTGTTGAGGGTTCCGGGTCCGCTCTCTACGAAAAGACGATGGAGGAATATAAGACGCCTGAACGAATTGAAGCTGAATTGCGGGCGAACTTCCAAATTGGCGCTCACAAAGCTTACGCTGTTACTCGTTTAATGAAAAAGGCGGAGTTTATTTTGGTGTCTTCGCTTGACCGGGAGTTAGCCCGTAAACTGCTGTTTACCCCTGCCGCAACCATGAGAGAAGCATTACAGTTAGCCTATGGGAAACTGAAACCACGACGAAGCATCATCGTGATGCCGATGGCAAGCTTGACGGTTCCGTTGCTAAAAGAAACCGACAAATAGAATATGGCTTGCATCGCGCAAAAAAGACGACGTTCTCATTCGAGTTCGTCGTCTTTTTTTGCGCGATGCAAGCGGGTTTTCTAATTTTCTGTTTTTTGTGGCAACACTTTACAGGTGTACTGAAAATTATGTCGAATATATTGCAAAAACAAACGCATTGCAAGGGAGAACCTTTGTAGAAAGCCGCAGACAAGGAAGGAGAACTTCATGAGCGCTGCAGAGAGCAACGGAAATTTTAGCAGAATTAAAGTCGTCGGTGTAGGCGGGGCTGGCAATAATGCTTTGAACCGCATGATTGCATCAGGGTTGCAGGCGGATTTTATTGCTGTCAATACGGATGTCCAATCACTAGCTCTATCTAAGGCTAATCGTTGTATACAAATCGGAGAGCGATTGACAAAGGGTCTGGGAACCGGAGCGGATGCGCGGCTTGGTGAGCTGGCCGCCATAGAAAGCCGGGACAAAATTAAAAATGCGCTTATCGGTGCCGATATGGTTTTTATCGCCGCCGGGATGGGCGGCGGGACCGGAACCGGCGCTTCACCGATTATTGCCGAATGCGCCCGTGAAGTTGGCGCTTTGACTTTGGCTGTGGTGACATCCCCTTTCAAGTTTGAGGGCCGGAAACGTTTGAAACAGGCAGAAGAAGGACTGAAAAAATTATCAGCGGTTGTCGATTCTTTTCTTACGATAGCGAATGATCGTTTGTTTTTGGTCATCGATAAAAGAACGCCGGCTTTGGAAGCGTTCCGCATTGCGGATGACTTACTGCGCCAAGGAGTGCAGGGGATTTCTGACCTGATTGTCAAGCCGGCATTGGTAAATCTCGATTTTGCCGATGTCAAGGCGGTGCTGAGCGGCGGTGGACGGACGTTAATGGGTATTGGGACAGGCAAAGGAGAAAACCGGGTGGTTGATGCTGTGCGCTCTGCGATCCAAAATCCTCTGTTTGAGACGTCTATCCATGGCGCCAAGGGGATTTTGGTGAATGTCACCGGAAGCAGCGACATCACCTTGCCGGAAATAAATGAAGCGATGGCGGTCGTCAATGATTGTGCTGATCCGGAGGCGAACATTATTTTTGGCGCTGATATTGATGAAGCCTTGTCCGATACTGTAAAAGTGACGATTATTGCCACAGGGTTTCAACAGAGCCAAGTTTCTGAGGGATTGTCGGCAGTTGGACGTCAGGATGTGTCAAAACAATCTGCTGTCAAGCCGTCTAACCATTCCGGGGATGATTTTAACGTCCCGTCATTCATGCGTCACAAACGTTGATGATGAAAATAAAATGAGAGGATCGGCAACGCCGATCCTCTCATTTTATTTTTACGAATGGATAATTTGAAACAATTGAGAAATTTCACTGCTGATCATTGCGGAAAATGTGTCAAGCGTTGACAGTGCATCGGTTCCATCCGGGCGGGACACCGTTTTATCGGCAATATAGGTTCCGGTTGCTGTGGAAAAAGCTTTTAGATCAAAAGAAACATCGATAGGACGGATGGTGAACAACATCACATAATTTACATGAGTTGCCTGTGCGTATGCAGCCAGTGAAGAAGGAGCAGCCGACGCTGTGCTGGTGATACCCACCCGGTTCAAGTCCCGCAGAACTTCGTTGCCTGAATGAACTTCGCTGCCCAGAAACAGAGCGTTAATTTTAAAGCGGATAATTTCATTCAAGGCTTTATTGAGAATGTCTACGCCGGGAACATAGTGGCCCGAGGTGTCAATATACAAAGCAACAGCAAACATTGCATTGTCATCGGAAGGGGAAGCCAGGCATACCGGGCCGATGAAAAGTAACAGCAATAAGGTAACAAGCAAACATTTTTTTACCAAGAACAAGACCTCTTTTCTTCTATCTAACGTTGATCAAATGCTATTATATCACATTACACGAGCTTTTTCTGGAATTTTATGATGCTAATTGTCAGTGCGGCAATGAGGAAAGTAGTTAAGGCGAAAACCTGTGTCCAGAGAAAATTGAGACCAATTCCTTTGAGAATGATACCGCGCATGATCTGAAGGTAGAAAGTCAGCGGGATCAAGTTTCCCAGCGCGTAAAAGAAGTCAGGCATGGCTTCACGGGGAAACATGAAGCCGGAGAGCAGAATACTGGGCAAGAATACGAAAAAAGACATTTGCATGGCCTGCATCTGCGTTTTGGCGATGGTAGAGATTAATACTCCCAAAGAAAGAGAAGCGATGATAAATAATGAGGTTAAGATATACAGCAAACCAATATTGCCGCGAATAGGCAAGTCGAAGACGAGGATTCCAACCATCAGGGCAAGCGTCATTTGCACGTAACCAACGAAAATATAGGGAATGATCTTGCCTAACATCAATTCATGCGATTTCATTGGTGTAACGATCAGCTGTTCCATTGTGCCGCGTTCCCGTTCGCGAACAATCGCCATGGAAGTAATCATGATCATGGTCATGGTCAGAATCGTTCCCAATATTCCGGGGACCATGTAAAAAGCAGAAACAAAATCAGGGTTATACCAGGGGCGGATACGGATATCATAGGGTAATGCCACTTCTTTGCCCGTCGTGCTTCGCAATCGTTGAAACAGGATCTCTTGAGACTTTAATTGACCAATAATTTGGGCGGTGCTGATGGCGGATGAAGCGGCCAGAGAATCTGAAGCATCGACGATTACCTGGATGGAAGCGCTGCGCCCATGATGAAGATTCTCTGATAAGTCAGGTGGAATGATGATCCCGACTTTGCTTTTCCCCTGTTCTACGGAGGAATTCACCTCGTCAATGTTTTTGGCGGTATACCGGATATCAAAATAACCGCTAGCCTCAAATGAAGCTAATAAATCCCGGCTTTCCTGATGAAGAGACTGGTCCAATACGATGGTTGGCAAGTGCTTGACATCCGTATTGATTGCAAATCCGAACACCAGCAGTTGGATGATGGGCAGGACAACCATCATGGCAAACGTAAGACGGTCGCGTTTCATTTGGATAAATTCTTTGATCAAGAGAGCTCGCAGGCGTCGCATGGCGTCAACTCCTTCGGCGTGATTTTACATAATGAACAAATACATCTTCCAGCGATGGTTCGATCCGGCGTTGCTCATATTCCGCATAGGAAGCCAGCTCTTCCGGCTTGACAAGAAGATGGAGGCAGGCTCCGTAAGGATATACATCCAAAGAGGATAGGCCCCGCTCCTGGAAAGTCTGCATCAGAGCCATTGGGTCGGGCGAAGGGATTTCCAGGAGAATGCCAGGGATCACTTTCTTTAAATTATCCGGTGTGTTGTCAGCGATGAGTGCGCCTTCATAAATGAAACCGATCCGGTCGCAATGTTCCGCTTCGTCCATAAAGTGAGTCGTCACCATCACTGTCGTTCCATCCAAGGATAGTTTGTAGATGATATCCCAAAATAACCGGCGCGATTTTGGGTCAACTCCGCCCGTTGGCTCATCCAGAAACAAGATAGGGGGATGATGAAGGATTGAACAGCCCAAAGCCAGACGCTGTTTCCAACCGCCGGACAGGTTCACGGTCATTTCATTTTGACGGTCCTGCAATCCGGCCATACTAAGCATAGCGGCAATTCGCTCCTCTTTCTTTTTGCCGAATAAATCATACATGCCAGCATAAAATTCTAAATTTTCTCTAACGGTGAGATCGTCATACAAACTGAATTTTTGTGACATGTAGCCGATTTTGGTTTTTATCGGTTCGCTATCGCGCACTAAATCCAGGCCGAGGATGGATCCACCGCCCTCGGAAGGGCTGATGATACCACACAGCATCCGGATGGTGGTCGACTTCCCTGACCCATTGGGGCCAAGAAAACCATAAATACTGCCAGCTTCGATTTTCAAATTAATCCGGTCAACGGCGGTAAACGCCCCGAACCGGCGAGTTAGATTATGGGTTTTTACGGCAATTTGCGCCATCAGTGATCACCCGCCAGTTCGACGAATACGTCTTCAAGCGTGGGAGCAATGACGCGCAAAGATGTGATAGGCACGTTTGCATTGGTTAATGCAGCAGTTATAGCAGGAGCGGCAATGGCTGCATTTTTAACGATCAGATGATATTTCGCACCAAATGGATTGCTATCCAGGATAGGGCAATTTTGCAGGTAGCGATTGACGTCTTTTGCGGGTGTAGATAATTCAAGGATCTGATGCGGGTAAGCGGCGCGCAGTTTTGCCGGAGTATCACAGGAAACTATTTTCCCATTATGCAAAAAAGCGACTCGGGTGCAGAGTTCCGCTTCATCCATATACGGGGTCGAAACGACAATAGTCATTCCGTCTTTGTTCAGTCTATAAAGCATTTGCCAAAATTCGCGCCGGGATACCGGATCAACTCCGGTTGTCGGCTCATCGAGAAAGAAAATTTCCGGTTTATGCATCAAGCCGGCGGCTAACGCCAGCTTTTGCTTCATGCCGCCGGAAAGCTGATCGGCCAGTCGGTTTTGAAAAGGAAACAGATTGGTGAAACGCAGGATCTCCTCGCCGATGGTGGCAATTTGTGCACTGTCGGCGCCGTACATGGCACCGATGAATTGAATGTTCTCCCGTACGGTCAGATCCCCATACAAGCTGAATTTTTGGGGGATATAGCCAATACGGTCTTTGATTTGTTCTATATTTGGAGTGTCCAAGACGGTGATCGTTCCGGAGGTCTTGCTGATGATGCCTGTGATCATGCGAAGCGTCGTTGTTTTTCCCGCGCCGTCCGGGCCAACCAGACCAAAAATTTCGCCTGTCTGGATCAGCAGTGAAAGATGATCGACGGCGAGATGACCGTTGTATTCTTTGCAGACATTTTCCAGCGCGATCATTGGATCACCACATCCGCCGGCATTCCCGGTTTCAGAAGTTGCTGGGAATTATCGATCTTTACTTTAACGGCAAAGACAAGATTGGCCCGTTCTCGCTGGGTAATGCTTTGGCGGGGAGTGAATTCGGCTTGTTGACTGATTTCTTTTATGGTTCCGCTGAAGGTTCGTTCCGGAAAAGAATCAACGCGGACAGTGGATGTTTGACCGACTTGGATCAGACCCAGCTGGGTGGAGGAAATATACACTTTGACCCAACAGTCGTTCATGTCGCCAACAGTCGCAATGGCGCTGCCGCCATTCACGTATTCGCCATTCTCAAAATTTTTTGTTAAGACCAATCCCTTAAGCGGACTTACAATCACCGTGTCATCAATCATGGTGCGACTGGCGTCGAGGATTGCCTGCGAACGTTTGACTTCCGATTGTTGAGCGGCAATTACGTCCGGGCGGTATCCATCTTCGAGCAGGCTCTGCCGGGCTTGGGCAGAGCGCAGACTATTGTAGGCAACCTCATAATTTGAACGGGCGCTGTCTAATTGTTGTGCGGAAATGGCGCCGCTTTGAAACAAAGTATTGTACCGGTCATAATCAGTTTTTGTTTTGTCATAAACAGCCTGTGCAGCGGCCAAAGTTGCGGCAGCATCCGTTAATTCCTGACTGCGGGCGCCTTTTTCCAAATCATCCAGTTGTATTTTGGCTTTTACTAACGCCGCTTCATCACGCAGAACTTGCGCTTCAAGATCCGGGCGGCGGATGCGGCATATTACTTGGCCAGGTTCGACAATGGATCCGGAATCTATCGATAAATCTGCGATATAGCCGTTGAGTTTGGGAGTAATGTCGGCGCGAGTGATCTCGATCGTGCCGCTCGCGGTGATCCCGCTTTCCTTCGGACCCAGCAGCTTATATGCGGTTGCACCGAGCAAAACAAGAAAGACAACGATTCCTGCAATGAGCCGTTTATCGAGCTTCATTTGTTGATCACTCCATTCAAATAAATTTCCAACGCCTGCATAATGTAGGCATGGTCCAAATTTTTTGCCGGAGGTAAAAACGTGCTGACCAGCGGCTTGGTCATGAAATAGAAATTGATAATGCCGGCAAGCGATAATGCCGCATAGTCTGGATCCAAATCGGAGCGAAAATCACCGGTTTCGATTCCGTTTGCGATTGCAGCATGGAGAAAATGATAAGCGGAAGCAATATGTCTGCTGACGACCGTTTCAAACCCGACGGAAGGGTTCGCTACCTCGCGTTGTATGTAGCGCATAAGATGAGGGCACTGCTGGTGGATGAGAATGGCGTTCTTTCCATAATAACGGATCCGTTCGATCGGCGAGAGACTGTGGCTGTTGGAAACAGCGGTTGTGATGCGGGAAAATTGAAAATCCAATACGGCAGTGTATAAACCTTCTTTATTGCCAAAATAATAAGAAATCAAAGCGCTATTGGCGCCTGCTTTTTCCGAAAGTTCCCGAATGGAAACTGCATTAAAGCCCTTTTCGGCAAATAGAGGAATTGCGGCTTCCAAAAGACGTGACCGCGAATCTTTTTCCACTTTATCGCCTCTTCCTGTATTAATTAATCGATTGATTAATTAATACCATAAATTAATTGCATTGTCTACATTTTCCGTGCAAAAAGGAACATTTTTTAGTTCATTTCGACGGTCGTAATACCCGGAAGTTTTCGTAACTGTTCGATTAGATCGGATCGGTCGTTTTTGCCTAACGGGTCAATGATCAGAGACAACGCCACTTTACACTCCGGTTTGTCTTCTACAGTAATGTCGGTAATGCTGAAGCCTTTGTGGCCGATGCAGGAGGTGATTTTTCCTATTTGCCCCGGAGTATCAACGGTAATAATATATAAATGGAAACTATTAAAACATGCAATTCTCGCTTCCAGACGGGTGAGCGCAGTCAGCGTGACGAAGGCCAGCAGCGTGGCGATCGAAGCGCTGATGAAATAACCAAAACCGACTGTCAGGCCAACTCCCGATACGGTCCATAGACTGGCAGCGGTGGTCAAGCCTCTGACGGTTAGTCCTTCTTTAATGATCGTTCCGGCGCCGATAAAGCCAATACCGCTGACAACCTGGGCGGCTAAACGGGCCGGGTCGGCATTGGTGTTTCCTTGAACACTGTAATACATGTTCACCGATAAAGTCATAATGAGGCAGGAACCAAGGCAAACGAGGACATGCGTTCGAAATCCGGCGGATTTTCTTCTTGCCTGGCGTTCATAACCGATAATTCCGCCAAAAATGCAAGCCACCAGCAGACGCAGAGCAATGTCGATATCGCTTAGCATGTCAATGCCTCCTCTATATATTTTGTAAGCAAAAGCCCGATCACGCCGCCTAAAAACCGGTACCGCAATCGGACTTTCTTCAGCCAATCAGAGCCACTCTAATATTACTAATATTTCCATAACGGCTTTGAATATCCTGCCGGGTTTAAGATGAAATTTACTGTTTTGGCTTAAAACCAGGCAAATGTTGAAAAATGCTGCAATGCGTGATAGACTAAAATAGTAATAATATCAGTAATTTCCAGGAATTTAGTAATAATCTGTTAATTTGGGTTGTTGCTTTTAGGAGGTCTTGTCTATGGAGTTATGGATGACGGAATTTCAAACTCAAAATTTGGGCTTGGCATGTCGGATTAAGGAAACTTTGTTTAGCGGACAATCTGACTTTCAGGAGATCAGTGTAGTCGACACGGTCGAATTTGGCCGGATGCTGGTATTGGATGGTGTTTTTCAAACTTCGGTATTTGATGAATATATTTATCATGAAATGATTGCTCATGTGCCGCTGAACGTTCATCCCCGGCCGGTCAATGTTTTGGTTATCGGCGGCGGAGATGGCGGCTGTGTCCGTGAAGTTGTAAAGAATCCGGCTGTTCAGCAGGTTGATATGGTGGAAATTGACGGTGTTGTTGTTGAGGTCAGTAAAAAGTACTTGCCGGAAATTAGTTCTGCGATGATTGATAAACATCCTAAGCTAAATCTGCGGATTGGTGATGGAATCAAACATGTGCAGGAAACAGAAGGGCAGTATGATGTGATCATTGTTGATTGCTCTGATCCGATCGGACCGGGCGAAGGGCTGTTTACTGCTGCTTTTTATCGCGATGTATACACAGCGTTGAAACCAGATGGATTGTTTGTTCAACAAACGGAATCCCCTTTTTATCATCAGCCATTAATTCGCAAGTCTTATCAGGATGTGAATCAATTGTTTCCAATAACGCGGCTATACTTGGCGAATATTCCGCTCTATCCGGGCGGGCTCCACTGCTTCACGATCGGTTCTAAAAAATACGATCCGCTGAAGACCGATGTTACGAAACCATCCATTCAGTCAGGGAAGTATTATAATCCAGGAATTCAAAGGAGCTGTTTTATTCTGCCGGAATTTATCCGGGAGCTTCTGCAAAAAGACTAAAAAAGATCCCCCGCGAGGGGGATCTTTTAGATTAGATGTTCAGGATTTAACTTTTCTAATTCAGGAATGACAAACCGCCCGTCTTTGCGGATTAAACGGTCGTCAAACCAAATTTCGCCTCCGCCGTATTCCGGACGCTGGATGTTGACAAGATCCCAATGGATGACAGAACGGTTGCCGTTATCCGCTTGTTCGTAGGCGCTGCCGGGAGTGAGGTGGAAACTGCCATTGATTTTTTCGTCAAACAAGGTATCTTTCATCGGCGTATTGATATGAGGGTTCAGACCAAGAGCAAATTCACCGATGTATCGGGCATTCTCATCGATATTCAGCACTTCATTAAGTTTTTGCGTATGGTTTGCGGAAGCTTCGACAATTTTGCCATTTTCAAAGCGGAGGTAGATATTTTCATAGGTTACACCCTGATATACGGTTGGCGTATTATAAGTAATATTGCCATTGACCGAATGGATGACCGGTGCGGTATAGACTTCTCCGTCCGGTATATTGCGAAGGCCCGCGCATTTTACGGCTGGGATTCCTTTGATGGAAAATAGTAAGTTTGTTCCCGGACCGACAATTTCCACTTGGTCTGTTTTTGCCATTAAGTCGATCAGCGGGTCCATTGCTGCCGCCATTTTTGCATAATCTAAATTGCAGACCTGAAAATAAAAATTTTCAAAGGCTTCTTGACTCATATTGGCAAGTTGTGCCATAGAAGCATTTGGGTACCGGAGGATACACCATTTGGTGTGAGGAACCCGGATATCCGAGTGAACCGGTTTGGACCAGTTTTGCTGGAAGGATTGGATTTGCGGCTGTGGAACATCGGACATCTCGCTGCTGTTTTCACTGGCCCTGATGCCGATGTATGCATCCATGCAGCGCATTCTTTCCGCTTCCCAAGCAGCGTTGAGTTTCAATTGTTCGGGAGAGGATCCTAATAAGATCGCTCGCTGGATTTGATTGTTTTTCAACGATACGAACGGAATCGCATCAGCACAGTAGGTTTCTTCAATTAATGCCTTTGTCAGAGGTAAGGCATTGTCAAATACTTCAATAAGGATTTTTTCGCCTGGTTTGAGATCTGTCGAATAATGGATTAAATGATAAGCTAATGTTTTTATTCTTGGGTCCATAAAACACGCCTCCTAGTCAATGTCACGTCTTACTGTATTACACAAGCTCGGGGAAATATCCTGCTCAGGCACAACTGCTCTAAGGGGGAGGATATGAAAAAAAGAAGCTCTTTTGCTGTAGAGCTTCCTTTTGTGCACGGAGATGGTGACCCGTGGGGGATTCGAACCCCCGAAGCCGCCGTGAAAGGGCGGTGACTTAACCGCTTGTCAAACGGGCCGGTTTGGCTCCTCGAGTAGGACTCGAACCTACGACCATTCGGTTAACAGCCGAATGCTCTACCAACTGAGCTATCGAGGAATGACATTGTGTATTATAAATGATTGTTGATGATAATGCAAGTGTTTTATTGTATAATGATAATGCATTGCTTTTTCGACAAAATTCGCCCAAGGAGGCGGTTTTTTCGGTCAATGCGGGGGAAGGATGAACTGTATGAAACTATCGCAAAGTGCATATGCCTGGATAAAGAGCTTGATTATCGTCGGCATTCTGATTGTGTTTATGGGGATGTTGATGTATTATTTTAAGGCCCGCTACGAAGCGGTCGTCGTTGACCAGCGTCAACTTGTCACCCGGGTTGCAAACCGGCTTGAGTTGTATTTCAGCGGTCGTTTGCTGGCTTTGCAATTCATTACAGCAAATCCTGATATCAAGTCGCTTGACCCTTCAGCGATGCATTGGCATTTGGGCCAGGCGGTTGAGTTGCTGGGTTTGTCCAATGCGGCAGTGATCGATTCCGCGGGCAATATATTGGCAACTGTGGAAGGTGATAATGCTTTCACTGGCTTCACAAAAGAAATGAAGCAGTCACGGGCATTATCCGGCCAGCCCGTGATTTCCAACAGCGGTGTGATGGCGGGAGAAATGAGAGCTTGCATTAGTATGCAGGTGCCGATCTACGGTCAGGATGGAACCGTGGTAGGGGTATTCGCAGCGGGCGTACCGATGACCGAAGTGGCTAATGTAGTTGAGGCACAGCCTATGCCCGTGGATGAGTACATTTTTGTGATGGATGAAGAAGCCTATCTGATCTATCATCCTTGGGAGGCAGACAACAGCGGGAGTACGGATCAAGTTTCTCATCATTACGCCCCCAGTTTATTTCAGAAGAAAACCGGGGATCTGCTTGTCCGGTCTGTCTATGATGAAATTGACGAATTGAATGTCTATACCGCAATGGAAAGAACGAATTGGCGGATTGTTGCCGCCATGCCGGTCGGGAGAGTATATGCGATTATTCTTGGCAAATCACTTCCGGATATGGTTATTTTTATTTTGCTTTTGAGCTGCATTATCTTGTTATACCGGACTTTGGTGCAGGCAAAACGCTATCAAAAAGAGCGCGAAACATTGCGGCTGCAGCGCTTGTTAAGCGTTAACCAGCTGGCTGCCGGCATTGCGCATGAGATCCGTAATCCGCTTACGTCCATCAAAGGGTTTATTCAACTCATGGCCATGAAATCTGGACAACCGCCGGCTGCTAATCATTTGGAGATCATTCTCGCCGAGATTGACCGAATTGAAAAATTGGTCAGTGAATTCCAAATGTTATCCAGGCCGATTAAACCGACGCCGTTTCAAGAGGTTGATCTTGCCCGAAGCCTCAATGACGTGATTTTGCTCATGGCAAGTCAAGCGCTTAGCAAAAATGTGAGCTTGGAGTTTTTCATGCAAAAATCTTCTGCCACGTGGCCTTTCGGACCGGAAGCGTATTGCGTTTCCGGCGACGCTGCACAACTGAAACAAGTATGGATCAATTTGGTGCGCAATGCACTGGAAGCAGTGGCAAAAGGCGGCAGGGTAAAAGTAAATTTGCTTCGGCAGGACAATCAAGTGGTTGTGGTTGTCGAAGATAATGGGCCAGGAATAACGTCGGAAGTGATGGCAAAACTGGGAACTGCCTTTTATACTACCAAAGAAAACGGAACCGGCTTAGGGCTATCCGTATGCTATAATATTATTCATAACCACGGAGGAAAAATGGAAGTAGACAGCAACCCTGGTGAAGGCACCAGGTTTACCGTACTACTTCCATGCATCAAAAAAACAGTTCGAGTGAAACGTCAAAATGGAATTGCTGGTTAAAAGCCCAATTCTTCGCCGATAATGAAGATATGCATATCGGTCAGGCTTGGTTTCTTGTGAAGAATAGTTGTTACGTTGCAAATTCGGTTTGGGCTGGAACAATCCATGCATTCACCGGTTTTCACACACGGGTTGGGCCGGTTGATCCGCTTGTTATTGATTGGCGCAGCGTACAGTTCGATGCGGTTTTGCGCTTCGGTAATATCGCGGGTAATCTTATTGACGCCAGCGATGATGATCACTTTTTTCGGTCCAAAGATCATAGCGGCAACGCGGTTGCCAACACCATCGACATTGACCATTTCCCCGTTCAGGGTGAGTGCATTGGTGCTGGTGATAAAGACATCGCAGGACAATTCTTTGTGGCGGATTTCTGTCGCTTCTGCCGGGCTTAGTCCGGGCTTGCCGTGATTAAACATGGTATTGCCGCGGCTTTCGAGCGCTTTGTCCAAGCCGATTTCCTGAATAGTCCAGGATCCTCCCACTCCTACTGTGGCCTCAACCGGGATTAAATCGGTAATTTGGCGGAGCGCTTCTTCACGGTTTTTTACATACGTGGCGGTAAAGTTGTTTTTTGTTAATGCTTCTACAGCCTTGGCTCCTAATGTGTCATTGTGCCATTGTTTGAATTCATTCACAGGAAGACCTCCTTTGGTATGATGATATTACCACTATTTGCTTTCGACATGACCAGGGAAAACCCTTTCTGCCTTTGGCAGGAAAATCCTGAATGGAAAAGGAATCTTTCCCATATACGATAAGGTAGGTGAGGATCATCGTTTTTCAGCATATGAAATTAGCAATCATATTTTTGGTCTGCGTCATTGGCATAGGGATGATGGGCTTTATGATATTGGAGGATTTATCGGTAACGAATGCCGCCTATCTCGCAGTGACGACGGTTTCTACGGTCGGATATGGGGATATTACGCCGCATACAACTGTAGGCCGATGGTTCACAATTGGCTTAATCATTGTCGGCGTTGGTGTAACCTTCTATACATTTACCTTGGCGGTCAGCCTGGTAATCGAAGGGCGATTTAAAGATATTTTGGGGAGGCGCGGTATGCAGCGGCGAATAGCGAATTTGAATCAGCATGTTATTGTTTGCGGGGCCGGTAAAGTCGGAACAAACGCAATCTTACGGCTGCAGCAGGAAAAGGAGCCGTTTGTGGTGATTGACAGCGATCCGGCTATTTGTGAACGGCTCGAACAGGAGAAAGTGCTTGTCATTCATGGTGATGCCACGATGGATGAAGTGTTGATTTCTGCTGGGTTGCAGAAGGCGAAGGGCGTTATTGCAGCGTTGTCGAGCGATGCCAATAATGTGTATGTCACTTTGACTGCCAAAAGTATAAAACCGAATGTATTCGTCGTTGCCAGGGCCGACCGGCGGGAAGCGGAAGAAAAAATGCGGCGGGCCGGAGCGACTTCAGTGGTTTCACCGGCAGTTATGGGAGGGCGGCATATGGTCAACGCGATGACCAGGCCTTTAATCATGGATTTACTGGAAAATGTTTTTTATAATCAAGAACTTCACTTGGATATGGCGCAAGTCATTGTTCGGCCAGGATCAAACTTGGCAGACAAAAGTCTGGCCGCCAGCGGAATCAAAGCGCGATTTGATTCGATTGTTATTGCAATTCAACGCGGTGAAGAGATGGTTACAAATCCAAAGGCGGATGAAGTGATCCGGCCAAACGATATTTTAATTTTATTGGGGCATCGCAAATCACTCAGCGAGTTGAACCAATTGGCAGGCAATGAAGTGTCAGACCAGTTATGAGAATGAGGCGGCAGTTGTCCAAATTTTTCAGATGTGTCGTTTTCGGTTCTATGGTGTGACATGCATTGTGCAATAATAGCGGGAATGGTATACTGATGCTAATATTGTGTCGGAAATGAGGAACAAACGGATGGGGATTATCGGTCTTCTCTTTGGCGCCATGGCTGGGTTTTGGGTATACCGCGATGCGAAACGCAGCGGACAAGACCGGAATGCTGCGTTGGCGTGGTGTTTAGGGGTAGTGGCTGCGGCGACGATTAAGCTGCCATTATTGTTGCTTGCATTGGTCGCGTATTTTCTGGTCGGCCGCAAAAAACAGTTGGCGCAAAGGCAAAATGATGTCGATGTTATTGACGTCGAAGCGACAGTTGTTGAGGAAACAGGTGCGGATTGCCCCTCTTGCGGACGTAAAATGGAGGAAACTTTTACTGTTTGCCCTTACTGCGGCTGTACGCTTCCTTTAGGATCGAAGTCAGCGAAGACAAAATAAGAAAAATTGGTAAGAGCATTAGACAGTCTATGCGGAGTGTGCTATAATGCAATAGTGACAAAAAAAGCGCCCGTAGCTCAGGGGATAGAGCACCGGCCTCCGAAGCCGGTGGCGTGAGTTCGATTCTCGCCGGGCGCACCATAGAAAAATCAAGCTTTCCAGCGATTTTGCCGGAAGGCTTTTTTAATGAAACAGACCAACGCTTCAAAAACCTTCCGACGGCTTAACTTGGAAGGTTTTTTGCTGTTTGTGGGCGAAGAATGAAATGATAAAATAAAGACTATATCCAATGCGCTAACAATCGATTTGCATAGAGTTACAAGAGGGGGATATCCTGTATGAAGTCATTGGGCATCTGTTTGGGAGCATCTCGGATCAGTGCGGTTTTGGCTGCAAAAGATAGTATGGGCAATTATATAATTGATCAGAACATATCAGAGGCACATGACGGTGATGTCAGTACTTCTTTGAAAAATTTATTAAATCATTATGATGCAAGCCATATTGGCATCACTGGACGGAAGTTTAGAAATCTTATTTCAGTTCCATCTATTTCTGAAGCGGAGGCAGTGGAAATTGCATATGCCCATACCAAAAGCAAATACAAAGATTGTGATACCATTGTTTCGGCTGGCGGCGAAACTTTCTTAGTCTACAAGCTAGATCAAAAAGGGCGAGTTTCTACCGTTTTTACTGGCAATAAATGTGCATCAGGAACGGGTGAATTCTTTCTGCAGCAGTTGAAACGCATGGATGTGTCTGTGGATGATGCAATGAAAATTGTCGATAAAGACGCACCGTATACTGTTGCAGGTCGTTGTTCCGTATTTTGCAAGTCCGATTGCACTCACGCATTAAATAAGGGGATGGAAAAAGGCCGGGTCATTGCCGGGCTTTGCCAAATGATGGGTAATAAAATCTTGGAATTGCTTCATAAAGGTCAGTCCCGGAAGATTTTATTTATCGGAAGTGCGACAAAAAACCATACCATGCTTCATTTCATCAAACAGGAATTAAATGATACCGCTCAGGTGGTAGTTGCCGATGAAGCAACGTATTTTGAAGCGCTGGGAGCCTCTATTTGGGCAATTGAAAATGGCTCTGTTTTTAGTAATAAAGAAACCATTTTGAAGGAAAAAAGTGCACAAAAGTCATTTGTGTTTTTGCCTGCCATTAAGGATTTTGAAAACCAAGTGACTTTTAAAAAGATGCTTCGCGTGGCAGCGGAACCAAAGGCGGAATATATTGTTGGGCTGGATGTCGGGTCGACAACGACAAAGGCTGTTCTGATCAGAAAACGCGATTCTGCGCTTTCTGCTTCGATTTACCTTAGGACGAACGGCGATCCAATCCTTGCTTCACGCCAATGTTATGCTGAACTTTTAAAGCAGATTGCGGTTCCAATTCAGATTGCCGGTGTTGGCGTAACGGGCTCTGGACGGCAAATTGCGGGCATTCACGCTCAAACCGATGGCGTCGTGAACGAAATTATTGCCCATGCCACAGCCGCCGTGCATTTTGATCCTGAAGTGGACACGATTTTTGAAATCGGCGGACAAGATGCCAAGTATACTTATATAACGAACATGGTTCCGTCGGATTATGCCATGAATGAAGCTTGCTCGGCGGGGACAGGATCCTTCCTGGAAGAAGCGGCAAAAGAAACGATGGGAATCGATATGCTTGAGATTGCCGACATCGCTCTCGGCAGCACGACTCCCCCCAACTTCAATGACCAGTGTTCCGCGTTTATCTCTTCCGATATTAAAACGGCGATCCAGGAAGGCATCAAAAAAGAAGACGTAGTTGCCGGACTGGTTTATTCCATTTGCCAAAACTATACCAACCGTGTTAAAGGCAACCGTTTGGTCGGCAAGAAGGTTTTTATGCAAGGCGGCGTTTGCTATAACCGAGCGGTTCCTATGGCTATGGCGGCTTTGACCGGCAAAGAAATTATTGTACCGCCAGAACCAGGTTTGATGGGCGCATATGGTGTTGCGCTGGATATAAAAAACAAACTGGAACTAGGCTTGTTAAAGGAGCAGTCTTTTGATTTAGCTGATCTTGCCAGCCGCGAAGTCAAGTATGACAAACCTTTTGTGTGCGCCGGCGGCAAAGAAAAATGCGACCGCAAATGTCAAATTAACATGATTCGCATTGACGGCAAGAAATATCCGTTTGGCGGGGCCTGCAATAAATACTACAACATTCGCAAAAATGTTGATTATAACATCGAAGACCTTGATTTAGTGGCGCTGCGTGAGCGAATGACCTTCGAAACCTATGCAAAGCCGGCAAGAGAATCGAATGGCAAAAAAATTGGCATCATTAAGTCTTTGCTGACGAATGGATTATATCCTCTGTATCATGCCTTTTTCAGCAATTTAGGTTATGAAGTTGTATTGGCCGATTACATTGACAATGATGGTGTCGAGCGCAAAGGTGCATCCTTTTGTTATCCGGTCGAACAATCGCATGGTTTTTTGCAGTCGCTCCTGCATCAATCGGTTGATTATATCTTTTTGCCTCATGTCATGGGTATGTTTGTTAAGAACGGCATTGAGTCAAGCGTAACTTGTCCATTTGTTCAAGGGGAACCCTATTATTTAAAAACAGCATTCCCGGAGCTTAAAAATATGAGTGTGCTCTCGCCGATGATAGACCTTTCCAAGGGAGTTGGCGATGTCAAGGATGTCTTCGTTGCCATGGGCAGAGAACTGGGGATTGCCAAGACTCCATGCGTGAATTCGTTCGAGGCTGCTAAGAAAAATTATCAAGCATATCAGCTGCAAATGAAAGCCATCGGGAAAGAAGTTCTGAACAAATTACATGAAGAGCCTGATAAAATTGGTATTGTTTTGTTTGGCAGACAATATAGCGCCTTATCGAAAAATGCCAATATGGGAATACCGCATAAATTCGCTTCGCGCGGGCAGCTTGTCATTCCGTGGGAATTTATCAATGTGGATGGCGAATCTCCGGTTCATCATATGTTCTGGTCTATGGGGCAGCTGCTTTTGAAAATGGCACAAATTGTAAAAAATGACGACCAATTATTCGGTACATATATTACGAATTTCAGCTGTGGCCCAGATAGTTTTATCATTGGCTACTTCAGAGATATTTTGGGACAGAAACCGTCGCTTACGTTAGAACTGGATGGTCATACGGCTGATGCCGGAATCGATACCCGTATCGAAGCATTTCTGGATGTTATAAAAAGCTATCGTGAATTAATCCATAAGAAACCGCTTGTTTCAGCCAATAAATATCGTCCGGCTGAACTGGTTGCAGAGAATGGCAAAAGCTTTGTCGTTACCTCAAATGGCGAAAAAATTGGTTTGACCGACAATCGTGTAGAATTGATTGTGCCGTCAATGGGCGAAATTGGCTCTCGGCTTTTTGCTGCAAGTATTCGTTATGCAGGGGTGCAGGCAAGATGCCTGAGCCCCGCTACGGAGGCTGATTTAGCTGTAGGACGGGCGCATTCCTCGTGCAAGGAGTGCTTGCCTTATATTTTGGTTGCCGGCAGTGTTTTGCGCGATATCGAAAAACGCCAAAATGACGAGGAACTTCTGGTTTACTTTATTACCGACAGCTCTGGTCCTTGTCGCTTTGGTCAATACCACATTGCAGTGAAGCGATTGATTCATAAACTCCAAATCAAAAATGTGGTTATTCTTTCGTTAACTTCAGATAACGGGTATGCCGGTCTTGGAGGCGATTTTCAGTTAAGAGCCTGGCAAACCATTCTTATTTCCGATGTTTTGGCGGATATTTACAGTGCGTTATTGGTGATGCCTACGGACAGCGAACGCGCAAATATTCTTTTTCAGCGCCAACTCGATCTTATTGAGGCGGCAATTGAAAAAGGCTCTTGGCGACAGGTGAAGCGGAGCCTGGAGCATTGTTCGCAAGAATTGGCAAAAATACCGGTAAAACAAAAGATAGAAGATACCGCTTCCATTGCACTGCTCGGTGAAATTTTTGTGAGGATAGACGGCTTCTCACGTAAATATCTGGTAGAAACAATGGCGGAAAAAGGCATTATTGTAAAAGTTGCCCCTGTAGCCGAGTTTGTGTATTTCTGCGACTTCCTTTTGGAGAAAGCGTATTACCATGTAAAAAACTCGTTTGTAACAAGAACGATGTCGATCGTTAAAAGCTATTTTAAAAAGAGCTGCGAGAAGCAGGTCAAAAAAATATTGATGACGTCTGGGTTCTATCAATATCATCTCATTGACATTGCAACGATCACAGGCAATACGGAACATCTCATTTCGCCTCGATTTACTGCAGGCGATGCCACGTTAACCGTAGCAAGCGCTTTAAATGAAATCATTGATGAAGTGGACGGCGTTATTTCTATTTCGCCGTTCGGCTGCATGCCGAGCCGCATTGCCGAAGCGATCATTTCAGAAACAATCAGTCAGGAAAAAGCGAAAATTACCCATGATCCGGGGCTTGTGGAAGTGGTACTCCAAAATCATCCTGCTCTGCCGTTTTTGTCTATTGAAAGCGACGGAAATCCTTTCCCGCAAGTTGTTGATGCCAAACTGGAGATTTTTTGTCTGCAAGTGATGCGTATTCATGATACCGTACTTGCTCATCGCAATAAAAAAGCTTGAACGTCACTATAGGCAACCAGAGAAAAACTGCGGACGAATTTCATGATGAAGTCATGTTGACAGAAAACCGGCAAGAGGGTACGATAAGATTTTGGAAACAACGAAAGTATAACGTAAGATATAAGGTCAATGAAAGAGAAAAGAGCTGTCATATGAAAACAAAAACCATTCAGCAAGTACCGGCGGAACCACTTGGCAAAAACCATTTACAGATGGGGCTATCGGCAATTATTTTTACTACAATACTTTGGGGCTTATCATTTGTCAGCATAAAAATAACAGTCGCTGTTATCCCGCCGATGACTTTAGCGTTGCTGCGATTTTTAATTGCTTCCGGGATTCTTTTGTTTTTACTGAAAAAGGTAGAACCTAGCGCTCGCTTGAACCGGAAAGATATCCCATCGATGGCCGTGTCTGGTTTGCTTGGCGTGACAGCCTATTATTATTTTCAAAACAATGGTGTTAAAATGACCACAGCTTCAGCTGCATCCATGATTATTGCAATCATACCTATCTTAACGTTAATTGGAGATTTTTTGATTTTCAAGACAAAGCTTTCTCTGGTTAAGATGCTGAGTGTAATACTGTCGTTAGGCGGAGTGTATTTGATTGTTTCTGCTGCCCCGCCAGGATCACAAGATAGTTTGATTGGCAATTTGTTCATGTTAGGTTCGGCTTTATCATGGGTAGCATACACTTTAATCACAAGACCTTTGAGTGCACGGTATACTCAATTGGCAGTAGTTACATACCAGACTCTCTTTGGGACCTTGGCATTGATTCCTTTTGTTTTCTTTGAAACGTGGGAGTGGCAATTGGTAAATGATTTAGTAATTCTTCATTTAATTTATTTAGGAGTGTTTTGTTCAGCATTAGCCAATTATCTTTATGTGTATGCGATGGGCGAATTAGGGGTTAGCAGAGTTTCCGTTTTTATTAATTTTATCCCTGTTGTTTCCGTACTGAGTGGATTGGCTTTTTTGCATGAAACGGTAAGTGAATTGCAAATTTTGGGTGGTATTGTTATCTTATTTTCCGTGTACTTAGTTAACAGGAGATAAACGATAAATCAATTGGCCATTGCACCGTGTTCATTGCACAAATAATATTTGCGGCAGTATGGAAGGATTAGGAAAATAATGAGCGAACTATTTATCGAACATATAAGGGTGAGATGGTTTTGCGAAGGGTATATCGAGAAGCAGTAATTTTGAGCACTGGAGAGGATTACGATGTCCAAAGAAGAAATTTTGCTCATTGCAGATAAAGTAAATTCAATATTAGACGATTTTTTAGTTCTGGAAGAAAAAATTTTCGGAAACCCAAGTTTTCTCAAAACGCTAAAAAATCTATTTAAGAAAAAAGTCGGTTTCAAGGAATGTTACGAACAATTGCAGGTGATGACATCTGACTTGGATAGTTCCTTGGAGGCCATTCGCGGCTTTGTTGCAAGTGATGAACAAGAACGTGGTTTCAAGCAAATCCTGGAGACGTACACAATAGCGTTAAAAGAAGCAGGCGCCAAAGCCACGGTTGTAGCAAAGATCCTTTCAGTTAAAGCGGACGGAGGAAGCATTTCCTGGTCTTCATACAAGGAACTGATAGACGATTACAAGAAGGCGGAGCAACAATATGTGACGCTTGGACAGGAGCTTACGAGGCAATATCAGGCTTTGTATCAAATTTATCTGCAAACAGAAAACCAGTGACGATGAACAAGGAGTATTTTTATCTAAGATGTGTTTTGCAGAAAAAGGATTATTTTCAAGGCAAGGCATCATTGCTTTGTCTTTCTTGTTATAGAAAGTGCAGCGCTGCTGGAGAATTTGTATAGAGGTGAATTCGTATGATCCGAGAGTATTTGAAGAATAATATTCTGATAACAGATGGCGCCATGGGTACTTATTATGCCGAAATTACCGGCCAATATTCTGTGGTTCCCGAGATGGCAAACATCGACGACCCGGAAACCATTGAAAAGATTCATAAAGAGTACATTGCTGCCGGAGCAAAACTGATAAAAACAAATACTTTTTCAGCAAACAGCATTATTCTGGATATTCCGAGAACAGAAGTTGAAAAACTCATTGTTGCTGGATTGGAAATCGCAAACAGAGCTGTTAAAGATAAAAATGTCTTTGTTGCGGCAAGTATTGGCCCAATACCCGAGATGATTGGCAAAACGGATCTTGATCAAGCAGTTGTCATCGATGAATACAAATTCATAGTGGATATTTTTCTTAAAAGAAATGTAAAAATATTTATTTTTGAAACTTTTAGTGAGTTTGCATATCTTGAAAAAATCACGGAATATATTAAAGCAAAAGATGATTCGGTATTTATAACAACGCAATTTGCAACAACACCAGAAGGCTTTACCCGAAAGGGCATCAGTATCAACCGCATCCTTGATAAAATAAAAATGAGCAAAAGTATTGATGCTTACGGGTTTAATTGCGGTGTTGGACCGGCTCATTTATTTAATGCACTAAAGAATATTGATTTTGACAATGATATTATTGCTGTTGCACCGAATGCCGGATATCCGGAAATTATTCATGAAAGAACGGTGTATGTTACTAATATTGGTTATTTTGCTGAAAGAATGAAAGAAATCAGTGAACTGGGTGTAAAGATTTTAGGCGGATGCTGTGGTACTACGCCCGCGCATATAGAAAAATTGGTGAGTTTAATTAAACCGGAACAAGCAATCGTTATTTCCAAGCGGGAAATAGTGACAAAAGCAGCGGTACCTCTGAAAGCGAAAAATGGAGATGATTTTTCGAGAAAAATACAGGATAACCAGTTCGTGATCGCAGTAGAATTAGATCCGCCATTCAATGCGGATACCCAGATCATTATGAAGAATGCCCAAATTTGCAAAAATCATGGTGTTGATGTAATTACGCTGGCCGATTCTCCAATGGGAAGGGCCAGGGTAGATTCCATTATGCTTGCGGCAAAAATCAAAAGAGAAGTCGGCATTGAGGTTATACCGCATATTTGTTGTCGTGATAAAAACATCAATGCGTTAAAATCAACTGTTTTAGCTGGGTATATCGAACACATCAGAAATGTGTTGGCAGTAACCGGCGACCCTGTTGCGATGGCTGACAAGAATGATATTAAAGGAGTATTTAATCTTAATTCTTTAAAATTTATTGAGTTTTTATCAACGATGAACAAAGAGATTTTTACACAAGATCCGATCCACATCGGAGGGGCATTAAACCTGAATTTAGCGAAGCCGGAAGAAGAATTAGTCAGGATGCAAAAAAAGGTTGAGATGGGAGCCGAATTTTTTCTGACGCAGCCTATTTTTGATGAGCGTGCTATCGCTTTCTTACCTCAAGCCAAAAACCATAAGAATGTAAGGGTGCTGGGAGGGATCATGCCGCTGGTCAGTTATAGAAACGCTCAATTTTTGAATAATGAAGTGGCAGGAATTCAGATACCGGAAAAAATTATCAATCAATTTATTCGCTGTGCGGACAAAGAGGAAGCGGAAAATTTAGGCATTGAAATCGCTGTGGAACTTGCCAACCGGATCAAAAAAGATGTGCATGGTTTTTATTTTATTACCCCTTTTAACCGGGTTGAAATGATCATCAAAATCATCAGAAAGCTTGGTCTGTAACATGATCGTTGTCCCGACTAAAGATTTTTTTGCAGGAGGACTTTATTGTGAGCAAATATTGGAGTAAATTAACCCAATCCCTTGAACCCTATATTCCGGGGGAACAGCCCAAAGACAAAACCTACATTAAGTTAAATACCAATGAAAATCCTTATCCCCCATCGCCAAAGGTGCTCGAAGCAATCAAACAGGCGGCGAATGAACAATTGAGATTGTACCCCAGTCCTACTTGCGATGATCTGCGGGAATGCATCGCGCAATATCATGGTCTTACGAAAGAACAAATTTTTGTCGGCAATGGTTCGGATGAATTGCTGGCCTTGGCTTTCTGGGCATTCTTTGATCCAGGCAGGCCGGTTCTGTTTCCTGATATTACATACAGCTTCTATCCTGTTTATGCGAATTTGTGTCATATTGATTATAAGCTTGTTCCATTGGCCGAGGATTTTTCCATTCCCATCGATCACTTCTCTTGCGAGAATGGCGGTATCATTTTCCCTAATCCGAATGCGCCTACTGGGAAATATATAGAAATTGCCGGAATTGAATCGATACTGCAAAAAAATGCAGAACAAGTAGTGATCGTTGACGAGGCTTATATCGATTTTGGCGGAGAGTCAGCCGTTCAAATGGTTCACAGATACCCGAATCTGTTAGTTGTGCAGACCCTTTCCAAGTCTCGTTCACTTGCCGGTCTGCGTGTAGGGTTTGCAATGGGTAACCAAAATTTAATTGAAGGCCTTGACCGGGTTAAAAATTCGATTAATTCATATACACTTGATCGCATAGCGCTTGCCGGAGCAGTCGAGGCGTTTAAAGACGAGGAATATTTTCGTGATACTACCTTGAAAGTGATCAATACCCGGAAAGAAACAGTCAATAGTCTCGAGAAAATTGGCTTTACGGTGATTCCTTCGCAGGCCAATTTTATCTTCGTCAGTCATCCGTTTGTTTCCGCTGTCGATCTCTATCAACAGCTAAAGGGAAAAGGTGTTCTCGTGAGATATTTCAATAAACCAAGAATAGATAATTTTTTAAGAGTCAGTATAGGGTCGGATTCAGATATGCAATGTTTTTTGGAAGCATTGACTGAAATTATCTACAAATGGAAGGTTTAGTGTGGTTAATATCGAAAGAATTTAAAGTATAAGGAACACTGTTCATTACAGATATTATTATTATGTGAAGGTGAAAAGAATGTTTCCAATTCGAGACAATATCCCTTCGCGTTCGACACCGTTTGTCATGTATGGGATTATTCTATTCAACGCCTGCATCTTTTATAACGAGCTTGTGGTCAGCGATGCCGAGCTTGAGAAGATGGTGGGCTTTTTTGGCTTGATACCGTTTGAGTTTATGCAGGGATTATCCGCGAATCCTGTCAATATATTTGTGTATGTGCCACTGATTACGAACTTGTTTCTGCATGGCGGATGGCTGCACATCATTGGCAATATGTGGTATTTGAAAATATTTGGCGATAATATCGAAGATCGAATGGGACATGGCATGTTTTTCCTTTTTTATATTTTATGCGGTGTTGTCGCGAACATAGTCCAAATCATAGTTGATCCCGCTTCCCAAATCCCAACCATTGGTGCAAGCGGTGCAATTTCCGGAGTGCTTGGGGCCTACTCCGTATGTTTCCCTTCGGCTAAGGTTAGTACTGTTGTGTTTCTTTTTATTTTCCTTACTGTAATAGAGATCCCTGCGCTGTTGTTTTTGGGTCTTTGGTTTTTCATGCAACTGCAAAGCGGCGCTGCATCTCTATTTATGGCAGGGAGTAATGTTGCTTGGTGGGCGCATATTGGCGGTTTTCTGGCGGGGATGGCGCTGGTCAATCTTTTTCCGAAACGTCAGTCATATTAATAACGAACCAGATGGGTGCGCACAAAAAACTTTCACTTTTTAAGAGTGGAAGTTTTTTGTTGTTTTCTGCGAGCTTAAAATTAAATGCGAATTTTAAATATTGTCTGAAAATTTTATTGCGCCTTCGCAGGATTTACGAATTGATAAATGAATGTTTATAGTATAAAGGTTTTTCTTCACGCTGCAGTAAGGAGGGCCGGAAAATGATCCAGTTCCAATATGAGGGAAGCAAGGTGCCGGTATATTCTTGGACGAACGCAATAGAAGCGACGGCCAGGGAACAAATAGAACATTTGTCAAAACTGCCCTTTGCCTATCATCACATTGCGATCATGCCGGATTGCCACAGCGGGTATGGCATGCCGATCGGCGGTGTGCTGGCTGCGGATCATGCGGTAGTTCCCAATGCAGTAGGGGTTGATATCGGGTGTGGAATGGTAGCGGTAAAAACGACGCTGCAGAATATTACCGCCGATCAAATTAAGCGAATCATCGGCAAAGCGCGCGATATCATTCCTGTTGGTTTTAACCATCATAAAAAGCAACAAGAAAGTCCGGTGTTTGCTTCCGTACCGGACGTTGAAATCATTCATATAGAATTGGAATCCGCGCGGCATCAGATTGGCACGCTGGGTTCGGGCAATCACTTTGTGGAAATTCAAAAAGGGGATGACGGTTTTATTTGGCTGATGATCCATTCCGGCAGCCGGAATATCGGCAAAAAAGTGTGTGATCATTATAATCAAAGAGCGATTGATTTGAATGCTCGGTGGAATGTGACTGTTCCCGCAAAATGGGAGTTGGCCTATTTTCCGGTTGATATCCCGGAAGCTCAGGAGTATCTTGCGGCAATGGAGTTTTGTTTGCGCTTTGCCAAAGCGAACCGGTCCCTCATGATGAAACGGCTCAAGGAAATTGTGTTTGAAGTGGCCGGAGGGAGCCAGCAGTCGAAAGAAATTTGTACGCATCATAACTATGCTGCGTGGGAAGTGCATTATGGCAAAAAGGTGCTTGTTCACCGTAAAGGCGCCATTCGGATGTTTGAGGGTGATGTTGGAATCATCCCGGGAAGTATGGGAACACCCTCCTACATTGTAGAGGGGTTAGGCAATCCGGAAGCATTTATGTCAGCCTCTCATGGGGCCGGCCGGAAAATGAGCCGGGCGGAAGCGGATAAAACAATTTCTGAAGAACAAGCCAATAAGGCAATGAACGGCATTGTTTATGGGCGCTGGAGCCGTGATCGTAAGGGGCGGTTGGACGTATCGGAATGTCCCTTGGCGTATAAGGATATCGAAGAGGTAATTCAGCAGGAACTGGACTTAATCAAGCCGTTGGTAAAGCTTCAACCTCTTGGCGTGCTAAAGGGGTGAGGAAGAAGACGAATTTTTTCCCATCCCACACTCGCTGAGTCGCTCAATAATTTGTTTTTTTACCTGAAATAACTTCAGTCGAGACAACTCTGTTGAGGGGTGCCTTTTATGGATATGGTAACGGGTTTTTTTGAGTACCTTTGGGCTGTAAGGACCGAGATGGCGCTGTTGACAGTACAACACTTGCTGCTTTCGACCGTGGCCATATTCTGTGGCGCAATGATCGCAATTCCCGGCGGGATATTCATTTCCCGCTATCCATCTTTGGGAATGCCCCTGCTTGATGTGACCGGTATTCTCTATACGATTCCGTCGTTAGCTCTTTTGGGTTTTTTGATACCGTTTTTGGGGCTTGGAATAATGACAACGGTCGTTGCACTTACGCTTTACTCCTTATTGCCTTTATTGCGTAATACTTATGTAGGGATTAAAGAAGTAGACGTCTTCATTAAAGAGGCGGCAATCGGAATGGGGAGCACTCGGAACCAGTTATTATGGAAAGTCGAGCTGCCTTTGGCATTGCCTTTCATTATGGCGGGCTTGCGGACTGTAACGGTAATGACTGTCGGAATTACAACGCTGGGCGCCTTGGTAGGCGCTGGAGGGCTTGGGGTTTTGATATTTCGGGGAATGCACATGTTGGACAGTAACATGCTTTTGGCGGGCACTTTGCCGGTTGCAGCTATGGCGATTGTTTTTGACAATTTATTGGCCTTTGCAGAACAAAAAATTCGACAGTTCATGGGAATTTTAGACACGAATAAATAAAATTTTAGGAGGCTGTTTTGAATGAATCGTAAAAAAATCATTTATCTGATTTTTGGAATTTTTATTAGCGTAATTTTTTTGCAAGGCTGCGTAAAAACAGATAATACTCGCTCTGAAAAACAGGATGCCCCGATTGTTATTGCATCCAAACCTTTTGCGGAACAGTACATACTTGCTTTTATGGCTGCAGAACTGATCAAAACGAAAGCCAACGCAACCGTGGACACAAGTAAAATCGGGATGGGCCCCAGCGAGTTATTGCATCCGGCGGTGGAAAAAGGACAGATCGATATTTACCCCGAATACACCGGAACTGCCTGGATCGCAATTCTCAAACAACCAGTAGAGTATGACAAGGATGTGCTTTATAAAAAAGTGACGGAGGCCTATAACCAAAAATTCAAACTGGATTGGCTGCCTTCTTTAGGGTTTCAGAATACCTTCGCACTTGCGGTGACCAGGGAAACTGCCGATAAAAACAATATCAAAACAATTTCTGACTTGGCTAAACTGAAAGACTTGACGCTGCTTGGAGACGCTACCTCGTTCACCAGAGAAGATGAATATCCCGGTCTGAAGAAAATATATGGGCTTGAAGGAAAGCAAAAAGTAGTGGATGTAAATTTTTACTATGAAGGATTGAAACAAAGGCAAGCCGATGTTGCACTGGTTTTTTCCACAGACGGTCGTCTAAAACAATATAACTTAATTATTTTGGAAGATGACAAGCATTTTTTTCCTCCATATGAAACAGGGTTTATCGTGCGCCAGGAGGTTGTACAGAAGCACCCGAAAGTGAAAGAGGCCCTTAGTTTGTTAAATGGAAAAATTAACGAAAAAACGATGATTGAACTGAACTACCAGGTAGAAGTTGAGAAACGGGATCCGGCCGAAGTAGCCAAAAAATTCTTGAAAGAACAGGGACTGATTCCTTAAGTGTGCAGGGAGGAGCCTGTAAATGGTAGAAATGGAAAACGTATCAAAAAAATATGGCCCAGCTGAGGTTGTTTCTAATGTTACGCTGCGGGCAGAAGCAGGGGAGACTTTGGTGATTATTGGACCATCTGGCTGCGGCAAGACGACTGTCCTTAAGATGATTAATCGAATGGTAGTAAATTCATCGGGATCAATCAAGGTAAACGGTATAAACATCAATCAAGTAGATCCTGTCGAACTTCGTCGAGGAATCGGTTATGTGATTCAGCAGATCGGCTTATTGCCGCACCTTACAGTGCAGGATAATATCGCTTTTGTCCTCCAGTTGATGGGCGTGTCGAGATCGATACAAGCTGAAAGAGCCAAGGAACTGATCCGACTGGTGGGCTTGCATCCGGAATACTTGCATAAGCGTCCGCAGCATCTGAGCGGGGGGCAGCAGCAACGGATTGGCGTGGCTAGAGCATTGGCGGCGGACCCTTCAGTTGTCCTTATGGATGAACCCTTTGGAGCGGTAGATCCAATTACCAGGCAGCAATTGCAGGAAATGGTTCTTGCTTTGCAACGGGAGATGAGAAAGACAATCTTATTTGTTACTCATGACATTCAGGAGGCTTTTAAATTAGGCAGTCGAATTGCAATTATGAAGGAGGGGAAAATCGTCAAGATCGGTACGCCGATAGAATTGATCCGGGAGAAAGACGATTTTGTACATCGCCTTCTGGGACGGAGAGCGATTTTTGATTTTTTGGAAAATGTACCTGTCAGCGCAGCACTGGATCCTACTGTACCCGTTTTTACGCTCGGACAAAATGTTGCGGTTAAAACAGAACGGTGGGAGTATGGTATGGCTATTGACTTTGAACGCCATTTTCTGGGGGTAGTGGAAAAAAAACATTGGGGCGGAAGCGATAACAACTTTAATCATTGCGGTGCGGATTCATGCAGATTGACAATCAAACCGGAAGTTTCCGTAAGTGATGCTATTCAAATTATGCTGTGGGAAGGATATCGCTGGCTTCCGGTCGTGCAAAACGAAATTTTTATTGGCGTTGTAACGTTTGAGTCTTGCGCTAAAATGATGCGCGAATGAGGGGGTTAACAGAGTGGAGCAGGGGATTATGGGATTGTTGGCAAGCTATGTCGTGACGAAGTACGATGTTTTGTTGTCTGCACTGGAATTTCAACTATACTTGGTAATGTTGTCAAGCTTGATTACCATAGCGGTGGGAGTCTCTGCAGGCATTTTAATGACGCGGTTTCCGGGTATGGCTGGACCGATCTTGAAAATTGCATCTACTCTCTACACAATTCCTATCTTGGCTATGTTTGCTTTACTTATTCCGCTGTTTGGAATTGGCGAACTACCGGCAATTATCGCTCTGGTGATCTATGGGTTGCTGCCAATCCTTCACAATACATATGCGGGCATTAAGTGTATAGATCCTTCTATCGTGGAAGCTGCGCAAGGGATGGGGGCCAGCGAATGGCAACTTCTCAAACGGGTGGAAATACCTTTGGCGCTACCCAAAATTGTAGCCGGTATCCGTACTTCCGTTGTTATGAATATTTCAGTAGCTACGTTTGCAGTATTTATTGGCGCCGGCGGACTTGGAACGATTATTCTTCAGGGGATACGCACGTTTCATGAAGGAATGCTTATTGCCGGGACGATTCTTGTGGCCTTGGTGGCTGTTATTTTTGAACGTCTGCTGAATTGGCTTGAAAACAGGGTGAAGATCATCATTCTACGATAAAAAGGAGAGATGATCTACTGTGGCAAAAGCTTATTGCATAGCTATCAACCAATATTATTTAGCCGTTGAGCCATTGGATGACCTTTTAAAGGTGGGAGGGAGAAACTGTTTGGTCATTTTTAGTTCGATTTCCTGGCCATTGCGAAGCGCTGTCAGTCGAATAGTCGTGCCGGCTTCCCCGGTTTGCAGCAATCCATTGATCGCGTCGTCTTCCAGCGTCGCCAAATCAAGACCGTTAATTTTTACGATCCGGTCGCCGGCCAGCAAGCCTGCCTTTTCTGCCGGCTTATCCGGCCATACTTTTAAAACGAGAATTTCTTTTTGTTTCAATACATAATTGAAACCGTACAGATAAATGCCGTTAAAGGTTGCCTTGATGGATCGAAGTGAAGACGTAACAATTTGGCTGCCGGCTTCAAGGTCTTCTTTGTAAGGCGGCGGATAGGCGCGGGCATTCTCGATGGATGCAACGTGAACTTTTTCATCCGTTGATCCCGGGTTGCTGATGATTTGAAGTTCGCAGCTTACAATCGCGTTTTCGTCCAGTGGAGCCACATTAAAAATCAGCATTACCTTGCTGTTGGTTCCCCAGTTTACGATGAAGGGCATGCTTTTTGTTCTGGTATCTTCAAAAATCAAGGAATAGTCGGAAAGCGTTTGCAGCATAAGTCCTTTCTTCAGGTTCTCCGTTAGAATATAACCATAAACGTCTCTTTGATTTGCATTTTTCAGAGTCAGTAATTCTGCCGCCTGTGCCTGGCTGGTAAAGAACGCCAACATCGTAAAGCACAGGATAAAAAAGGATAGGTACAAACGTTTCATCTTTATTCCTCCGTTAATTGCATGATTTTTGCTTATATCTATTGTTACGCTGCAGGAAGTGGATATTCCTGCTAATCATATGTTTAGAGAACGCGTCGAATAGCTTCGCTTTAATCTTATTTTGACAAAAGGTAAAAAGAAAAGTACAATAAATAGGGCATATTTTCTTCGGGTGGCCGCTAAGTGTATCGTCATTCATGCATGCCTGCGGTGTGCTGGAGGGTAATAAAGATTTTTAACGGTCTGGCATGCCTGCGGCGTGCTTTTTTTCTATAAGATATATATGAGAAGGTGAATACAAGTGATTGTTGCTGTCATTGATGGAATGGGGGGCGGTTTGGGGGTGCAGCTTGTTACCCAAATGGCCGCTCAGTTTGGTTCGCAGGTGGAAATCATCGCCTTGGGAACGAATGCGCTGGCGACCAACAGCATGGTCCGGGCCGGAGCGGCGCGCGGCGCCACTGGAGAAAACGCAGTTCGGGTTACATTGCGGCGAGTGAATATTGTTGTGGGTCCTTTGGGCATTGTGATCCCTAATGCTTTGATGGGGGAAATTACTCCGCAAATTGCAGAGTTGGTTGCAAGCTGTGACGCCAGAAAAATTTTGGTGCCCGTAAATCAAAGCCATTTTGAGGTCATCGGATTGGAAAATCGTTCACTGGTCAGTTTGATTAAGGAAGCGGTTTGTAGAGTTGCTGAACTATTGCCCGGAAAAGAGGAGAAATAAAATGGTTGTTATTCAGGACCGGGTGCGCTTTGTTGAAACGGATTTGATGGGAGTTGTGCATCATTCCAATTATTTTCGCTGGTTTGAAATGGGAAGAGTGGAGTATCTGCGGCAGGCAGGTGTTTTTCTTACCGATTTGCTGGAAGAAGGAATTATTTTTCCCATCCGGGATGTAAGTTGTCAATATCGATCGCCTTCCCGGTTTGATGATCTGATCCGTATTGAAACAACTATGGACGAGTTGTCGCCTGTTAAGATGGTATTCGGGTACCGGATTGTGAAAGTAGACGATGATGTTCTTCTGGCCTCTGGTAAAACGATGAATCTATTTACAAATTCGACCGGGAAAATTATTCGTTTGCCCGGGAAATATTATGAAAGATTGCAAGCCTTTACTGATGGTTCGCAGTCGTAGCAGTTTTAACGATTAAAATGATAGTCAGGGGATGGGTAAGATGAGAACCGACGCTCCGATCGGAGTTTTTGATTCCGGGATCGGTGGACTTACTGTTGTCAGCGAAATGCTGAAATTGATGCCGGAGGAAAGGATCATTTATTTTGGTGATACTGCGCGCGCTCCTTACGGATCCAGATCCGCTGAAGAAATTAAAGAATTTATGTTTCAAATATTAGCTTTCTTCTCAGCTCAGCAGGTCAAGATGGCTGTTATGGCTTGCAACACGATGACGGCGCTGGGGCTGAAGCTCGCTCAGGAAGCCATGGCTTTTCCGGTGGTAGGAGTTAATACCGGGATCCATGCTGCTTTGCAGGCAAGTACGAATCATCAGATTGGGGTAATTGCCACAGAAGCAACCATTGCAAGCGGCAATCATGCCAGGACGCTTCAGTCTTTGGAACATGCAGCGGTGTTATACCCGCAGGCTTGCCCCAAATTTGTGCCGCTGATTGAAGCAGGGGAATTGATCAGTCCCCGTACTGAAGCGGCTGCGCAGGAGTATCTATTGCCGTTGCAGAAAGCGAAAGTGGACAGCCTAATTCTGGGGTGCACCCACTATCCGTTTATAGGTTCTTTGCTTCGTCAAATTATGGGTCCCAATGTTACCTTGATTGATCCGGCAAAAGAAACGGCTGCAGACGCATACGCCATTCTGGCTCAGCAAGGAATGTTGGCTAAAACTGGATCAGGCAGCCGCCAGCTTTGTTTTTCGGCGGATCTAAAAAGGGCGCAGCGCATGGCAGGCCATGTGATGGATCTAGAAACGGTCCAGTTTACAAAGATTGATTTGCAGGATTTTGTAGGTTATCATAGAGAAGAAGACTGTGTAGGATAAACATTTCACAAGAGATTTGGGGGCTTTGTTGTGGGTATGGTAGGAACGTTTTTTTGGGGCATTGTGTTGCTGGCCGCACTGTTGGCGTTATTGGTGTGGGTGTATATCCGCCGGCAAGGGAATGAAAAAATCCGTTTTGATATCGGACAGCGCAGCGATTGCGTGTTGGAAACGCTGACAGAAACCACGGCGGTGATGTCATGCAAGGTACCGTTTCGAAATACGGGCAGCCAGGATGGTACGGTTATGGATGCGTTTCCGAGAGTATTGCTGCCTTATGAGCAATATGACGCAGTGGAAGTATCTGCGCGAATGATGCTGGAAACGGCTCCACGGGTTGATGGTTATTGGGAAGCGGTTATCATCCCTAAACACACTGGCGGAACTGTTGTTGTTGCCATTCAATTTGTTGCCAGACAAGGCGATATTCGTACGGCGCTGGCTGAAATGGTGGACATGCCGATTGATCTTGTATTGCATATTGTCAGTCGTTCTTTGGCTTATCTTACGAAACAGCGTATCGTGATTACGTCAGAAGAAATAGCAAAAGCATTGGAGAGTCAGTCCGGTGCTCAATCGGAGGTCCTGTAAGATGGAAGAACTAGAATTGATACCGGTTCGAACCCGGATATTGACAGCGAAAGATGATATTGTCGATGCAATTGAAAAATATACAAAAGAGCAGGTAGGTCCGAATGATGTGGTCACGGTAGCGGAAAGCGTTGTTGCAATCACGCAAGGACGGTATCTGTATCCGGATGATATGGATCCCTGTTTCCTGGCCAAAATTCTGAATCGCTTCGTGCCCCAGAAAGGAAGTCTGTCCAGTGTATATGGGATGCAGGCTGCCATGGATGCAGAGGGAAAATGGCGAATATTGTTTGCCATGCTGGCCGGAATGGCAGCTAAGGTGTTTGGCCGCAGCGGCGTTTTTTATCAACTAGCCGGTCGGCAGGCGGCGCTGATTGATGATATGACTGGAACGATGCCGCCGTTTGATAAGTATGTTGTTTATGGGCCGAAGGATCCTTACGGAGTTGCAGCAGCGATTAAAGAACGAATGGGCTGTTACGGAGCAGCTGTTGCTGATGTCAACGACTTGAAACGGGCTTTGGTGGTCGGAATTACTCCCGGCTTGGAGACTCAGGAATTATCCCGGATTTTGATCGATAATCCGTTTGGCAATGCCAGCCAAAAGACTCCAATCGTAATTATTAAAAATTATGCTCAAGCCAAAGAAAAACTTGCAGCTTCATCGTAAAAACGATTGCGGAAGAGGATAGATCATATACTATCCTCTTCTTTTCTAGGCGGAATTTTACCAAATAGAGGTGAAATGAAATGGCGCGTATCGGTATAACAACAACGGTGCCGGTGGAGATTATTTTGGCGGCTGGGCACACGCCCGTTGATTTGAATAACATATTTATTGCTGATCAAGAGCCGAACCGCCTCGTAGAGATGGCGGAAGATGCAGGTTATCCCCGCAATATTTGCGGATGGATCAAGGGTTTGTATTCGATTGCTGCCGAACCAGGCTGCGTCGATATGGTCATTGCCGTTACGCAAGGTGATTGCAGCAATACGCAGGCGTTGATGGAGACGCTGGAAATGGCCGGTATGGAAACAATCCCGTTTGCTTATCCGTTTGACAGAGATTATGATATGCTGCGGCTGCAAATGCAGAAGCTTGCCGCGCGGCTGGGCGCCAATTGGGCCGATGTGGAAGCGATGAAAGTTCGTCTGGATAAGGTGAGGAGCAAGGTCGCGGAACTGGATGAATTGACTTGGAAGCAAAATAGCGTCAGCGGCTGGCATAATCATTTATATCAGGTTAGCTGCAGCGATTTCAACGGGGATGTCGATCAATTTGAGCGCGATATTGATTCATTCCTGCTCCAGGCGAGAGAAAAGCTTGAATTTCAGGAAGATCTTCGGTTGGGTTATATTGGCGTTCCGCCGATGTTTACGGATCTTTATCAATATATTGAAAGAATGGGAGCAAGAGTTGTCTTTAATGAAGTGCAGCGGCAGTTTGCCATGCCGTTTGCTGTTGACGATATTGTGGAGCAATACCGTCAATACACCTATCCTTATGGAGTTTTTGGCCGGGTGGATGATATCCGGCGGGAAATCGAACGCCGAAATTTGGATGGAGTGATCCATTACGTGCAAAGTTTTTGCTTTCGTCAGATTGAAGACATTATTTTTCGCCAAAAACTAGAGATTCCCATTCTCAGTATTGAAGGGGACCGTCCGGGTCGAGTCGATGCCCGTACAAAACTGCGTATTGACAGTTTCCTGGAGATGCTGCGTTAATCCCTGGCCAAAGCGGACAGGGGTTATAGATGATGTGCAGGATTATAAGAAATGGGGCCGGTGATAACATGTTTTGCGGCATTGATTTGGGCAGCCGGAGTGTCAAAGTGGCTGGGCTGAAAGATGGACAGCTGGTTGTCTCCAATGTGATGGAAACGGTTCAGTTTTACCGTGCTTACGGACAGAGAACAGAACAAGGATTGGCTGTGGATTATCATGCGTTAGGACTAACAGGTACAAAGCGGGTTGTGGCAACGGGTTACGGACGCAACACGATCCGTATTGCCGGCGCTGTCGTAATAGCCGAGTTAAAAGCTCATGTGCTGGGAGCAATTTGGCAAACCGGCTTGAAAAACTTTACTCTCTTGGATCTTGGCGGGCAGGACAGCAAGGTAATTAAAGTGAAAAACGGGAAAATGATCGATTTTCAGACCAATGACAAGTGTGCGGCCAGTACCGGGCGCTATCTGGAAAATATGGCGGCAATTTTGGGATTAAGCCTGGAAGAACTGGGTCAGTACAGCGAACATCCGGTTGAACTGAATGCAACTTGCGCTATATTTGGTGAAACGGAACTGATTGGCCGGATTGTGGAAGGATACAGTGTACCGGAATTGGCTGCTGGAGTAAATTATACAATTTTTAAACGCATTCGCCCGATGTTGACCGCGCTCGGCGGAGAACCAATTGTGTTTACCGGTGGCGTTGCGCGGGGAGCTGCTATCGCAGAACTCTTAAAACGGGAATTGAAAGTTGCGGTAATTGTTCCAGAACGGCCGCAGTTGAACGGTGCAATCGGTTGCGCGGTACATGCGATGGAAATGGGGGATACACATGTGGCTGGGAATTGACGTAGGCGGTACGTTTACCGATGCGGTTGTCATTGCCAATGGTGAGATCCTGGCACAGGCCAAGGCGCCGACTACGCATACGGATTTGCTGAGTGGGATCCTTGCGGCGGTCGATCTGGTCATGCATGGTATGGTCTGCTCCGGAGTTGAACGCGTGGCGCTTTCCACTACGATTGTTACGAATGCCGTCGTACAGGGCAAAACAGATACGGTAGGGTTGCTTCTGCTGCCGGGCCCGGGTGTCAATCTGAACAAGATGCTGCCCGAATTGCCGATCACCCTTGCCGGTTATGTCGATCATCGCGGGCGGGAAACATCCCTGCCGGATGAAAAGGAAGTGATCAAGGCGTGCGAGCAATTGCAAGACCGGTCAGCCTTGGCGGTTGTCGGCAAGTTTGCCGTACGCAATCCCCGTCAGGAACTGCAGGTTGCCCGATGGGTGAAAGAGCAACTGCCGGGGCGGCACGTTACAGCGGGATCGAGTATTTCCGGAGCGCTGAATTTCTGGCGCAGAACCAATTCTGCTTATTATAACTCGGCAGTTCATCGCCACTTCGGCGAATTCTCGACTGCGATTACAACTGCCCTGCAGCAACGGCAAATTACTGCACCGGTTTTTGTACTGAAGGCCGATGGGGGGACGTTGCCGCTTGTCGTTGCGGAGCAAAATCCGGTAGAAACGATTTTTACCGGACCGGCCGCAAGCGTATTAGGCATCATGGCCATGACAGCGCCGTCCGGAGAGACGGTTTCCCTTGACGTTGGCGGAACCACTACCGATATTGCCTTGTGGCAGGATGGATTGCCTTTGTTTGCTTCCCGTGGCGCTAGGATTAATGGATTTCCCACTGCGGTAAGGGCCTTTTGGATGCGCTCCGTGGGAATAGGCGGAGACAGTTTTGTCCGCTGGGAAGGCGAGCAAATAAAGGTGGGTCCGATGCGTCTCGGGCCGGCCATGGCACTGGGCGGAGAATATCCAACGGTATCTGATGCATTGATTGTTGCCGGGCATGTGCATTTTGGCGATCGCGCTGCGGCAATGAAGGCGATGGAAAAATTAACGCGTAATGGCGGATCATCTGAAAATACCGCTGCCTTGGTGCTGGAAGCGGCAGCGACGATTATTCATCAAGAAATTGATGCGATGATCCTTGAACAAGCGGCGGAACCGGTGTACAAAGTGGATGATATTATTAATGGGCGGCCGATTGCGCCGGAATTATTGATTGGCGTAGGCGGAGCCGCACCCGGATTAGCGCCTTTAGTAGCTAAAATAAGAGGAATTGACTATCAAACGCCGCCCGGAGCCATGGTGGCGAATGCTGTTGGCGCAGCGGTTGCCAGACCGACTACGGAAGTGACCTTGCGTGCCGATACATCACAAGGAATTTACACCGTGGCTGAACTGGGATTGCGGCAAAAATTGACCAAACGAAGCTTGACGCCGACGGATGTACGCGATTTGGCCAGGCAGCATCTGAGAGAACGCGCTGTGCAATCAGGAATCAACTTTGAAACTGCGGAAGTAGTCTATGAAGAAGAATTCAATTTGGTGCGGGGCTTCAGTACCATCGGCAAAATCCTAACCTGTCGTCTGCAGGTAAAACCCGGAGTTCTCCGGGCAATTTGCGGCAAGGAGGGAGTTCTATGAGCGGAAAGCCTTTGGGATTGGTGTTTTTCCCTGCATTTGACTGGGCGATCAGTCCGACACATCCGGAACGTGAGGAACGGCTTCTCTACACACGTGACCAGATTGTCGAAGAAGGCCTCCTGGATATGGATACGATCCGGGAGTATAAACCGAGGCTGGCTTTACGGGAGGATCTGGAGCGTGTTCATGTCTGCGTTCCGAACATCATGTCGCTGATTACGGATGCCCACCGGGTATCGGCCGGCGGCGCAATTACTGCGGCAGAAGCCGTGATGCGCGGCGAAACGGCCCGTTCTTTTGCTTTGGTGCGGCCGCCTGGGCATCATGCGATGCGGGTGGTGCATGGAACCAGAGGATTTTGCACGATTAATATTGAAGCGATTATGATTGAATACCTTCGCCGCCACTACGGAATTGGAAGAGTAGCCGTTGTGGATACGGATGTGCATCACGGAGACGGAACACAAGATATTTTTTATCATGATCCGGACACATTGTTCATATCTTTTCATCAAGACGGTCGCACTTTGTATCCGGGTAGTGGTTTTACTAATGAAATGGGCAGTCCACCGGCTTTTGGCTCAACGATCAACCTGCCGTTGCCGCCGGGGACAAATGATGAAGGATTGCACACGATCCTTGATGAATTGATTTTGCCGGTGCTGGCGGATTTTCAGCCGGATTTGATTATCAACTCGGCGGGTCAGGATAATCATTACAGCGATCCGCTGGCCAATATGGCGATTACGGCCCAGGGGTATGCCCGCTTGGCAGACAAATTGAAGGCGGACATTGCAGTACTGGAAGGTGGCTATTCGATTGAGGATGCGCTGCCTTATGTGAATGTCGGCATTATTCTGGCGATGGCTGGAATGGACTACAGCAAAGTGATTGAGCCGGATATCGCCAACAGTGTTCGACATCAGGCGGACAGTACGACCGCATACATACGGAACCTAATCGCGGATAGACGAGCTGTCTGGAATGCCAGAGACAGCCTGCAAAAAGAAGCCATTCAAAAAGCAGGGAACCTCTGGCGGCGTCAAAAGGGGATTTACTATGATGACAGCGGTATTCAGGAACGGCAAACCGAATCGGTCCATATCTGTCCGCATTGCCGCGGGTACCTGACGATTGCAACAGAAGCGCAAGGTGGCCGATTTGCTTGCCAATCAGCCTTTATTGCAGTGAGCTGGCGGGATTCATGCGGGCGCTGTCGTGCGGCGGCCCGTGATGAAGTAATGCAGGCAAAAAAACAAAGACAATATCAACATTATTTTCTGCAAGATTTGTATCAGGATACATTGGAAAAGATATAAGGGGGCAGTAACAATGGCAAGAACAGATGGCCGATCTGCGCTGGATATGCGGCAGATCAAGATTACACGCAATTATTTAAAATATCCGGAAGGATCCGTGTTGATTGAAGTCGGCGATACAAAAGTGATATGCGCCGCAAGCATTGAAGAAAAAGTACCGCAGTTTATGAAGGGCACAGGACAAGGCTGGATTACGGCGGAATATTCCCTTTTGCCGCGTTCGACGCAAACGCGAAATATTCGCGAAGCTGCGAAAGGAAAGATGAGCGGCCGGACCCACGAAATCCAGAGACTGATCGGCCGGGCGCTGCGCAGCGTGGTTGACATGAAAGCATTAGGAGAGCGAACCATTTGGATCGACTGCGATGTGATCCAAGCAGACGGTGGGACCAGAACCGCTTCGATTACAGGCGCTTTTATCGCCTTGGTTGATGCTGTGAATTCCATTTACACCAACATGGATAAACCATTTCCGGTACAGGATTTTTTGGCGGCTGTCAGCGTCGGGGTAGTAAATGAAGAAGTTTTGCTGGACCTTTGTTATACGGAAGATTCGAGTGCAATTGTCGATATGAACCTCGTCATGACCGGTTCACAGCAGATTGTAGAAATTCAGGGAACCGGTGAAAAACGTTCCTTCACCAAAGCGGAAATGACCGCGATGCTGGCTGCGGCGGAAGAAGGGATCGCTGATTTGATTAATTATCAAAAAGAGATTTTGGGACCACTGTCCTGGCGGATTGGGCACGCGCCATGAAACAGATGGTAATTGCAAGCACCAATCAAGGGAAAATATCGGAAATTCGTGCGGCATTTCAAGGGTTGCCGGTAGAAATTCATTCCTTGGCGGAATTTGGAACAATCCCGGAAGTTGAAGAAACCGGCAAAACATTTGCCGAAAATGCGCTGTTGAAAGCCCGCTATTATGTCGAGCACACCGGCATGGCTTGCTTGGCGGATGATTCCGGGCTTGAGGTAGATGCCTTAGCAGGAGCGCCCGGCGTATATTCGGCGCGCTTTGCCGGTGATGCGGCATCAGATGAAAAGAATAATCAAAAACTCCTTGCGGCGTTGTATGGCATTCCGGAGGCGCAGAGAAGCGCGCGTTTTCGCTGTGTTTTGGCATTTCTGGATGCTGACGAAGCAGTGATTACTGCGGACGGCACGTGCGAAGGAAGAATTTTGGAAGCGCCCCGGGGCAAAGGCGGCTTTGGGTATGATCCGTTATTTTATATGCCGAAACTTGACGCTACATTATCGGAAATCTCCATAACGGAAAAAAATGCAGTGAGTCATCGGGGACAAGCGTTGAAGGTTATGGCAAAAAAACTGGCAGAGTATTTTGCTCAAGAGGAGGCGTAATCAGGATGCAGGGAGATGGTTCAGTATCGAATTCAGGCGGTGAGTGGGTTGCGACGCCGGCAAGCCTTGTTCTTCGTGTCGCAGCCACAATTGTTGATTGGTTCATTTTGTTATTTTCCAGCGCTTTTTTATCTGTATTGCCGGAAGCCACTTTGCAACATGAAAATACGGTTTTGTCAATTACAATGGTTGCCAGTTTTATATACTATACATTTTTTGAAGGAACATTTGGCGCAACTCCAGGAAAAATGCTGGTGGGCCTTAAGGTGGTTCGAGGCGATGGAGAGCGTATTGGCTATAAAGAAGCTGTTATTCGCACCGTTATGCGTCTGATAGACATGTTGCCGGCTTTCTATATTGTTGGGGTCATATCGGTATTGATGTCTTCACGAAACCAGCGCTTGGGCGACCGGGTGGCCGGAACATTGGTTGTCAAAGGAATTTGGTTGAAATTCGGTAAAAAAAGCTGAAGCGGTCAAAAAAGATTTCATCCAATTTGCTATATCTTGGCCTTCTGTACTATTGACATCCCGCTAGAGAATAAGGTATAATACAATTCGTGGTTGACGGGGCGTGGCTCAGCTTGGTAGAGCACCTGGCTTGGGACCAGGGGGTCGCAGGTTCAAATCCTGCCGCTCCGACCAGAAATTTAGCGGATATAATGATATATCGGTCAAGACGCGGGTGTAGCTCAATGGTAGAGCGCTAGCCTTCCAAGCTAGTTACGAGGGTTCGATTCCCTTCACCCGCTCCATTTTGTTAACAGGCTCTTGTATTTCCCAGGTTTGTCCCTGGAAAATGCAGGGGTTTTTTGTATTGCAAAAAATGCAGAGAGTTACATTTTATAATGCGTAAATTTGCTAAGAAATCAAGATAAAAATAAACGATGAAATTTAAAATATACAGAATACACAAAAAACGTTAAAGGAATTTTCGGAATATTTATAGAAATATTTATTTGATTTTACATTTAGAACGATGTTCTGCTGTTGGAAACGATGTTGTTTAGAAGCTTTAAATGTGCAATCATGGAAAGATAAAATTGGAGGGATATGAAGTGGCGGACGTAGTTTTTGAGTTTGGTTATGGACATGGCAAAATGGAGCTCGCTTTACCGGAAGAAAAAATTATTAACAATGTGTTGGGCAAACCCTGTCCAGCCATTGCGGATGTGCCTGCGGCCGTACGGGACGTACTCCGTAACCCGATTGGAACACCGCCGCTGCAAGAGGTTGTTAAACCAGGCGATACGGTCGCCATCGTTGTCAGTGATATTACGCGCGCCTGGGTTAAATTTGATCAATTCATCCCGGTAATTCTGGATGAATTGAATGAGGCAGGAGTTCCTGATCAAAATGTATTTGTTGTAGTTGCTCCCGGAGCGCATCGATTGAACACAAAAGAAGAGTTTGTCATACTATGCGGTGAAACGGTTTGCCATCGTGTTGAAATCTATAACCATAACTGTCATGATGAGAAGGAATTGGTGTATACAGGCAAAACACCGGGCGGGGTCGATTGCTATATCAACAGGAGAGTGGCGGAAGCTGACAAAATGATTTTGACCGGCGGCATTGTGCATCATCTAATGGCTGGGTTCGGGGGCGGACGAAAAGCGATTTTGCCAGGCATTAGCGGGTTTAAGACGATACAGGGCAATCACTTGTTCTGCATGAATAAAGAGGTAGGCAAAGGCTTGAACCCCAACTGTGTTTCCCGCAAGCTTGAAGGGAATGAAATGCACGAAGATATGGTTGAACAAGCGAAACTGGCAAAGCCTGCCTTTTTGCTGAATGCTATTTTTACGCCGGAAAACAATTTTGCCCGTTTTGTCGCTGGACATTGGAATGAGGCGTGGCTGGCCGGGACAAAAATGGTGGATGAAATTTACGGCGTTACGATCTCTGCACAGGCGGATCTTGTGGTAGCCAGTTCCGGCGGTTTCCCGAAAGATATCAACTTGTATCAGGGCGTAAAGACAATTGACAATGCGTATATGGCAACTAAGCCGGGCGGAGTGATTATTTGCTTCCTGGAATTGCCCGATATTATGGAACCGGCTGAATTCAGCGATTGGTTCAAATTCCCAACGATGCTGGAACATGAAATGGCCTTGCGCAAAAACTTTACTATTCCGGGATTCTTGGCTTATAAATTATTGGACATCGCCCGTCAGGTTTCGTTGATTATTGTTACCAAAGAGGAAAATGCCGATTTTATTCGTAAGGCAGGAATGATTCCAGCGGTTACGGCTGAAGAGGCTTTTGCCATTGCCAAAGAGAAATTAGGAAAAGAAGACTATACGATTACGATTATGACGGCTTCCGCGAATACCGTTCCCGTGCTGGAATAACCAACCAGATATCTTTTGTGAAAAACAAGAGGGTGAATTGACATTCAGGGTATGACGATGTTATAATACTTCTTGTTTCAATGTGACCGGAATAGCCGACGCATTGCTTCCAATTTCATTGCGCTTGTAGCTCAGGGGATAGAGCAACGGACTTCTAATCCGTTGGCCGTAGGTTCGATTCCTACCAAGCGCACCAGTAAAATCAAGGGTTTGCAGCGATGCAGACCCATTTATTATGTAAACTGTGGTGTTTATTTTTTCCTTGGCTTTTTCTTTAGATTTTTCAATTGCCGTATTTATTGTAACATGTCTGCCCAGTTCTTTTTCACGTAATTGAATTTGCTGTCTCAACGGTGGCCGAGTGATATGTAGCCGTTTAGAAGCCTTTGTTATTTGTCCTTCTTCGGCGACAGCAAGAAAGTACTTAAGTTGACGAATGTCTATGTGAATAACTCCTTACTGCTTGATATTCGGAATTAAAATATCAGGCGGTTTAATTTTAAATATTTTTAATATGTCTAATACGGTGTTATGATTATACACACTCGAAGTAAATTCATCAACAAGATGAGATGATTTTATTATGAGCAATCTTGGAAAAAGGTGGAATTATATCCATTTTGTTTTATAGTTAACGTGAGTATAATTCTTTTGGATAAGTGGGTTTGTAATTTTTCAAGGTTAACTAGTTGGGCCCTAGAAATGCATTTTAACTTGACTGCTTACACTTCCCTTAAAATGGCTGGCTTTTTATTTAATTTTCACAAAAACGTCACAAATTTATCACATATTTATGTTATATTAAAAAAAACGATCACGATTGGAGGCTACAAAATGCGTAAACTTGTAATTCCGTTGCTGGTATTGTTTGTATTAAGCATGACTTCTGCAGCATTTGCTGCCAATAATGGGAAAGACGACGAGCATTCAAAACATAATAAACAACAGCAGCAACATCAGGAGAAGCAAAACCATAACCAGCAGCAGCATGAAGATCAGCGAGATTATCAGGAAAGACATCATGACTGGTCACATTCGGCATACAATAATGAAAATTGGCGGCACTCAGAGAAGCAATTCGAAGGCTCATTTCCTTTTGGCTGGCATGATCCACACGACCGGTATTACGGAGATCGCGTTGATGATGATCAATGGGTTGGCAGATTTCCGGGATTGCGTCCATATCAATGGCGTGGAGAAGGTTTCTGGTACCATAATAAACACGTAACGGATGCAATGTTATTTTATAATGATTCAGACCAATTGGTTAGCGTAGGATTTATGCACGATGGCATATTCATTTTTATACGCGATGACGGACATAGTTATGAAAACCATGATTCGTTTTTCCTGGTATGGAGACATTAAAATTAGTATAAACTTTCATTGCTAATCTTATATTGGGCAAACCCGTCGAAAGACGGGGACGCAAAGCCATAAGTCTACAGACAGTAGTCTAAGACTGCCAGGTTGCCGCTTCAAAGAAGTGATTATTTAGGCACCAGCCTTCTTTTAAAGAAGCTTGGTGCTGTTTGTTTATAATTGGACATGGTGATATTGATGGAACTGAAAGGCGAACTTCGTATTTTAAGACAATGCCGCCGTTAAGAAACGATATATTGAAATAGTCATGTAAATATGTTAAAATAAATTCAGAATAATCACTTAAATTAATAAAACATGCAAGAATTGACCAGAGATTAACGAATAAAACAATAAAATATTAAATTTTTTGCAGTTTGAAAAATGCAGTATTGGCAAACTTACTGAAAGGTAGGGACGCAAAGCCGCGGGTCTAAAAGCCCGGGTACTGGGCTCATGGCTGCCAGGCCGCACCGGATTGATCCGGTGGTGTTCTGGCAGTTTTTTGTATTTCATGAAGAGAAAAAAACTTAAATAGATGAGTACTTGCCAAGATGGGAGTAAAACTATAAGATGATCAATTGCGGGTTGTATCATCCGCGCAATAAGCAACTGCTTCTGAAAGAAAATGGTTACATGAATTCTTCTGCAGCGTTACAGGGTGTGTGGTTGTCCTTTGCAGTTTTAAGGAGGTGTACACATCATGGATGACCAGTCCAAACGGTCTGGTGAGAGCAAATGTATGTCGCCCGAGGAATTGTCGCTGGAACGCACACTGATGTCGTCTGAACGAACATTGTTGTCCTGGGTTAGAACCGCCATGGCTTATGTCAGCTTTGGCTTCACAATATATAAAATTTTTGGGTCGATATCTGAGAAATTGGCGATGAGACCAGAAGTATTGCAACCTCGTCAGCTTGGATTATTTCTCATAATAGTTGGTACAATACCACTGGCGGTTGCGATGCTTCAATATTATAAAATGGTTATAAAACTAGGAAAGGCAAGAAAGGAAACCATTCTAAGTCCATCATTTTTCCTTGCATCTATAATCCTACTGGTTGGTGTCGTGCTTTCCCTCAATATCTTTTTTCGGTGGCATCTGATATAAAAGGAATGTGATGCACGTGTTTTTTCATTCCTATACTGTACTATGATTGCGCTGCAGGTATGTGTTAGCCGGTTTTTGTTTGATTGGCATGGCTTATTGGTGTAATGATTGATTTGCCGCAGCCGGTCGTTATTCTTTTGTTTGGGTTTGTCAGCGGTGGAGTGGTTTCAGTAACTGGCATTGTGGAGCTGCTGAAAGGCAAGGAAGGCAAGTTTATTCCCTTTCTGACAGGAGCGTTTAGTTATGCTGCACTCCAGATAATCAACCGATAGGGAGAGTGTATCTTGATGAGAAATATTTTTTTCCGAGTTCTAGTTATACTTGGATTTTTTATCGCAGTTGTTCAAATAGCTTGTGCTCAAAACGATCCACTGCCTTCATGGAACTCCGGTCCAGCAAAACAATCTATAATCGCCTTTGTCCAAAGAGTTACCTCTGAAGGCAGTCCAGATTTCGTTCCCGCAGAGCAGAGAATTGCTGTCTTCGACAACGATGGTACACTTTGGGCTGAACAACCGGCACCTTTTCAAGGGCTCTTTGCTTTTGACCGAGTCCGTGCCATGGCATCTCAACACCCGGAATGGAAAAATGCCCAGCCATTCAAGGCTGTACTCGAGAATGATATGCAAACATTTGCCGGCACAGGTCTGCAAGGCGTCATGGATCTTATGCTGGCAACTCATTCCGGAATGACTACAGAAGAGTTTGAAAGCATCGTTAAAAATTGGCTTATTACGGCTCGACACCCTAAATTCAATAAACCTTACACTGAGCTCGTATATCAGCCGATGCTGGAGTTGCTGACCTACCTTAGGGCAAATGGATTCAAAACGTTTATTGTCTCTGGCGGAGGCATTGAGTTTGTGCGCACTTTCAGTGAAAAATCTTACGGCATTCCTCCAGAACAAGTTATTGGAAGCAGCATAAAAACACAATATGAGCTGCGTGATGGCAAGCCTGTTCTTGTGCGCAAGCCTGAAGTGATTTTTATAGATGATAGCGCTGAAAAGCCAGTCGGAATAAATTTATTTATCGGTCACCGTCCTATTGCAGCATTTGGCAATTCCGACGGCGATTTTGAGATGCTTGAATGGGTTACGACCGGTGCGGGGCCTCGTTTTGGCCTGCTCATCCACCATGATGATGCGGTACGTGAGTTTGCATACGATCGCTCGTCTATGGGCAAACCCGATCGTGGATTCGATGAAGCACTTAAGCGCGGCTGGACTGTGGTGAGTATGAAAAACGACTGGAAGACGATTTTTCCATAATAAACACATCCCTCCAATTGTCGTAATCATCAAATGTTGTAGACAAA